>Ga0153923_100506_pt1 | contig 12091 bp, 10 predicted proteins | sample TSNJ007MetaG_FD_104682 | JGI IMG/M metagenome (GOLD analysis project Ga0153923, IMG submission 104682) | Attine ant fungus gardens microbial communities from New Jersey, USA - TSNJ007 MetaG | ecosystem: Host-associated > Fungi > Mycelium > Unclassified | place: USA: New Jersey, Brendon T. Byrne... | reverse complement strand
TCCAGACGAACAGCGGCATTTTCATCAGGGTCATGCAGGGGGCGCGCAGGTTGAGGATGGTGGCGATCACGTTGATCGCGCCCATGATCGAACTGATCCCCATCAAGTGGATGGCGAAGATGAAGTAGGTAACGCTTTCCGGCGCATAAGTCGTGGACAGCGGCGCATAGAACGTCCAGCCGAAGTTCGGCCCGCCACCGGCGGTGAACAGGGTCGAGACCAGCAGCAGGAACGCCGCCGGCAGCAGCCAGAAGCTGAAGTTGTTCATCCGTCAGGGCCATGTCCGGCGCGCCGATCATCAACGGGATCATCCAGTTGGCGAGGCCGACGAACGCCGGCATCACCGCACCGAAGACCATCACCAGACCGTGCATGGTGGTCATCTGGTTGAAGAACGCCGGTTCGACGATCTGCAGCCCGGGCTGGAACAGCTCGGCGCGGATCACCATGGCGAACGTGCCGCCGAGCAGGAACATGCAGAACGCAAACCACAGGTACAGCGTGCCGATGTCCTTGTGGTTGGTGGTCAGCACCCAGCGCATCAGGCCTTTGGCGGGGCCGTGGGCGTGGTCGGCATGACCGTGGTCATCGATTACAGCGCTCATGGCCGGTCTCCTTTACGTGAGTGGACGGGGCTGGCCGGGGCGCGGTGCCCCGGCCGGTTCACGAAATACGCGATGGACCGGCTCATTTGCTTTCCGCCTGTTTGAGCTCCAGCACTTCTTTTGGCGTGACCATGTCGCCCTTGTTGTTACCCCAGGCGTTACGTTCGTAGGTCACGACCGCTGCGATATCGACTTCCGACAACTGCTTGCCGAACGCCGCCATGGCGGTGCCGGGCTTGCCGAAGTACACGCGGTGCAAGTGGTCGGCCTTGGGTCCGGTGGCAATCGGCGAGCCTTTGAGCGCCGGGAACATCGGCGGCAGGCCCTGGCCTTCAGCCTGGTGACAGGCCACGCAGGTGGTGTGATAGATCTTGTCGCCACGTTCCTTGAGCTCGTCCAGCGTCCATTCCTTGCTGGTCAGCTCCTTGAGCTGCGCGGCTTCGGCTTTGCGGTCGGCCAGCCACTTGTCGTAGTCGGCCTTCTCCTTGACGTCGACCACGATCGGCATGAATCCGTGATCCTTGCCGCACAGTTCGGCGCACTGGCCACGGTAGAGGCCGGGCTTGTCGATGCGGGTCCAGGCTTCATTGACGAATCCCGGGATCGCATCGCGCTTGACCGCAAAGGCCGGCACCCACCATGAGTGAATGACGTCGGCAGAGGTCACGAGGAAGCGCACCTTGGCACCGACCGGCAGCACCAGCGGCTTGTCGACTTCGAGCAGGTAGTGCTCGCCCTTGGCTTCCTTGTTGTGGATCTGTTCGGCGGGGGTGGCCAGGTTGCTGAAGAATTCGACGTCCTGACCGAGGTATTTGTAGTGCCACTTCCACTGATAACCGGTGATCTGGATATCGATATCCGGCTCACTGGTGTCGTACATGCGGATCAGGGTGGCGGTCGCCGGAACGGCCATCGCCACCAGAATCAGCAGCGGCACGACGGTCCAGAGAATTTCGACGGTGGTGCTTTCGTGGAATTTTGCGGCGACCTGCCCGGTCGAGCGGCGATGCACGATCATCGACCAGAACATGGCGCCGAAGACGATGATCCCGATCACCACACAGATCCAGAAAATGTCATGTGCAGGTCGAATACTGCGTGACTGATTTCAGTCGCTCCAGGCGCCATATTCACAGTCCAGGCCGCATGGGCCGGGCTGAAAATCGACCACAACAGGAGGCCCATCCAGACGTGTGGATGTCGCATCATTGCGGGTTCCCCTTATCGTTCTTGTTATCCCGTAGGCGCAACGCCTTCGGCAAGGGAGCGGCTGCATCAGACTACGAACTTGAATCGCCGGGCCTTGCTGCGTGGGCAGTCGGGCGTCATCAGCTAACTCCATTCAATGGCGAGTATAGACAGCCATCGGGATTTGCAATGTCGAGGCGTAAATGATCTGAAACAGCCGGGGCTTGCGCTCGAGGGTGCGAATGGAGAAGGATGCAGACGAGTGGCGGCAAACTGATATAACGCAGGTGTATCAAGGATGAAATAATTATGACAAATGCGTCTTAGCATTTTTCGTAAGCCAGCTAAGTTATGTCTTCCCTATTTCATTGCCTTGTTTCCTGGAGTTTTCATGAACACCGCCGCATTGCGCGAGCAGATCCAAAAAGCCCGACAAACCGAAAACGAAACCGGACGGCTCAAGCGCCAGCTGGAAGCCAAACTGCCTCATCTGCATTCGGCCATCCAATTACCAGACGCCAACCGCGAAGAAGCGTTGACCAGTTTCGTCACCGCCTACATCGATGAAGTACCAGACATGCTGGACGCAGCCAATGAAGTTGCCAGGGAAGCGGGAATCGAGTCGCAGATCAAACCGGTGCTGAAAATCGCCGAGCAGTACTTCCTCCAGCCGCCGGTCGGTCTGGACAGCCTGCTGGATGAAGCCTATCTGGCGCACCGCTTTGTTGAAGAGGTCAACGACCTGTACATCAAGCACCTCGGCCAGCCACTGATCCCCTTGGACATGACGGTCGCCAATCTGATTGCTCACCAATTGCTCGGTGAGGAATTTGCCAATCAACTGGACGAAGTGGTGCATCACACTATCGACGAGATGCTCGACGACGAGAGTTTTGCGCTGGAATCGGTAGAGGCCTACCGCGACAAACTCAGCAGCCCGGATACCGGTGCGGCGTGGAAGCGCTGGCCGTGCATGGGCCGTCGCCTCGGCGTGGGCCTGGAGCTGGATCAGCCCGCCGCGTAATCCGCGTTCCACACAAATACCTGTGGGAGCTGGCTTGCCAGCGATAGCGGTGGATCAGTCGACATTTTCAGTGACTGAAAGACCGCCATCGCTGGCAAGCCAGCTCCCACAGGGTTTATTTGTGTATGAGGGATTTAGCCAGCCGCACCGATCCCGGTGTTGGTCCGGACCCGCCCCTCCAACCGTCGCTTCAACCCGCGCGACTCAATCAACAGCTTCGACCCCTTCGCCGCATTTGCCCGGCCCCACTCCTCCAGCAACTCCAGACACGAATGGTCGATGTAGCTCAGATTATTGAGCGGCACATGCACCGTCGTCCCCGCTGGAATGCTGCCCAGCACCTGGGTCAGTGCCGGCACCTTGAGAAAGGTTGCCGCGCCCACCAGACGCAACTCCATCTCGCCGTCCTGCGGCAGGTCGATCAGGCTTATCTTCAGGCGCGAAGCCTTGAACGCCAGTTTCAACATCGTCAGACCGAAACCGATCAGCACACCGGTCAGCAGGTCGGTGAAGATGATTGCCAGCGCCGTGGCGGCGTAGGTGAACATCGGCATCCGCCCGTAACGGCCCAGACCGCGAAAGGCTTTCAAGTCCACCAGTTTGAACCCGGTATACACCAGCACTCCCGCCAGACTCGCCACCGGAATGCTTTGCAGCACGCTCGACAGCAACAGCACGAACGCCAGCAGCCACAGACCATGGAAGATCGTCGAATAACGGGTGGTCGCGCCGGCCTGGACGTTGGCCGAACTGCGCACGATCACCCCGGTCATCGGCAGCGCACCGACCAGACCGCAGAGCATGTTGCCCACGCCTTGTGCCGACAGCTCACGGTCGAAGTCCGAGCGCACGCCGCTGTGCATGCGATCCACCGCCGCCGCCGACAGCAGGGTTTCGGCGCTGGCGATAAACGCCACCGCGAATGCCGCGATCAGCAGGGTTGGATCAGCGAGGCTGAGCAGATCCGCCGGTTTCAGCCAGTCGATGGCCTCGGCCAGATTCTCCGGCACCTCGACCCGTTTCACCTGCAATGCCAGCAGCAGACTGGCGCCCGTGGCCAGGCCGACACCGAGCAACGCACCGGGAATGAAGCGTAGCGAATGCGGGCGAAATTTCTCCCACAGCCACATCACCGCAATGGTCGCCAGCCCGAGCAAGCCGGCCTGCCAGCCGAACGACGGCAAGGCTTGCGCTACCGCCCCGGGGAACGCCGTGAGGTTATCCAGCCCGGACGGTTGTGGCTTGGCATCAAGCATCACATGCACTTGCGAGAGCACGATCAGCACACCGATTCCGGCGAGCATGCCGTAGACCACTGCTGGGGCCGTCACTCGAAACCAGCAACCGAGCTTGAGGCGCCCGGCCACCAGTTGCAGGAACCCGGCGAGCAACAGAATCGGCCCGAGCATCTCGATCCCGTGCTGGCGCACCAACTCGAACACCAACACCGCCAGCCCCGCCGCCGGGCCGCTGACCTGCAACGGCGAACCCGCCAGCCAACCTACCACCAGGCCACCGATGATCCCGGTAATCAGGCCCTTGGCTGGCGGCAACCCTGACGCAATCGCGATGCCCATGCACAGCGGCAGCGCGACCAGAAACACCACCACCGAAGCCAGCAGCTCCCGTGGCAACACCGCTTTCAATTGAGCAGCACGCATGGTGACTCTCCCGAAGCTTTCTTCAGGCATGGCTTCGCCGAACCGCTGAAACAGCGGCCGGCGTCAAACCACGCAGATTTTTAGGAAGATTTAGAAGCGCGCTTTGGGCGTCGCCACCGGAATCGGATGGCTGCCGTCGAGCGGCAGGAAGCGTCCCTGATCCGCGTCGTAAGCTTTGATTTCGCTGGTTTCGATGTTGTAGACCCAGCCATGGATGAACAGTTGACCGTTCGCCATGCGTGAGGCTACCGAAGGATGGGTACGCAAGTGCTGCAATTGGGCTATGACGTTTTCCTCGGTGAGGATCGGCATGCTCTCTTTTTCGTCGGTGCAGTTGCAGTTTTCGTGCACCATGGTTTTTGCCACTTCGGCGTGGCGCAACCAGGCTTTGACCGTTGGCATTTTTTCCAGGCTTTCCGGATTGAGCACTGCGCGCATGGCGCCGCAATCGGAATGGCCGCAGATGATGATGTGTTGCACGCCCAGCGCCAACACCGCGTATTCGATGGCAGTGGAAACGCCGCCGTTCATCTGGCCGTAAGGCGGCACGACGTTGCCGACGTTACGGGTCACGAACAGATCGCCCGGCGAGCTCTGGGTGATCAGTTCGGGCACGATGCGCGAGTCGGCACAGGTGATGAACATCGCCCGTGGCGATTGCGCCGTGGCGAGTTTCTTGAAGAGTTCTTCCTGCTGCGGGAAGACCTCATGATGAAAATGCAAAAAGCCGTCAACGATCGTACGCAACGCTGCATCGGCGGATTCCGCCCCAGGGACGGCTTGCGCCGACGCAGCCAACGGCTGTTTATCCTTGTCACTCATGATTCATCCTCTTTGGCGGATTAGGGGAGTCGTTCCCGTGTATTCCGGTATGAAGCCAGTGGCTGTTTAAAACATCCGGGCCATCCAGACCCGTCAGTCACTCGATGAACAAGGTAGCCGCCGAAACTTAACTCAAACTGAATCGAGCGCTCTAGAACGTGTGTTCCAGGTCACAAAAACGTGACTGGCGTGTTTCAACGCAAGGATTCCGACCCGCAACCATAAGCCGATTGTCGCTAAATCAACGACATGTGGCGACCCGGCGGACAGAAGGCTGCGCGATCAAACTGAAGATTTTTTATCTATGTCATTTGATAATGAGGAGGAAGTTAGTATTAGTTGGCTTGAGTCTCATATTAATTTTTCTGTTTGTAGTCGACTTTATTATTCTGAAATGACTAAGTTGTTGTGGCTCAATCGTTTTATTCCTATAGTTTTTTTGGCGGGCATAATTGGTGTGTCCGTCTAATTAATTATTCAAGGATTGAAAAGATGACAACTCAAACTACTTTTGTTACTACCATGAATGCACTGCGCGAATTTCATAAGGCAAGTTGCGATCATACGCCTGGGGCGCGCCGCCAAGTTCTGGCCAAACCGGTTTATCCAACCGTTTCTGCGCTCACTTCGCTGACCCCGGAAGAAACCGCGGCAGTTGAAGGCTTGAAAGAAGATTCGCAAAGAAACGGTGCTACTAACACCAATGAAATTCAGAATCAGATCACTGCGGACACCGAGCAGTTCAAGAAAAGCGGTGGTGGTGACAGTGCTGCCGAGGAGTTCAGGAAGCGTATGGAGGAGAAGCGCGCAGCGCAGAAAGAATCTTCCAACAAGATGATCGATGATATGTTCGATAAGGCTATTGATATTGGTGAAAAGTATCCGGCGACTCAGGGGGTAATCCTTTCTGTGTCGGATCAGATCATGGCGTTTTTCAGTAAGTTATACAACGAGATCTATTTCTGGGTCAGCAATATTGTTGAGCAGTTTGTCGAGTGGGTGAAAAACGCTTGGGAAAACATCAAGAACACCGCCCGACGCATCGTCGACTGGATCGGTAACTGGTTCAAGTAAATAGCTTCTCCGAATCCGGTAGATCTAATTAATCGCTTGATGGAGCCAGACTCCCTCAGGCGATTTTTTATTGTTTGCGATCTGCCTACAAAAGAGACATCTGTGCCCCTGGCGGACAAAAAGCCGTGCAGTCGAGGTCGTAGCCCTCACGGTGCTTTAGACCGAGACGTTTAACGGCTTTGGCAAAACGTTGCGCGAGCAGGTCGGCAAACGGCCCCTCGCCGCGCATCCGCGCACCGAACCGGCTGTCGTAGAGCTCACCGCCTCGGCTCTGGCGCACCAGGCTCAATACATGTGCCGCCCGCTGCGGATAGTGCGCCTGCAACCACTCCTCGAACAATGGCGCCACTTCCAATGGCAAGCGCAGCATCATGTAAGCGGCACTTTGTGCACCAGCCGCATGGGCTTCGGTCAGCAGGCTTTCGATTTCGCTGTCGTTGATCATCGGAATCATCGGCGAACACAGCACCCCCACCGGAATGCCTGCTTCGCGCATCACCCGGATCGCCCGCAGCCGTGCTTTCGGGGCAGCGGCTCGGGGTTCGAGGATGCGTTTGAGTTCATCGTCCAGCGTGGTCAGGCTGATCATCACCGCCACCAGCCGTTGCTGCGCCAACTCGCTGAGCAGGTCAAGGTCGCGCAAAATCAGCGAGCCTTTCGTGACGATGGTCACCGGGTGCCGATAGCGCAGCAATACTTCAAGGGTCTGGCGGGTGATCCGGTGTTCACGTTCGATGGGTTGGTACGGGTCGGTGTTGGAGCCAAGGTTGATCGGTGCGCACTGATAGCCTTTTTTCCCAAGCTGTTCTTCCAGTACCTGGGCGGCGTTGGTCTTGGCGATCAGCCGGGTTTCGAAATCCAGCCCCGGCGACATGTCCCAATAAGCGTGGCTCGGTCGCGCATAGCAATAGATGCAACCGTGCTCGCAGCCGCGATAGGGATTGATCGAGCGATCGAAGGGCAGATCCGGCGAGGTGTTGCGGGTGATGATGGTTTTCGCGGTCTCGATCATCACCTCGGTGTTCTGCGTCTCGGGCACTTCCTGATACCAGCCGTCGTCCTCGGCCACCGAACGGTTCGGCGCGAAACGGTTGTGCGGGTTGGTCGCAGTGCCGCGACCGCGAGGAGGCAAGGGCGTGTGCATCGCAAAGGTCCTGATGACTGTATGTGCGTACAGTATCGCTGGCGCGAGCAAACAGCCAGTGCCGTTCGGCGATTCGGGATATGTGAAAAGGGTATCCGGTTTATTGGCTACTCCTTTTATTGCAACCCGGAGACACATGTTTCAAGTAGCAGTACAACTTGCAATGTCGTTAGTATTCGCCGTGTTGCACTTCTGCTAATCAATGTTTAAAAGGAATTAAGTGTGTCTAACTTTAACCATCGCGGCATCTTTCTACAGAAACTTGGTCCGACTCCGGTTGATCCGGATGAAGTACTGGTGTCCATGCAGTTTGCACTGAAGCAATCCGGCTGGGATGCAGACAACGCCGTGCCAACGGACGCTCTGCTGGATTCGCGGATCATCATTGCGTCGTCCTATGACGGTGGCAAAACCTTCGACGTGCGCAATGACAAGGATGTCGATGGTGACGGTGATATCGATGCAGATGACAAGGCCAAGTTGCTGGCGCTGGCCAAGGCTTATGTAAGTATCGTTAATCCATAAGCTTACGACTATAAATGCAAAAAGCCCTGCATGATTCACGCATGCAGGGTTTTTTTCGGACAGTGTTTCGTCGATACCGTAGTCAGCATGTCAGCATGTCAGCATGTCAGCATGTCAGCATTTAACTCAAACTTTAAAATCTCTCATTGAGGTAATGTTGACGTCGGCAAGTTTGCTCCCTGATGCGTTGTCTGCAAACGATAAAAGTATGCATCTGTAAAGACGGCCGGCACGGACGGTACTCAAACCGACCAAAGCAGAGGCGAGGTCGCCTGCCAGGGTGTAATAGGAGCGAGCGACTACTGTCAGAGTTGACAGGTATATGCATTTACAGCGCTCAAGTTTACTGCTGGATGGTTGTACACCCTGTCAGGTCTGACAGTAGACCGGATTTCCCCCACTCGTTAACTTCCGGAAAACTGCGACAGATTGCCGATTGGCGCAGTGCAATCAACTGAAGGATTGACTGCATGACTATCAGGATATTGCTGGAAATTGCGGATATGGACCAAGACGGAAATCCGGAAGTCGCGATTTATCACTTCAATGAAGACGCCACCGAAATGATGGATTACGACTACTCGTTGTTCGCTTCTTCGTCGGAAGCTAACGGTCGTTATGACTTGATTTCCGAAGAGGTCCTCGATGGTGATGGTGATGGCGATGGCGACGTCGATAAATACGACAAGAAGCTGTACTTGCAGTTGGCCGACGCTTTTGCGCAGTTCAAGGGCTTTCAGTCCAGGCGTTGAATTGCCCGCTGACACAACAAAGCATTAATGCCATGTCAGCGGTATCCAATCTCGTTAATGCGAAGTGACTTGCCCCAGATCATCCCCGGAAGTGGTCTGCATATCATTCTTGCGCAGGCTTTCGACGTCGGCAGCGTTCACCGGCGCCCCTTTGTTGCCCCAACTGCCACGGATAAAGCTCACCACATCCGCCACTTCCTGATCCGACAACCGCCAGGCGAATCCCGGCATGGTGAAGGTCGAAGGTGCCGTGTGTGTCGCGGGCAGGGTACCGCCCTTGAGCACGATGTGGATCAGCGAGGTCGGATCCTCCGATTGCAGCACCGGATTGCCCGCGAGCGCCGGGAACACCCGGGTGTAGCCGTGGCCGTCGGTACGGTGGCAGGCCGCGCAGTTGTCGATGTACACCGCTGCGCCACGCTGGCTGTCGTCGCCGTTCCACAGGGCTTTGGCCGCTTTCTCGTCGTACTGGTGCGGCTGATCGTTTGGATCAACGGCCGGCAGCGACTTGAGGTAACGAGCAATCGCCGTCAGGTCGGCATCGGTCATGTATTGCATGCTGTGGGTGACCACATCGCTCATGCCGCCGAACACCGCACTGCGGTCGCTGCGTCCGGTCTTGAGGAATTGCACCAGCTGCTCTTCGCTCCAGCTGCCCAGGCCATCCTTGTGATCACCGCGCAGACTTTTGGCGATCCAGCCTTCCAGCGGCGCACTGCCGGCGAGGAAGTTCTTGCCGTCCGCCGCGCTAAGGGATTTTTCCTGCATGGTCAGCGCCCGTGGCGTATGGCAGGCGCCGCAATGGCCGAGGCCCTCGACCAGATAGGCGCCGCGATCGATCACCGGATCATCCGAGGTGGCCTTGTAGTCCTCGACCTTCGGCGCAAACAGCCAGCGCCAGCCCATCAATGGCCAGCGCATGCTCAGCGGCCATGGAATGTCGCTGGCCTTGTTCTTCTGCGCTACCGGCTCGACGCCGTGCATGAAGTAGGCGTACAGCGCTTTCATGTCGCTTTCGCTGACACGGGCGTAGGACGGATACGGCATTGCCGGGTACAAGGTACTGCCGTTTTTCGCCACGCCATGGCGCACGGCTTTGTCGAAGTCCTCAAAGCTGTAATCACCGATGCCGGTTTTGTCCGGGGTGATGTTGGTCGAGTAGATCGTGCCGATCGGCGTTTCCATCGGCAGGCCGCCGGCGAACGGTCTGCCGCCCTTGGCGGTGTGGCAGGCCACGCAGTCACCCGCGCGGGCGAGGTATTCGCCTTGTTTGATCAACGCTTGATCGACGTCGGCGGCTTGTACAGCCGTGCTGCCGAGCAGGGCCAAAGTGGCGATAACGAGATTTTTCATGGTCATCGCTCCTTATGCCTGAACCAGCGGGCCGGGGTTTTTCAGGTACTGCTCGCGGATCGCCTTGGCCGACCAGTAGGTCAGAGCGGCAACCAGTCCGGTCGGGTTGTAACCCAGGCCCTGCGGGAACGCCGACGCGCCCGGTACGAACACGTTGTGCACATCCCAGCTCTGCAGATAGCGGTTCAGCGCGCTCTTCTTCGGATCGGTGCCCATGATCGCGCCACCGTTGAGGTGGGTGGTCTGGTAGGCCGCCGTGTTGAAATGATCACCGACCTGCTTGCCGATCACCGCAATGGCTTTCGGGCCCATGGCTTGAGCGACCTTGCCCATTTTCTCGACCATGAAGCGGTTCATCTTGATGTCGTTTTCCTGCCAGTCGAAGGTCATCCGCAGCAGCGGCAAGCCGTAGGCATCGCGGTACACCGGATCCAGATCGAGGTAGTTGCCACGGTAGGATTGGTGCGCGCCGTGGGCGTCCATCGACACCTGGTGGGTGTAGTAATCGGCGGTCGCGCGTTTCCACTGGCTGCCCCAGGCCGGGGTGCCGGGCGGGTTCGAGGTGCCGGCAATCGGGCGGCTGCCCGCCTGGTTGACCCACATTGGCGAGCCGCCGACGAAGCCATGCGGGCCGTGGTCGAAGTTGTCGGCGTTGAAATCGTCCAGCGCTACGCCGTTGCCGCCGGCGCCGATGAAATTGTTGGTGTGGGTGTCCTTGTCGAAGAACGCCTTGATGGTCGCCATGTTCTGGTAGGCGAAGTTACGCCCGACCACGCCTTCGCCACTGATCGGGTCGTAAGGCTTGCCGATGCCCGACAGCAGCATCAACCGCACGTTGTGCAGCTGGAAGGCGCCGAGGATCACCAGATCCGCCGGTTGCTCGATCTCGCGGCCCTGGCCGTCGATGTAGGTCACGCCGGTGGCCTTGGACTTGCTGCTGTCGAGGTTGACCCGCAGGACATGGGCGTTGGCGCGCAGCTCGAAATTCGGCAGAGGACGCAGCGCCGGCAGAATGTTCACGTTCGGCGACGCCTTGGAATACATGTAGCACACGTAACCGCTGCAGAATCCGCAGAAGTTGCACGGACCCATCTGTGCGCCGTAGGGATTGGTGTACGGCCCCGAGGTATTGGCGGACGGCAGGTTGTAGGGTTTGTAACCGACCTCTGTCGCCGCTTTGCCGAACAGTTGTGCGGAAACCGTATTCTTCTGCGCTTCCAGCGGGAACGGGTTGGAGCGATCCGGTGCGTAAGGGTTGCCGCCCTTGCCTTGCCCGACCAGTTGGCCCTTCACGGTCCAGGCCTGGCCAGAGGTGCCGAAGACTTTTTCGGCGAAATCGAAAAACGGCTCCAGCTCTTCATAGCTGACGCCGAAGTCCTGGATGGTCATGTCCTTGGGGATGAAGTTTTTGCCGTAGCGCTCTTCGTAATGGCTGCGCATGCGCAGTTCGATCGGATCGACGCGAAAGTGCACGCCCGACCAGTGCAAACCGGCGCCGCCGACGCCATTGCCCGGCAGGAACGCACCCAACTGGCGGTTCGGCAGGGCGATGTCGTTGACGCTGTGGCGGATGGTGACGGTTTCTTTCGAGATGTCCTGAAAGAGTTTTTTCCGCACGCTGTAGGTGAGTTCGTCGATCACCTGCGGATAGTTGCCGTCGGGGTAGGTGTCCTGCATCGGCCCGCGCTCCAGCGCCAGCACGTTGAGCCCGGCTTCGGTCAGCTCCTTGGCCATGATCGCACCAGTCCAGCCGAAACCGACGATCACTGCGTCGACCTTCTTCATTACGGTTGCCATGCTCAAGCCCTCTCGCCGCGAATCGAAACTGCCGGGAAGGGGTATTGCTCGTTGCGTTCCACCGACGCCAGGAACTCGGCCCGGGTGCCGGGGATCCGCATCACTGTCCACCCGCAAATGCCTTTATTGCCGCCGTGCATCAGGGC
>Ga0153923_100504_pt1 | contig 12116 bp, 10 predicted proteins | sample TSNJ007MetaG_FD_104682 | JGI IMG/M metagenome (GOLD analysis project Ga0153923, IMG submission 104682) | Attine ant fungus gardens microbial communities from New Jersey, USA - TSNJ007 MetaG | ecosystem: Host-associated > Fungi > Mycelium > Unclassified | place: USA: New Jersey, Brendon T. Byrne... | reverse complement strand
TTATGATCTACCTGCTGGGCAAATACAAATACACCTTTGTAATCTTCTAATTTCATGATTGATCGATCTCCTTCACTTATATAATATGTTTTTCTGTGAGCTTTTCCAGGATGTAAGCTACCGATGCCTCAGGATCCAGGTTTACTTGTTCTCCCGATCCTTTTTTTACTTTATCCGAGGCCCTGGCAATCTTTGTCGGTGATCCCGTTAGTCCCAGATTGGCATCGTCCACATCAATTAAATGCCCACGGTTATAAGTTGTGATCTCCGCCTCACAAGCATCAAAGATTCCGCCCGGAGTCATATATCTGGGTTTATTTAATTCCGCCAGAGCCGTGATCAGGCAAGGCATCTTTGCTTTCAGGACATGGTAACCGTCTTCATACTGGCGCTGTACAATAACATAACCGCCGGCAATATCCAGCTTCTGCGCATAAGATATAACCGGAATCCCCAGATGCTCCGATATCTGCGGCCCCACCTGCGCCGTATCGCCATCGATTGCCTGCCGGCCGGTCATAATCAGGTCATACTCCAGGTTGCGCAGAGCCCCTGCCAGAGTCGTTGAAGTCGCCCAGGTATCGGCTCCCCCCAGGACACGGTCGGTAATTAAAATGGCCTTATCGGCCCCCATTGCCATTGCTTCGATAAGGACATCTTTCGCCTTTGGCAGGCCCATCGTAATAACCGTAACTTCCGCTCCGTATTGGTCCCGCAGACGCAAAGCGGCCTCAAGACCGGCCTTATCATCCGGATTCATAATTGCCAGCATGGCCTTCCGATTCAGGGTGCCGTCGGGATTAAACTGTACGCCGCCCTTGGTATCCGGCACTTGTTTGATACAAACAACTATTTTCACTTTTATGTCCTCCTGTTTCCTATTTTAGCAAATCTGCTGAAATAACCATCCGCTGTACTTCTGAGGTTCCTTCATAGATTTCGGTGATCTTGGCGTCGCGCATCATCCGTTCTACTTCATATTCACGGATATAGCCATAGCCACCATGCAGCTGTACGGCTTTCGTTGTCACTTCCATGGCGATCTCCGCCGCATATAGTTTGGCCATTGCCGCTTCCGTACTGTAAGAGCCACCCTGTTCCTTCGCTTTTGCCGCCCGGTAAACCAGCATCTGGGCTGCCTGTACTTTCGTCGCCATATCGGCTAACTGAAATTGAGTATTCTGAAATTGCGCAATCGACCGGCCAAATTGCTTCCGCTCCTTCACATATTCCACCGTCCGCGCCAGCGCTCCTTCGGCCAGGCCTAACGCCTGTGCGGCGATACCGATTCGTCCTCCATCCAGGGTATGCATGGCGATACCAAAGCCTTTTCCCTGTACTCCCAGCAGATTTTCTTTGGGGATCCGGCAATCGGTGAAAATCAGTTCATAAGTTGCCGATCCTCTGATTCCCATTTTCTTTTCCTTGGTTCCAAAGGTAAATCCAGGTGTTCCTTTTTCGACGATAAATGCCGATATTTCTTTCAATGGCTTGCCGCGCTTCTCGACTATTCCGGTCACTGCAATGATGATATAGAGATCGGCATATTTACCATTGGTAATAAACACTTTCGAACCATTCAATACCCATTCGTCTCCATCCAGGACCGCCTTCGTCTGCTGACCCTGGGCATCGGTACCGGCACCAGGCTCGGTCAGGCCAAAGGCACCCAGTTTCTCTCCTTTTGCCAGCGGCGGCAGGTACTTTTCCTTCTGTGCCGAAGTTCCGTAAGTCATGATCGGATCAATGCAAAGGGAGGTATGAGCCGATACGATGACTGCTGTTGTTCCGCATACTTTCGCCAGTTCTTCCACGCACATTGCGTAAGTTAAGGTATCACATCCCTGTCCCCCATATTCTTTGGGAACCGGGATTCCGAGAAAGCCACAGGCTGCCATGTTCTTTACTGTCGCCACTGGGAACGCTTCTGTTTCATCGACTTCCTGCGCCAACGGCTTAACTTCGTTTTCCGCGAATTCCTGAAACAGGGCTCGCGCCATTTCATGTTTCTTATCCAGATTAAAATCCATTATTGTCTCCTCCACTATCGCATAATGATCTAATAATACAAGAAGGAGCGCCACAAAACAACACTCCTTCAAAATTAATTTAATACATTCTGGCACTCTTAAGCTTTTCTTCCTTATTCTTCCATGAATCCATCGTCTTTTCCGATTTGCTGGTTGATGCCACACCAAAATGCCACCATGATTTGTACCCTTCTGCCATTGTCTTTGGTAATACTTTGGCATCAATCAAGGTTGAAACTTCCTGCTTCTTGCTATCCTCCAGCGCTGCTCTTAATTCCTCCGGTGTTTTCGCACTGTAGGTCTTTAAGCCATAACCTTCACCAACTTTAGCAAAGTCAATATGGATATAATCACCATCGGTCTTGCCGGTTTCTTCATTTCGGTAACGAAACTCGGTACACAGGCTGCCGATTCCATTTCCCATCTGCAGGTTGTTGATACAACCAAAGGCAGCATTGTCAAAGACGATTACATTAATCTTCTTTTTCTCCTGAATCGCGGTGGTAAGTTCTGAGTTGAGCATCAGGAAAGCACCGTCACCGACCAGGGCATATACCTCTTTATCCGGGCATGCTAATTTCGCTCCCAGCGCGCCCTGAACCTCGTATCCCATACAGCTGTAACCATACTCCATATTGTAGGAATCTTTTGCATCCGTCGTCCACATTCTTTCCATATCAGCCGGCAGACTTCCGGAAGCGCTGACAACAATCGCATCATCGGCGATGCATTCTCTGATAATTCCCAGTCCGTTGGTCTCTGTGATGGTACCGCCGATCTGCTCCAGATAATCATTCATGATCTCCGGTGTCCAGCTGGGTACCAGCGGAACAAAGTCTTTCTTCGTGTATGTAAGGCTTTGAATTCGCTTCAGCTCCTTTGCATATTCTGCTTTCAGACCGGCAATGTACTCTTTCCGGTATCCTGACTGATAGCCCTTTCCTTTTAAAATGCTGCCGATCTGCTCCAAAGTGATCTTGGCATCACCAACCACTTTGGTTGCATCCAGTTTTTCTGCGTGAAAATCAGATACATTTATGGTCAGGAATTTGACCTCCGGGTTGCGGAAGATTTCTTTTGATCCGGTTACAAAGTCATTAAATCTGGTGCCTACACCGATCACCAGGTCGGCTTCCTCCGCCAGCGTATTGGCACACAGTGTTCCGGTTACGCCCACTCCGCCGACATTCATCGGGCTGCTGGACGGTGTGGCACTCTTTCCGGCCTGTGATTCCGCATAAGGAATGGTCAGGTCTTCGCATAACTTCTGCAGGGTTGCACCTGCTTCCGAATACCGTGCACCACCGCCGCCGATCATAAGCGGCTTTTTCGCTTTCATAATCAATTCAACTGCATCATCGATCTGGGCTGCGTCAGCCGGTGACCTCATGATCCGATGTACCCGTTTCTCAAAAAAGTAATCCGGGAAATCAAAGCTTTCCCCCTGCACATCCTGGGGCAGCGCAACGCAAACGGCTCCGGCGGTAGCTGGATTGGTCAGCACCCGCATCGCATTGATCATTGCCGTCATTAACTGTTCGGGTCTGGCGACACGGTCCCAGTAATTGCAAACCGGTTTAAAGGCATCATTTGTCGTGATTGCCAGGCTGTGAGGCTGCTCAATCTGCTGCAGCACCGGATCTGGCTGCCGGGTGGAAAAGGTGTCGGCCGGGAATAATAATAACGGAACATTATTGACCGTTGCCGTTCCGGCTGCCGTGACCATGTTCGCCGCCCCCGGTCCGATGGATGAGGTACAGGCGATGATTCTTCGGCGGTTATTCTGCTTCGCATAAGAAATTGCCACGTGAGCCATTCCTTGCTCATTACGGCCGTGATACACCCGCAGATTACCCGGATCCTCCTCCAGCGCCTGTCCCAGTCCGGCTACAATACCGTGACCGAAGATGGTAAAAATTCCGTCGACGAAGGGGTGTTCTTCGCCATCCAAGCTAACATATTGCTGATTCAAAAACTTTACAATTGCCTGGCCTACTGTCATTCTGGTTCTTCCCATGATTTTTATTCCTTCCTTATTTTAAATATTTCATTAACTCTTCACGAAAATCGGGATGTGCAATATCAATCAGCCGTTTGGCCCGTTCCCGCAGCGAAGCTCCTCTAAGATCTGCTGCACCAAACTCTGTAACGATATAGGCGACATCATTTCGTCCGGTTGTTACAACTGCCCCTTGTTCTAAATAGGGGACGATTTTAGACACGGTACCGTTTCGGGCCGTAGAGGTCATGGCAATAATTGATATCCCGCCTTTTGACAGATTGGCCCCCCTGATAAAATCCACCTGTCCGCCGACACCGGAAATCTGCATCGTTCCGATACTCTCGGCACTTACCTGGCCCATCAGGTCCACCTGAATACAGGAATTTATTGACACCAGGTTGTCATTCTTCGCAATGACATAAGGGTCATTGGTATAATCGGCTGATGCCATATATACCGCCGGATTATCATCGACAAAGTCATAAAGCTTCTGGCTCCCCATCAGGAAGGTGGCCACCAGTTTGCCCGGATGCAGTGTTTTTTTAGCATTGGTGATAACTCCGGCTTCTACCAGTTCTACCACCCCGTCAGAAAACATCTCCGAATGGATCCCTAAATCTTTTTTGTCTTTCAACGAAAGCAGTACTGCATCCGGCAATGCACCAATTCCCAATTGAAGAGTTGCTCCATCCTCAATCAGCCCGGCGCAATGACGCCCGATTTCTCTTTCCACATCGGTCAGTTTACTTCTGGATAATTCAAGCAGCGGCGTATCTTCTTCCACCAGATAATCGAATTCATCCAAATGCATAAAACACTCACCGTGACACCTTGGCATATAGCTGTTTATCTGGGCGATTTTCAGTTTTGCGGCCTGGGCTGCCGTCTTACTGTAATCGACTGAAATCCCAAAACTTACATAACCATGTTTATCTGGTTTGCTGACCTGAACCAAAGCCACATCCGGAGGCAGAGAACCATTCGTAAACAACGAGGGGATCCTGGAGAAATATCTGGGGGTATAGTCCGCTCTTCCTTCTTTGACTGCCTGCCGCTCATTTTTATTGCCGACAAAAATAGAGTTATGGCGAACGTGTCCTTCGGCTTCTTTCAGGCAGTATGCACTTTCTCCCATCCCAATCATATGGACAGTCTCAACATTCTTAAGCTGCCGGGCATATTTCGCAAATTCTCTCGTCAGGGCCTGCGGTTCACCGCAGGCATGACCAATTGCCACCCGGTCTCCGTCTTTGATTTTTTTTACCGCTTCCTGGGCCGTTACATATTTGTTTTTCATGTTCTTACCCCGGCGATAGTTTTGGCCAGTTCCTTTTTATGCTCCATATTTGCCTGTCTGCCGATCATGATCCGCTGCGCCTGGGGGGAACCGGCGCCATGCATGGATTCGGTCCGATAGCCGACTGCTGCCGTTCCCAGCGTGATATTCTCGATCAGGCGCAGGATACGCATCCGGTCCTCGGTGCTGACATCGGCAATTCCCTTGAGATATTTGTCGATGTAAGGTTTTAACTTTTCATTATCATAATCCTGCTGGCCTGGCATCGTCACCATCAAACCACCGGCGATGTCCTCGGCCAGCCGGGTGATCTCATAAGGCAGCCGGGTAATGTTCTGTTTACATACATTTGCCAGCAGCGCATCCACATAGTAGTTCCCGGCCTCCATCTGGCAGCCTTCACAGGAACAGGCAATTCCGCAGGCGTACAGGGATTCATTCAAATGATTCATTTCAATCAGTTTATCCTTGATATGGCTTGCTTTCGGGACTCCATTATAGTCGGCTGCCAGCGCCGTTGCGCCGATCAGTACATCACCGACGCCAACTTTACAGCCGCCGTAGCTCTGACGGTGATAGGATGCAAAACGTTCTACCAGCATTCCCGCAAAGTCTGTCTCGCCATTGAGGAAGATCCGTTCATTTGGCACAAAGACATCTTCAAATATCATCAATGCTTCATGACCGCCAAAATTCTTATTTCCCAGATCAATGTCTGCATTGGGTTCTAATTTTCTGGTATCACAGCTCTGGCGTCCGTAGATCATGAAAATTCCCGGTGCATCAGCCGGCAGCGAGAAAGCGACTGCATAATCCTTGTCTTCCGGCCTCATTGCCACGGTCGGCATAACGATTACTTCATGTGAATTAATAATTCCGGTCTGATGGGCTTTGGCACCGCGAACCACGATTCCGTCCGCTCTTCTTTCCACCACTCGCAGATACAGATCCGGATCTTCCTGCTGTGACGGCGATAACCCTCTGTCTCCCTTAGGATCAGTCATCGCTCCGTCAACCACCAGGTCTTCTTTTTGAATGCGTTCCCAATATTTCTTAAAGTTCTCGAAATAGCTGGTTCCGTGTGCTTTGTCGCACTCATATGTAGTGGAGTAAACGGCATTGGCCGCATCCATTCCCACGCAGCGCTGGAAGCATGAAGCGGTCTTCTGACCTAACAGGCGCTGCATCTTCACTTTCTTGAGCAGGTCATCCGTACTCTGGTGAAGATGGGTAAAACGGTTGATTTTCTCGCCGGTGAGGTTCGATGTGGCTGTCATCAGATCTTCATATTCCGGCATCTGGGCCAGCTCGTAGGTCATCGCCACCGAGTTTTGGGACGGAACGATCATCGGATGGCTGGTGGGATCATCCACTTTTTCACCCAGCAGATAAACCTGCAGATCTAATTTTTGTAAACTCTCGATATATTCTTTACTTGTCTTCATAAGCGCTCCTTACTCTATCGACAACTCCGATAGATTGCTTTCATATCTTCCTGACTGAGCCTGATCGGGTCATTCGCCAGCAGACGCTGCTGATTCTCCATCACCGATGCTGCCATTTCAGCACATTTTGCTTCGTCAACACCCAATTCGTTTAAGCCCTTACGCTCCAGTACGAAGCTAAGCAATTCGAACAGATTAGCCCAGACATTGCTTCTGATACAGCCAAATACCTCTGCCAACACCTCTTCAACCGGTGACAGATCGGCACCCAGTTCCTTGTACCTCCGGAACACCCCTTCAAAGACCATATAATTGGCATTGCCATGAGGTACATGATAGTTCCCGCCGATGGGATAGGAAAGGGCATGAACCGCCCCGCATCCGGCATTGCCAAATGCCACTCCGGCCATGGTACTGGCCACCAGAAAGTCTTCCAGATCCTCCGGAAGGCCCCGGACATGTTGTTTCTTCATCTTCAGGTAGCCGCGCAATATCTTCTCAATCGCGGTTCTGCCAAACATCCGTGAGAATACCGTCGCCCTTGGTGATACATAGGATTCAACCGCATGCACCAGTGCGTCGATGGAGCTTGCTGCGAAGACTCCATAGGGCAGCGTGCGGAGCATCTGCGGGATCAATACTGCTTCGTCCGCATACAATGCCGGTACCGCCAACCCGATCTTCGTCTGTTTCTGCTTAAACTCGACAATCGAGATATTGGTCACCTCGCTGCCGGTACCACAGGTAGTCGGAATAACGAGCAGCTGTCTTTGCTTGGGTAATTCAGGACCTTTGGCAAAGATTCCTGCTACATCATATCCATCACCAAAGACAAACAATTTGGAAATATCAATCACCGTGCCGCCGCCGATTGCAATAATCCGCCGGTAATCTTTCCCCTTCATGTCCCGGAGCATCCCATCAATCATTTCATCAGACGGTTCACCCTGGCCATATTTTTCCTGGTACAATACATCACATGGCAGCGGTGCGCCATTCAGCTGTGGTAGCAATACATACTCATTGGTGATGATCAGGTCTTTGCTGCCGATGTCTTTTTGTTGGATAAAATTCTGTAACGATTGATATACCGCAATCGTTGGTTTTACTGAAAATTCCATATTGCCCTCCTTTCGCGAAGCTGTCTCACTTATATTTCCGGGAAATATTTCGCCCCTTCTTCGGCTGCCCATTTATGCTCTTCCACTACGTTGGTTACCATTTCTTCATGATCACGAAGGCGGATGACCCACAGGTAATACTCCGCGTATCCTGGCGCAGTTGCCTGGCTATGGGTTATATTGGCCGGCATTGCGGTCAGGTCATTGTTCTTGACCTTATTTACTTCGTCACCCATTTCGGCAAAACCGTATCCGTTTTCCGGCAGGAATTTATAAAAGTAAATTTCCGGTTCCACATGCTGATGCGGCGGATAACTGGACCATTTCCCCGGATAGCTGACCACTTCACCGATAAAGAAGTTGGTCTCCGGACAGGTGCTGCGGTCAAAGAAGGTTCTGACGATTCTGGTCGATGCTTCATTCATCATCCCGGCACCGCGCATCTCGGTGGGACACAGCAGATCTTCCTCCCGATACAGTTTTGCCGCAAATTGCCGGGGATTTTTGGTACTCTGAACCAGCATTTCAATCTTATCGCTGATACACAAAATCTCAACCTCTGTGTTTTCGGGAACATGCAGCACGGTCGGATTCTCATGAAAGCAGGAGTTGCGAAGTGCTTTTTCTTCCTTCCCTTCATATTTAAACAGCAATTCTCCTTTAATTAAGGTAAAGATACATTCTTTTGCCTCCTTAAACTTGTAAGACTCACCTTTTTCTAAACCCAGCAGGCCGAAATCCATCTTGACCCTTCTATTTTCTTCCACTACGATTTTCTCATAACCTTTTTTAAATTTATTGCTTCTTAGGATCATGTTTGTCTCCTTCACTTTCTACTGATCACGTTCAGTGCGTTCTTTGCTATATTTTCCGCAGTTAAGCCAAATCGTTCTTTCAGGTACTCCACCGATCCCACTTCACCAAACTCATCCTGGATCCCCACTCTCGCCATCGGCACCGGGGTGGTTTCTACCAGCACTTCTGCTACCGCACTGCCCAGGCCATTGTGGATATTATGGTTCTCAACGGTAACGACCGCACCGGTATTCTTTGCTGCGGCCATGATCGCTTCACGGTCAATCGGTTTGACCGTAAATACATTCAGGACTGCTGCATTCACATTTTGCGCCTGCAGTATTTCCGCCGCTTTCATCGACTCATCAACACAGATGCCGGAAGCGATCAGCGTAACATCGGTGCCTTTTTTGATGCTCACCGCTTTACCGATGTCAAATGTTGATCCCTCTGCAAAAACTTTTATAGCATTTTTACGGGATAATCTAATATAGAAGATTCCCTCCATCGCAGCTGTCTGTTTCACCACATCCCGCAGCATTGTCGAATCGGTGGGTTCGATGATGGTGATTCCCGGAATTCCCCGCAGCAGCCCGATATCTTCCAGGGGCATGTGGGTGGCACCGTTAAAAGCAGCGGTAACACCGGGGTCGCTGCCCAGGATTCTGATATTCGTCTTTGCATATGCACCCGACAGGAATATCTGATCCAGCGCTCTTCTGGTTGCAAAACAGCCAAATGTGTGGGTAAACGGAATCATTCCCACCGCTGACATCCCGGCTGCCGTGCCGATCATATTCGCCTCCTGGATCCCGCAGTTGATTGCATTGTCCGGAAATTCTTTTGCGAAATTCACCATCCCGATAGAATTCATCAAATCTGCTTCCAGGTACACGATCCGGGGATTTTCCTTAACCAGTTCGGTCATTGTCTCCGCATAGACATCTCGCATTGCAAGCTTCTCGGCGGCATGACGGTTATCTATCTTATAGTTCATGTTACTGATCTCCTTTCTTTAGGGATGCGATTGCTTCTTCACACTGTTCCTTGGTAAAAGTCATGTGGTGGTTATACAAGATCCCCTCAGCAAAGGTACATCCTTTTCCTTTTTTCGTGTTCAGGATAATCATTCCCGGTTTTTCATGCTGGGCTTTTGCTAACTGGATCGCGCCATAGATGGCATCTGTATTATGGCCGTCCACTTCTATCGTGTACCATCCGAATTCAATAAACTTCTTACCCAGGTCGCCCAGATCCAGGATGTCTTTGGTGTACCCATCCAACTGCTGCTTATTATAATCAACGAATGCGATCAGGTTACTTAACTTATGCTGGGGGGCATACAGCGCGCCTTCCCAAATCTGGCCTTCATCACATTCCCCGTCTCCTAACAACAGATATGTATAACTGTCCTTTTTCAGCATCTTGTTGCCATGGGCGATGCCGATCGCCGTTGACATGCCCTGACCCAGGGCACCGGTACTCATATCGACACCCGGCGTCTTATTCCGGTCACAATGACTGGGCAGCCTCGTTCCATTGGTATTAATGGTCTTGAGTTCCTCTACCGGAAAATAACCCGATAATGCCAGCGTTGCGTAAAGCGCCGGTCCTGCATGCCCTTTCGACATAACGAAGTAATCACGGTCTTCCCACCCAGGATTGGCTGGCTCAATATTCATCGCCTTCCCATATAATACCGCTAACACATCCACCGCCGACATGGATCCCCCGATATGTCCGAACCCAAGGTTCTTCAGTGCTTCTAAAACCTGGATACGAATCTCTTGCGCAAACTCTTTTGGCTCTCTGCTCTGATACATAAGTTCCTCCCTTTGAAAATATAATATTGACTTTGATTTTATAATATTCTTTAAATTATATATTCTTAACTTCATTGTATATAATTAGTCGTAAAATGTCAAGCCATAATTTAAACATTTCTTTAAAATAATCTTACCACCGGGAGCCGTCATTGCGTTATCGTAATCCTGCTCGGAAAACAGTAGTTTATCGCCACTTTCGGCGGGCAATTTATAAAATCTTGATCCATCCAAAGGGATATGAGGAGATCAAAAAGAAAGAACGATAACTTCAGACGGTTCCGTTATCGTTCCTGGGAGAAAGTCAGGCTCTATTTTATTATGCAAAATGAATGACTTTGATGTCTTTCGGATCTAGATGATAGAAAGTCGCCAGATGCCTGGTGGTGGTCTCTAAGACCGCCTCAAGATCACGCTCATACAGGGCCTTGAGGATGGCTCCATGTTGCGCAACATCACAGGACGTAGAATCCGCCTCTAACTGATCGGTTTGCAAAAGCCTGGTTTTGAGAACCATACTCTTTTGGAGATTGATCAGCAGGTCATTTTTGCTGATTTCAATTAATTTCATGTGAAATCTGGAGTCGTATTTGAATTGATCATACAAATTATGTTCCTGGTGCGCAGCATCGCATTGCTCCGCCAGGTCTTTAAGAACATCGAAATCCCGGTTGCTGCCATTTTGAATTGCCAGCTGTGCCGCGAGACAGTCCATCGTGATCCGGACCATACCTAATTCTTTGATTGAATTCTCATCAAACGTGATCACTTCAGCGAAACGGTTAGGGTAGAGTGTGACAATTCCTTCATTTGATAAACGGCGGACTGCTTCGCGGACCGGGGTTCTGCTGACACCTAATTCCTCCTCTAAAGCCTGCTCGTTGATCCGGTCACCACACTTTAGTTTCCTGGTTAACAATAGTTCTCTGATGTGATCATATACAAAATCGCCTAAGACTGCTTTATTTTTAACTCGCATTGTAATTGCTCCTTTGCTCCTTTTAAAATTATCATGGCTAATTATAGCAGATGTGGAATATAAAAAGCAATATATTATAAAATAAAATGTACTTTATTTATTTATTGTAAATAATATATAACAGGACAGTCGGGTAATTACCCGACTGCCCCAGTTTGATTTTAAAATAACAATTATTTAATTAGTGGAACATTTCCCGTAACAGCTGCCATTCCGATAAAGATAATGAAAACACCAAGGCCCCATTTTGCTGATTCTTTCTGCCATTCGCCCATATCCAGTCCTGTCAGGTTCAACAGAAGGTAAATAAAAGCAACCAACGGGCTTAACAAGTGGAACGCCTGCCCAAGCAAGGATGCTGTTCCGATTTCAAGAGCGGTAAAGCCATACTGATAGCCTGCCTCGGCAAATACCGGAAGTACACCATAGTAAAATGCATCATTCGAAAGGAAGAATGTACCTGGGGCAGAAACGATAGCTGTGATCAGTCCCCAGAATCTTCCCAACTGCGCAGGAATCAGTTTAATCAAACTTGCTGCAAGTGCATCCGACATCCCTGAATTTGTGAATAATCCCATGAAGATACCTGCACCGAGAACCAGAATAACGACCTGAAGTGCATCA
>Ga0153923_100503_pt1 | contig 12150 bp, 10 predicted proteins | sample TSNJ007MetaG_FD_104682 | JGI IMG/M metagenome (GOLD analysis project Ga0153923, IMG submission 104682) | Attine ant fungus gardens microbial communities from New Jersey, USA - TSNJ007 MetaG | ecosystem: Host-associated > Fungi > Mycelium > Unclassified | place: USA: New Jersey, Brendon T. Byrne... | reverse complement strand
TCCATGCCAGCTTCATATTGCCCGTATTGGCATTAAACAGATATCCGCCCTGCGGCGAATAGTTTTGCGTACCAACACGAATTCCCCTGGTAGTCGGAAGCTCTGCACAGCCCCAGTTCTGTTCCGTCGGAAAAAGACTTTGATATACGCTTATCTCCGCATGAGCGTAAGACATATACATCCCTACTTTGCCTTCTGCAAACAGCTGACGCAGCGGGTCCATATCCAGCTCCCGGCAGTTGGGATAAGCACAGTCCTCGGACAATAAGGCCTGCCAGCTTTCCAGCAACGGCTGATAACGCCTGAAATCATATTTACCGGCGGCAAAATCAAAACCGGCCTTCAGACCGCATTCCATATTCCCCTGCTTCATAATGGTCCGGTCAATAGCCGAACGCGGATTCTTCAGATTGACTGCGAACCCGTAAATCCCCTCATCCGAAAGTTCACTGGTAATCGCTCTGGCATCCGCAATCAGCTCCTCCATTGTCTCCGGCGGATGCTCGATTCCAACCCGTTCAAAGATATCACGGTTGTAAAACAGACGGCTGATGGAGGCCCTTGTCGGAATGTAGTAGCATTTCCCGTCAATCACATTGACATCCTCCTGCATCACCGGTCGAAAAATCTCCTCAAAATCCTCATCCCAATATGCCGAAATCACAGCAAAGCGTCCCTGCCCCACATAACTGCCGAAAACCTGACTGGTGTAACCCATGATATCCGGTGCAGTTCCGTTTTGAAAAGCATTGTCCAGCGCCTGCGTATAGTTTTCTGCAAAAACCTGATATTCCACCTGAACATGATCCTCATTCGTCTCATTATACTGACGGATTCGTTCCTGCTGATAAGCCAGATCATGCCGGTCCTGCACCCAGATGGTAATCACTGTCTTCTTTTCCTCCGCTTCCGTCTCCGTCTCCGGCTGCACACCACAGCCATAAAGCCAGCCTGCTGTCATTACTGCCGCCGATACCAGCCCGGCCCGGATCAGGCTGCGACTCTTTCTCCTTCGTTTCCCCATCTCACGTACCCTCATCCCTCTAGTATATCGTCGTATCTCACTGATCTTATCCTACCATAAAACGGCTGGTTTTTATAGGGAAAAAGACCGAAAAACAATTTGCTTTCCGGTCTGTTTTCCATATAATTTTGTAGTCTCAGGATACCAGCCCCAACAGCCTCGGGATCAGCATGGTCGCCGGTTCTATGTAGGTCACGATCAAAAGTACCAGTGCCGTTACGCCAAAGAACGGAAGCAGCCGTTTAAACACCACCTCTATGGTAGTATTCGCCACCCGGCACCCGGTGAACATCACTGTCCCCACCGGCGGCGTGATAGCGCCAATGCAGAGGTTGAAGGTAATCATTACACCAAAGTGAATTGCACTCATACCAAAGGACTGGCAAATCGGGAGGAAGATCGGCGTGAAAATCAGAATCGCCGGTGTCGGATCCATAAAGGTTCCCAGTATCAACAGAAATACGTTCATAATCAGCAGAATTGCAATCGGATTGTCGGTAATCCCCATCAGTCCATTTGCAATCAACTCCGGTATCCCTGTATAAGCCATAACATAAGACATGATAGAGGAGATACCAATCATCAGGATGATGATTGAGGTCATATTTGCTGCTTCCAGCAGATATTTCGGCAAAGCACTCAACTTAATATTTTTATAAATCATCCCCAGCACCAGGGAATAGACTACGGCGATGGCAGATCCCTCGGTTGCGGTAAAGATTCCCCACATAATGCCGCCGATTACCACCACAATCATCATCAGGCATGGGATAGCATCAAGCAGCACCTGAACGCCTTCCTTTACACCGATCTTCCGCTTACTGACATAACCCAGCTTCTTTGCCATCACTCCGGCCACTATCATATTTCCCAGACCCCAGAGAATTCCTGGAATATAGCCGGCCATGAACAGGGCACTGATAGAAACCGTACCGGCTACCGTTGCATACACGATCAACGTATTGCTAGGCGGAATCAACATCCCGGTAGGGGCTGATGCGATGTTCACCGCAGCATAATAACTGATATCGTAACCTTCCTCTTCCTCCAACGGACCCATGATCCCGCCGATGGCCGCCGCTGCTGCGGAACCAGAACCAGATACACAGCCAAACAGCATATTGGCTACAATATTCGTCTGCGCCAGCGATCCCGGAAGTCTTCCGGCAATCAGGCTGGCACAGTTAACCAGCTTTCTGGCAATTCCTCCATTATTCATCAGAATCCCGGCCAATATAAAAAACGAAATTGCCAGCAACGAAAAACTATTGGTTCCATAAAATATCTTCTGGGCAGATACCAGAAGTGCCTTCTCCGGAGCAGTAAACATAAGCATGGCGGCAGCGGAGGCCAGGCCGATCGATATACACACCGGTGCACCAATCAACAGAAGCAAAACCACCAGAACCAACATAATCAGTCCACACAAAACTGCCTGTGACATAGATAATATCTCCTTTCCCTTTCCTTGACCCTTCTACTGGTTTCCTTCTTTAGCCGCATTGATCAGATGTATGAAACCATACAGCGTTGTAATAATTCCGCTGAGGGGAAGAGCCGCATATACATAACCCATACTGATCCCCAGCGCTGCATCTGTCTGTGCAATACCGAGCCTCAAAGCCATCACGCCACCATACAGAAGCACTGCCAATGCAAACATGATAACTACCAGCTCAATAAAAATGTTCAGCCAGCGCTGTATCTTTTGTGGTAAAAGTTCCTGAAAAAATGCAACTTTCATATGACCGTGTTTGCCAAACATATATGCCCCATTGATCAGTACCAGCCACACAAACAGGTATTTTGACAGCTGCTCAGACCACGGAACCGGCGAACTAAAAATGTAACGGGCTACTACCTGCCAAGTGACCAGCACGACCATGACAGCAATGATCAGAATGCTCAGCTTTTCACTGACCCAGTCAAGGGCTTTTCTTGCTTTATCCATTACTATATCCTCCAATCCGGTTTATTTCCTGAATTCCTGAAGTGCATCATATACTTCCTTAATCTTTGGATTTGAGGCTACCAGCTTCTCGTTGACCGGCGCAATAGCAGCCATGAAAGACCGGGCATCAACATCGGTTGTGATCGTCACCTTGGAAGTATCCAGAGAGGCCATCAGTTCGTCCACCTTGTTATTCCACAGAACGTGAACCTTGTCAAGTCCCTCTTCGCAAAGCTCGTCAAATACAGCACGGTCTTCGTCGCTCAGACTGTTGTAAACATCTGCATTGATGATCAGCCAGTCCGGAACGATCAAATGATTGGTCTGAGACCAGTACGGTGCCACTTCATAAAACTTAGAGTTTACATAGGTAATCTCGTTGTTCTCAGCACCGTCTACGACACCAGACTGAATTGCCGTGTAAATTTCACCCATGGACATGGGAGTGGCGCTGCCGCCGAAGGCATCCATCATGCTGACATAGACATCGGACTCCATCGTACGGATTTTTAAGCCCTTCATATCTGCCACACTCTTGATTGGCTGCTTTGCGGTGAACATGCTTCTGGTTCCTGCCGGAAGATAAGTTGCAATACGGAAACCATACTGCTGCGTATCTGTCTTGACCGTATCCATCACCGGCGAGGTCTTTACAAACGCAATCGCCTCTTCAACATTCTCGAATACAAACGGCATATCAAATGCCTTAAAATAATCGGATACGCTGCCCGGATGTGTGTTGTTTACGATGGACATCTCAATGACGCCACTTTGCACCTGTTCCATTGTCTCACGCTGGGAACCCAAGGTCTCGTTGGGGAACAACTTAATCTCATACCTTCCGTCTGTCCGCTCTTTGAACGCCTTGCTGAACTCTTCCATCATCTTGTACTGCGGATGTTCTTCGGTCTGATTGAAAGCCATTCTCCACACCTGTGTACCTGCTGCTGCCGGCTTTGCCTCGGTTTTTGCCTCACTGCTGCCGACAGCCGCAGCGGCCGGGGTACTAGCGGAGTTTCCACATCCTGCGGTTGCTGCCGCCAACATAACGGCTGCCGACAACGCTAAAAATCTCTTCATTTTTCTCATGATTCCCTCTCCTTTAGAAGTATGGTTAATTCGGTAATGATTCTTACCTGTTGATTCTATCTTAGCAAAATCAGGGGTTTTGCAGAATGCAATATGCGTCGTTGTGATGTTCAAAATTCGTCGATTCACCACTCCAGAAAATCCTGCCGCATCGGCGTAAAGAAATCCACCAGAATACCCTCCTCCAGACAAACACAGCCATGTATAATATCATTTTGCTTCAAAAGTGTATCACCGGCCGCCACCTCTTTTGTCTCCCCGGCTATGGTAAAACGGAAACGGCCTTTGGCCACATAGGTAATCTGCGTATGCGGATGATGATGCATTGCACCGATAGCACCAGTTTCAAACAGGTTCTCTACACACATCAGTTCATCACAATATGCCAAAATCCGGCGCTCCACCCCCGGTGCCGCCTCTTCCCCGGTAACGGTTTTTGCAAAACACCAGCTGGCTCCCTTTCGTTCCTTTACTTCCATTGTCTGCTTCCTCGCTTTCCTCACGTTTGATTCGTTTTATGATAGGGGAATTATAACAAAGCCGATTTTTCCACAGAATACACTTTCCGACGTTCTTATGTTCAAAATGCGACTTTTCTAACATAAATGCAAATATCTATGACCAAAAAAACATACCCAATGACATCTTCACACATGTCATTGGGTGTATTTTTCACCTTTATTTGTATGGACCATTATTCTGCAACTTCGTGTTCTTTCCCGCTATATGGCCATACACCACAGTGGAATCGTCAGCATCGACAGCAATGTGGAAACGACAACACACTTTGTCGCAAACGTATAGTCACATCCATATTTCGCCGCCAAGATTGCCGAAGTGGTTCCGGCCGGCATACCCGTAATCAACACACAAACCCCCATCAGAAATTCATCCACACGAAACAGCTTACAGCCAATCAACACCATCAGCGGTATGATTCCCAGCCGCATCGCCGAAATCACCAGCGCATCTTTATTCACCAAGCTCCGCAGCGGAACCTCTGCCAGCATCATTCCAATCAAAATCATGCTAAGCGGTGTTGTGCAACTGCCGGCCGACCGCACCGCCTTGTCAAGAGCCGTCACCACCACCCCCGACAGCGACTGAACCCACAGCGCCGAATGCTGCAAGATCCCGGCATACATTGTCCCCAGCGGTTTCTGAAGCACCATCAAGCCCAGTCCAATATAAACAGCAATGATGCAAGGATGAACGGCAATCTTCTTCACGATCGATTTCAGATCCGGACTTTCGGTAAAACAGGCAATCCCCGCCGACCACATCATCACCCGCATGGGAATCGTAAAAATAGACGTATACATCATCCCTTCGGCACCATAAATTCCTTCCGCAATCGGCAGCCCCAGAAAGCCGGCATTAGAGACAATCGTGCAATACTGCATCACCCGCTTCACCTCTGCCGGTTTCCGGTTATACAGCACCCGGCTGAGTCCATAACTAACCACCTGGACCAGTATTGAAATTCCTAAAAGCACGGCAAACTTATGTAAAATTTTCAGATCAAATTCCATCCGGAAGGAGTTTATAATATTACATGGAAGGAAGAAGTACAGTACCACATCTGTCAGTACCGTCTTTCCCTCGTCTTTTATAATTCCCTTTTGTTTTAAAACCATTCCCACGGCCAACAGCATAAACATCATACACTGCAGCGACCATAGTTCGCTGATCTCTGTCATTCCTCATCACGCTTTCAAAGTCATTCCGGCCTGCAGCAAACGGAAGGTCCGGGCCGCCGGCCTGTTTCGGTTGATTATCTATTGTATTAGATCAGGCCTGCAATCTGCATTTCTTTTCTGATTTTATCCAGCACCGGACCTTCCGGAGTCGGATGGTTTGGTTTGTATGGAACACCAATCTCTCTGCCCCGCAAATTAGCCATATCCTTAGCTGCCACCGGGAAGCTGGCCGGGTCCATGGACAAGCGAACCGGATTTAATTTAAACTGCGCCTCCAGAGAGCCCTGCAGATCACCGGCAACATATTTATCATACACATCGGTAATCAGCTCCGGCATAAAGTTTGCCGCAGTACAGACACCGCCCACGGCACCATGGCACATGGAAGCATATAACAGCGTATCCTTGCCGCCAAATACCTTAAAGTTGACCTGGCGGGTCCGGCGAATAAACTCGGCGGTCTGGGTAATATCACCGCTGGTATCTTTCATGCCGACGATATTCTCCACTTCCGTCGCCAACCGCTCGACCAGGCTGCCGGACATGGTATATCCAACCCGTCCCGGATTGTTATATAAGAGTACCGGTGTATTTGGCACTGACTGGGCGATGGTTTTAAAATGACTGTACAACTCGGTCTCGGTTGGTTTTAAGAACATCGGCTGCAGGATGGAAATTCCGGCTGCTCCATTTGCCACTGCCATCTTCGCCAGACGACAGCACTTTTTGGTGCTGATTGCACCGATACCAAAGTATACCGGTACTCTGCCGGCCGCCTGATCGACCATAATCTTCAGACCGCGCTCCATCTCGTCTTCTTCGATCACATAGAACTCACCGTTGCTGCCAAAAGCCAGAATTCCCAGCACACCGCCGTCAATTACATAATCCACCTGTTCTCTCATCTTGACTTCGTCAATCAACTCATTTTCGTCGATTGGTGTCAGAATCGGAACAATAACACCTTTTATAAAATCTGTATTCATGGTTTTATCCCCCGCTCGCAGCTTCTTATTTGTTTGGCTCTACCGTTGCATTGGCAATCTTCTCATAGTATTTCACAATACTGGAATGGTCTTCTGTCTCATAGCCATCAGCCTTTAATCCCTGCATGATCTCCATCAGCTGGCCGGTTAACGGTACCGGTGAGCTGACTGCATGAGCCGCATTGAGGGCATTGTTCAGATCCTTGATATGCAGTTCGATCCGGAAACCTGGTTTGAAGTTTCGGTTCAGCATCATTGGTGCTTTGGCATCCATAACCGTGGAACCTGCCAGACCGCCGCGAATCGCCTGATATACCAGCTCCGGGTCAGTGCCGGCTTTTTTAGCAAAGGTCAATGCTTCGGATACAGCTGCAATGTTTACAGCAACAACGATCTGGTTAGCCAGCTTTGCTACGTTGCCGGAGCCCAGTTCGCCTACGTATACAACGGAACCTGCCATTACCATCAGCATATCATAATATTGGTCAAACAGGTCTTTCTTGCCGCCGACCATTACCGACAGAGTACCGTCAATCGCTTTTGGCTCGCCGCCGGATACCGGTGCATCCATCATATCAATGCCAAGCTTCTCCAGCTCGGCACCAATCGCCTTGCTTTCGGTAGGATCAATCGAACTCATATCAATTACAACCGTTCCGGCCTTTGCGCCTTCTGCCACGCCATTTTCGCCCAGAACGGCGGCTCTTACATGTGGTGAATTAGGAACCATGGTGATAACTACATCTGCCTGTGAAGCCACTTCTTTACCATTTGCTGCGGCCGCGGCACCGCAGGATACCAGGTCTGCTACCGCATCTTTATTAAAGTCAAATACAACCAGTTCGTAACCTGCTTTTGCCAGGTTCTTTGCCATCGGTCTGCCCATAATACCTAAGCCAATAAATCCAACTTTCATGTTCGTTCCCTCACTTTTCTGAAATTTACTCTGTTTTAGGTTCTGTCTGCATTATAGAAAAGAAAGAGCCGGTTTACTATTGGCAATTTTTATGAAAAAGGAACTTTATTCTGTACAAAGGGGATAATGTTTCACTTTTTGTTTCAATCTATTTCATGTTTTTTCATTTTCCGCCATAACGTTGCTTTGCTGATTCCCAGTGCCTGGGCTGTTTTCTCCCGATTCCCCCGCATACTCTGCAGCATTTCCATAATCAGAATGGCTTCCGGGTCATCTTCCGGTCTTGCCGGCCGCCCGGTTCTGTCCGGATACAGTTCCCGCAGAACCTTTTGTACTGCCAGCTCATCCAGGGAGCGTTTATTTGCTGTCAGGATCAGGCGCTCACAAAAGTTTTCCACCTGGAGCAGATTCCCTTGCCAGGGATATTCCTGTAAAATCTTCATTGCTCCCTGAGTCAGCACATGATAACGGGAATAATGTTCGCAGCATTCCCGAATACCGTTTGCAATTTTCCGCTTCAGATCCTCCGGCCGGCTCCGCAGCGGCGGAATCTGCACGGTAAGCCCCTCCAGCAGATAGTATAATTCGTCTCTTAAGCGGCCTTGCTGCAGCAAATCATCAAGGGGAGTTTTCGTCGTTACCATCACCCGTACATCCATACCATGATCCGGCGTCACCTCTTTTCCCATCCGGATCTTATAGCGGATCAGCTGATACAGCCGATCCTGGTTGGCCCGGGTCAGCCAGCAGACATCCTCCAGCAGGAGCGAGCCGCCGGCCGCCCGGACTACCGCCCCTTTATCACCGAAGATCATCTCCAGCTGGGCTTCCTCTTCCATTCCGTCACAGGACACATTGACAAAAGGAGCTTCCCGGCGCAGACCAGCATTGTGAATGCTTTGCGCCAAAATCCGTTTCTCCGTACCGGCCTCACCCATAATCAAAACCGGCTTTTCCGAGAGCGCATACAGCTTGGCCAGGCGAATACATTCCTGCATCGCCTGGGATTCCTGAAGCATGTCATCAAATTCTCCCAGCGCAATAAAACTTCTTATTTTTTTCTGTTTTCCGGCTTCCGCCGTCCCTTGGCGTTTCTTCATCCGGTGACAGGTCAGAATTGCTCCATCCACACGGCCGTCGATCACCACCGGCGCCACCATGGCAAGCAGGGATGTCCGGTTGATCTGCATAAACAGGGAATAGGATTCTTTCCCGTCCGCCAGTACCTGCCGCAAAGATTCGCGGTCCAGTTCACGGCAGACTTCCCACACGCCAAGGCCGGCTACCGCCTCCTTTTTCTTATTCAGAATGTCTTCCATGATCGGATTAATATCCAAAATAATTCCCGCAGCATCCATCCGGGTTACCCCGTTAAAAGAATAGTCCAGCAAAGTTTCGATCTGGGCGGCATTTCGCTTCTCCACGTTCATGGCATAGTCCATGCTCTCCGCCATCGTAAAGGAATTCCGCAGAGAATCCTCGGTAATGGAAAGAAACAGCGACGGAATTCCCGCTTCACCGGCCACCGCTACCGCCGTATCGCCACCGATCACCAGATCCACGCCATCGCTGACCGCCCGTCTGGCTTCCTCCTCCAGCCGTTCTCCGCGCGCAGCAAAATAGGACCTTAGTTCAATCTCATAAATGGAGTCAAAATAAGACATATCACAGAACATATTGCGGAAACCAATTACCCCAATCACCGGTGTCTCTTTTTTCAATATCTGCCTGGCCCGAATGATCAACAGTGCCATCTCTTGCGCCGTTAAAACAATCTCCACCACCGGGATATCGGTGTACTGCTTGATCAGCGAGGCCTGAAGTCCACGGGCAATAATAATCGAAGCACCGCCGGCAATAGACTGTCGGGCCTCCAAGACGGCATCTGCTGTTTTAATGACCCGCATTTCTTCAATTTTATATTTCTTCTCCTGCAGGATATTGTGTGCCTGGTACAGCATCTCTTCCCGCGATACCAGCAATGCAATCTTACCCATGATTGATTCCGCCCTGCCTTTCTTCAAATTCAGAAATAAGGTTTTGAACCTTTATGTACGTTCGCGACTTTTCATCTAACGCTTCCCATGCCAGAAACAACCTTTTCTTCGCCACTTCTATATAGTCGGCTTTTTCTCTCTTAAATAAGGCAACATTCTCATTTTTCTCTATTCCAATAAAATTGCGGCTTTCCATTAAAGCAGCCACCAGAAATGAGCCGCTGCCAAAAGTATTATCCAATACGACATCTCCTGGATTCGTATATGTTCTTATCATATATCTTCCTAACTCAATTGGTTTCTGCGTCGGATGTAAAACAGCACCTTCACATTCCGCAGTTTTCACATATAGGATATCGGTAGGATACCTTTCCCCTTTACTTGAAACATGAACCGGCTCAAAATCACCATAATTACCACATAATTGATTCTTTCGAGTCCCTTTATCATAAGGTTCTCCCTGTGTCATTTGCGGATGATACGTTGGTTGTTTTTTATAAAATACGCACACATCTTCATGCTTTCTAAGCGGCTGCTTTTTAGCATTTAAGAAGTTGGTAGGCTTTGATTTTTCCCAAACCCATTTATATTTGTATATATCGGGCTGACTTAATATTAATTTTGCTGTAAAAATACCATTCGAAGTAAGAACAATAGCTCCATTCGGTTTAATGACACGATTGTATTGTTTCCACAATTCATCCAGCGGTATATGGCAATCCCATTCATTTTGCGTCATGCCATATGGCAAATCACATAAAATCATATCTACACTTTTATCTGGAATTTTGTCCATATACTCTAAGCAATCACCTTCAAAGAGATTATTTATCACTTCACTCATATCTATTATGTCAACATTATTTTTGGTCATTGACGATTAATCTCCTCAATTAGTTTATTTGCTGTATCTATATTACCACACTTACCACCAGAACACACTTCTGTTTTCATTGACTCTGAATATTTCACATGGTACAATTAAAAAAAAATCAGGAGGATTTCTTATGAAGAAACAACTTGCTATTCTAATCGCTGCTGCGATGTTAGTATGCAATACACTCCCTGTCTATGCTGACCAAGACAAACCGACACTGCAATTCCAAAATTTGTCTATTGGTACCGTATACGATAAAGTCGGTCCTGATGGTTATCACTATAACTGTATTTATAGTGATTTATTTTACATTGAGTATCCCGGCAGTTTTGTTTTTGGCCAGTCGGGAGATGTCCCGATCATCTTTTACGATCGCAACGATCAGGTCAGCACCTCCGATAATGAATTTAAAACATTCCAGGATGATCATTTGATTGGTTCTGCTGCCGATGTCGCAGCCTATATTACCGCCGGCGGTATTAATAGCTATCTGCAGGAGACGTTGACTTTTGATATTTCACAAGGGTATACCCTGGTAAACGCATCTGACGATGATTACGGTGTTCTGTACTTTTTGTTGGTGGACAAGGACAATAATACGACAGCCTCCATTATCGTATGGACCTCATTTGGCCAAATAAGTATCCGCAGTGAAGTCCGGACCGCTTATACAGATCCGTTGACTGATCATGGTACGATTGCACTGAATCCAGTATGGGATGATGTTGATTTTTCTTCCGTCGAAGCTCTGGGAAATTATGTTTCCAGTACCTCAATCCCGTTTAACAATATTACCACTGTTCAGACAGAATATCACGAATTCCTTTGCTGCGAAACTGAAACAGATCAACAAAAGATGGCATTTTACTTTCCGGTCACTCCCGAAGGACAGCAAAAATGGATCCTCCTTATTTCAGTGTCCAAGGACAGCCAGATGGAATTTAATGCTTATGCCATTCGCGAAGACATCCTCAAAACATTTCATTCCCTAAAATAATCAAAATGCAGAGCTGTTTTGAGACAGCTCTGCATTTTTCATAATTAGTGTCAAATAGTCAATGACTCAAAACGCAGCGTAAAGGGGTACTGTCTTCTTCCCATCCTCAAAGCCAAATTTCCTGGCTGACAACTTAATCGCATACTGCGGTTTATATCTTTCGATATACACCTTTAAGCTCTTTGCCATTGTATTATCTGCGCTTTTCACCTCAATCGGGATAGTTGCGCCGTCACGTTGAATGATGAAATCAACTTCTGCACCGCGGTCGGATTCCCAGTGACATTATCAATATCCAACAGTTGTAATAATCCATTTGCCGTTATTTTTAACTAAACAATACGTAAAAAATTGATTTCCATTTTCTAAGGGTCCAATAGAATCATCATAATATTCAACATAATATTCAACATCATAAATAATTAAATCTTTTCTTTGAGTATTATTTATACTACCTAAGCCGTTACCAAGATATGCACCGTACTTACGTTCATCTTGTATTAAAGAAATGTGATTTATATCGATTTTTTTTATATTACCCACATGGTTTTTTATAGCTTCCGTAAAGTCATCTGAATATAAACTATATAATTTTTTCTCTTCTTTCGTATTT
>Ga0153923_100501_pt1 | contig 12384 bp, 10 predicted proteins | sample TSNJ007MetaG_FD_104682 | JGI IMG/M metagenome (GOLD analysis project Ga0153923, IMG submission 104682) | Attine ant fungus gardens microbial communities from New Jersey, USA - TSNJ007 MetaG | ecosystem: Host-associated > Fungi > Mycelium > Unclassified | place: USA: New Jersey, Brendon T. Byrne... | reverse complement strand
CATAAGAAGATAAATAAAAATATCTGTTAATTTATTTTTACACTTTTCCAGCCCCTGCTCTGCCACTTGTCGTGCTCTATCGAAATTATTATGTTTTTTATAATACTCGATCACTTCTACATACGCTTCACTTTCCTTTCCCAAATGCGTTTCCAGATAAGAAATATACTTGTCATCTCTCCCATATTGATGATATAATTCAGCCGCTTCTTTCCCGTAATATCCGGATTCTTCCATTATTTCTGCAAAGGCAAGAAACTCCTCTGGTTTCATACACATTTTCTTCGAAAGATCCCGCATTGGATCATAACATCCATAATAATCATAATAATCTTGCTTAATTATTTCGGACAAAATCTTTTTTCTCAGTTCCCAGTCTTCCTGCTCAAATTTGCCCCTTTTTATTAAGGCTTCCGATATCTTCCAGACCTCTTCTATCTGCCATTGGTCATCTATGTACCGTTCAAACCGCAGTTGTTCAAGTAATTCTTGAATCTGCTTCCATGAAGAGGCAAGAACCGAAACCTTTTGCTGCGATTTTTTCGGCGCCGGTTCTAAACACTTCTGTCGGATATCTAATGCGATCTCCTGCTTTCTTTTCAGCTCTTTCTCAAGCAGAAATTCCTCGTGGGAATACACAATTTCAGAAAACCTCTTGCTAAGCATGGTTTCTGTACTTGAAATTTCTGTATTTAATATATGCAGCATATGAGAAAACAAACCTTCCGGAATCATTTCATCAATAAGTATTTCGGGATTGATTTTTCTGCATACCGGGTGTTCAAATATCCTGACCAATAGATTTGCAAGCTCCAGACTCTCCCATTGATCTGTCATTCGAACAACCGCTGTTACCCAGTCAATTCCAACATCTCTGATCTTTACAGACAACATCCCCTCTTTATCGGCATCCGCCACCGTAAACGGGGAATCCTCAGCTTCCACCACCCTAAACCCCAGTCCGCAAACCCTGTCCAGAATATCGGCTACCGTCTTATACTCATTTAAAATCAGTAAATCATGGCATCCCTTAAATATTCTGTCCAGAAATGGCATCACTCCTGACGGGTCATTATGCCACACTTTCCAGTCATCCAGGTATCTTTTCGCAAAATTCCTCTATTTCTCTTTGACTTGGCATATATAGGATTTTCTTCTCACCTGAAAGTGACAGCAAGAAGTGCTGCTGTTCTCTTTCCGCCAACAATCTGGCCTGAGATAGAATCCATTCTTGCATTTCCGCCACAGACATTTTGCTTAACTGTTCTTCAACCTGTTTTATAAACATCATCGTTTTCCCTTCTAATCCTTATCACATTAAACGATATTATCCCTATATTATCCAAACACCTTCGCTGCCGTACAGTCTCAGCTCCTTCCAATGTGTACTTACTTTGGTGTTGGCAGGATCCGTTATTCCCTCTTTATCTTGTACGATTCGCCTGCTCTTTTTATTGTATATCACAACGGTTACAATTGAAATAAGAACAATCACAGCATTTGCAGCAATGGTTCCAGCCCAAGTCATCGTCATGGTGCCAAAGATGGAGGATGCCGCATTGAACATGGTGTGGAATAATACGCACATAAACACACGGCCTTTTCCTGATATTTTGTAGATTGCCCCGTAGAAAAATCGAAACGAAATGAGTTGAACTGCAAACATCCAAAAGTCAATGAGCCCCTCATAATGATTCGTCCCCGGAATGAAAAAGAGAGGGATATGCCATAAAAGCCAAATGACGCCAAAAGAAACAGACGATAAAACAAAGCCGCATTTTTTGTCCAGTGCAGGCTGCAATATATACGTCCAGCCAGCTTCCTCCATGCCGCCAATAATAAGATTACCAGGCAAGGAAAGGAAAAATAAATAAAATGGAAGCTCCCTTTCCGTACGGCCTGAAACTGTAAGATGTATCAAAAAATACAGTGCAAGCCCTGCCATAACGAACAAATAGAGAAATATGTTGTTCCTGGCGTAAAAAACATTTTTCAGCCATTCCTTAAAATCTGCTATTTTGTTGTTTTTCTTCAACACGATATATGAGGCAATAGCGGGCGACAAAATATAGATTGCAAAAGGAATATTCATCGCAAATTGCTGTAACGAATGAACCCAATTATGAACCGAAAATCCCAATTGCCCAAGAGCAATCAAAGCACCTGACATACAATAGGCTATGCAAAATGTCAGCATCGTAAATTGTACTATGATTTTTTTGTCTGTCACGATTTCTTTACCTCACATTTTGACGTATGGATTGACGATTTGGCTTTGCTAATAATCCGGTCTTCTACCTAACTTTTAAATCAATTCATCTGTCTCCAATATTTTAATAATACGACAAATGTAATTATCGGCATAATAAAACCAAGTGCCATAATTCCAACAGATACATCATCAGGTGCTGCTATCGTTCCTATAAATTGAATTAACTTTAACAAAACGATAAAGAAAAAGGCACAACGTCTTTTTCCAATCAGCAACCATATATATGATGCTACTATTGTGATATTAGTGACCATTGTCAGAATCCAAACAGGACTATATATCATATTATTTAAAAATATCCACATGAACGAAGGTCTTTGGCTCGTTATAAAATAATTGAAATCTGCATAAGCATCATAAACGATATATGTACCCAATATGCTGCTTAAAACAATATCAAAAATGCATATACTGATCCATACTTTGATTCCTATACCAAATTTAAACTTTCCTTTTTCCATCCAGATCCCCCATTCCTGCAACTCTGACTACTTTTATCTCTTGTCATCTGACATATTCATAATTTCTCAAAATATCCGGTATTGGGGAATATTATACCAGAACATAGACCGTTTTCATAGAGTAATTACAGAGCTTTTTCCTTGTAACTACCATCTGTCAATGTGGTCTTTTCACTTGTCCCGACCTCCGTTACATATTATTGTAGTAAGTCTAAAGTGGAGGCACTAACGTTGCCTATGGCCTTAGCCTTTTCCAGTTAGCTTTGGACAAAGAAACAGGCTAGCCCAAAAACAATTATTATGATAAAATAAAATGGAATAAGATGGAATAAGAGCAGTACTTGAGGAGGGACATTTGAACGAAAAATTGAGTTTAAAGGCACAGATAACACTAATTGCCGGCTGTTGTGCTGTACTGATTATAATTGTCATTTGGGGGGCGATTCACACCTCGAAACCGTTTGCTTCTTATGATGACTATGTCTTTGAAGTGATAAATAAGAAGGATGACGGAACTATCGAATATAAGATAATTTCTGCTCCGAGAGATTTTAAGAATGCACAAAATCTTGCTATCGCGGTGACAGATGATACGATATCTTATGGTGATTATAATTATACCTATAAGTATCGTTCTCTCCCTAGTTATACTGAATTTGCAGGTTGGACTAATTCAATCAGTATCTTGATCTCCTTTCCTGATGCTTCCAAATGGTACTATACGGCAGATCTTTCTTGCTGGTTTGACCGGAGCAGTGACAGCTTCAGCACTATACCCGGTAAGCCAGATGACAAATGGCATCCTACCCTTATTGTATCGACGATACAGGCAGACAGAAATATGAAACGTGCAGAAAATAGTCAGCCACGCCCCGCAGATATCCGGTGTGCTGTGGCAATAAAAATAGCACTAATACTATTTATTGGCGGATTCGTTCTTGTATGGAGAAAAGAACGATACCAAACATACAAAATAGAATCTGAGGGTCAAAAATGCCTGGGCAGAATTGTCAGTCTCAAAGTCAGACAATTCGCAGATGATTCCCCCAGTAGGCACGGTAATATCCCCATCTTTCAATTTACATACAATGGCGCAGAAATGACACGTCCGGCGCTCCAGCAACTAAACCGCTCCGGTAAATATAACGTAAAAAAAGAATACATTGTATATTATAATCCCGATGTAGACTCTGAATATGTAAGTGTTCCCGAATTGCGCTTAAGGTAATCCTCCTCCAGGCAGTCTACCTGTGGCAGCCTTATATCGACACCAATCCGAACTGATTTCAATTTCTTACTGTCGCTGAAAAAACAAAAATCCGCTTCCCGTTTTTCTTTTAGTAAGAGATTGAAATTCATAACGGTTAGTCTTCGAAACCACCTTTTACGACTGTTTCATCAAATGCATACTCTGATATATATTCTACACCAGCCGGAATCGCAACTTCTTTTAGCAACCTGCAATTTTGAAAGGCCCCACATTCAATTCTTTTCAGACTCTCTGGCAAAACCACCCGTTTTAATTTATAGCAGTCGCTAAAAGCACTATCTTCAATCACTGTTACCCCCTCCGGGATTACAATTTCCTCCAAAGAGAAACACTTATAAAAAGCTTCTTTCTCAATAGTGCTTATATTCGGCGGTAATTCTATTTTTTGAAGACTCCAACACGCAAAAAATGCTTGTCTCCCAATTTTACGCACATTCAAGGGGATTTTTATTTCTTGTAGTTTTTCACAACACAAAAAAACACATGGCCCAATTACTTCTAAGCTGTCCGGCAAAGAAACCTCTCTCAATTCAAGACATGCTTCAAATGTATCGTATCGTAATTCCTTAACTCCATCAGGAATTGATACTCTTTTCAGGTGGAAATTCCAGGAAAAGCACTCATCTATTGTAGATATGGGCAATCCGTTGATTTCACCGGGCACCTTTATTATGATATCTTCTCCTGTATATTTAACAAGTTCAATCGTCCTTGGGGAACCAGAATATTCTTGGTACACAAAATCCATCACTATGGAGCGATTCTTTATTGCCCATACACCGGCTCCTATCGTACATACGAACAGCACTCCCCATATGCACCCCTGGAGTCTCTGATATTTTAGCATTATTTCTTTTTGGTTAGAAAATAGAAAAAAACTCAAATAAAGAATCACCGAAAAATACAAAACATCAATAATAAAATTTGCTATCGGTGTGCTTTTATGATGATTGGTGTGAAAAAATAACATATTGACCAGTAAGCAAATTGTGAAGCCCTTAAAATAATTTAGACATGACCTCTCTTTTTCCTGAATCTTCACTATATAAAAAGCGAGAACCACCAGCACTAGCAAGCAGGTAAGTATATACATAACCTGCAGTTCCCTGTGTTCATTTAAAAAACCATGTTTGATAAAGTCATAAAAATATGGATAATCGTCATGTAAAAAACTTCTGAACACTACAATAAATAGCAGCAATGACCATGACACTATTACCCATGCTATGGTGTTCGTCCATATTTTCACCTGAAACATACACTTGTCCAGCTCAGATAATCCTATGACATTCAGTGCACAGCATATTACCATACAGGATACTTTTACATTTCCAATAAGACTACATACTCTCCATGCACACAATGAAATTAAAATGAGTATTATGCCCACAACAAATTTGCCTGACCAAATTTTTTTATTCAAAATACAATTCCTCCCCGAGTCTTTATTCTTCATGTATTCCTTTATCAGTACTCTGCAAATCCTGCTTATCGTTCCTCATAATGGTTACTTCTGATTCCTGACCGGTGTGGAATTCCTCCAGAATGGAGTGAAGGTGTAGATAGCTGATATCGGTATTCAATCTGAATTCCCGATAAAAATGATATGATACCGATAAGCCCTGTAAGGCTTAGTAATGTCAATAGCTTTTTCATGAACCGAAGTTCCTCCTCTGTATAAGTTACATATCTTTATGTTTCACTATTTCCCATCATTTGGTTTTCATAATGCATTTTACTGTATTTCCAATACGTTTTTGCGCGCATTATCCCCTTTCCTAATGCCAAAAACTCCTGCATTTGTAATATCAAATTGTTCTCAATTTTCACACATCTCCATTGGTTCATTATAGCATGATTGGCATTATTTATAAATAATCATTATTCCATATCTGTTTGGAAAAGTAAAATATTTTTGATTTTTTTCAGATCATACTCCGGAATGTAACCATGATAACTTCTACGAAAAAGGCAGATATGAATAAAGCAACCTCTGTACATTTTGTCCAGAGGTTGCAGAACGACAAAAGTGGACGGTTTATCTGATTTTTTAAACAGATTACTAAGCTTTTTGTTTTTTTTGTGTGGCGTAGAATACTGCCGCAACACAAAGGATGACAAACATTATGATAAATGAGGTTTTAAACGCCACAACCGGAATAACATTGTTTTCAATTTTATACTGGTTGACGACGATGCCCATCAACTGCTGGAACAACGCGCTGAAAACAAACACAAAGGTATTTAAGAATCCGGTGGCGGTGCCGGTTATGCTGACATCGATATTCTCTTTCAAATTGGAATAAAACAGCGGGAAAAATCCCCCAAAAAAGCCGTACAGGAAGAACACTACCCGGATAATGTTCATTGACATGGAATCGATCATAAAGATAAGGGGCACCCATACCAGTATGTACCCAATCACTCCGCAAAACATAACGTTTTTCCTGTTACGGAATTTATCCGAAATAAAGCCCGATACAGGACAACCGATGATCATGCCAATGGGAATCAGATTGAGATACGAGCCAGATTCTATCGGGGTGAGCCCGTACACATTTCTGATGTAAGGCCCGGCCCAAAGTCCCTGAAAACTCATAATGGTGCCATACATAGCAAGGAACATGACCGTGATCGTCCAAAAATTGTAATTCCTTGCCACAATCTTCAGGCTTTCCCCAATGCCAATCTTGTTTCCGGATGGAGCCGACCTGCCTTCCATTTCATAGACGGGCGCTCCGCCGATATCCTCCGGCTTGTTGCGAATAAAAATATAGTCGATCACGGCAATGACAAGGATGATGATACCAATCGCGTTCATGGCATTTTGCCATCCGATCAAAGCCATAACGGCAATCAAAGGGCCGGCGGAGCATAACGAGCCGGAATTGCCCACAGCAACCAATATGCCGGTAAAGGTGCCGGATTCGCTGCGTTTAAACCAATCAGTTATCATGCGCACTGCGGGTACATAGATAAAGCCCGCTCCAAAACCGATCAGAAACCGCCCAAACAACGCCACGGTAAAATTAGGTGAAAATCCGAGAACCAGGCATCCTACCCCCGCCAGGATCACAAACACTGAAATGGTCCGCCGGATTCCCCAACGATCCGCCAGGATGCCGGCCGGTAACTGCCCTACTGCGTAAGCGTAAAAGTACATGGATCCAAAAAGTCCCAGCGCCGTAGGCGAAATGTTGAACGCGGCGGTAATATCCGCGGACATCGCGGATGCGGCGGTGCGATGAAAGTAGCCGAAAAAGAACGCCAGCGCAATGCAGATATATACTACATAGCGGTATGACAGCGTCTTTTTGATTCTTGTATCAACAGAATTATCTACAATATCCATTTTTTGTTCTCCTCTCAAAACATATGCTACAGGCAAGTTGGAACTGGCATTTGCAAAAAGCAGCCTAGTCCATAGTTGCCCAAGCTGCCTTTCGATTCATATCCATCACAGACTAATAATACACCGTTCAGGAGTGGTTCTTCTCCCTTTTCCGCTCATTAAAGACCCTTGGTGACCTTTGCGAGCTCCAAAAGAGTGCGGACATTGTAGTCGGGCTCCACCCCAAGCTTTTCCACCGGATCTCCGTTGCGGTTCACCCAGCCAGCAGTGTAGCCGTACCACTTCGCGCCCGCGGCATCCCAGCCGTTGGAGGACACAAAGAGCACTTCTTCCTTTTTCACACGAAGACACGCTACCGCCAAAGCATATACCTCCGGCCTGGGCTTAAACATCCTAAGGGGATCAATGCTGATAACCGCATCGAAATATTTGTCGTGACCGTTGTTTTTCACCACTTGATCGAGCATGTGGGGGGCTCCGTTGGATAGAATGGCCAGCTTGCGGGGAGCAAACAAGCTCATCGACTCCGCAACGTCGTCATAGGGCTGCAAAGAGTAGTATTTGGCCAATACGTCCTGGATGATTGTTTCATCATAATCAAGCTTAAGCGACTCCAAAGCGTATTTAAGTCCCGCGATGGTCATTTCCCAGAAGTCCTGGTAATTTCCCATAAGCGTGCGCTGCCAGGAATATTGCAGTTGCTTGAGGCGCCAGATCTGGCTGATTTGTTCGCCTTTGCCGGGGTAAAAGGATTCACATTTCTGAAAAACGGAATAGACATCATAAATTGTACCATATGCGTCGAACACTGCTGCTTTAATCATTTTCTTACCTCTTTCCTGTTTTTTTTTAGTATATTATACATATCGACTTTCGTCAAATTGATAGTTTGCATTGAATCAATTAGAAAAATTGAATTCGCTGTTGCTATCCGGACGCATATGGGTTATGATGAAATTATAAGGAGTAGACGGTATGGAAATTAAACAATTGAAAACCTTTTTAACTATTGCCGAGACCGGTAGCTTTGTCAAGGCTTCCAAATTGCTGGATTATGCCCAGCCTACCATTACAACTCATATACAAATGCTGGAAAGTGAACTGAACACCAAGCTGTTCGAGCGACTGGGTCATACGGTTAAATTGACCCAAGAAGGCGAGCGGCTGCTTTACTATGCTGAGCACATCGTAAAATACTCCAAGGAAGCCACGTCTTCTTTTGCCTCCGACGGAATATTGACCGGAAAAATCGTAATAGGCGTCAACGAGTGCTTCAGCATCGTCCGGTTGCCTGCCGTCCTTGGCCGTTTTAAGAGCGCCTATCCGGAAGTCGATATTGATTTGCAATTTGGCCCTACAAAATGGATTCAGGAGCAGTTGCAGGAAAACCTGGTAGATGTTACATTCTTTTTGACGAGAGAAATAAACAATCCTTATTTGAAGACTGACATATTGTTGCCTGAGCCGGTGTCGGTTGTGGCATCCCCGACCCACCCCCTCAGCGAGCGCGAGTGCATCGCGATTGAAGACTTTGAACATATGGACCTTATCACCACGCCGTCAAGCTGTACCTATCGCGAAATGCTGGAAAGCTACATGCAAGAAAACAATACACGGCCACGCACCATTCTCGAAACTAATAATGTACAGGCAATCCTGCAGCTTGTTATAAATGGTTTAGGGGTGAGCATATTACCGCGCGTGGTCGCTCAAAATGAAATAGCACTGGGTAAGCTAATAGAAGTCCCATGGAAATACCCGTTTCCGCCGGTATTTACCCAAATCGCTTACCATAAGGACAAGTGGATTTCCCCAAGAATACAAGCTTTTCTAGATCAAGCAAAGGAAGCTTTTTTCGAGCAGGCGTTGCAAAAAATTGTTTGTAAATAGTTGATCTTAAAAAGCCCTTTCCTATATTACAAGAAAAAGACAGGGCGCATAACCGCTCTGTCTCGTAAGATCGTTGCAAAACAAGCCAATAATAACTATATCACCTTATAATTTTTCCACTTTCCACTTTGGTAGCGCAACGCCATCATGACCGCCTTGATCATCCAGTCGGCACACATAGCCCAGGCGATGCCGATAACCCCCATATCCAACCAAATGGCGAACACCACGGACAATGCAACCCGGCAAATTACCGTGGTAAACAAAGCTGCGTACATGGGGAACTTCACATCTCCCGCCGCCCGAAGTCCGTTGGGAAACGGCCCCGCCAGTGGGAAAAACAGCGCATTGAAACTATTGTGGATGAGTACGAGTGGGATTACGAGTTGCACCGTCTCTTCCGAAAGCGCGTAGAGCTTCATGACGGGGAACACCGCCGTGAAAATCAGAATGTTCCACACAATGGAAGCAGCCAAGGTAATTTTCAGGAGCTTTCGCATATAATAATCCGCCGCTTCCGCGTCTCCCGCTCCCATGCATCTGCCGATGACCGTGATAAATGCCGGCCCCATAGCTACACCGATAAGCGCAGCCATCGACCAAAAGCTCTGCGCCACACCGTTTGCCGCAATCTGCGCGGTGCCAAAGAGCGCGGTGATGCTGCTAAGCGCCACCTTTGCCAATTGAAAAAGTCCGCTCTCAATCCCGTTTGGCACCGCAATATGAAGGATGCGCTTTATCATATCACATTTCAGCGTAAGCATCAGTTTCCATCGCAGAAAAACCGCATTTTTCTTTTGAAAACACAGCGCGAAAATCACTACAGCAGAGAACACTCTGGCGATTAACGATGGATAGGCTACGCCCGCTACCCTTGCGTGTAATACAAAAATTCCGATTGCGTTGCCGATGACATTGATGACGTTTGCTGCAATAGCAATCACCATTGTGGCCTTTGTTCGTCCCATGCTCCGATAAACCGCCGCACCCGCGCTGTAAACCGCTATTGCGGGGAAGGAGTACGCCGATATTCGGAGATATGTTACGCAAGCCTCCATAACATCCGTCTCAACCCTGCCAAACAAAAGCCCCAACAACTGCTTGTTTGAAAACAATATGACGGTCATCATGACCGTGGAAAAGAGGAAGGAAACCGTCATAAGCTGGCTGGTCGATAAATTTCCGTTCTTTTGCTCTTTATTGCCTATGTACTGGCTGACAACTACCGCGCCGCCGGATGCAAGCGCCGTGAAAAGATAGATAAATATGGTGTTAAACATATTTACCAAGGACACCCCAGATACGGCGGCCTCTCCCGCATAGCTGATCATCAGCGTATCGGCAATGCCCACCAGCATTACAAGTAGCTGCTCCCAAAAAAGTGGGATGATTAGGCTTTTTAATTCCTTATTGCTAAATAATTTCCGATGCTCTTCAATTTGATTTTTGGGTTCTATGATTCGTCTGATTATGGATATACTCCTTAACTTATCGAAATTGGTCAGAAGCTGTTTTCAATCAGCCATTTTTCAGCCATTAGCACCAAATCTGTTTCATCTGTTCCATCTGCGAGGATAACCTTTTCATCCGGCAACTCGCCAAAAAGATCCAAATGCCGCTCCTCCGCGACGATATTCTTCAGATAATTGTTTTCCGTGGAGAATCCGGGGTCCGGCTGGAACTGGCAGGTATTCCAGGCGTCCAAAATACCGGAGACAGGTGCTCCGTGTAACGTCACCCCGTCATACTTTGAAAAGTCGGATGTTTGCAGTGGACCATTTTCCTTACAAATCTGCACGACCTTTTTCAGAACTTCCCGTTCCGTCTCGTTCAGAGGTTTCGTATTCTGCATAACTTTAATATTATCCTGTACCTGCTCTAAAGTAGACATACCGGATAGAACCGCCAGGACTCCGTCCAGACTTCCTGCAAAGCGAACGGCCCATGATGCCACCGAAGCGTCAGGCTCCATATCCTTTAATAGTTTTTCCGCCTGTGCAGGTACGGATCCAAGACCACCGCCTTTGACCGGCTGCATAATAACAACCTGCTTTCCATGTTTACGAATTACATCGTAGCACTTTCTTGCCTGTACAAGCTCACTGTCCCAGTCGTAATAATTCAATGGAATCTGCACAAACTCAAACTCGGGATTCTCATGCAACACCCGATCCAGCAGTTTTGCGGAACTGTGAAAAGAAAAACCAAGATGTTTTACTTTTCCGTCCGCTTGCCATTTCTTCGCGTGGTCGATCAGATGCGATGTCTTGCATACGCCGCCGTTTCCATCTATGCCGTCATAGGTTACCGTCTCGATTTTATGAATCAGATAATAGTCAAAATAATCGACCCCACAGTTCTCTAGCTGATTTTCAAAGATCGGTTCGATCTCTTCTTCATTTTGTAATTGCCCATGTAGGGAATTTCGTTGCTAATGTGAATGCGTTGCGTGGGTGCCTTTCCACCAGCACCTTTCTTACAACCCCTTCATTTTCTCCATTGTGATAAACATAGCTTGTATCGAAATAATAAAATCCGGCCTCCAGAAACGTATCCACCATCTTGTAAATCTGCTCATAGTCAAAGTTTGTGGTACCTTTGCCTTCCTTAAATTCGGGAAGACGCATCATACCAAAACCAAGATTCTTCAATACCATTCCCTGTTTTATATAGTTCATTTTGCTCCTCCTCAAAATCGCAAACCGATCATTGTGCACTGGCGCGTGTGCCAATATAAGCATACAACTTAAAGCCAACTTTAAGTCAATGACTTTTTGAAATTTTTACTGGTACCCTCTACGGGTGCAGTCAAAGTAGCGCCGTGTACCGGATCATCTGACTCCTCGTTATTTAAACAGTTACGAAAATAAATTCTTGCAAAACTATCTCCCAGAAAATTCCAATTATACAACTTCATGTTTACAATACGACCTTATAGCAAGAAATGAAAATAGTAAGAATTCAATGATAGCAACAAAAATTATAATAGCAGGTGACCAAATACTAATTCCACCAATATTTAAAAAGTTAAAGTCAACCAATTGATATAATAAACTGTTTTTCAATCCAATCCCCGAAGATGGTAATATATAACTAATCCATTTCACCCAATTTGCACTGTATAAAATTGATGGCAGGT
>Ga0153923_100499_pt1 | contig 12403 bp, 11 predicted proteins | sample TSNJ007MetaG_FD_104682 | JGI IMG/M metagenome (GOLD analysis project Ga0153923, IMG submission 104682) | Attine ant fungus gardens microbial communities from New Jersey, USA - TSNJ007 MetaG | ecosystem: Host-associated > Fungi > Mycelium > Unclassified | place: USA: New Jersey, Brendon T. Byrne... | reverse complement strand
CCGACCTTCTCTACTTGAAAAGAGCTACTTGAATCTGACTGACAATGATTTCTTGATGAGTGTGGAGCAGGTGGCTTATTTAGATGATGGACGGATCTTCGAATTTTCGATTGCTAATCATATACCTAGCGAATTTAATTTTGAAACAGTCCTAATCGCTGATTAATTCTTTAAATCATTTTAGAAATAGCTCTTATGCTGAAATCCCGGCTGTCCAAGATAAGCTCTAGTCAAGGATGTCGCTTAAAAAAAGCTCGAAGATTCACTACTTTTTTCGTTAATGCTCGACTGATGGAATTCCGTCAGTCTTCTTTGCTTGCTCTGAAAATATAGGTTACTTGATGAACCAAGCATCTTAGCTAAAGAATTAACCGCTTAGTGGTAAAATCAGAGCAATCAATGGAAGGTGTGATTTTATGAAAAAAGAATCGTTCAATTATCCATATATTTTTGATGATGATGCTCTAATCTCTGCAAACGGCTGGCTGAAAATTCTCGGCGCGAATATTCTGGCTTTTATCCTGCTTTCCACCAGCATCTTACAGGCCATTCCTATTTTCGGAACCCCTAGTCTCAGCCATTATTATCACCCTACTTTTTTTGAAGCTATTCAGATTATTTCTCCTGGTATCCTGTTTTTAGTCATTAACTTTTTGGGCTTTTATTGGGGTACTAAAGGAAACTGGCGCAGACTTTTTCGGCCTTTAAAGGGTAAAGCTTGGCTGTGGATCGTACTTTTTATTGTTTTGACATGGATTGTTGGATCAATTACTGGCAGTTTGGCCTCGCATTTTTTTGGTAGTGAAACAAATCCGCAAGATGTACTTTCCGCTTCACATAGCGGCGGCTGGACAGCCTTTTGGCTGGTTCGTTTAGAGAATGTCTTTCAGCTTTTAGGAGAAGAATTTCTTGCTTTGATGCCCTTTTTAGCCTTTTCTCAGCTGGGGTACCACTGGGGTTGGTCAAAGAAGCGCGCATTATTATTCGGCTTAGTGATTTCTTCGGTAATTTTTGGTTTGTATCATATTTCTACCTATGGCTATAATGTCGGGTATGCGATTTTAGGTCTAACTTTTACTCGGATAGCCATGACTATGGCTTATATGAAAACAAAATCGATCTGGGCTAGTTATACGGTTCATTTTACTTTTGATTTTCTGTCATTTTTAATCGGCTTTTTGCTTGTCTAATACTTTATTCATCAAGAAAATAATGGTCGTGCTAGTATCCGTTAGTAACTGTCTGCTTTTTTTAGCAGGCAGTTATTTTGTAGTTAATTATCTTACGCATGCTTTCGAAAGGATATATATGTAACTGATCCTAGTGATATATTTACTAAAATGTGCTGGACGATCATGTTATAATGGCTGTAGTCACAAATGGAGGAAAAACATCATGCAGAAAACTGACATTCAGGCTTTTTATCCGAACTATTCGCCAGCGCAAAAGCAAAAGCTGACAGAATTGCAGGCACTGATTCATGAGGTCGCTGACGAATCTGCTATTGAGATTCTCGAAAGCGCGAAATGGGGACAGCTTTCGTTTGAGGCACTGAAGGGAACGCCGATCAGGATCGATAAGTTTTCTGATACTCAGATTGGTTTTTTCGTACATTGTCAAACCAACTTGATCGAAACTTGGCGTTCATTGTTTTCTGATACCTTGAGCTTTTCAAAAAATCGAGCGATCCTTCTCGATCTCGATCAGCCGTTACCCGAAGAAGCGCTAAAGATCTGTATTGATCAAGCCTTCAATTATCATTTGAAGTAATCAGATTTTTAATTCATGAGCATTCAGCAGCGCTCTTTTTACTATAATCAACTCAGAAGCAAGGAGTGGAACCAGATGCAGCAGCTATTAACGTTATTCGATTCTCTGCCGAAAATAGGGATTATCCTTTTCATTTTGTTCAGCGTTTTAATCACCCTCGGAATCGTGATATTGATTTTTTCATTCTCTAAATCGATGAAGAAGTAAAAAAATAGGAGAAAGAATCCGCTAAAGATTCTCTCTCCTATTTTTTTGTCTTCAATACCTGTCTAATTATAATCGTCCACAATTCCCAAATGTTCAAAAAACTCGAGCTTTCTAAGGGGCTTTACAGATAAATAGTACAGCTTAAACAGCTCCTAAAATGATTCACGATAATGTTTTTTGGTCTTAACATAAATCGTTTGTTCATCTCTAACAGCGTCATTTTCTATTTTATCAATTAGAAATTCACATGCCAAAACACCAATCATAAATGAATCCTGCTCAATCGAACTAATTCGAGGCTTGATTATTCGTGTCCAAGCTGGGTCTTCGTATGTACCTAGACCGAAATCAGAGGGATAGGTAACACCTAAACTTTCGATAATCGTTAGAAAATATTCTAGTACTGGTTCATTCATAGTAAAAAAGCCGATTTTCTTACTTCCTTTTTGCTCAAAAATATTTTTAATTTTTTTTACAGCCTCAGTATCATCTTTAGTTATTTCGATCAACTGCTCATCTGTCTGATGTTTCAAAGCTTTTTTAAAGCCTAAATATCGTTCATTACGAGTACTAATATTTTTTAAAGGCCATGTCACAAAATAAATATCATCATACTTTTGACGTTTCATTTCAAGTATAAAATCATAAACACAATCAAAATTATTAGACTGCACTGTAATCGCCTTAATGCTATTGGGCTTTCGATCAATAAAAATAGTCGTATCATTATTCAGCATTTTATACTCCGCTTTATCTGGATCGACAGGATCAATAATTAAGCCTGATACCCCTCTATCTAATAAGGAAAGGATGTTGGCATTTTCTTTTTTGCTCTCGTTTGCTGAATTAGCAAAAAGCAATCCGTAGCCATGTTTATTCGCTGATTCAGAAATTCCTGAAATAATGATTGAGGTAAAGGGATTTTCGATATCGGAAACAGAAACACCGACCAGCTTTAAATCAGAGTTGACCAATCCCCTCGCAACGGAGCTAGGTGTGAAATTGGTATGGGAAACTACTTTACCAATCCTGATTCTTGTTTCCTCACTCATTTGATCAAATCGTCCATTTAAGTAGTTAGAAACAGTACTGATTGAAACATTGGCAAAATTTGCGATATCCTTAATCGTAAGTTTTTTATTCTTCATCTTTTCGTAGTGTATCTAAATCCTCCTTTATCATTTCCTTTGTTCCATTATACTCTAAAGTAAGATCGATGTTCTTCGCAAACAGTTCTAAAATCGTTTGCCAAGGTAGTTCACCACGATTAAGGCTGGTCACAATCAGTTGGTCATTTTCGACGGTATAATTTTTCAAATGAACATAATCCGTATAACTAGATAGTTCTCTAACCGCATCAGCAACGAGGGTCCCTGTCCATGCCCAATTGGCAAGATCAAAACAAAATTTGAAACGATAATTCTGCTGATAACAAAACTCAAAAAAGGTGACGATCTCTTGTAAATTGCAATGTTCCTTCGTTTGATTATTTTCAATATTTATTTTGATGGGATTTTGGCCTAGCTTATCAAGCTCTTTGTGTAAGTCTGATGAATCATAGTTCGGTTCACTGCCAAAATTTAATTTGATTCTTTCTGCTCCTAAAAGCTCCGCTTCTTCTACATAGTTATTGATCTGCTGATTGAATTTGCCTTGCTTAAAAAACTCATCATTAATGCTATAAAACAGAGTGAGATTATTCTTTTTTGCAGCAAGTTTTATCTCTTTCAACTCTGAGGGAAGATTTGTTTCATTTAAAAACTCTCGCCTTATTTCTACCTGATCAAAACCTAGAGTTTTAATTTCTGGTAATAATTCAACTTGCTTCGTTCCTTGAGTTATTCTGTCGTAGTAGGCAATCGTATTAATCCCTATTCTTGTCATATCTTCACCTCAGACTAATTTTTTTGTCCGTAATACGCATCTTTTCCATGCTTGCGAAAATAATGCTTATCTAATAGATACTGTGGAATCAAATTATCCTCAGAGTTCAATTTCTGTGTATGATAGGCCATCTCAGCGATTGCTTCTAATGCAATCGCCTTTTTTACAGCATCCATCGCATTTTCTCCCCAAGTGAAGGGACCATGATCATTTGTTAATACACCTGGTATGGCTAAATGATCCAACGCTTCTTCATTAAAATGTTCAACAATCGTTTTACCTGTGTTCAGCTCATAAGTTGTTTCGACTTCTTCTTTTGTTAACGATCTAGCCACAGGGACTGCACCGTAAAAGGTATCAGCGTGAGTAGTGCCGTAGACAGGGATACTCAAACCTGCTTGAGCAAAAGCAACTGCCCACTTTGAGTGCGTATGGACAATACCGTTAATATCCTTCCACTCACGATATAAGTAGGCATGTGTCGGTGTGTCACTCGATGGATTAAACTGTCCTTCGATCACCTCACCTGCTGAATCGACAACGACCATATCAGATTGCTTGAGTTTCTCGTAGGGAATTCCACTAGGTTTGATGACAAAATAATTAGTTTCAGGATCTCTCTCACTGACATTTCCCCACGTCAGTGTCACAAGGTTACTATGGTAAAGTTCCATGTTGGCGTTATATACTTTTTCTTTTAGCGCTTCTAGCATCCTTTAATCCTCCGCATTTGGTATTTTTCAAAAAGAGGCGCAAAAAAATTCTGTGCTTCTTTAATACGTTCGAGTGGTTCTGCATCATCTTCTGACCACATCTCAATGGTAAAACAGCCATCATATCCAAGATTGGTTAATAAATGAAATAAGCCATCAAAGTCTACAATTCCTGTACCAAAGGGAACATTCTTGAATTTTCCTGGATAATCAGCTGTTACAGCCAGAGTATCCTTCAAGTGAATATGAGTAATTAAGTCAATATGCTTTTCAATATCTTCCGCTACATCGTTTTCTGTCCAAGCTGACAAATTACCTAAATCTGGATATGCTTGTAACCAGGGAGATTTAATTCGCTGTTTGATCTGGTGAATTTTTTCCAATGAATTAATGAAAGGATCATCCATTGTTTCAATATCGAGCATCACGTCTTTACTAGCCGCATATTTCACTAAAAGGGCTAAGTTTGCAATAAAAAACTCTCGGGTTTGAATATTCTTCTTTTCATAGTAAACATCATATCCTGCTAATTGAATGTGACGAATACCTAATTTCCCACATAAATCAATTGCCTGTTTTCCTATTGTTAAAGATTTACGCTGTGTTTCACTATCTAATGAACCCAAGGGATATCGCCTATGACCGGATAACATTAAGGTTCTAATTGGAATTCCTGTTTCTTCTATCGCCTTTTTGACCATTGAAATTTCTTCATCGGTCCAAGACAGACGACTCATTCTCTCAGGACTTTCATCAATTGATAACTCAAAAAAATCAAATCCTAATTGTTTCACTAAGGATAACTTTTCAAGCCAGGATAAATTTTTGGGTAATGCTTTTTCATAAATTCCTACTTCTGCCACATTTAACTCTCCATCTCTTTGTTAGTTTCATTCAACTCGTTCCAAATCGTCGATAGAGAATCGACTATATCAGAATATACTTGATATTTTTTCTTATATAGATTTCGAGATACAAGATTAGGTTCAAATCTTTTTTTCTTTATTACAAGCTGATTTACTACTTCACCTATTTCAATGTCCTCACTTAATGAATACGCAGCTAAAATCATCCCGCCTAATGCTCCCAATTCTGTTCCTTCAACTGTTTCAATTGGAATACCCAAAATATCACTAAACATTTGCACCCAATTATCAGAGTTTGTCGCACCGCCAGATATTCGAATCACATCTGGCTGCTTGCCTTTTATCTTTAGCAGCTGTTCAATATGATAGTTATGAGCAAAGGCGATTCCCTCATAGACAGCCTTAATCATTTCACTTTTTGAACTATTACTATTTAGTCCAACAAAGCTTGCTTTTGCTCCCTGACCACCATTTGATCCATAAAGAAATGGCAAATAGAACATCTTGACGAAGGTTGGATCAGTATTTGCAAGTAGGACATCTAGATCATCATAAATAGTTTTGCCATTTTCTATAGCTCTCAGCTTTTCATCTGCCAATAGCATGTTAATCATCATATCCAGATTCCCTGCCGAAGTTGCACTAGAGGCTTCAATGAGATAACCATTTTCCTTAAAAAAATCAGGTAGGATTGAGACCATTAAATCAGTTGTTTGCTTTAAAAGTGTTTTTGATGGATAAACATTTATACTCCACGTCCCTGCAATTAGACCAAATGTTTTTGAATCCAATACACCTGTAGCAAGCGTACATGCCTGAATATCAAATAACCCTCCCAAGACAGGAGTCCCAGCTGGGATACCCGTACGTGCTGAAACATTCTCTGAAACAGTCGCTTGATGATTGGTGGAGGCAATTAAAGCAGGCATGCAATTAGACATCTCATCAATTTCAAAAAAATCAAAAATTTTTTCATCATATGTTTTAGAATGAATATTTACCAAATTATTCCCCGATGCATCGCCAATCTCTTGCTTCATTTCTCCCGTCAATTGAAAACGCACAAAATCTTTAGCTGATAGGACAAAGCCAATTTGATTATATTTTTCTCGCTCATGATTTTTTAACCAGTTTAGTAATACGGGAGCTTGTGCACCTACGATGGGTTGATTAGTAATTGACCATAGTTGGTCGATACGATCATTGAACATACTTGCCAACTCAGTCCCACGCTCATCCGTGGATAAAATACCATGCATAAAAATTTCACCGGATTTGTTCAATGGATATAACCCTTTGCCGTGTCCTACAACCGAAATTGCCTTGATTTTATTCGGGTTAAGCTTCTTTAGAGTCAACGCGTCAATAATTGCTAATTGAATGGACTCCCATAGATCAGTCAAATTTATTTCCCGAAACCCTGTATGCTCTTCGATACGTTTTGTTGGAAATGAGGAAACAGCAATCTGCTTCCCCATCTGATCGTGGATCACAACTTTCGTAGTTGTTCCACCATTGTCGATCGTTAAATAAAGATTTTTTTCGCTCATTATTAACACCTATGATTTCATTGCAATATCTTCGGCATTTTTGATAGACTTAACGGCTTCTTTATTGAAATATACTTTTTGAGCATTATTGAAAAAGACATCCTCTAGTTCTTTTTCTGTAAAAATATCGGTTTGTTCTAACCACGTTGCTAAATTATGGTAGCTATTGAATGTTGCTGACCAAGGAGCATCCGTTCCCCACATTAAGTGACCGGCTCCAATGATTTCCTTTGCCATTCTGACAACTTTTTGAGATTTTTCAAACGGGAAAATAGTATCTCCATCGATATCTTGAATAGCTGAAATATCTGAGTAAAGATTTTCAATTCCTTGCCACTGTGTCAATGCAGCTCTTAATCGTTCCAAATGTTCGACATGTGGGAAAGATAGATGACAAACTACGAAATTTAAGCTCGGATATCTTTTAGCCAATGCCGCCATCGTTTCTGGCTGGTAGCTAATTTGATCATAATTACCATAGTCCACCGTTAACACAAAACCAGGATAATCTGAAATAAAGTCTAATATTTGCGATACTCTTGAATCGGTATCTAGTTTGAAAGGAGTTGTTCCATGATAGCCATGCATTCCTCCGCCTTCACTGATTTCGAGCTTAAGCGCTCTAAAACCTAGATCTTCAACATGTCTGCGAATGATTTCTAAATAATTTTTAGCAAAAATATCAACTGAAAATGCACCAATGAAACGGTCAGGGTATTTTTTTATCGATTGCCAAGTATAGTAATTTTGATACCCATTTAAGCTGCCCTGCAAAACGACTGCTTTTTCAATGCCTTCTTCATCCATCATGTTTATCACAGCTTCTGCTGTAAAGTCAGTGTCTCCATACGCCTCTGGTAACAGGTGAATCAGTGTTCCATCATCCCAAATCGCATCGCCGTTTCCTAATGCGTTTAAGCGACCATTCCCATTAAAACCTGAGATCGTATTAACTAGATGTAAATGTGCGTCAATTTTCTTCATTGCTTATTCCTCACCTTCGCCATTTAAAAAGATTTTTTCTTTGTTTTTATTTTCATAACCAGCATTTTTATCTGCCATTTTAATTAAATATTTCCAAATTGATGCTCTTTTTGTGCGTAACATGAACAAACCAATCAAATACACAAGAACTAAGATGCCGATAAAAAGCGGATTTTGTGAGACAAAGGCCAAAAAGATCAAACCATTTAGAGGCCGCGCCATTAGATTAAAGCTGATAATCAAGACAACACCTGTTGGTAACGCTGGTCCATACTGAGAAACGGCCTGCGTATACCATTCCGCAATTGGTGAAGCCATATAAAGACCGAGACTAAACCAAACCATACCGTTTAAGATGGCTTTGAGCATATTTCCGCGAGATAAAGCGATAAATGGTTGAATCATAAACGGCAATGCAATCAAATCAACGACAGGCATCATCCTGTTTCCTGGCAAGATAAATGCAAGAATGACCATGATTGGAATTAGAATTGTTCCGGCAATAATCGTCGCAGGTTCACCAAAACCTACACCATCATCAACCCCAATAAACCAACGTTTTTTACTAAATCTTGATTCTTCCTCAGTCAATTCTTCTGCTTCATCGACTTTCATCGCTTCAGCTAACGGTACAAATGCTTTCGCAAAAACACCCGTAATTAAAGGGAAAATAGTCATTACTGCTGCTAGTGAGATTGAAAAATTTAAAATTGAGCCCCAAGCAGATAACTGTCCGAGTTCCTTGATATTAGCTAAAAAGCCAATAATGAAGCCCAATAATGCACCAAGTGTGGCCGGTTCGCCGAAGACACCTAGTTTCTTTTTGAAGGCTTCAGGTGTCATTTTTACTTTATTGACCCCTAACAAATTCCAAAGAGGGTCTAAAATCACTGCGGGAATAAACATCTCTGTATTGTGCAAAGAGTTTATCGTCGCATTCGGTACTCCATAATAGTCTGACCAGCTGTCTGCTAACATTTCTGAAATAACTAATGAATACAACAACATAAAAGTCATAAGACCAATGGATAACCACCAGTTTCCAGTTGCCACATAAGCAACTGAACCCCAAATCATGAATCCGAAATTATTCCATAAGTTTGATGGCGCAAAAATTTTCGTTATCTTAAAAGTAAATAACAATACTTGTAAAATTAATGCAATTACGAAAAAAGCTAGTCCCACAGTAGAGCCAAACGCTGCTACTGAGCCTGCTTGCCAACCGTTATCAAAGATTGGCAAATTAATCCCTGTACTATCAACTAACTTCGAAATAACCTCTGTTGCTGTTGGTAAAAATGAGCCAATGACCCATCCAAAACCTGTTAGACCAATGCCGGCATAAAAGGCACTCATCATTGCTTTATTCACTTTTACTTTCATGATCAGAGCAACAATAAAGATCATTATTGGTACTACAATCGCCGCTCCAAAAGTAGCTTGGATTGAATTGATTACATCTAAAAATTTCCCCACATTAAGACCCTTCTTTCTTAGTTAGTTACTACATTGACTGGTTGACCCTCAAAAAATGAAATAAGGTTTTGCGCCGCTTCAGTCGCAATTTCTTTTCTACCTGCAATTGTTCCAGTACCTGCATGCGGAGCCATAATAACATTTGGTAACGCTCTAAGTGCTTCACCTACATCTGGTTCAAATTCAAAAACATCTAAGCCTGCGCCAGCAATTTCATGCTGTTTAAGCGCAGCAACTAAAGCTGCTTCAGAAACGATTGGACCTCTAGCCGCATTAACTAAATAGGCTGTTGATTTCATTTTCTTAAAAGCCTCTTCAGCGAAAATACCTCTGGTTGAGTCAAGTAATGGGGCATGAATAGTAATTACATCCGATTTAGTTAACATTGTGTCAAAATCGACATACGTCGCATTAAACTTTTGTTCTATTTCTTTAGGTAATTGAACATGATCATGATAAATAATACTCATCCCAAAAGCTTTAGCATATTTCGCAACGGTTTGTCCGATCCGGCCAAAACCGTATATGCCTAGAATTGTTTTATCCAGTGTCATACCTTGATAGCTTTCCTCACTTACATCAATCCAGCTGCCCTTTCGAACAATTGAGTCATATTCATATAATCTTTTAGCTGCGGCTAAGATCAAACTAAATGTTAGTTCAGAAGTAGCAACTCGCACTGATTGAGGAGAGTTCGAGACAGTAATTCCTCTTTTTTTAGCCTCGGTTAGATCAACATGATCAAATCCGACACCATTAACTGAAATAATTTTCAGATTTTTTCCTGCGTCAATAAATTCTTTATCGGCTGGCATTCCCATTAAGATAACGCCATCATATTCGGAAAGATGTTCTAAGACCCAAGAACGTTTAAACGGTATTTCTGAATAAGTTACCTCATAGTTTTTTTTGAGCTCTGCTAATCCAGCTTTTGACACAATGCCGGTAATCAATATCTTTTTCATCGTATTCTTCTCCTTTTAGGTACTAAATTTCTTCGTATACTGCGAGTTGATCAATTTCACGATTGGCTGAAACAAGATACTGTTTACTATCTTTTTGAAAAACAATCGTGTTAGTCGAACCCACTTGAGAGTCAATCAGACCAAATTCAGCATCTATAACTCCTGAATCTTCTGTGACTGAAATCGTGTAATAGTCTTGCTTACCTTCACGATTTCCAAAGATGAAACAAGGTTTTCCATTGAATATGCCTCCCCAAATGGAATGGGCAAACGGATACGTACCGCGAATTTGAGTAACTTCTTTGAAATCCTGATTTAGAATCGAGATTTTTTCTCCATGAAACTCATTAATCACTAGATAATAATTGAATTCATTGTCTTGATCAGTATCAATCGCTGCAATATCCGAAACAGGTGAATCATATACTTTTTCTAACACCCAATCACTTGTCTTTGTAGGGTAGAACAGTTGATATACTCCGTCCTCTGAAGTAATCAATGAGTACCCTTTTTCTTTGAAGGCACAATAACCATGATTTTTTATCAGGTCTATTTCCAATGAATGAAGATTCGTTAATTGCTCCATTTCATGATTGTATTCCCCAACATAAATTTTCCCTGGGGAAGTCCAATCGTCCGTACTTTTCTTTCGTTCTGTAATAGTTGTTCCAATAAATAGCGTTTCATTTTCACCTTCGACTAAATCAAAACGATGCAAATACGGAAAATTAATCATTTTTTTCGTTGTCCAGCTATTCTTTTCAAAGGTTAACTTCACTAATTCACACGCTGATGCGTTGAAGCCCGGGTAAAACTTTTGTGTGGCTAGAAAATCTAGGGTTCCCGGTATCTGAACCATTGTCATAGTCCCGCCGATATCGGACCAAACCTCTTGTTTCATAAAATCGTTGTTTAGATCATAGGCATATGCTGAACCTTTCTCTTCTTCTGAGGCAGCAACCAAAAAGTCGTTGCTTTCATTTTTGAGATGTAAAAGTGAATAGACTAACGGTACATTGTCACTAAATATTTTTTTTATAATAATGAATACCCACTTTCCTTTTATTAGTAAGCGCTTTACTAGCTGTATTATACACACCTAGGTATACGTAAACAAATGCCTAAAATGGCTATTTCAAGGGGTTTTCCTAACTAAAACGTTACAGAAAAATTATCATTAAATTTCCAATTTTAATAGCTATATACCAACTTCCACATCTGTAACGTTTTAGATAAAAGTAGACAATTACTAAATATTACATTTGTGTTACATTTTACTATTTAGCTTACAGGTTTCCTTTTTACTTTTGAATCTAGACCTTAATTGCAGCATATGAAATGACTCATAGCTAATATCCTCAACTAGAATAGGTTCGTCGAAGAACACTACTAGGAGGAATTTAGTTATGAGCCACCGTATTTTCTTTATGGATAGTTTATGAACACATTAAGTTTTTTAAATCGACTAAATTTAGCTGGGCTATTTTTCTTTTTGACATACAAAAAAACTCCCCTATACAGAACACCTTATACTTCAGTGTTCTATATAGGGGAGCATATCATTTTCGCTATCAGAGCGTTTTCCTTAACTATTTATTCGCGCGTTTTTGGTACGTGCCTTCTTGTGTATTGATTTCGAGCATTTCGCCTTCTTCAATAAAGTCAGGAACGTTTACGACTAGGCCGGTTTCCATTGTTGCTGGTTTACCAGAACCTGTCACAGTAGCACCTTTGATTGATGGTTGTGTTTCAGCGACTTTTAGGACAACTGTTGTCGGAGGTGTTAATCCGATCACTTCGTCGCCGTAAAACTGAATTTTAACTTCCATATTTTCAAGGATGTATTTCATTTCTGCTTCGATCGTTGAAACTGGGATTTCATATTGTTCGTAAGTTTCAAGATCCATGAAGATTGCAACATCATCTTGGCTGTATAAGTATTGAACAGCTTTTGTTTCCATCATCGCTTTTTCGAATTTTTCTTCTGG
>Ga0153923_100498_pt1 | contig 12407 bp, 13 predicted proteins | sample TSNJ007MetaG_FD_104682 | JGI IMG/M metagenome (GOLD analysis project Ga0153923, IMG submission 104682) | Attine ant fungus gardens microbial communities from New Jersey, USA - TSNJ007 MetaG | ecosystem: Host-associated > Fungi > Mycelium > Unclassified | place: USA: New Jersey, Brendon T. Byrne... | reverse complement strand
CCGGGCGCCATTGCTGGCAGTTCGCCCTGTAAATAACCATCTTTCACTTCCGCCGGATGTTGTTCCGACAGATTCTGGGTCCATTGGAACTTCTGGTAAAATGCCTCATCCTGAATCAGATTGCCATCCTTGTCTCTAAAATAAATTTGATACGGAATGTTATCCTTGCAGGCCACCACCGGCTCCAAATTTAATATGGGCTCCAGGTTCCGGTATCCGATGACATATACCTTCACCTGCAGCCCATCAGTGGTATCTGTATGGATGGTTAATTCTTTTATGGTTTTGTTGATTTCTTTTCCGTATATTTTTCCTACTGCATAATAGTTAGTGCCGGTCATCGGAATCTGAATGTCTCCGTACTGAATACTGGTCGTTCCGATCTTTTGGGGAGAGATTAAAAGAACGACAATTTCGCTTAAGTAAGATTCATTCAGAGTGCAGCTGATTTCCTGGTTTCCACTTGCATATCTTCCGGCGGATAACTGCTGGATCTTATATGCCAGGTTATTATTTAAGATGCCATAAAGCACCTCGATGAGGAGCTCGGGATTCTGGGCGGTATAACTTTGCCCGCCGGTTCTCCCGGCGATATGTTCTAAAACTTCCCTGCTTCCGCCAAAGCTGCCAAACGCAACCGTATAAATGGGTATGGCGGCTTCTTCACATACGGATGCCGCATATTCCAGATCATTTACCGAATCCTCCAGGGTTCTGCCGGTAGCAGAACCGCTCAGGTCGGATTCTCCATCGGAGATCAGCACGAACATCCGGCGGCGGCCCGGCTCTTCACCGGACAACTCGCAGGCATATTTCAGCGCCAGGCCAATGTCTGTATTTCCTGAATATCTGGCTTCACCAAGGGCGCTCTTCAGCGCCGTCCGTTCCTCTGCCGTGGCAACAGGTACCGGCGCGCTGGAAGATACAATTCCGTCATTGTAAGCGACAAATCCAACCCGTACATTCTCACTGTGGACAGTATCGACAAAAGCCTTTACCATCTCCGGTGCGACTTTTTCCTTATCATTGGTATTCATCGAACCGCTGTGATCCATGATGAACATAATGTCCAGATTGTTTTTGACGGTCTTGATTTCCGCTGCGTATGTAACAGATGCCATGCTTCCAAACAGCAGAACAAGCGTGCATAGCAGGCAGCAGATGGTTTCTGTGGGGGGACTTTTTCTTGTGTGCATAAGTAATCCTACTGTTCCTGATGTCTTTTCGGCTTTTGGGGCTGATAAATTCCAAATTCAGATGCTCTTCCATCAGCGCGCTTTGCGGCATTCTCGGAAATTTTAGCCAGTAACTTTAACCACCTTTTGTTTTTCATTCTTTACTTACCTCCTTTTTTCTATGATCATAAAAATTGTTACCAATGAAAGGGCCGCAGAAAAATAACCAATGTAATGGATCTGCTTTATCAAAATCAAAATAACGGCCATTAGTACCCAGAAAATGTAAACTGCCTGGCTGCATCTCCGAAACTGCTTTCTTTCAGAGCTGCTTAATACTTTATTCTCATGCTCTATCGGTGCCCATTTATAAATACAAAATCCCAGCCCGGCAAAGGCAAACAGCAATGTGCCGGCCAATATTTGTATATTCATGTTAGAAAGCCATCTGCCGGCAAATAATTCCACTGTACATGTGAGGCCAAACAGCAGGAAGCATTTCGAATAGGTTTTTGCATGATAACCGCCGCAAAAAAAGCGCAAACTAACAAAAATGAAGTAAAACAACAACATGCTGACAGGGGCTGCCCCAAGTATTCCAACGCTGACTACAATTATGGCATTCACTATATTGGCAATTGTTATTTGAAATCCATATTCATACAGTTCTTTATTTTCTTTTAAAATGATATGCTCTTTGCATAATTGATCAGTCAAATATTCTGACATGTTTTTTACAATTTCCATATGTTAGTTATTATAATTAATCTCGTGAAAAATACAATACGTTTTGCACAACCCGGCATGTTTCGACATAAAAAGTCATACACCGTCGATTACGCAGCCCACATTATGGATTAATTCCATCTGTACGATTGCAGAGCAGCAAAAATTCCTGAATAAAATTCCCGTCCTCTTCCTTACATTCATACACGCCATCATACTTGTTTACGATCTCTAATATTTTCTGCATTCCAAATCCATGAGACTCTTTATCTTCCTTTGTTGTCACCAATCCGGGGTTTTCCTTCATAATGGAGTTATGAATGCTATTTTCCAAATGACAATAAATCCGGTTGCCTTCATTCCATATATTCAGCTCTATTTCTCGTTCCTTATCATTCCCTGCATTGGCCTCTATCGCATTACTCAACAAATTATAATACAATATCCCGATATCCATGCTGTCCATTCTCCTCATGTCTCCTATTATCATGTAGCGAAAATCAATCCCTTGCTCATGACATTCTTGCACACTTCTGGTAAGAGCCGCATTAAGCCCCTCATTGCCGGTGTCTTGGGGCAATTCCGGGAAATTACCCAGCTCTTTATCGATTTTCTTTATATATTGAGCCACCGACTCTGCCTCGCCCTTCCTGGCCAGATGGTAAAGCACCTCTAACCGGTATTTCATATCATGCCTGACCTGTTTCGACTCACGAATCATTTTCCACAAGCGTTTCATCTGATCTTCCTGATGTTCGTTCTCCTGCTTCCAAATTTTCAGTCGGTTTGCTTCCCGTTCCTGCTCCTCCAATTTCCAATGTAAATATTCCAGCAATATAATAATCATACAAAACCCGACTAAAATCACCAGTGACAGGTAGTAGCGTACCGGAAGCTCCAGCTCCCTCAATTCCAGCTGGAACATGCCCACCGCAAGGATAAATACCAGAAAAAAGGCGCCGGACATAATCCAGTCTTGCCTTTGATCAGAACCTTGGCGCCCCTTTTTAAATGCCAGCACCAGCCTTCCCAAAGAAAATTTAAGTACAGTTCCGGCAACGGATAAATAGAGTTTCAACTCGCTGCGGCTCCTCAATAAATTCACCAATTCCATTCCTGTTGTCAGGCCCAGAATAATAAAAATCAGGTAAGCACTAAACAACGCTATTACCACCCAAAATACCCCCATCCTCACTTTTTCACGTATATTTCCTTCTAATGCTGCCATAGCGTACCCAATCAGCACCAATGTATAGCAAACACCTACAGCACCTTCAAATGGCCGCCAATAATTCAGTGCTGTTACCACACCAAAATACACCACACAGCCACAGAGAAAAAATAAGTGTCCCTTTATCCCTGCATATTTTTTCTGAAATCCACGATCCATATACTCTACCGCTACGGCAGACGTAACCAGGTTTATCAGTATATCTGAAATCTCAATTTCTCCCCCGTTCATACCTTAACATCGCCTCCTTTACGTCCTTTTTCCGATCTTTACTCATATCCACTCTCTTGCCACTAGACAACAGTACTTCCCTGATACAGATTTCTTTGATATGTTTTGCATTTACCAGATAATTTTTATGTATCCGAATAAATCCATACCTGCTCAATTCCTCTTCAACCTTTTTCAAACTGCCATGTGCGATATATTCTCGAGTTGTTGTATGGGCCGTTATCGTATGCTTTGTGCATTCGAAATAGAAAATATCCTTTATTAAAATTTCTTTCGTACTAAACCCGTTCATCGCCCGGTAACTCAGTCGATAGGTAATTAACAGATTCTCAAACTTTAAAAAAGCCTTCTTCATATCCTTCTCCAGCCTGCTTTTCCGGACAAACCAAAGGGGGGTATACTCATATGCATCAAATACGTAGCCTTCATGACAAGAAACAAAAATTAGCTGCGTATCTTTGTGGTATTGCCCAAAATACTTTGCAAGGTCAAATCCGGAATTGTCCGGCATTTCAATATCTAATAATATCAGGTCGAAGGGCTGTCTGCGGCTTTCCTCTATCAGAGCTTTGCCGTTATTACATGTAAATACATCAAGCTCTACCAATAGTTGCGAACTCCTTACTGTTTCATATAACTGTACTTTTACTTGCTCCAATGATTCTATTTCATCATCACAAATAGCCACTCTGAGATTTATTGTCTGATCACTCATTAATGGTTTCCTCCCTTTCGACATGTTTGCTATCATTTGCTTTTTCGCTATCATGTCAAATAAGACTTACCATATTTTTACATAAACTTCAATAGTAATTACAAAATTGTACATTGTACAGTGCAAAATCGACAAATTTGACATGGATTAAAAAACTTGCTCTGCCCGACATAATATCGGACAGAACAAGATTCCAATCTCACTTATTTCTATTTTTTACGCTACCAAGGAAAAGCATGAAAGAGAAAATTAAATGAGTGGATGCAATGGCAAATGCCACTTCTCCCAAAATGAAAATAAAAGCAATACAAATCGCAGCTTCCACTATCCAGATCAGTCTCCCTGACTTTCGATAGCGTACCGTCTCGTCTTTATCCAACGGTTTATTCTGGTCTGGAACCGGGGCCAGGGTAAATACGGCTATCCCTGATACCACTACTGCAATCGCCACTAAGAAAATTAAATTATGTATTTCCATCACATGTGTCATTCCACATGCCAGCCAAGTCAATATCACCGACACAACCGTACAACGCTCATGGGTTTTTGCATGATATCCGCCACAAAATGAACGCAGCGGAATATAGCAAAGCAGAAAGCATGAAACTGTCATTGGCGCATGCAGCACGATTGCGATCAATATAGCTAACAAAATATTAATTACCTGATTGATCAAGACTTCGTAGCCATACTGATAAAGGGCCATATCGTCTTCGGTTAAAATATTCTTTTTAACTTGCCAGGAAACGATTCGTTCCGATAAATGTACAATCATCAGAATTTTTTATACTTCTGCGCTGCTTCCGGAACTTTCGGCTGATGCTGTACCCAGACACAGGGCGTACTAACAGTTTGAACTACCGCTACCAGTGCACACAGGTTCATCAGACTAACCACCAACTTTTTCATAAGCAATTTGTCCTCCTTTTTATTTTATAATTTAAGATACCACCTTTTTTTAAAAAATCAATACCATTTACAAAATTATACACTAAAATTAACAATATTGACATTAATTGGCTCTATTCATGTCTTTGACAAGGTCAGCATGGTACTAAAACGGCCTTGCTCCGCTGTCAATTCTAAAGTCCCTTTATACTTCTTCACCAGTGATTCTGCAATGCCAATTCCAAGGCCATGAGCCAGCTTGTCTTGTTTCGTTGTTACATAATAATTCCCTTCCTTTTGCAGCTGACTGACAAAACTATTCTCAATATGAAGTACAAGTATGTATGGATTAGCCATAAACAGCTTCACTCTTATCTCCCGTTGTCCTTCGTTGCATTTTGCTGCTGCTTCTATTGCATTATCCAGCAGATTCCCAAACATGGAAATCAAATCACTTACCTGAATGAAATCAACATTCAAAGATGTTTCAATGAACATATCTATTTTAATATCTTGCGCCTCACATCTAATAACTTTTTCCGATAGTATCGAATCAAGAACAGAATTCGTACTGTAAACTTTTTCTACCCCAATCCTGTGCATCTTTCCTTCCAGCTGGTCAATTAATTCTATAATCTTGCTATTTTCATTTCTTGACGCAAGCATGCGAATATTGCTGTTAAATTTGTGACTGTCATGAATAAAGTTTCTGTTTTTCTCATTTAAGTCCTTTGCCTTTTCGAAATGATTCATCTCCAACTCCGCTTTTAACATATACATTTGCGCATTTGTCACCTGGCCAAGTATGTGTGTATACTTAAAAAGAGTAACAAATATTGCGATATTGGAAAAATAAAGAAGAAAAGAGCCTGCACATATTGAAAATTGAATGATTTTCTTTACCGGATAATCCATATACAGGAAACTGCTTAAAACAATCAATGTAGAAATAGGGGTAATCAGTAAAAACCAGGAAAACCGTTTATCTTCGGTCATCTTAAGCAGCTTTGTATGTTTACACGTAAACCGCAGCATTAAATAACCCAGAAAATATTCAACAATCAGAATATAAAGGCCATCGGGCCCTTCTACTGCTGTATATGCTTCAGGAAACATACTATATAGGAATTGATTCAGTAATACAAAAGCCGCTTCTTTTCCAGCAGCAAATGCGATATAAAATATAATCGTATAGGCCACCGCATTCGATCTTGATATTTTAAATGTCAGCAGCACAAAAGCCAGATAAATCAATGGTATTCCCATTAAATTCGCAAAACTGCTTTTGAAGCTGTTTACATAAAAAATTGTATATGTCGTCAAAAAACAGGCCCCAATAAAATATGATTTCCCCAGCTTTCTTTCAAAAATGGAGTGAAAGAAAAGATAAAGCAGATACACATCAACGCCGCACATTAACCAATGGCATACCGTTACCATTTTATTTCCCCCCATTATACTTTCCCAGCAGGAAATAACTCTTCTGCTTGCCAAATTCCTTCGTCTTGCTTCGGGTAATCGTGAATTTAGCCGGTACCCCCTCCAGAAGAAGGTAGTCCTTCGCCAGAGTATTTACATACTTAAAATTTATAATATAGCTATCATGGGGCCAGCCAAACCCATAGCCTTTCAGGCACTCATAGATATCGGCCAGCTTCATCCCTGATAATACATCCCCTTTCTTCTCAAGACGGTATTCCATGATTGCACTTTGGGTAATATGAACCCTGCTTTTCCGTTCGTATTTCTCAATATAAAGAATATCATTCGGATGGATCCGGATGATCTGCTTATCGACGGTGGCTTTGATTCGTGGTATGGATTCTGTAGAAATCATTTGGGCAATAATGCTTTTAATATCTGTGTCCAGCTCTTCTTCCGCAGCTGTCTTAATCATATACCGATATGGTGTCACACGAAAAACATCGGATGCGGGTTCTACGCTTCCGGTGATAAAGGCCAAAACCACTTTACTGTCTCTTTCACGGATACGGCATGCTGTTTCTCTTCCACTCATGCCGTCCATCCGCATATCGAGAAATATAAGTGAGAACTGAATCGTCTTCATTGCTTCTATCAGCTGATTTCCCGATTCATATTCATGAAGAATGACCTCTTTCACATAAACATCATTTTTTATTAACAGCTTTTTTAATGCCAAACGGTCTGCTTCACTATCATCACAAACAGCCACATGATACATCCCATTTCCTCCTTAGCAGCCGGGAACAGTTTTCCCAATATTCAGTACCTTCATCAATATCTGTTCTTGTTTCGTGGAGGTGTGAATATCCAAATTTTACCATATTTTTCATATAAAAACAAGAATTGTCTGAAAAGGTGATTCTTGTTTTCTGCTGCCAGATATGATAACATATTCTCATACATTCTTTTATGCAGTTTATTTGAGGTGAACCAATGAAGCATTCCTTATATTATAAATTTATCCTCGGCTACCTGGTTTTTGGCCTGCTTGGTTTTATCACCATAGCAACCTTATCCTCCCGACTGACTTACCGGCATCTGATCAAAGAGGAATCCACGACCATGTATGATGAAGCCAGTCTGATCGCGGCATCCTACAGTACGGTTTATCAGGGAAAGCAGCAGGATCTGTCTTCGGCCTACTGGCAGCTGGAAGTGGTTTCGATATTTTTACGGTCGGATATCTGGATTGTCAACCGCCAGGGGATTATCATTGCCGACAGCAACCGTTCGGCCAAAACCGGCGTGGTGATCGATGGCTTTGATCCGACCGCCGCCGGCAATAAGTCTTACTGGATCGGGAATTACTACGGGCTGTTTCCATATGAGGTATTAACTGTATCTGCGCCGATTACCGGCAATTACACGACTTATGGCTATGTTCTGATCCACCTGCCGATGTCACGGATCCAGGATGCCAGCAACGGTATTTTAAATATCGTTTATTTGACTTCGTTGATTATATTTGCCCTTTCCCTGGTGATCATTCTGGTATTTACCAAGACTGTGTATTTTCCGCTGAAGAAGATTACCGAAGGGGCCAATGAATACGCTGCCGGCAATCTGACCCATCAGATCAATCTGCACAGCCACGACGAGATGGGGTACCTGGCGGCTACCTTGAATTATATGTCCGATGAATTAAATAAAATAGAGGAATACCAGCGAACCTTTATCGCCAATGTCTCCCATGACTTCCGTTCTCCCCTGACTTCCATCAAGGGCTATCTGGAAGCTATCCTCGATGGCACCATCCCGCCGGAAATGCATGAAAAATATCTGACCCGGGTTATCATCGAAACCGAACGGCTGAACAAGCTGACCCAGGGTATGCTGACCCTAAACACCTTAGACAGTAAAGGCTATCTATCCCGGACAAACTTTGATATCACCCGGATCATCAAGGACACCGCGGCCTCCTTCGAGGGCACCTGCGAAAAGAAAAACGTTAACTTTGAATTGACGTTTTCCGATAACATTTTGATGGTATACGCCGACCTGGGCAAAATTCAGCAGGTATTATATAACCTGATTGACAATGCCATCAAATTCAGCCATCAGGACTCTACCATCTATATCCAGACCTCCATCCGTCATGAGAAGATCTTTACCTCGGTCAAGGACACAGGGATTGGCATTCCAAAAGACAGCGTGAAGAAAATCTGGGAACGTTTTTACAAGTCCGATTTATCACGCGGCAAAGATAAGAAAGGAACCGGTCTGGGCCTCTCGATTGTCAAGGAGATTATTCAGGCTCATGGCGAAAATATTGACGTGGTCAGCACCGAGGGTGTCGGTACTGAATTTATCTTTTCCCTGCCGCGGGCGGCCAATTGAAAAAAGGGGTTCTGCTTCGTCTTCTGCAGAATCCCCTTTCTAATGTTCACTTCCAATGCAAATGGTGTAATTCTCCTTCCCTCTGCATCTTTTCAAACCCATTCTGCCGCAATGCCTCATACAGCACAATCGCCACCGCGTTCGCCAGATTCAAAGAGCGAATCTCTCCCCACATGGGAATCCTGATGCAATCCTCCTCATGCTCCACCAGAATCTCTTCCGGAATCCCGGCACTTTCCTTACCAAACATCAGGTAACAATCCGGGTCATACCGCACCTCCGTATACACCTGATGGGCCTTGGTGGTGGCCATATAGATTCTGGCCTGTGGATTCTGCTCCAGAAAATCAGCAAAATCGCTGTATACCTTCACATCCAGTTTCTCCCAGTAATCCAGGCCCGCCCGTTTGACCGCCTTTTCATTCAGCTTAAACCCCAACGGTTCGATCAAATGCAGCCGGGTTCCCGTGGCCACGCAGGTGCGGCCGATATTGCCGGTATTGAGAGGCATCTCCGGTTCAAACAGCACGATGTTCATACTCCCACTTCTTCTTTCCCGTCCAGCCGGTTGATAAAGCGTTCCATTCTGCCCAGTGCCTCTTTCAGACTCTCCAGGGAGTATGCATAGGAAACCCGCAGAAAACCTTCACCGCTCTCACCAAATGCCGTTCCCGGCACCACTGCCACTTTCTCTTCCTGCAGCAGGCGGGTCGCAAACTCATCGGCGGTCATGCCAAACCGTTTGATACTGGGGAACATGTAAAAAGCGCCCAGCGGTTCAAAGCACTCCAGCTCCATTTCCGCAAAACGGTGTATCAGGTAACGCCGCCGCTGATTATAGGATTCCCGCATGTAAGCCACATCCGCATCACCGTCACGCAGCGCTGCAACAGCAGCATACTGACTGGTGGTTGGGGCGCACATAATGGCAAACTGGTGAATCTTTAACATTTGATCCAGAATCAGGGCGGGGGCGCAGGCATAACCTAACCGCCAGCCGGTCATGGCATATGCTTTGGAAAAACCGTTGATCAGAACCGTACGTTCCCACATTCCCGGCAATTTGGCAATCGAAGTATGTGCTTCCTCGCCGTAGGTCAGCTCGGAATAAATCTCATCGGAAATCACGAACAGATCATGCTCCAGTACGATCCGGGCAATCTTCTCCAGGTCGCTTCGTTCCATAATGGCTCCGGTCGGATTGTTGGGAAATGGCAATACCAGCAGTTTCGACTTCGGGGTAATCTTCTCCAACAGCTTCTCGGGCGTCAGACGAAAATGGTCTTTTGCCTCCAGCTCAACCGCCACCGGTTCACCGCCGGCCAAAATCGCACAGGGTACATATGATACATAACTGGGCTGGGGAATCAGCACTTCATCCCCCGGGTTTAACATTGCCCGCATGGCAATATCAATCGCTTCACTGCCGCCGACCGTTACCATAATCTCATTGGCTGGATTGTAAGATACATTGCAGCGGCGCTCCAGATAATTATGGATCTCTTCTTTCAGCTCGCGCAGGCCGGCATTGGATGTATAAAAGGTTCGGCCTTTTTCCAGGGAGTAAATTCCTTCCTCCCGGATATGCCAGGGCGTGTCAAAATCCGGTTCGCCCACCCCCAGAGAAATCGCATCCTTCATTTCACTGACGATATCAAAAAATTTACGGATTCCCGATGGGGGAATCGACACGATTTTATCGGATAACGGATTTCTCACGGCGTAATCAACATCCTTTCATCATGAACCTCGTCACAAAGAATGGTGCCGTGATCCTTATATTTTTTCAGTACAAAGTGGGTAGCGGTGCTCAGCACAGAGTCTAACGGTGCCAGCTTATCCGACACGAACTGGGCCACCTGTCTCATGGTCCGGCCTTCGATGATCACCGTAAAGTCATATGCTCCGGACATCAGGTACACTGCATTTACCTCACTGTACTGATAGATGCGCTCTGCCAGTTTATCAAATCCCATTCCCCGCTGCGGGGTGACTTTTACTTCAATTAAAGCAATGACTTTCTCGTCTTCGGTATTGTCCCAGTTAATCAAGGTGTGATATCCGCAGATGATGTGTTCTTTTTCCATCTCGGCAATCTCATTGGCGACCGCGACTTCACTTTCCCCTAACAGAACCGCCAGATCTTTCATGTCGATTCTGCTGTTTTTTTCAATAACTGCCAAAATCTTCTCTCTCATAATGATTGCCTCCTGTTTTTTATAGATGCAAGCAGCCGGTGACTGCTTTATCCAACTCATCCGGCTGCGGCCGGTCCAGATAACCGACGGACTCGCCGCCCAGAATCTCCCGCGCAATACCGCGGTTCACTTTTCCGATCACCTGCGCCGGGATCCCCGCCTGCTCCAGCGCCTTCACCATCTGGCCGCCATGGTCACCGACCAATAAATAGCAGCCTCGGGAATATAGCCTGTAAGGGTTCAGCTCCAGCCGCTCACAGATCTCAATTGTGGCCTGCTTAACAGGAATCTGGCGTAAGGAAAATTGGATGCCGGTTTCGTATGCCCCGGACAGGTCCCAAAGAGTCTTCAAGATTCCTCCCTGGCCTGACGGTTCGCACTCGGTCGCTCCAAATCGTTTCCAATACCCCAGATTCCTGTCTTCCGCCGCCATCCGGCAGCGCAATATTTGATTCAGGTATGCCTTGGCAAAATACTGCTCCAGCTCCTGTTGTCTTTCCTGCACAATCATCCTGGTTCCGGCAAGGCCGGCATAACCGGCCACTGCCAGATCCTGTCCCGGTACCATGGTACCGGTATTGTCTCGTTGGATTTTTCGCATCATGCTGCATCACTCTCCCGGTTCTGCCGGAGCTGCCTCCGGAGCCGGAGCTCCCGCAATCGGAGTTACTGCCGGGGCCGGTTCTGCTGCCGGAGCCGGACCCGGAGTCAGGACCGGGGCTTCGACCGGCGCTGTTACGCCGGGACCACCGTCCACACCTTCTACCGGAGCCGGATTTGGCTGTCCTCCCGGATCCACCTGGATCACCTCGCCCGGAGCCACTTCTTCAGTGACGGGCGGACCTACCAGTACGATTGCTTTTGATGCATTATAAGTATCGGTATGAAGCAGGGTTCTTTCGGTCTCCACACCGTTTACGGTAACTACTTTCCAGAGTCTGGATCTCATCCCTCTATGGGCTGACTGAACCCGTTTCTGAACACCTGGCGCCAGTGAATGATCCACTCTTTCCGTCGGTGCGCCCGGATCAGTAACACTAAGCGTTTCTGACACATAGGTGACCTGACGGTTCGCCGGCCGGGTCTCTTTACCGTAGATGGTAAACGTCAGAGTTCTGCCGCTGGTTCCGCCTTCTATATAAATCGGTGTGCTATAATTATTGATGACCTTGATATCCTTATAGGTTCCGGCAATCGCCGCATCCATGGATGGTTTCACATAAGTTACAATCATCGAGTGGTTCTGCCGCTGGACAATCTCCAGCTCTGCCTGTAATGAAGCATTGTACAGCGTCGTGGCAATCTGGCACACGCCGCCGCCGACACTGTCGACCACCTGGCCATTCTCATAGGCCGCAGCCGTATAATAGCCATTGCCGGTGGTAAATGGATTCATACATTCATAGCCGGATAACGTTTCT
>Ga0153923_100497_pt1 | contig 12419 bp, 9 predicted proteins | sample TSNJ007MetaG_FD_104682 | JGI IMG/M metagenome (GOLD analysis project Ga0153923, IMG submission 104682) | Attine ant fungus gardens microbial communities from New Jersey, USA - TSNJ007 MetaG | ecosystem: Host-associated > Fungi > Mycelium > Unclassified | place: USA: New Jersey, Brendon T. Byrne... | reverse complement strand
GACGGGCTTGACGGCAAACGACATCACTATTTCAAACGGCACCGGCGCGGCGGTTAAGGGAACGCTCTCCGGCTCCGGCACTACTTGGACGATTGGACTGACCAGCGTAACGACGCAGGGCAACGTGACCGTCAGTGTGGGGAACTTCGGAACCTTTAACGTAACGACGGGGGCGCAGACCGTGGCGGTGTACAAAGACACCACAACGCCGACCACCAACGTCACTTTCACGGCGGTGCAGTCGGGCGGCACCAGCGGCACAGCCGATTCCACCGGTATTGTCCTCACATTCAGCCAAGCGGTGACGGGCTTGACGGCAAACGACATCACCATTTCAAACGGCACCGGCGGGGCGGTTAAGGGAACGCTCTCCGGCTCCGGCACTACTTGGACGATTGCGCTGACCAGCGTAACGACGCAGGGCAACGTGACCGTCAGCGTGGGGAACTTCGGAACCTTTAACGTAACGACGGGAGCGCAGACCGTGGCGGTGTACAAAGACACCACAACGCCGACCACCAACGTCACTTTCACGGCGGTGCAGTCGGGCGGCGCCAGCGGCACAACCGATTCTACCGGCATAATCCTCACATTCAGCCAAGCGGTGACGGGCTTATCGGCAAGCGACATCACCATCAACGACGGCACCGGCGCGGTAACAAAGGGAGCGCTCTCCGGCTCCGGCTCAACTTGGACGATTGGGCTGACCAGCGTAACGACGCAGGGCGATGTGACCGTCAGCGTGGGGAACTTCGGAACCTTTAACGTAACGACGGGGGCGCAGACCGTGGCTGTGTACAAGGACACCACAACGCCGAACGTCCTCGTTACATCCATCACTGTATCAAGCAGTGGCAGCGCCATTACCACTTATGGCGGCACGATGCAAATGTCGGCCAATGTCCTACCCGCGAACGCTTCCAATAAGGCCGTTACATGGTCGATTTCCAGCGGAAGCGCCGCAAGAGTCAATTCCAGCGGGCTTCTCACCGCCATTAATAACGGTAGTGTGACAGTGAGGGCCACGGCGAACGACGGCTCCGGCGTATACGGTGAAAAAACCATCCCCATCGAGAAGAAGTCCGAGCAGCATACTATGTCAAAACGCGATATTAAGGCGTCCATTGATAAAAACGGCGTCGCAACCGTCACCATCACCGAGGCGATAGCAAAGGCGCTGATTGATGCGGCCAATAAGGACGCGGCGGCAAACGGCAAGACGGCTGACGGCATCGGAATCCTGTGCAACATCACCTTCGGCGCGGAGGGCAAGAGCATTAATGTGACGATTGACGAAAAAGCCCTTGCCCTGTTGGAAAGCTCCGGCGTGAAGCGTTTTGACATCGTAACCCCGCTGATAAAACTATCCTTTGACACGGCGGCGGTTAAGGAAATGAATACCCAAACCAAAGGCACGGTGACAATTACGGCAACGCCTGTCACAAAGCTATCCGACACGGCCAAAAAGCTCATTGGCAGCCGCCCGGTGTATGACATTGCAATTAAGGACAGCACGGGTAAGATCGTTTCCGACCTTAAAAAAGGCGCGGCCACGCTGGGTATCCCCTACAAGCCGACAGCAAGCGAGAAAACCGGCAGCCTGTTCATTGTGTATGTGGACAATAACGGTAAGCCGCAGCTTCTTACAAACTCCAGCTATAACAATGGCTGGGTAATCTGGAGCCGCAATAGCCTGTCAACCTATGGCGTGGGCTACAATACCTCGGTCCCGACCTTTACCGACACGGCAACCCATTGGGCGAAAGACAATATTGATTTTGTAGCAAGCCGAGAACTTATTTCGGGAGCAACGTCTACAACCTTTGCCCCGGACACAGCTATCACACGCGGCACGTTCCTCATGGCACTCGGTAAGCTCTCCGGCGCGGATGTGGGCAGCTATAAGACGAGCAGCTTCACCGACGTACAAAGCACCGACCCTGCTATGCCATATATTGAGTGGGCGGTGAAAAACAACATAGTGCAGGGTATTGGTAATAACAAATTTGGCCCCGATCAGCAGATCACCCGTGAACAAATGGCGGTGATGATGGTCAACTACGCCAAAGCTACCGGCTACAAGCTGCCTGTTTCCCGGCAGGCCGTTACCTTTGCCGACAACGCGAACATCAGCACATGGGCGAAAGACGCGGTGAAGGCCATCCAGCAGACCGGCGTGATCAGCGGCAAGCCGAACAACCTGTTTGACCCGCAGGGCAGCGCGACGAGGGCCGAGGCCAGCGCCATCCTGCGCCGATTCGTGGAGCTTGTGATTGACGAGGGTACGGCGCGGGGCTGGGTGCAGAACGACGCCGGACAGTGGCAGTATATCAACGTCAACGGCAAGGCCGTCACCGGCTGGCTCAACACTACGGAGGGCAACAAGTTTTGGTTTGACGATAAAGGTGTCATGGCCTCCGGCAAGTGGGTACAGATCAGCGGCAAGTGGTATTACTTCTATTCGGACGGCAAGCTGGCCGTGAATACAACGACAGACGGCTAAACGGTCGGAGAGGACGGCGCGAGGGAATAAAGGGCTGCTATATGCTGCAAAGCGCCGTCGTTATGTAATCGGTAACGGCGGCGCTCCTTTTCGTAGAAATACTGTTTCCTATGCAGACGCATAAATAATGCAAAGTGGGTGAACGCATTGAGATACTACATATCAACAGAAAAAAACAATGATGTTTTTGAGCTATATAGAAGTCTTTGGGCTACCCGTGGCATAGTCGGCATTAGAACGGATACTATGACCGGGGGCACAGAAAAGGCCGCCCTCGAAAACACAAATATATGGCCGAATTTTACTGGCGCCCTCATATCGTAACAAAATATACATTAACGATATAGAGCTTGACTTAAATGTCCGGCTCACTAGCATGTTTTGCATAAGAAAAAGAGATACTGCTTTTTCAAACAATATCCCTTCCCGGTCAATATTCCGTTTTCATACTAAACTTAACTTAATCTGTAAAATTATCGAAATATCCCTGTACCAGTACCACCGGTGTCCCTTTATCTCCGGAACCGCTGGTTAGGTCGCACAGCGACCCGATCAGGTCGGTCAGACGTCTCGGTGTGGTACCCTGGGAAGCCATGTTACCTACCAGGCTGTCCGCCTTCTCGCGAATCCGTCGGGAGACTGCATCCCGCAGCGCCTCGCCGGAGAGGCTCTTAAAATCATTATCGGCCAGATACTTAAGCTTCAGCTCATTAGGCGTACCTTCCAGACCCGGCGTATAAGCCGGAGACACACAAGGATCTGCCAGTTCCCAGATTTTACCTACGGGATCTTTAAAGGCGCCGTCTCCATAGACCATCACTTCCACATGGCGGCCGGTCTGCTGAAGAACCTGCCGCTGAATATCCAGCACCAGCTCCGTACACTCCTGGGGAAAGAGCTTAACCATGTCTTCCGTGGATTTATTGGAGCCAAGCAGGCCGTATTGCGCATTATAACCACTGCCTTTTACCGGGGCATTCATGATATCGCTCAGGCTTAAGACCTTCTCCGCTCCGCCGGCCAGCAGAATCCGCTTCGTCCGTTCACGGGTGTGGATGTCACAGTTAATGATCTTCTTCGTATAATCCAGAATTGCCCTCGGATTATTCCCGAAGATCACCTCTACTTCTGCCCCACATTCCCGGATCAGGCCACTGTAATATTCCACATAGTCCACACCGGTAAAGGGATGGAGATTCGCTCCGAACAGGCTCCTGTACTGCGTCAGGCTCAGGACATCCAAATAAGGATTCACGCCGGACTCGTCTAACTGGTCCTGGCTGATCAGCGCATTACCCATTTCGTCACTGGGATAGCTTAACATCAGGATTACCTTGGAGACGCCTTTTGCAATGCCCCTCAGGCAGACCGCAAAGCGGTTCCGGGAAAGAATCGGAAAAATTACACCGACGGTTCCGCCCCCAAACTTCGTGTGCACATCTTCCGCAATCGCCTCTACCGAGGCATTATTCCCCTGAGACCGGGCTACAATTGACTCGGTTACTGCAATTACATCGCGGTCTCTTAGAGAGAAACCTTCTTCCTCTGATGCTTCCAGCACACTGTTTACTACGATGTCCGCCAGCGGATCTCCTTCTCGGATAATCGGGCAGCGGATTCCTCTTGAAATCGTTCCTACCGTTCTCGCCATATGTTATCTCACATTCTTTTAGATTTGGGATAAATCCCCGGTCAAAAACAAACATTAATATTATAATATAAATGCGGCCAGATGTAAAAGAGTTTTTTTCTATTGCACTTTTCTCTGGCACTTTCCCTGCCGGTTGTGCTATACTATGGAAAGATTAATGCCGGAGAGAGCTTTCTCCGGTCAATCAAGGGAGGATGCTATGAAATATCGACCAAGCGGGGTCTGTTCCCGGGAAATTCAGTTTGAAATAAAAGAGGGTAAGCTGACGGATGTCTCTTTCTACGGCGGCTGCAGCGGGAATCTGCAGGCAATCGGAAGGCTGGTGGAAGGGATGAGCGTGGAAACGGCGTTGGAGAAGCTGGAAGGAATCCGATGTGGCTCCCGCCCCACATCCTGTGCAGACCAGCTGGCCAAGGCAATACGGGGCTATCAAAAATGAACCAACCGGGAGGGCAACCTGTATGAAGCGAATTGTACTTACCGGCGGCGGAACCGCCGGGCATGTGACGCCAAACCTGGCGCTGCTGCCTCTACTCCAGGAAAGAGGCTACGATGTGCACTATATTGGTTCCAAAAATGGAATTGAAAAACAGCTGGCTTTAGTCGCCGGCATTCCCTATAATGGGATTTCTTCCGGCAAGTTTCGCCGGTATTTTGACCTGAAGAATTTCACGGATCCCTTTCGTGTGATCAAGGGCTTCGGACAGGCGAAAAAGCTTCTGCGCGAGCTGCAGCCGGATGTAATTTTTTCGAAGGGCGGCTTCGTTACGGTTCCGGTGATCTTTGCTGCCAAACGCCTGAAGATTCCGGTAATAATTCACGAATCCGATATGACACCGGGCCTTGCAAACAAGCTGAGCGTTTCCTCCGCTTCTAAAATCTGCTGTAACTTCCCCGAAACAGTAGAGCTCCTGCCAACGGGAAAGGCGGTAGTAACCGGCTGCCCGATCCGGGAGGAGCTGCTGTCCGGCAGCCGCCTAAAGGCATTGGAAACCACCGGTTTCTCTCCGGATAAGCCGGTTCTTCTGGTCATTGGCGGCAGCTTAGGTTCCGTATCGGTCAATACTGCCGTAAGGAAGGCACTGTCTCAGTTACTTACACAGTTCCAGATCATTCATATCTGCGGTAAGAAAAATCTGGCAGAGAACCTGATGGACCAGCCAGGCTATCTGCAATATGAGTATGTCAGCAGCCCGCTGAAGGATTTTTTTGCACTGGCAGATGTGGCAATTTCCCGGGCAGGGGCGAATGCCATCTGCGAGCTCCTGGCGCTGCGAAAGCCTAACCTGTTAATTCCCCTGTCTGCAGCCGCCAGCCGGGGAGACCAGCTGTTAAATGCCGCCAGCTTTGAGAAACAGGGCTTCAGCGCGGTACTGCAGGAAGAGGATTTAACGACAGAAAGCCTGATCCAGACAGTCAGCGAGGTCTATCAGAACCGCACTGCCTATCAGGACCGCATGTCCCGGAGCCCCCTGGTAAATGCCGTGGGTACGATCGTGGATATGATCGATGAGATTTGTGAACGCTCCGGATGCGTATAGTACCTTATTAAAAAGAGTAATAAAGCGAGAGTCCAAACCCGGAGCTCTCGCTTTTCTTCATTCCAGGAAGGTAATATACCCTTCCTTCATACGTGCCTTTGTGTTGTTGATATGTTTCTGTAAATAGTCCAGTGCTTTCTGGCGATCCCTCGCCTCCATGTAAGAAATCCACTGGGCGTGCTCTTCCATGGCATCCACACTAATCTGCTTCGTCGTCTTAACGGGACAAAGCATATACCTCTGGCGGACTTGATAATACAAATTACTTAAGTGATCATTCCCAAAGAAATCCAGTGCGACCCCATGAAGCTGTATATCTGTCTTCGTAAAGTCTTTGATTTTCCCTTGGTGAAAAAGCTCCGTCTCTTTCTCGTGAAGCTCTTTCATTTTCTGAATCTCCACCTCTGTGATCTTATCAAAAACCTGTCCCCAAACATACATCTCGATGCACTCGCGCACCTGAAAAATTTGGATTAATTCCTCCAATTCCACACGATTCACAAAGTACCCGACATTATCGACCTTGCGAATCAGTCCTTCACTTTGAAGCTGCAGAAGCGCTTCCCGCACCGGAGTAAATCCAATCTCCAGATCTCTGGCTAGCTGACGTCCATTTATGTAGCCTTCATAAACACCTTCTTCCAGATTATGCTTAATATGTCCGTATGCTTCTTGACTTAATGTTTTTTTCGCCATATTCCACCTGCAATCTTACATTTTTGATTCTTGCTAAATATAGCATGATACCTACGGATTGCTACGCACTTTGTGCTCTCGCAATCCCTGGTATCATAGTATCACATTTGGACATGAGACACAACTAATTTTCATTTTTCCGGATCGTTACAGGTTCTCCAGGAGCCGGGATGTGCAGTCGTTCCGGATTCTGAAGGCGGCCTGTAATAACCTCCGGGTCTGCGTTAAAGGCCGGCTTGTCCGGTGCATCATACGTCCCATAATGATAAAGTATCAGCTGTGCATCCTGTAAGGTATTTGCCAATCGCAAGGCATTCTCGGTACCAAAGTGATAGGGATCGGAAGATATGTCAAAAAACATCCAGTCCACCATCTTCATCCTAAGATGCTCTTCCATCAGTATGCTGTCACCCGGTACCCAGACATTCCCGTCCTTTGTCTTCAGGTAAAAGCCACAGCAATCATCCGGTCCAAAGCACCAGTCGAACTCCGGCCGGTCCTTTTGCCAGCAATGGGAGGCAGGAGTCAGCGTAAGCACAATGGACCCTATGGAAAATGTCCCACCAATTTGGCAGGCGCAGATCCTTTCCTCCGGAATCCCAAATTCCAGAAGCGTATTCCGGACAAAAGGTGTGCCATAGTAGACCGCACCGGCAGAGAGCAGTCCTCTGGCGGAGTCTTTTGCCAGATGATCGTAATCCGCATGGGTATAGAGAATGGCATCCAGCTCCAGAACCGCTTCCGGTTCTACCGGCGGAGGAACCAGCAGAGAATAACCTGCCTCACTCACTAACGGATTGTCCGGCTTTGTGCAGATTACAGGATCGATCATAAGACGAACCCCATGACTCTGTAAAAAGATACCGCCGGAGCCAAGCCAATAGATCACCGTTTCTTCCCTCTGTGCAAAATCTGCCGCTCCCATTTTACGAGTCATCGGTGCACTCGCCTGTTTCTTCTCATTCATATAGGCCCTACTGTTCTGCTGCTAATGCCGCAGATAAGCCATCCATCCACTCGGCTCCGATCTCATCTGCCAGCATTTTATAAGAATTCCGGGCGGATTCCTGGAGGTATATCACTACACTGTCATCCAGTGCTAAGAACTCCATTCCATACTCTTCCATCAAGCCGCGCATTTCCTGCATATTGTCCTGATAGGATTTTATGGATGCCTCACGTGCCTCCTGCAATGCCTCATCAAATGCCTGCTTATAGGCATCCGGCAGTGCATTGTACTTATCGAGATTCATGGAGAACGTTACGGAGAACAAGGTGGTATTTGCATTGGTGTAAAGGTATTTCTGCTGCTCATAAATGCCGCTGAAGTAGATAACCTCCAGGGGATTTTCATGGGCGTCCAAAAGTCCCTGCTGCAGAGACAGGTATACCTCTCCGAATGCAAGCGGGGTGGGAACAGCTCCCGCCTTCTCCCAGAAATTCATATGGTATACATTTTCCATGACGCGGATCCGCAGACCCTTGATATCCTCCACCGTATCCAGCTTCTTATTCGTGGCCAGCTGGCGATAAGCATCTCCGGTAAATACATCCAGAAGCTTAAATCCGTTGTCCTCAAAGGCTACACGCATTTTGTCGCCCCATTCTCCGTCAAAGACCTTCTGAATCGTTTCCATTTCGTAGCCTGTGTACACCATCGGCATATCTAAGGCGGCAGCTTCCGGAACGAAGGCCATCATGGGAGCTGCTGTTACCGCGATGATATCCAAATCGCCCAGCTGAACTGCTTCGGCCGACTCCCGGTCACTTCCCATCGTGGAATTGGCATGTACTTCTACCTGAATTTTCCCTCCGGTGATCCTCTCCAGCGCTTCTTCAAACGCAAGGCTGTGTACATTTAGGGATGCCTTGTCCGGTGCGGTATTTGCAATGTGGATTGTCATTGGATCCAGATCTGCATAGGGATCTGCCGCTGTGTCGTCCGCAGAGGTAGTCTCTGCGGACGAAGCTTCCTGTGTCTCTGTGGCCTGTGATGCCTGCGTCGTTTCTGCCGGATTGCTTCCTCCGCAGGCCGCCATGCACAACATTGTGCCAATTAATAATGCTGCCAATCCTTTTTTCATGCTGTTTCTCCTTTTCTGATTTTTATTTACCATTCCCGTGGGATTATGGTCAGATCAGTGCTAAGCTCAGCCAGGGTACAAATGCGATTACCAGGAGGGCCGCCACGAATACAGCCACCAGCGGCATTGCTTTTTTACCAAGTTCCAGCACCGGCACCTTAGCAAGACCGCTGCTGACAAACAGATTCGTCCCAAAGGGAGGCGTAACCTGTCCGATAGCCAGATTTACAATTAACATAACACCAAAATGTACCGGTGAAATTCCCAGCGTGGTGGCTACCGGCACAAGAATCGGAGCCAATACGGCAATTCCAGGTGCCGCGTCCATGAACATACCAATGATAAAGAATACAAGCAGGATCACCAGAATAAAAGAGGTCTTATTCGGAAAAGTGTTAATGATGAAGTCTCCAATCAGTTTCGGTGCGTTCATCATGGTTAATGCTCTCGAAAATGCGGTGGCCATGGCAATCAGGATAATAATAGGGGCGTAGGATTTTATTGCCTCGACCATCAGATGAGGAATCTCCCGGACCGTAACATGCCGGTAAATCAGAACGGATACAATTAAGGAGTAAAATACGGATACGGTCGCCGCCTCCGTAGGTGTAACGATTCCTGAATAGATACCTCCCAGAATGATTACCGGAGAAAGGACTGCCCAGAAGCTTTCCCGCAATACCCGGAAAATGCCCCTCTTCTTAAGGCCTTCATAATTGGCAGCAATTTTTTCCTTATCCTCACCGCGAATCTTACAATAGATCACTGCATAAATCATAAGAAACGCGCCAATGAGCAGACCGGGCAGAATTCCTGCGATAAAAAGCTCGCCCACAGAAGTATTGCTGACCATTCCATACAACACGAAGGGGATACTAGGGGGGATAATTACCCCCAAACCTGCTGCCGTGGCTACCAATGCCGCACTGAAAACCTTGTTATATCCCATATTTACTAAGATCGGAATGGCCATCGAGCCAACTGCCGCTGCCGTCGCCGGGCCCGATCCTGAGATAGCTCCATAAAACAGACAGGTCAAAACCACTGCGCAAGGCAGTCCGCCGGTTTTCTTGCCGGCTACCAGGGCAAATACATTAAACAGCCGCTGGGAAATGCCTCCCTTCGCCATGATAGCTCCGGCCAGAATGAACATAGGAATTGCAATGGAGGTAGTATTATCTGCGCCTCCTAATGTCCATCGGATAAAGGAATCTGCCGAATACGCCACGCCCTCACTTAAGAAAAGCGGTCCGATGACGGAAATGCCAATACTAACGATAATCGGGAGTCCCACCAATAAGCCTGCAAAAAACAGAATCAGCAATACCGAAATCATACCTTCTCCTCCTTTACCTCAGGTGAACCTTCCTTAAAAGAATACAAGACTTTTATCACACGCTGAATGCTGCGGATTACCGCTAATCCCAGGCTGAACGGTATGGAGAAATATACCAGATACATAGGAATCCGCGCCGCTGAGCTTAATTGATTCGTCTTGTATATATGCTCCAATACACCAAAGGATGTGAAAAACATATAGGCATATAACGCAATGCAAATGATCTGCAAAAAGACTTGAAACAGAATCTTTCCCTTGCCCCGGAAAACCCGCTCCAGTGCGTCAATCTTAAGCTCTGACTGCTGGCGGATGCAGTAGCTGATCCCTACAAAGCAGCTCCAGATGTACAAATAGCGGCAGACCTCCTCCGGCCAGGACAACGCGCTGGAAAAAGCATAGCGCATCACAACCTGCAGAAGCATGATACAAGCAATCAGCCCCAGAAATAGCAGTAGAAGCCATTCCTCCAGATGTCTGTCCAGAATTCCTAACACCTTTTTCATACTCTCTTCTCCTTAATTAATTATTTTAATGTCCTTTACATTAATCTTCACGATAGCGCGTTTCTTTCAGGATATTGTTCTGCATCCGAACCCGGAAATTCAAGATGTGGCTCTGCAGCATCTGAATCGCCCCTTCTTTGTCTTCCCGCTCTACCCCCTCAATAATCCGCCCGTGTTCCGCAACCGCCTCCTCATCATACAATAGCAGGGGGCCCCCCGTACAAATCGCCTGCTTCTCACGGCTATTGTAATAGAGTGCCAATAAATCCTTATTATTATAAAGGCGTATCGGGATAGAATGAAACTCCACGTCAATTTCACGGCACGTATGATAGTCTTTCATTTCCGCCGCTCTGCATTCCTGCTCGTGCAGATATTTCATCTGGTCAATATCCGCCTCGCACAGGCTGTCAAACATCTCCTTCCATACAAAAAGCTCTACACATTCCCTCATTTGAAAAATACGGGTTAAATCTTTTAGCTCCAGCCGGTTTACAAAATAACCGTTGTTCTGGATTCTCTTGACCAGCCCCTCTCCTTGGAGCCGCAAAAGTGCCTCTCTTACCGGGGAATATCCGGTCCCCAATTCCCCCGCAATCTTGCGTCCATTGATATAACCCTCAAACCGTCCCTGCATCAGGTCTTTCTTTATGACTTCATATGCCTTTTGGCTGTAGGTTGTCTTATCCATAGGCCTCCTTTGGAATACAAGCGATCACTCCTTGATTACATGCTGATTGTATATTGATTATTGTCTGATCAATCACTGATCATACATATATTATAGGAGTCCCCGGTTCTTTTGTCAAGCAGTTCTTGGTTCTTTCCTAAAAATGTTATTATTGTCTTACAGACACGAAAAATGTTTTGCGGGAATCCGTAATGCGGGCATACCACATTCGCTGTGTCATAGGCGATTTATCGACTATGACTGCACCACCCCCTGCTTGCTATAAGCAGAAACGGGAACATGGCATATTGGCAAAACGCTGATGCCTGTTCAAATACAATGCTTAGATAATCCAGTTTCACACTTAATACATCTCTTGTTGTTTTTATAAAATCTCCTCCTTTTGGTCTTTTATTTTGGCACACTGAAAAATAGCCTTGAAACCACGTATTTTCAACGTTCCATACATTTTTTTCTTGTATTCATAGGGCGGTGTTACTTAAGCGCCCTAGGGATTGGCGCTTCGCTCCAATCCCCACCAGCCACGAGCGTGGCCACTCATGCACCTGAACGGTGCCTGTCGTGGCTGGTGATTTATAGCGCTCTGAAACCCATGGTATAAAGCAAATTTAACCCCTATACTTAGCCATCGGTCTCACTGCGATTTGCATTTTAAGAACATTTGTTCTTTTCCGCAGTTCTATTAAATCACGTTTTAGTTTAATTGTCAATAGTTTTTTCACTTGTTTTATACTTTAATTCGTGTTATGATAACTTTATCAACCACAAGGCAGGTGGCACCATGAATGACAAAGTACTAGGAAAAAACATTGTTGAACTTCGCAAGGAAAAGGGCATTTCGCAAAAACAGCTTGCAGAAATGATCCATATGTCCCCACAGGGGTTATTACAGATTGAGAAGGGCATGGTGAATCCCCGGGCAGAAACCCTTGAAAAAATCGTCAAGGCTCTGGATATCAGCCCGAATCAGCTATACGGAGGAAGCCAGTTCCACCAGATTAATATTCAGCTACCGATTGCCCGGAATCTTCATAAATACCGGGAGGAAGCAGAACTCTCTATTGAGGATTTTGCCAATATGTTAAACATCACGCCAGACGACCTACTGGCTTTGGAAAGGGGAAAGGTGATCCCCTCCCGTGATCTGATGGTGGAATTCTGCCGGATTTTGAATATTCCTGAATCGGAATTGATAAAAGCGGACGATTTTTCAAGAAACGTGGAAGAAGTGGAATTACTGGAACTCGTAGAACAGCGGAACATGGTAATTAGAGGAACTCTCTCAATCCGGGATAACTATGACGTGATTGAAACGCCGATTTACGATCCTGAAACAGGAGAGGAATCCACAGAAATCATAACCCCCTACGATCAGGCCAAGGAAGCCCTCCTGCATGAATTTCAGAAAATG
>Ga0153923_100495_pt1 | contig 12447 bp, 20 predicted proteins | sample TSNJ007MetaG_FD_104682 | JGI IMG/M metagenome (GOLD analysis project Ga0153923, IMG submission 104682) | Attine ant fungus gardens microbial communities from New Jersey, USA - TSNJ007 MetaG | ecosystem: Host-associated > Fungi > Mycelium > Unclassified | place: USA: New Jersey, Brendon T. Byrne... | reverse complement strand
GTGAGCCTGCCGGATGACTTTGACAAGATACTGTCCGTCATGCGCTCCCGTTCGGTGTCGGTATCCATTATCCTGCAAAATATCGCTCAGTTAAAAGCGCTCTTTGAAAAACAGTGGGAAAGTATTATGGGCAATTGTGACGAATTTCTCTATCTGGGCGGCAATGAAACCTCCACCCATAAGCTGATCAGCGAGTCTTTTTTGGGGAAGGAAACGCTGGATACCAACACCTACGGCAAGAGCACTGGGCGTAACGGCAATTACTCTACCAACTACCAGCAATCCGGGCGGGAGCTTCTGACCCCGGACGAGGTGCGTATGCTGGATAACCGCTACGCCCTGCTGTTTGTGCGCGGCGAACGTCCCATTATGGACTTTAAGTATGACATTTTAAAGCACCCGGCTGTGGCGCTGACCACCGACGGTCGGGCAGAGCCGTACAATCACGGCGAGGTCAAAAACGCAATTGCGACCATTACGCTGGAAAAGATGGTTCGCACAAACAAGGATTCCGATGAATCCATAGAATCCGGTCAGGAACCCGAATCCCCCTATGCGCTTTTTTCTGAGGAGGATTTGGAACAACTATTTGAAAAAAAGGAGCCGACGAATAATGAGAAAAATCAAAAAACCACAACCCCGTAAGCTGCCCATGCCACAAAAGGCGAAAAAGAGATTCTCCGTCTATGCGGCATGGGTGCTTGCATTTACCCTGATGACGGCGTTTTCCATGACCGCCTACGCCGCCGGTGATCCGATAACCGTTGTCAACAACCTGAGTGATTTTATATTCGGCTTGATTCGCGCCATCGGCTTGATCCTGCTTGGATTCGGCATCGTGCAGGTCGGCCTGTCACTTAAATCCCACGACCCAAGCCAGAGGGCGAACGGTTTCCTGACGCTGGCCGGGGGGATTATCATAACTTTCGCGAAAGAAATTCTCACGCTCATCACGGGCTGAAAATATGGATTTTGGAGGTAAAAAACATGGCGGAATATTTGGATAAATGCCCCTGCTATATTCATTCGCTGAAGCAGGGCGAAACCAATGTACTGGATGAGGCGACCATTATCAAGCGCCTTGGCGATAACGATTATCTGGCACAATACGGCGACGTGAAATGCCACGCCATCTTTAATCCTTTTGTGGGACGCTATTATGTAGATGACAAATATGGCATTATTCGTAATGAAAAGCAGGAACAATGCCGCTGACAGGAAGTGCAAATATAAGGGGCAGATCCACGCGAGTGGGCCTGCCCCAAATTCATTTCAAAAGGAGGAGGTCTGATTGTCAGATAACTGGGTAGTCCAGAATTTAGAGAACGCGTTGGAAACATGGAACCAAAAGCTGGCCGAGATATGGCAGCTTCTCACCCAATCGCCGGAAACCTTTAAAGGCGGCGGGATATGGAACGTGATTCTTGATATACACGGCGCATTGCAGGCCATTGGCTACGCCCTGCTTGTGCTGTTTTTCGTCGTGGGCGTGGTTAAGACCTGTGGATCGTTTACGGAGGTCAAATTTCATTAAAGAACACCGATAGATAAATTCACTACAACTGAATATTCAAACAGCAGGCACTTGTTGCTGACCGATTTCTACGGTCAGGTAGCAGGTGCTTTTTCTATGCTCTTAAAAAATCCTCTGTGAATTTAATTATGTTGGGTTGCAAAAGCGGTTTTTAGTGAGGAAACAAGTAGAGGTTTAAAAACCGCAGCTTGACAATCGAATAGCAGTCACCAGAGGGATACCTGCCGCAAAGGATAGTGTGCCATGATATGAGCCCGCTCTTTGCTTAATTCGTGCATAGCACTGACAGAGATAACGCCGCTCAAAGGGAGCGTGGAACTGTATGGGAGGACTGTGCTACATATCTCAAATGAAATTCATTGAGATATTAAAAAATTTATGGAGGAAACGCCTATGGTCAACTATGAAATCAAAACAAGACGAAAGCGAGAGGAGGAAACCCATGATAAAGTTGAAAATGGTGGATGCGGAAACGCTCTTATACCAGCCGCTTGAAAAGCCGGGTTTTGTGGTGGACGGTCTTATTCCCACAGGACTAAGCCTGTTCTGCGGCTCACAGAAAATCGGCAAGAGCTGGCTTATGCTAAAGCTGTGCCTGTGTGTGTCGGAGGGTACTCCGCTGTGGGAAATGCCGACAACAGGGAGCGATGTTCTGTACCTCTGCTTGGAGGATACCTTTTACCGCATACAGGACAGGCTCTTTAAGCTGACCGATGAAGCAAGCGGACGATTACACTTTGCCGTTGTGAGCTGCAAGCTGACGGATGGGCTTGTAGGGCAGCTTGAGGATTATCTGAAGGAGTATCCCGACAGCAGGCTCATCGTCATTGACACCTTGCAGAAGGTACGCACCGCTTCCAAAGAAAACGCCTATGCCAATGACTATGGAGATATATCGCTCATTAAGGATTTTGCCGACAGGCATTCCCTTTCCGTGGTGGTCGTTCACCATATACGCAAGCAGGGAGACAGCGATGTATTCAACAAGGTATCGGGAACGACAGGGCTGACAGGCAGTGCGGATGCAACCTTTGTTCTGGAAAAGGAACACCGTGCTTCCGATACCGCAAAGCTCTATGCCATCGGCAGGGACATTGAATATCAGGAGTTTACCCTGCGCTTCCATGATTGCAGTTGGGAGCTGCTGGAACGCAAAGGACAGCAGCAGCTTTCCGAGGAAACAGTGCCGCCTGTTCTTTTTCAGCTGGTATCATTTATGCAGGATAAGGATAAATGGTCTGGTACTGCCACCGAGCTTTTGGAGGAAATGCAGGAAGCCGACACCGCACCTACCGTCATCACAAAACTGCTTAATGAGTATCACGCAACCGTTCTTAGTGAGAACGGTATCCGATATGCCTACCGCAGAACAAAGGCAGGCAGACGGATTGTGCTCATGAGGGGTGACGGGGTTGACAGTGGTGACAGTGATTTTGGGATGCCCTCAAAATTAACCGCCGCTGACACCGCCGCCCCATTATCCGAAGCGGAAAGCGGAGGATGATACAAGGCGAAGCCTTGTCATAAGGGAGTCCAGAGGGAACATCTGGCACACCATCTTGCTTGCAAGGTGTAGTGTGTTACACCCTATAAACGCAGTCATAAAAATCGGAGATTTTTTTGACCGCAGGGGTGGATTTACGAGCCGGGGAACGGCGAGAAAATCCCACGCCTGCATCTTGCGTTTATGGGGTGTTCTCCCGTAAGGGTTGACAGCGGCAGGGTATCCCAAATCTGCCGTCACCACTGTCACCGCTGTCAACCTGTCGGGCAAACGCACCAATTGACGGACAACAAAACAGATGAAAGGAATGATAAATATGCCTTATGCAATATTACGTTTTCAGAAGAAGAAAGCTGGCTCGGTCGCTTCCTGTGAACGCCATAACGAACGGAAAAAGGAAGCCTACAAGAGCAATCCCGACATTGATATGGAACGTTCCCAAAGCAATTACCACCTTGTCGCACCGCCAAAATACACCTATAAGAAAGAGATTAACCGTATGGTTGGGCAGGCAGGCTGTAAGGTTCGTAAGGACAGCGTAATGCTGGTGGAAACGCTCATCACCGCTTCGCCAGAATTTATGAACAGTTTACCACCCGAAGAACAGAAAGCGTATTTTACGATGGCTCTTAACTTTATTGCCGAACGTGTGGGAAAGGAAAATATAATCTCTGCCGTGGTGCATATGGACGAGAAAACGCCCCATATGCACCTTTCCTTTTGTCCCATCACGCCCGATAAGAAGCTGTCAGCCAAATCATATCTGGGGAATCAGAAAACGCTGTCCCAGTGGCAGACCGCTTACCATGAGCGGATGTCATCACGATGGAGCGAGTTGGAACGGGGGCAGTCTTCTATGGTCACAAAGCGGAAGCATATCCCCACTTGGCTCTTTAAGCTGGGTGGCAGACTGGATAAGCAGCATGACGACATTGTGCAGGCTTTATCGGATATTAACGCTTTCAATGCAGGAAAAAAGCGTGATAAGGCTCTGGAACTGCTTTCACAGTGGCTTCCCGATGTGGAGAAGTTTTCAAGGGAAATCGGAAAACAGAGTGAGTATATTGGCAGCCTGAAAGCACAAATCGGGCAGGAATCTGACTATGCCAGGCGTATGCGTGATGGTAAGTATGCAGAGGAATTAAAGGTACAGGAAGCTAACAAAAAGATATTCGAGTTGCAGCGTACCAACAGCCAGATGGAGCGATTACTAAAGAAAATCCCGCCCAAAGTTTTGGAGGAAATGCAGAAAAGCAACAGAAACAAATCAAGAGAAAGATGAGGTTATGACCATGAAAAAGCAGGATTTTACAGTGTTGAAAATAGCGGATTTACACCCGTTTCCCGACAATCCCTTTCATGTTGTGGAGGATGGAGCGCTGATGGAAATGGCGGAAAGCATCAAGGAGTTTGGCATGGTAACTCCAATTATCACCCGCCCAAAAGAGGATGGTAATGGCTACGAGGTCATTGCAGGACAGCGGCGTGTGCGTGCTTCCGAGCTGGCAGGGATTGATACCGTCCCTGCCTTTGTTTTGCCCTTAGACCGTGACAGGGCGATTATTACCCTTGTGGACAGCAATATCCAGCGTGAAAATATTCTTCCATCGGAGCGTGCCTTTGCCTATAAGATGAAGCTGGAAGCCATGAAACGGCAGGGTTTCCGCACCGATTTAACTTCGTCCCAACTTGGGACGAAGTTACGGACGGACGATAAGGTGGCACAGGGCTTCGGTATCAGCAAGACAACGGTACAGCGTTTTATCCGTCTGACCGAGCTTATCCCGCCTATTTTACAGATGGTGGACGAGGAAAAAATCGCCCTTACCCCTGCGGTGGAGCTGTCATTTTTACGCAGGGATGAGCAGGAAAACCTGCTAATCACAATGGGAAGTGAGGAAGCCACACCCTCATTATCACAGGCACAGCGTATGAAAAAGTTAAGCCAGATGGGGCGGCTGGATATGGATACTATCTTTTCCATTATGACGGAGGAAAAAGCAAATCAGAAAGAAACAGTAAAAATCAGTACCGACAAGCTGAAAAAATACTTTCCCAAAGGTACGACACCGCAGCAGATGGAGGGGATTATCATCCGTCTTTTGGAGCGTGAGTTGCAGAGAAAACACAGCCGTGACAGCCGATAAGGTTTCTTTTTTAGCGGGTAAACAGAGAAAGTTGAGGTGCTTGGAATGAAAGATATCCAATATGAAATTGCAAAGGAAATTGCTGTTCTGTCGGAAAGTGACAGCGGTTATACAAAGGAAATCAACCTTGTTTCTTGGAATGGCAAAGAGCCAAAGTATGACATTCGGAGCTTCTCGCCAGACAGGGAAAAGTGCGGCAAGGGCATTACCCTGACCGCAGGGGAAGTTACAAGGCTTCTGGAAGCATTGCAAAATGAATTGAAATAACGGACTTTGGGAGCATTTCATACGCTCCCTTTTCTCTTTTCAGAAAGGAACGGTGAGGTTATGGCAAGAACGGTCACACGCCCGAAGATAACCGTGCAGGCGGTTTATATGGGCGGTATGGATATGAGGGAAGTCTTTATCTCCCTGCTTGTTTCGGAGGTCAGGCAGTCTGAAAACTCTGTCCGCACCTTTGAGAATGTAAATAATACGGAATACAATGGAGGTATAACTAAGATAAAGGAGGCAGGCTGAATGAGCATTTTAAGAACGGCAGTCTATTGTCGCTTATCCAAAGACGATATGCTGCAAGGAGATAGTGAGAGTATCAAAACACAAAAGGCAATGCTGACGCAGTACGCAAAGGAGCATGGTTTTTTTGTGGTAGAGGTGTATGTGGATGACGGATGGAGCGGCTTAAATTTTGACCGTCCTGACTTCAACCGTATGCTGGACGATATTGAAGCGGGTAAAATTGATGTGGTTATCACAAAGGATTTATCCCGTCTTGGGCGTGACCATTTGAAGGTGGGACACTTTACGGAAATCTATTTCCCCATGAAAAATGTGCGGTATATTGCTGTGAATGACATGGTGGATACCGCCAATAAGAACAACGATATTGCGGCACTCAAGAATGTAATGAATGAATTTTACAGCAGGGATAATTCCCGTAAAATCCGTTCTTCCATCCGTGCAAGGGCAAAAGAGGGACTATACCGCACGTCATTTAATCCTATCGGCTATCGAAAATCCCCTGATAACCATAATAAGCTGATTGTGGACGGGGAAACCGCAGGGATTGTGAAACGGATATTTGAGCTGGCGGTTGAGGGGTGCGGTGCTCACAAAATCGCTACCCTTTTTCGCAAGGAACAAGTACCCTCCCCGTCTTGGTGGCTTCATTCCCGTCGGGAAAAGGATTATTCCAAACGCTTTGAAAAGCCTGAAAACAAGTATGTCTGGTCGCATACGGTGATACAGAACATCATCAAAAATCCGCTGTATCTCGGTCACACTATCATGTGCAAGACCGAAACGGTATTTAAGGTCGGCGTTACCAAAAAGACCGCCGAAGCTGACCGTGTTCGGGTAGACAATACCCATGAGCCGCTTGTCACACAGGAAATGTTTGATTTGGCAAACCAGAAAATCATCAGCCGCAAGCGTGAGGATACCAGCGGAAATGTATCAATCTTTGCAGGACTTATCAAATGCGGCACTTGCGGTAAGGCAATGAGCCAGCGTTATTGGGGCAAGGACAAGCACCGTATTTTTGTCTGTACCACTTATGCGGAAAATACGAAAGCCTGCACAGACCACCGTATTTTCTACGAGGATTTATATAAGGCTGTTCTGGAGGATATTCAGTACCATGCCAGCCTTGCCTATGAGGACAGGGATAAGGCGGTGGCACTGGCGGTAAAAATGAACACCAAAGCGGACGGAAGCCGTGGGAAAAACAACGAAAGCAAGCTGAAACAGGCAAGGAAACGGTATGACGAGGTGACAAAGCTCTTTGACCGGCTGTATGAGGATTCCCTTTCGGGGCGTATCTCCAATGAGAATTTTACCCGTCTGATTGAAAAATACCAGTCGGAGCAGGAACAGCTTTTAGGGCAGATAGAAGCCTTAGAACACGTTTCGCAGGAGGTCAGGGACAATCAGCAGAATGCCATACAATGGGCTGATTTAATGGCTTCTTATGCAGGCGTACAGGAATTGACCGCCGAAAACCTCAATCTGTTAGTGGAGCGGATTGAAGTGTTTGAGCGAACGGAAACAGACGGAGTAGCCGAACAGGTTATTAAGGTCTGTTACCGCTTCGGCGGTTACATAGGGGAACGGGTTTTCAAGGCAAAGGTATTAAAACACCCATGCAGGAAACAATCCTGTCCTATGAAGAAAGGAAAAGCCGATGAAAAAATATCACTTGTATCTTAATGAAAACGAGCGGCGATTACTAATTCACTGCTTGAATGAGTTTCGTAACAAGCTCATATCGGAGGGCAGATATACCGACTGCGTGGATGAATTGCTTGTCAAATCGGTTCATGCAAAGATAGTCAGAGTAAAAATACGATTGGAGGTAGCATAATGGAAAAATCAATCTTTGAGAAAATGGGCGGTACATATGAAATGCAGGGCGATTATCTTATCCCCTACCTAACCTTACCAGACGAAAAGGAAAAGCCGATTGGTGTTTTAGGGCAGCGACATCTACAGTATCTAAAAGAGTATCAAAGGGTTACATACATCAATCTTCTCACAAGCGGCAAGCTCAATGCTTACCTTGCCGATATTGATGGACAGGCACAGGAACGCTTTGAAATGTTTGTAGAGCAGATGAAGCAGGCACAGGGAATAACAGAGCAGTTAAAGGCAGAAAAGCCTATGGAATGGGTGCAGAAAGTGAATAATATACGGGCGTGTGCTATGGAGATTGTGAATAAGGAAATTATATATGCATAAGCAAAGGCGGCAGGGAGTAAAATTTCTGCCGCTATTCTTTTTTCGGGGAGTTCTTATTAAACGAGTATACAACTCTGATTATAAGAGGGAATATCTCTTGTCAAGAGAGTAAAAGTTCGCACAGTTGATGTTGAATTATAATAATGCAAACATTTTAAAACCACTACTTGACAAAAAGGAAGATTTCAAATATAATAAATAAACCGCTGGTCGGTTTATTTTAGGAGGATAATGCCATGAAACAGGAAGAAAAATCTTTATTTACAAGAAAAAAGATATTAGCGTCAGCAGAATTATTGTTTTCTCAAAAAGGATATGATTCTACCACTATGCAAGATATTATGAATGAAAGCGAGCTTTCCAAGGGAGCTATTTACCATCACTTTTCAAGCAAGGAAGAAATCCTTAAAGCCATGATTTCAACTGCACAAACGCAAATTAATGAGTATTTTTTACAGATAGCTGACAATCATAACCTCTCAGTAAAAGAAAAAGTTGCAAGTATAATTCAACAGTTTGCGATTAATAAGAATCATGATACATTCATTAACAATCATTGGGTTGAAAAAGTGCCTTTTGCATTGTTAAGTACTATTCGTAATGGAAATGACTTTATAGCTCCTCAAATTTCTAAAATAATCCAACAAGGAGTATCTGAAGGAGAGTTCAATTGTGAACACCCTGAGGAGCTTGCTGAAATATTAGTTCTACTATTGGATGTATGGTTAGATCCCGTTATCACACATCGAAGCTCTATTGAGTTTTGTAATCGACTCAATGTTTTATATAGCCTTCTTGATTTCTTTGGGGCTAAACTTTTAACTATTGATGACATGAACAAAATAAAAGAATTTTTTTCAATTTATGGCAAATAACCGTGGAGGTCAATATGAACAAAAATATTATCTATCATTTTTCGGGAACGGGAAACAGTTTAAATGCTGCTATTGAAATCGCAAAGAAATTGAGTAGCACAGATGTTATTTCAATGCGCTGTAATCCAGAGGATGTCCCTGCATCTAAAGCAAAAATCATCGGTTTTATTTTCCCTGTATATCATTGGTCTTTGCCCACTGATGCCATAGACTTTATTAAGAAGCTAACTATTAATCCTAGTGCATATATTTTCGCTATTTCTTCTTGCGGTGGCTGGTCTATGAATTCTTTGAATGATTTTTCTGACATAATAAAAGCTAAAGGGGGTATTGTCTCATATTCAGCGGTATATAAGTGTGTAGCAAATTATGTGGCAGAATATGAGCCATTTCCTGCCCCTTCAAAACAATTACCTAAATCAGAAAGAGAGTTGAAACAAATTATCAGTGAAATAATGAGTAAAACTTTAAAAAAAGCACCTAAAAAAACTTTAAGAAAGGAAATCCTTCGTATCATTGAAAAGCCATTTGTACGCTCCTTACCCCAAAAGGATAGGCATTTTAATGTTTCATCTGATTGCGTATCTTGTGGTATATGTGCTCAGATTTGCATGGTACACAATATTGAGTTAAAAAACAGCACTCCTATATTTAAGCACAATTGTGCTCAATGTATGGCTTGTATTGTCTTTTGCCCCAAAAGTGCCATTAACTACAAGAACAAAACACAAAAGAGAACAAAGTACCATCATCCTAACATATCGGCAGCCTTAATGATTAAAGACATACAATCATATTAATCATGATTTGAAGCTAAAAATCAGTAATTATATCCTATAAAAGGCAGGTGACATTATGTATGGATAAAACACAATGGTTACTCTGTCCTGTCTGCGGGAATAAAACCCGTGACAGGATACGAGAGGATACAGTTTTAATCAACTATCCTCTCTACTGTACGAAATGCAAACAGGAAACTATAATTGCAGTAAGAGAATTAAATATGTCAGTCGTAAAAGTGTGAAACCGGATAAGGATAAAACTCAAATCGTGCTAAATAGCAGGCACGACAAAGTGGAGTGAATATCATTATTTGGAGGAATTACAAAATGGTAAAATCAATTTTTGAACAATTAGGCGTACATATGAGCGGCATGGGGATTACCTTATCCCTCGCCTTATCTTACCCGCCGAAAAAGAAAAGCTTGATGCAAGTCTTTATAAGCAATCTTCAAGTCCGCACCCACTTATTTGCAAACTTGATTTCCAATTTCATACCTGTAACAGCTTTTCTGCCGTATGACCGTGAAAAGGTTATCAGTGAGCTGCAATATGCGTTGGAAACAACGGAAGAGTCTGAAATGCAATTTTATCGGAAAAATATAAAATCTCTTGGATAAGTGGATTGTAGGTGATTGATTATGATTGAAGCAAAATGGCTATTATGCCCCATGTGCGGCATATGGGTATGTTAAACATTGCTGGGGGTATTTGCGACAAAAGGCATTGATTAAGATGTAAAATGCAGCTAAAATTGTACATGGCAAGATAACGGAGACTGTTTCTAAGACTGTAGCAGCATATCCAGTCGGTTAACGAAGTCAATAGTTTAATCGCCTAACAAATGAATTTATAATGCGAGTTACGTGGAGTACATGTGGTAAATGAGAAAAATACCGTGGTTTCGGAAATTTCTGCCCCCATGACCACGAGTTATGAGAAGGAGGTGATTTTTTGAAATTGGAGATGTGCCAAAAAAAAGGTATTGATGGAATAGAAATAGAAATCCGTTATGAACTAATGACTGAGCAATTAGCCCATATTGTTAACTACATTCAGCAATCCGAATATGTAATTGAAGGGTTTTCGGACAACAAAATATGTTATATTCCTTTAAATGATATTATGTATTTTGATATAGCTAACAGAAAAACATTTATATATACAGCGAATAATGTATGTGAATGCAAAAAAAATATTTTAGCAATCGAAAACGAATTATCAAATACAACAATTATACGAATTAGTAAAAGTACGCTGCTTAATATTTCAGCTTTGGTAGGCGTAAAACCGTACCCCAACCACAGGTTGCTTGCAGAACTCCATAATGGCGAATTTCTGATAGTTTCAAGAAAATACATTCCTGCATTGCAGGAAAAAATAAGGAGTGAATATCGTGTATAAATTATTTAAAACTTATATTCCCGCATTATCAATGTCATTTACGTTTATTGTTTTGTATGCAGCAATCATGAAAATTGCTAATGGGGAATTAGAAAATGGATTTCCATATTTTATTATCAAAGTTATTGGTTATCTTGTAGCTGCGATTATTGTTGATTATGTAGTTGGAAAGATAAATTTCAAGAAATATATTTACCATTTTGCTATTGAAACTTCTGCTTTATACCCCATTACTATTGCTGCTGCAATTTGGGGAAAATGGTTTAGTATATCGGTCTTTAACATTGTTTGGTACTCGTTATTATATATTATCGTGATGATTGTAATGCATTATTATTTTTTTCGTATATCAAAAAAACAGGCAGATGAAATCAACGAATTATTGAAAGCAAGGAGGAGTAAATAGTATGGGTGACCCAAGTAAATTTCATAATCTGCTTTTGTATCACTGCTTTAACATAATGTTGTTCTGTTTGATATGCTTGGAGGTATTTATCTTTTGTTATACATATCAAGCAAAAGATAAAGAACAAAGAATAAATAAAAAAGATAGAGGTACTAAATGGTTGCTTTATGCGAATTTTATCTTGTGTGTTGGGATTAGTTTTTGTTTTGCCAGCCAGAAAATGGCTATGGGAATAAGAGATATTAAGTTTCCTGATTTTTTCTCTTATATAGGTGTTCTGCTTATTTTTATAGGAATTGTAGTTAGATTAACGGCGGTACTTACACTAAAAAGAGCATTTACATTGAATGTGCAAACAGCTAATACTCAACATTTAATTAAAACAGGATTATATCACATAGTAAGACATCCTGCCTATGCAGGCAGCATAATGAGCTTATTAGGAGTACCAATAGCCTTGAAAAATGTAATCGCAACGTTAATTGTGCTTTTATCTTGTATAGCTTGTTATTGGATTAGAATTCATGTTGAGGAAATAGCACTGAAAGAGTATTTTGGAAATGAATTTAAAGAATATGCTTTAAGCACATATAAAGTAATTCCTTATATTTGGTAATTGATTTTACATTAGGAGATTTTGTATGGAACAAATTGAATGGATACGTTGTCCTATTTGTGGCAATAAAACTCGTGACAGAATGCGGAAAGACACAGAGTTAAAGAACTTTCCGCTATATTGTCCCAAATGTAAGCATGAGAGTTTAATAGAAGTAAAGGATTTACTTATATCAGTTATCAAAGAGCCAGACGCTAAGACGCAGAGCCGATAATTCGTGAGAATATTCACGGTTATCGGCTTTTTATATTTTTAAATAAAATATAAACCGTTGTTTGACGGAAAGCAATTTTGTAAACGGTTAAAACGGCGGTGAATAAGCCGCCGTTGCCTTTTGAAAAAGATGGATAGCGATGGGTGTATTAAATGCACCCAATTTTAAGAATACGGCGAGATTCAGGAGGATAACGCCGTGTTTGCATTGTTGTATTTACTGCTTAACCTG
>Ga0153923_100494_pt1 | contig 12451 bp, 9 predicted proteins | sample TSNJ007MetaG_FD_104682 | JGI IMG/M metagenome (GOLD analysis project Ga0153923, IMG submission 104682) | Attine ant fungus gardens microbial communities from New Jersey, USA - TSNJ007 MetaG | ecosystem: Host-associated > Fungi > Mycelium > Unclassified | place: USA: New Jersey, Brendon T. Byrne... | reverse complement strand
CTTCCGTCACATATTTGCTACCGTAGCTAATTCCCGCATGAGGAGGAAGCGTCTTAACATATACTGTTTGCGTCTTCAGCGTCAATACCGGGGTCAATGCAATCTTCTGAGCATTCACTTCATCTGACGGATAGAGTCCGTACAAGCTGATGCCTATACGTACCATATTATGAGATATAAGTGGCATGTCGATTGCAGTCGCACTGTTTCCCGTATGTATAATGGGGATATGATACCCCTTCTCTCCTAGTGCATCAGCAACGCATAGAAAACGTCGGTACTGCTCCAGTGTATAACTTTTATCTGCTTCATCTGCCTTGGCGTAATGTGTATACAACCCTTCAACTTCAATACCTGGGATCGAGAAAGCCTTTTCTATAAAAGATTGAGCTTCATCACCAGGGAAAAGTCCAAGTCGTCCCATTCCACTGTCGATCTTGATGTGTACTTTTAAAGGTTTATCCGTGTTTTGAACCGGTAATTGGCTCATGGCATCAAGCACTTCCTGCGTAAACAATGTTACCGTAATATCATTCTCCCAAGCAACTTGGATAGCTTCAGGAGGCGTATACCCCAGAATCAAAATTGGGAGCTGTATACCTGCTCGACGAAGCTCTAACGCTTCATCCAAGAAAGCAACACTAAGATAATTAGCACCCACTTTCTCCATTTCTTGAGCCACCTTCACCGCGCCATGTCCATAAGCATTGGCCTTTACACAAGCTAATATCATCATATCTTGTGGTAATGCCGAGCGGAAAACATGATAATTTGCAATGAGATGGTCCAAATTAATCTCCGCTATTGTTGGTCGATAGTTTACTAGCAATTCCAGTCACCTTCTCTGAAGTTTGAGCAATCATCATTAGATGTTTGTATTAAACTAATGGTAATGTTCTGGAAGGCGTCTGTCAATTGTCCTTAGACTAACTGGTACAGCCATTTATACACATTCGCCACAACCTATAAAGAAAAGACGGATGTCCTTTATTGTAGAGGGAGAGTACCTCAACAATACGGACATCCGTCTACAACTATTATTTACCCGTTTGTTCGGATAAAGACTCTGCAACTTTCCTCATTTCAATGTCTGGAAGATTAGCACTCGTAATTCGGAATTCAATTCCATCATCCATCCACGTTAAAGTCTTCTGCTCATCACCAGTCAATAGTCCCACCGTAAACCCTAGATCAATCACTTCACCTGGTGCAAGGGATACCGCACGATCAAGGGGCCGTGCTTCCATTACTGTGTATTGATACGTTCCGTCATATCGTAATACGACTGCATGATCTTTACTATTAGCTATTTGAGTTATATCGTTCTTCACAACACCCTCAGGAATATAGTCTGGTTCGATAACACCGAAGCTACCTAATTCCTTCTTAACTGGCTCAGGTTGCGTTCCCTCGGACAAGACTGGTTCGATTGCATTACCAGACTCATCTACTTCTGTAATCGTTCCGAGCGAATCACCCATCGCTGTCATGTTACGTTGCATATCGAATGAATCTTTATCGAATTTGGCATTGAATTCAAATTCATTAAATTTCACTTCAACAACAACATTAGCTTCGGAATCTGATACCTGCACCTGCTTCGGCGCATAACTATCTTTATTCAGCCAAATCTTTTGCCGAACAAGAGATTGACTGTGATAGTTCGCTGCAACATCAAAGACATAACTTTCCTTGTCATCTACGAATTGGCGAGTGTTGTCCGTGAGGATACCTCTAGCCAGTGTCTGAAATAAATACACTTGCCCTTGATTCTCCGGCCAATCACTTTGGAATCTAAAGCTTTTGTTCAGACTTGGTGTAAGAACAAATACCCCATCATCATTGCGTAGAACAATTTGCGTAATATCTTTCTGGGCATTCTTCAAGCTAATCCGATAAAACGAAGGATTCTGATACCATACTTCCACATCATACTGCTGTGGCTTCTCACCTGTGTACAACGTCATGTTACCTTTGCCTTTGTAAGAACCGTCCTTGCTTTGTAACTTGTCGACCACGTTGTTCAGATCTTTAACTACGGAAGCAGCATCCTTCTTACCACCGCAACCTGCCAACACGACGGTAACGCATAACACCATAGCAAGCACCCATGATATCCGGCGCATGACATCATCCCCTTTATCCACATGTATTGAATTGATTAGTACATGTCTATGAGGGACTTGGTCACAATATGCAGACTAGCATGACAAGCTTTGAAGATGTTTACGAAAGATGGGTCGATTCTTTACGCTGCAAAGCCGATAGATCCTTACTAACTACCGAATTGTTGAAATACCAATTCATTCTACAAACTTACGTTATGCACATTCTCTCGATCTTGCGAATAACCGAAGCTAACACGCTATTATCTAAAATCAGGCGGAATACGCCGTGCCACGCCCGTCAGTATAGCTGCTTCAATAATGGCTTTACGCACCGCTGGAACGACCTTGTCATTGAATATACTTGGGATGATATATTGTTCGTTAAGTTCATTATTCGATACAACGGAGGCAATTGCGCGCGCTGCTGCTAATTTCATTGGCTCATTGATTCGTGTGGCACGGCAATCAAGCGCCCCTCGGAATAAGCCAGGAAATACGAGCACATTGTTAATTTGATTCGGATAATCACTTCGTCCAGTTGCCAATACAGCTACATGCGCAAGCGCTTCTTCAGGATTTATTTCAGGCTCTGGATTAGCCAAGGCAAATACAATGGATTGCTCGTTCATTGACTGAATATCATCTCCGTTCAATAAACCTCCACGTGAAACGCCGATAAATACATCTGCTCCGCGAATGAGTTCTTTTAATGACCCAGACTCCTTCTCAACTTGCGGTTGCTCTGCAAGCCACTGCCACATGGGATGTTCATACTTTCCACCATGGATAATGGCACCTTCCTTGTCCACAGGCACAAGACGTGTAACACCTGCATCCAGTAGCATTTTGCATATAGATACCCCTGCCGCTCCAATACCGTTAACAACGATGCGAACATGGTTAATCCGTTTATTCACAATCTTCAGCGCATTTAGGAGTCCCGCGATCACAACTACTGCGGTCCCATGTTGATCATCGTGGAAGATCGGTATATCGAGCTCTTCGGTCAACCTTTGCTCGATTTCAAAACAACGAGGCGAACTAATATCCTCAAGGTTAATGCCACCAAATATAGGGCTGACCGCTTTAATAGTACGGATGATTTCTTCAGTATCTCTCGTATCTAGACACAGTGGAAATGCATCTACACCCGCTAGTTGTTTAAATAACATGGCCTTTCCTTCCATGACAGGTGCTGCTGCATAGGGGCCTATATCGCCAAGTCCAAGTACAGCTGTTCCATCTGAAATCACGGCGACTGTATTACGTTTGATGGTTAACGAATAAGCTTTACTCGGATTCTCATGAATAGCCTTACACACTTTAGCTACACCTGGTGTGTATACCTGCGACAGATCCTCACGATTCCTGATCGGAAGTGTTGGTTGAATAACGATTTTGCCACCCAAATGAACGAGAAAGGTACGGTCGGATACGTTAATCACCTTAATGCCGCTCAGATTTTTTAACGACTCAACAATTAAAGGTTCACTATGATCCCCTCCATCTACCGTTATGTCACGGATCGATGATTCCTTACCCGGACGGATGACGTCAATTGACGTAATATCCCCACCTGCTTTACTCACTGCAGCGGCTACATCTCCAAAGCTAACTTTGGCATGATCTAATTCCAACCTTACAATAATACTTGTTTGGGCCATCTGGAAATCCACCTCCGCTATATTTGTAAACGCATTCATAAACTATGAAATATTCTTTTGTTGTACAGACAATATACAATATTTGAATGCATTGAACAATGTAGACTACATATTCCCCACTCTATCACATCCTATTATGTGACATACTAATCAAGAAGTAACAACACAACTCAACCATCAGCGTGCTACAATAGTTGTATATACTTTCTACTTAAAATGACTAGGGAGACCTCATGGAACTCGAAACTACGATATACGCACCATTGAAACCTTCATTCCGCTCACGAATAAGATTTCGGCTCAAATCAACATTTGCTTTAGATACACGTTTTTGGAGGATCGCTCAAAGTGGTGTTTGGGCTGCATTCTGTTTTATATTTGCGTTAACCTCGCTAAGCATGCCAACTGGATTAGGGACTAGCCTTGATATATTCTTATCTATCACAGTTGGGACTCTTGGTCTCGCAATTTCAGCGACCCTACTTGCATTACTACTCGCCTTGATTGGGCTCCCTATTCCACGTCTGTTTACTGGTGGGGTTTTATTTAATTTGATCGCTATTTATTTGTTGTTTTGGATTCCGGGAAGCGGCATTGCCGTATCCATCGCTTCATCCGTGACCATCACCTTACTAGGCGTGCTCCTGGGTTGTTGGATAGCGCTTATAGCTAGTAAGCATATCAAGACACGGACCAAATGGGTATGCTCTATTACTCTTTGTATCTTGACATCCATCGTCATAAGTCTCCTCCAGAGTGAAAAGTCAGATATCAATCGGGAGTTCAGCATCTCCAATAGTGAAGTCTCAACCATCCCACTTCCAAGTCCAGCGGATCCAGGATTATTCGACACGACGTATTTCACTTACGGAAGCGGTTATGATTTGCACCGAGAGGAATACGGACTTAAGGTCGAGCTTACATCATCGACCGTTGATGCCTCTTCCTATATTAACAAATGGCCTAGGCTACGTTCCCTATTTTGGGGATTTGATCAAAAATCACTTCCTTTAAACGGTAGAGTCTGGATGCCTGAGGGCGAGGGGCCATTTCCGCTTGTAATGATGGTTCATGGCAATCATTTAATGGAGGATTATTCCGATGAAGGATATGGTTATCTCGGTGAATTACTAGCTAGTAGAGGGTTTATTGCCATTTCGGTTGACGAGAACTTCCTGAACTATTCCGTTTGGTCGAATATACCAGAGAACGACATCAAGGCACGTACTTGGCTTCTTCTCAAGCATTTACAACAAATCGAAACATTCTCGGACCAGTCTGAGACTCCGTTCTATCATAACGTCAACTTCGAGCAAATTGCTCTCATTGGTCATTCTCGAGGTGGGCAAGCGGTTGCTATGGCTGCAGACGCAGAGCGTTGGTTCCGATCCGATCCAGATCTAAAGAAAGACCTCAATAAATTTTCTATTAAAGCCGTGGTCGCTCTGGCACCAACAGATACAAAGGTCGATGGGATACAAGCGAAACTCCGTAATATCAGCTATATGGTGCTTCAAGGGTCACGAGATGGAGATTTGAATGAGTATTTCGGCGAACGTCAATATGATCGTGCTAGTTTCACCCCGGATGATGAAGGATTTAAAACCTATCTCCATATTCCTAATGCCAACCACTCCCAGTTCAATACCACCTGGGGAGGGCTCGATATAAGTATGCCGAAAGGGCTCTTTCTCAACCGAAGCGAAATGATGCCGGCATCTGATCAAAGACAAATCGCTAAGGTATATATTTCTGCCTTTCTAGAAACTACGCTACACGAGTCTCACGACTATCATCCATTATTTCGTGATTACCGAACAGGACGTGATTGGCTACCCGATTCCATCTATTACAATAGATTTGAGGATGGCAATTTCTTGGCACTTGCAAGATACGATGAAGACAAAGACAGAACAACCCTCTTAAATAAAGGTACAGCTAAAGCAAGTAATGGACTACGTTGGACTGAACAATCTAGCACGCCACAGAATAAGAGTGTTCTTTTGGAAAAAAGAGAAAATAAATTGCAACCATCGTCCTACTCCCTGAGTTGGGATTATGACAAAATATTAAATCAATTTACAGAAGCCGATGGATTGTCCTTATCGATCGCAGACCAAAGTACGGAAGTTGGGCTTGAACAGGATAACATTCTCCCACTTTCCGAAATGACGATTACCTTAGACACGAGTGATGGAGTGTTCGTTACCCTCCCACTGTCTCAATTCATGACTCTACAGCCCATGATTATCCCTCAGTTCACAAAAAGTAAGTGGCTTGAGAAGTATTTCGATGATGGGAACTATAATCTACCAGAGAAAGCGATACTACAAACGATTGAATTACCTTTTGAAGCTTTTGAGCGAGCTAATACTAACTTCAAATCAGCTCATATCCATAGAATTACATTAAATTTCAATCATGGTCCTATTAAAATCATATTGGATGATGTGGGACTATATCGAAATTAAAGAAAAGTGTACAATAGTAGGGGAGGTGAATGACGTGGACAACGAAATACTTCGTTATACATTTGCATATAAGGTCATATCTACAGGTAATGAGGAACAAATTAGTGTATTTGCCGATAGCAAAGAGAAAGCTTCCGAGCTTGCTTTAGAAACGGCTTATGATTATGAGTTTACTTCTAAGGAAGATATTGAAATGGGGCAACTCTTGAGCATTTCTAAAGCTGTTGGTGACAATTATGTTGAATGTGCAGGTTGCGCATCCTAATCACAACAAGAGGCATCCCAAAGTCATAGAGAAATGGCTGGGATGCCTTTTTTTCTCTTATCAATCCGGACGACTCTCCACCAATTCGCATATCATTCTAATCTCTGCATTATCACACTCAGCTCGGATAGACATTGTCATAATCAAACAAAAAAAGTTCTGCTATTATGCAGAACTTTGTCATATTTAGAGTATGCGATATTATTACACAATATCCACTCTATCAATATTTCTAAAAGTGAAATAGGCTATACCCACACCTATCACTGCAAGTGTAAGTGGAATCGCGATAATATTACTTACTGAGAAATTACCACTGTTAGAGTTAACTAAACTAATAATCAAAATGGTTGATAGAATCGTAGTAGGGACTGATTTCTTTCTCATTCCAAAATATAAGCAGATGAGACTCATCCCCGTTGCCGCTATAGACTGAACGACAATATTGACTAACGCTTGTGATAACCAATTGTTAGATAGATCATTCGGAACAAGGTTAAGATAATGATTGATCATGATAAATGCCCCTGATACAAACACATTTGAAACCACGATCGCGATGAATGTCATCCCTGTAATCAGTAGGATTTTAGCAAGGATAATTTTTTTGCGTTGGACCGGGTAAGTAAACAAAACGGATATCGTATTATTCTTATATTCCTCAATGATTAATTTGGCAAATAGTACGGATGCGAAAATAACAAACGTCACTCGAACGAAAGTTCCTACGATCGATAGTGCTTCAGTTACGCCTGAGAACATCGGACCTTCCTCTATACTATCTGCATAAGGCATAAAGCACATGAATAGAAGAATACATAGATTAGCTATCACAACCCCTTTGAAGTACCTTCCCATTTTATTCTTCTTCATCTCAAGCTTCATCAAGTTAAGCATAGTTCTCAACCTCCTCTATTTGTGTTAAGAAGTATTCTTCTAACGACGCTGTCTTTTTATTAATCGATTCGATAGCAACGTCATTCATAATCAACATTTTAGAAATGTCCGATTGAGCTATGCCAGTCTCGTAAATACGAATAACCGAGTTATCCATGACCTTGAAATTCGTGATATGAAGCTTATTCTCCAGAATAAATGTTGCCTTCTTGTAATCAGGTGTCTTGAGCTCCACATAGTCGGTATTCTGTCCTTTGATCGTATCCATGGGTATTTCTTGAATCAGCCTTCCACTCTTAATGATGCCGATCGTATCCGCTATCATCTCAACTTCTCCCAATAGGTGACTTGAGATTAATAATGTCATCCCATATTCTTTACTCAGCATACTGAATACATTTCTCATATCTTTCATACCAACAGGATCTAGCCCATTGATAGGTTCATCTAGAATTAATAGCTCTGGCTTCGTGATGATGGATCTAGCAATACCAAGCCGTTGTTTCATACCAAGAGAGAAATCTCGGACAGCTTTGCGATCGACGTTCGTTAAATGTACTAATTCCAACGCTTCTTTGATCGCCTTCTTATTATAGAAACCCATATAAGCGCAGTGTAATTCTAGATTCTCAAGTGCTGTCAATTTGTCATAAAAAACAGGATACTCAATAATGCTACCTATCCGCTTAAGATATTCAATAGACGTCTGTGTTAGAGGTTCTCCGAATATTTCAATGTCTCCACTTGTTGGCTTGACCAGATTCAGTAACATCTTCATGACAGTCGTCTTACCCGCTCCATTAGGACCTAAGAATCCATAAATCTGTCCTTGGCTAACGCTCATACTCACATCTGTTACGACATCTTTCCCTTGAAATGATTTGGTTAAATGATTTGTGCTTAGAATAATGCTCATTTTTTTTGGCTCCTTCAAATGTTCTTATCTTTAGAATAGAGCAGAACCTTTTCTTTTTTATTTCATAATTCTTAAGAAATTCTTACGAATTCAGATCATGCTAATATGTAGCTCGTTGAAGTTGTACGGTAAAGATCGTCTTTTTAAAAGGTATACTGCGAAGATGGATCTGCCCACCCAATTGTTCAACCAATCTTTTCGTTATCGTAAGACCCAGTCCGCTTCCTTGGAATGATCTATTTCTTGAGTCTTCGAGTGTGTACATTCTTTCAAATACAAGATCATGGTGTTGCTCATGGATGCCTTTCCCTTGATCCCATACATCAATATATACATAGGATTCGTCACTTCTTAACGTTATACCTATGACTTTACCATCAGCTCCGTATCGAATCGCGTTATCCATAAGATTATTTAAGATTCGTTCCAAGGCTTCTTCGTTCGCGTAGGCATATATCGGAGTTTCTGAAATTTCAATTGTAGGTTGAAGTCGATTACTTTGAATAACATCATAGAACGAAAGAATACTATTCTTGCACACACCATTCATGTTCACACGTGTGATAACAAAATCCTGGTCATCTGACTCTAACTTAGCCAAATCAAAAAAGTTATGAATCATCTTCACGATCTCTTGCGCCTTTTGATGAAGCATCTTTAATAAGCGTTCTTGTTCTTCCTTATCTAAATTAGGTTCATGAAGGATCATTTCAATTGTTCCGAGAACAACGGTTAAGGGCGTCTTTAAATCGTGGGACATATTAGCAAGCATCCGTCTCATAACCATTTCTGTTCGCGTAAATTGTGCTGTTAACTCTTGGTTAGCGTCTAGTAACAAATTCATCGCCGTTAATAGGGATTGGAGGTTTACATCATCGGTCAATCTCAGGAGTTTCTCTGAAGACTTATTCTCTACAATAGAGATTAGTTTGCTATAACAATATTTCAAATCATCTGTTCTTCTCTTTGAAGTTATGTATTGAATCATTATGATGATACTTAATATTAGAATGATACTAATCAATAGCATTGTCATACTAGAACTCTCCTAGTCTATAACCAATTCCCCATAGGGTCTTAATATATTGAGGCTCCGAAGGGCTGTCTTCAATCTTCTCTCTTAATCTTCTCATATGTACATTAATGATATTCTCATCTCCATAATAGGGTTCATCCCACACCGATTGATAGATATGTTCCTTAGTGAATACCTTTTTAGGATTAGTCATTAATAATTTCAGGATTTGTAATTCCTTAGAAGTTAACTTTAGTTCTTGTCCATTCTTGCTAACGGTTAGATTGTCCATATCCATCACGATCTCATGAATCTCGACCATGTTCGTTCTAGGAACAACAGGGACATTCATATGATAATTCGCTCGCCTTAGCGCCGCTTTGACTCTAGCCGAGAGTTCTATCATTGAGAATGGCTTAGGAATATAATCATCTGCTCCAAAACCCAGTCCTAATGCCTTATCTACCTCACCATCTTTAGCAGATACTATCAGAATCGGAATCAGACTTTTCTCTCTAATGATCCTCAAGAAGTCCATCCCACTTAACTTTGGAAGCATCAAATCTAATAGAATCAAATCGAATGCCCCTTGAGAAAACATCCGTATTGCCTCTTCTCCATCCTGCGCATGAACGACCGAAAAACCCTCTCTTTCTAAGTAGTTCACTACCATTTCACCAATGGAAGGTTCGTCTTCTACGAGTAATATTGTTCCTGACATTGTTTCTCCTCCTACTACTTATCACTTGTTATATCTATGATTGTATCTTACTTCCAACACATTATCATCCCACTATATGGAAAATAAATGCTAGTAAAATCCATTATTTCAAACGAATGATCTACCACGTCTGAACTCCTTGACCTCCAACTACTTTCTACCTAAAGATTGGATATATTTCATTGACCGGTATACTAATAGTATATATAATTCATATATACTTAAAATTTGCCTAATAAGTGCTTAATATTGCAGTCATGGAGGTGTTTTCGTTGATGAAACAAAACACTACGATCCGATCAGAAATAGAAGAATACATAAGACAATCAGGAATGGACCTACAATCATTCTCCAACTCAATCGGCATGGATCCACCGATGTTAAGTGCGATGTTACATGGTAATCCCCTAACGATGCCTATAGAACAACTAGATCTTATTACTGCTGGTATGGGACTCTCAGAAGGAGAGTTATATGATAGTTATATAGATGAGTGCATCCGAACTAACGATCCAAATTGGCAGACGATAGGATCATTTCTAATTCGATGCGCAGAACTAAAGAATTATGAATGTATTCGCAAAGTTCTAACTTATCTAGTCTCGGATTCAAATCAGTCAGAGTCTATATTTGAATCCGCGGAATTCTTGTTAGAACAAGGCTGGCAAGAAGCTGCTGCAATCATGTACGAAAGCGTTATAGAAACCGAGGAACTCAATCATTCGGAACGCATAGCGATTAGTTACTATCGACTCTTTCAGATATATCGGAAAGATGGGCATAAGAGCTTCATGATTGCGATGCAATTCATCCCCTATCGGCACCGATTGCCAAAGAACTATGCTCTTGATGGGCTATTAATGTTGAATCAATTGTTTGCAGTTAAACAACAATGGGATGAAGTTGAGAATTATTCCAATGAACAGACACAATTGGCTGAATCAATTTACCAAAAACAGCTGTGGAAAGATCCTGAATTCAATCCTGCTCGTCCTCTAGTATATTACTATGGACAAGGGTATTTATTTAAAGCAGGTTCTTTTGAGCATCGGGGGATGTTCGCAGAATCTAAGAAATGGATTACTAAATATGCTGATTTAAGTTGGTTTGAAGGGCTAGATGAGACAGGAATCAAAGAAGTAGAACAGTTGGAGATGTTTGCTAAAGCTAACTACCTGTCCATTGAAATTAAAGAAGGAAATATGACCAGAATATCAGAGTACTCCGATTTTCTAAAACAACATCCTACTGAACTTATAGAGGGTTTGACTACTTTACTAGAGTCTGCCAATAGGCATAACTTTTCTATTGATGAATATCTGGATATGTTTGAAGATGAAATCTCAAAATATAGAATTGATCACAGATATGGTTGGAATAGTAAAACTACTACAGTTTACTATAAGGATCCTTACTACACCTACCGTTTTCATGTATTCTTCAAAACATATGCTCTGTATTGTTTTAGAAAAAAGCTTCTTAGAGAAGGTCTAGAAAATGTCTTACTTAGCTTTAGACTTTCATTCACTATAAATAGCAAAGATGGTATGGTCAACAGTATGACGTTATTTGAAATGTATCGGCAACATTCGACTGAAGAACAAAAATCTCATTATTCTCGAATATGTAAGGAGGTGTGGCAACATGAAGAAAATATTCATCCGTATGACGACGCAATTTCTAGTGATTAGTATTCTAGCTTTCGGTGGAATATCATTACTTAGTCACGGTATGGGAGCTTAATCAAACAAGAGCTGTCCACGCAAGTCTATAAGACTTCTCGCGGACAGCTCTCTTTTATTATCTTTACATAGATTGTTTATTTATTCTACCGAATCCACTTTCTTCGCACCCTTATGCCCTTCCGTTGTCGTAACGGTGATAGGCGACCATTCTGCAATCACGGTCTGTCCATGAACAGATACACTTCCTTCAGGAGATAAATCCTTCTCTGTCATCATTCCTAGCGCAATCGTGAACTGATTCAACTTAATAGGAATATTCTTATCTCGTCTAATCTCAACACCATTCAAATAGAAAACAGCTTCGTCCGTAACACGGTTATACGTAATTTTATACGTGTTAAATTCTCTTGCTTTGAAGTTCGTGTCTTCTTTAAATATGCAGAAGAAGCGTGTCTTATCCGATGGTGGCACTACAACTCCTGGAAAAGGAAGAATGCCGAATACACTCGCATATTTATCATTTCCAGCAAAGAAATCAAGCGCTGCACCTGTTGTGAAGTCGAGTAAATTCAAAGATACATATCCGTCGTACAGGTCATTTGGAGCTGTATTCTGTGTACGTGCACGGATATCAAGTTCGAAGCTTATTTCTCCCTCTTCTGGTACAATGACAGGCTCTACAGAGTAATACATATGTTTCGCATTGTCT
>Ga0153923_100493_pt1 | contig 12460 bp, 11 predicted proteins | sample TSNJ007MetaG_FD_104682 | JGI IMG/M metagenome (GOLD analysis project Ga0153923, IMG submission 104682) | Attine ant fungus gardens microbial communities from New Jersey, USA - TSNJ007 MetaG | ecosystem: Host-associated > Fungi > Mycelium > Unclassified | place: USA: New Jersey, Brendon T. Byrne... | reverse complement strand
CTGTTCATCAACCTGAGTCGACGTCATCAGCATTTTATAATCTAACTTGTGCATCTCCTTTTCCCAGAAGTCTATCAAGGCCTTCCCGTACCCTTTGCCTTGATAATCAGCCCTTACATAAAGCATCGTGCAAAAAGGATGCTCATCCCAGAAAAGATTGTACCTTAATAAACCAACGGCCATCCCCTCTACGGATAAGACATAGCCCATCTTATCGCGAACCTTCTGTTCAAACTGACTTTCCGGCAAATGCTGATCCAGCGTAGACCAAAATGTACGATCCGATTCTTGTACATGACGAATTTCCAATAGTATCCGCCCCTCGCATTTTCCTCCAGTATAGCATCATATAAAATAAAAAATCAGCCAGATTTTTCTGACTGATCTTTTATTTACGAAATTAATTTGGAATGTGGATCGCACGTTTCTCTGATGCTAAGGCAGCTTCTCTAACTACCTCACTCAGAGTTGGATGCGGATGGATCGTTTCTATAATTTCTTTTACGGTTCCACCGCTTTGCATCGCAACCGCCGCTTCGGTAATCAAATCTGTTGCCCGTTCACATAGTAAATGAACACCTAAAATTTTCTGACTTTCATTTTCGATCAGAATTTTTGCAAATCCATTAGTCTTATTCATTGTTAATGCTTTTCCGCTGGCTTTTAATGGAAACTTTCCGATTTTATAGTCTAAACCTTTCCTTTTTGCCTGTTGTTCAGTCCAGCCGACACCAGAAAATTCTGGATCACAATAAACACAACTAGGCGTGATTTGTCCATCAAATTCTTTATGAGCACCTAATGCATTCTCTGCCGCAGCTTCTCCCTGTGCAGATGCATAATGAGCCAGCATGACTTGACCAGTACAATCTCCAATCGCGTAAACATGATTCAGATTGGTTTGGATAAACGCATCAATCAAAATTCTTCCTTTATCAGTCATGATTGACGTATTTTCAAGTCCCAAATCTTCGACATTACTTCTTCGACCAACAGCCACCAATAATTTCTCTGCTTCTACTGTCTCGTCACCTAGCGAAACGCGAATCGTTTCATCCTCTGAAGAAACTTCTGCGACTCTTTGTCCTAAGTGAAACACAATCCCGCTCTTAACTAATTTTTTACGCAACAGTCCCGCCAATTCCTGATCCATTGATGGCAGAATTTCTTTCTGCTCTTCAACGATTGTCACTTGAACTCCAAACTGACTAAAGATTGAAGCAAATTCAATACCAATCACACCGCCGCCAATAATGATCATTGAAGCCGGCAACTTGTTCAAACTTAGCGCTTTACTGGAATCTAGCCAATCGGGAAGAGTATCTAGCCCTTTGATAGGCGGAACAGACGGCACAGACCCTGTTGCAATAATGATTTGTTCTGGCATCAATCTTATTTTTTTTTCATCAGAACTCACAACTTCTAATATATGATCGTCAATAAAAGTTGCTGTTCCTTTTATGAGCTCAATTCGATTGGCTTTCATCAGTCCTTGAACACCCTTGACGAGCTGTTTTACAACTTGATCTTTACGCTCCATGATCCCAGTCCAGTCAAAGCCCTTTAAATCGACTTCGATCCCCATTCTTTTTGCCTGTTTAACTTGTTCAAGTGTCTCTGCAGATTGAAGTAGCGCTTTTGTAGGAATACAGCCGACATTCAAACAAGTACCACCTAGTTTTTCTTTTTCAATCAGCGTTACTTTGGCTCCCAATTGTGCTGCTCGTATCGCCGCGACGTAGCCACCGGGACCACCGCCAATTATTGCTATTGTTTTGTCCACCTGTATACCTCCGTTATTTCTCTGTCCACTTTTCTTCTGGATGCTCCAATAATTCACATAAGTATGTTAAAAATCGGGCTCCGCTTGCCCCATCGGCTACCCGATGATCTAAAGTCAATGTTGGGTAAAGAACAGGAGCTGCGACGATCTCGCCAAATTCATCAACGATCGGCTTATTGATGATTTTTCCAATTGCTAAAATACCTAATTCGGGTGTATTTACGATTGAAGTAAACGTCTCAATGTTAAACATCCCTAAATTGCTGATTGTAAATGTTCCGCCTGAGAGCTCCTCCATGGAGAATTTTCCAGTCAAACTTTGCTCTTTGATTTGATCTAAGTCAGCCTGAAGCTCAAACAATGTTTTGGTGTCTGCTTCTTTAATAACCGGTACTAGTAACCCGCGTTTGGTGTCACTGGCAATCCCTATATTAACTACATCGACTGCTTCAACTAGCTCGCCATCAAAGCGTTGATTAATTTTGGGAAATTCTTTGAGAGCTTGAATAACAGCTTTGGCGATAATTGCTGTATAAGAAACCTTTGGCGATAAATTCTTTCGGTAAGCCACCAAGTTATCACAGCGTACCGTTGTGCTCAACTGGAACTGTGGAACATCATTCCAGCTGCGAATCATCTGTTTAGCCATTGCTTTTTTTAAACCAGTGAGCTTCTTTTCTTTTTTACTCATCGGTCTCAATCCACGCGATCGTTTCTCCGATATCTACCGTCGCATCTTCCTCTTCTACAATTTCCTTCAGCACACCGTTCACTGCAGCTTCGACATCTGTGGTCGCCTTATCAGTTTCAATCTCTAAAAGTACTTCACCTTTTTTTACTAAATCGCCTTCTTTTTTATACCAATTGAGTATTGTCCCTTCATCCATATCTAATCCAATTTTTGGCATAATGACTTCTTTTTTCATAATCTTATCTATCTCCTCATCCACAATTTTCTTACTGATAATGCATCACCGCTGATCAATTATAGGTTAAATCAGCGGTGTTGATCGTTTATTGATTGACGAATTCCGGATTATAAACCTTTTTAGGCATGCCACCTTCCAAATATAGTTTCAACTCTGTGAATAATTTATCATACGATCGCGTGTAAGGATCCATACTGCAACCGCCGATATGGGGGGTCAACACAACATTATCCAGTTCCAATAACGCATGATTATTTGGTAATGGTTCCACCGGATATACATCTAATGCGGCTCCCGCGATCTCGTTTTTTTGCAGCATCTCGATCAATTTGTCGTAATTCATCACCGCTGCTCGAGCAGTATTGATCAGGTATGCGGTTTTTTTCATTTTACTAAGCATTTCCGCAGATACAATGCCCAAAGTTCCTTTATTGACCGGTAAATGAATCGAGATAAAATCTGATGATGCCATCAATTCACTCAATTCAACAAGTTTCACATCCGATGATATTGCTGATTCCTTAACGAATGGATCATAAGCCAAGACCTTCATGCCAAAAGCCAACGCTCGTTTTGCCGTTTCGCGTCCAATTGCACCAAATCCAACAAGTCCTAGTGTTTTACCCGCTAACGTCGGTCCCTTATATTGCAGGTAAGCAAATTTTTCTGGAGTGGAACCCACCCAATTGACATCTGTTACACAAAAGCCGTTTTCAACATACGTCTTGTCATCGGTAATTTCACGATTTTTGATCAGCAAATTTCCTTTTGCTATTCCTCTACTCAGGGCTAGAATCATTCCGATCGTAAAGTCTGCCACAGTGTCTTGATTACGACCCGGTACATTAAAAATCGGAATCCCTCGATGACTGGCTTCATCCACATCGACATTTGCGTGTGCGCCACCTCGTACAGAAGCGATTACCTTTAGTTTCTTTGCTCGTTCCAACACTTTTTTTGTTAACGGATCAAATTCTATCAAGACAACATCACAGTCTTCAATGGCATCCGCTAACTCATCCTCTGTCAAAATACGGCCCAGTTCCATCATTCCTGCAAAAGTAATTTCTGAAAACAAGGTTTTGAATCGTGCGATATTTTCTTCATCTATATATGTCGTAATTAGTAGTTTTATGGTAATCCACCCCTTAATTCAATGTTTTTTTAACAGCTTCAATAACGTGATTTTTATCCGGTACATAGGCAAGCTCAAGGTTACGGGCAAATGGTACGGGAATATCCGGTGCTGTTACTCGTAAAACTGGTTTTTTCAGACTATCAAAAGCATATTCCTGAATCTGTGCCGCAATCTCGCCGCCAAAGCCTGATTTTTTGACTGCTTCATGCACAACGATAGCATGGCCTGTCTTTTCAACGGACTTCAAAATCGGCTTCATGTCTAATGGCTCGATACTTTTGATATCGATAACTTCTGCCTCAATTCCCTCTTCCTGTAATTGCTCTGCAGCATCCAGAGCAACATTCACCATCGCGGAGTAAGAAATGATCGTAATATCCTTCCCCTGACATTTCACTTCACTTTCATAGCCTACCTCATAAGGTTCCTCTGGTACTTCGGTTTTCTTCTTATATAAAGCTTTGTGTTCAACAAAGACCACTGGATTGTTATCCCGAATCGCTCGTAATAATAAGCCCTTGGCATCATAAGCATTAGAGGGCATCACCACTCGAATACCCGGTACGTGAGACAAAATGTTCTCTAATGATTGAGAATGCTGCGCACCGTTACCAAGACCTGCACCACATTGTGTCCGAATCACCAGTGGAATACTTACTCGACCCCCATACATATAACGCATTTTCGCCGCCTGATTCAAAATTTGATCAAAGCAAACACCAATAAAATCCATGTAGGACAGTTCCACGATTGGTCGGCGTCCGATCATTGCCGCGCCGATTCCCGCTCCAACAATTGCGATTTCAGAAATCGGAGTATCCCTTACTCGTTCAGCTCCAAAATGATCCAACAGATCATAGCTGCATCTCAGTTGACCACCGTAGACAGCTATATCTTCCCCGATGGTAAAAATATTCTCATCACTGTTAAACGCGGTATGCAGCGCTTCATTGACGGCCTGACGCATTGAAAGTTTTCGCATAGCTATTTCCTCCTTAACCTTTCACAAATACTTGCCAAGCGATTTCTTCAAATGTCGGATCATACAGATCGTCCATCATGTCTTCGATTGCCGGCTCAGGATCTTGCTTCGCCTGTTCAGATGCAGCAAGGACTGCGGTATTTTCTTCTTTTTCGATCATTTTCAATTCTTCTGCTGCTACACCAAATTCCTCGGTCAACACAGATTCAAAGCGTAAAATCGGATCTTTTTCTTTCCATTTATCAACATCCGCCCGATCCCGATAATTTTCATTATCTCCAAAATAATGACCAGACATTCGGTAGGTATCCATTTCCAGTAATACAGGACCTTTTCCACTTAATACGTGTGCTTTTACTTCCGCAAAAGTTTTATAGACTTCCAATAAATCGTTACCGTCAATCGTAAGACCTTTGATCCCATATCCTTTTGCACGATCAGAAATCTGCTCGATATTCATTGATTTTTCAGTCGAAGTGGAAATACCAAATTTATTGTTCTCACAAATGAAAACCACTGGTAGATTCCAAATTGATGCCATGTTCAATGCTTCATGAAAAGAGCCTTCGTTTGAAGCGCCATCACCAAAAAAAGAAACCGATAAATTATTTTGATGAGCTATCTGTAAACCCAGTGCTGCCCCCATCGCCATTGGAATACCACCGCCAACAATCCCGTTTGCTCCCAGATTGCCAGTTGCCAAATCCGCGATGTGCATTGAGCCGCCCTTGCCTTTACAATATCCCGTTTCTCGCCCCATCAATTCTGCGAACATCCGGCGCATATCGGCACCTTTAGCGATGCAATGTCCATGCCCGCGGTGTGTGGAAGTGATATAATCCTTATCACTTAAATGAGCACACACACCGACTGCGATTGCTTCTTCACCGTTATACGTATGAACCGCCGCCCGAGTAATATTTGCCTTTGCCAGTTCGATCGCCTCATTTTCAAAAGCACGGATACGAATCATCACGCGATACATTTCTAACATTTTTTCTTTTGAGAGTTTTGTCTCCAAAAAAATTCCTCCTACCTCATAGTCAGATCCTTTCCACTAAAAAAATTAACTCCAGAATTTCAATGCTTGGTCTAATTCCTCATGGTTCTTAGCAGCTTCAACTACTGGTGTATCCGCCATAACTGCTTCAATCGCCTGTAAAATGGCAGTTGCTCCGGCAACTGCTCCGTTAGGGTGACCATAGATACCACCACCAGCCATCAGGATCGTTTCATTTCCTAACAGATTCATCAAATACTCGATACTTCCTGGATGAACACCGCCAGCAACAGTCGTAAACGCCGGTTCAATCGATTTCATTGGTGTAGATAACGCACTGTGCGTCTCAATCAGCTCATTAGTAGTTGTGCCAAACCGACCACTATCAGGGTAAACTAACGGCATATCCATTCCAATCATCCGTGGTAACTTCCCACAGCTTAATGCTGCCGACATTCCATTATTTTGAGATCGGTAGTACGCACCCGCTCCAGCACAATGACCAAAAATTGGTATGTTGATCTTCTCTTTTTTTAAAAAGCGAACTAAATCTTCCGTAGCAGCCCAACCACTCGCATTGTAGTTCACCATGATAGAATTCGCACCAGCATCAATAGCCGCTTTTGCCCGATCAACCAAATTTTGACCAGTAATATTGACCGCATATAAAGTAGATTTATCTTTTCCTGCTTCTTTTAAGTAAGCCATCACCGTTTTCACTCGATCAATCATTGGTGAATATCCCGGATCACTTAACAATTCATCATCTTTGATAACATCGGCTCCACCTAAAGCAGCTTTGGCTGCTCCAGAGGCACTAGCTTCAGGCGGAACGCCAATGCAAGGTTTCAAAATAGCACCAACTAGCGGACGATCCTTCACACCCAATAACTTACGAATACCTCTGACACCCAGTAATGGACCCGTGAATTCTTCCAATACTGATTCTGGAAATTCAATATCTACCAATCGAATGCCATCTTGTGCTAAGACATTCCCAGCCACTGTACTGATGACCATCGCCATATATGATGGGAAATTGGCAATCGGAAAAGCAACGCGCGCAATACAAGAAATGCCATCCGACATCGGGTAGATTCCGACAACCTTCGCACCATATTTTTCAATGACTTCCGGTGTTTCACCTTCTACGTGAGTCCAAGTTCCTGCACTTTGATCAGCCGCGACTAGTTTGACCCAGTCATATAAATCCGGTTCTTTTTCCGATTTCATATAATACGTCGCAACAATGAAATCTTCTCCTAGACCTTCTGCCATTTTCAGCGTTTCAAATTTCATCTATTTCGTCTCCATTTCTGACTATTATTTTCTAGCTTTCTCCAGTTCAGTCACCATTTCATCGATGGTCTTTTTCACTGAGCGGGGGTTTTCACAACTTAAAAGTAATTCAACATTCGAATCGTTCAAAATGATCTTATGAAACTGGGTCACTGCATTGATATGCATATCATTATTTAGCGGAGCCACCACCGCGATCAGTGATACCCAGCGTGCTTCATTCGGAAAATAAATCGGGTTTAATAGTTTTAGTAGGCTCATCCCAACACTATGAACATCTCCAAGATTAGCTGAGTGAGGTAAGGCAACTTTAGGAGCGATTGAAAAATAAGATTCACCTTTTGGATAATTCATGAGGATACGCTTAATATAAGAAGCTTCAACCGTTTGATTGTCTATCAACGGTTGTCCACAAAGCGTAATCGCCTCTTCCAAGCTTAACGTCTTGTCGCTGATTTGAATCATGTCTTCTTGTAAAAGCTGTGATAAAGAAGGTTTGTTATAGTAGGATAAAGTGCTCATCTGTAAGGTGAACGGCTGTAACGTGATATCCAAAAATGCTTTCAAGCCCCGCCTATCCTTGATCTTTACAAAAGGCTCGATGCTTTCGATTAACTGTTGGATTTGCTCTCGCTTTAACAGATCTTGCTTAGGACCAGATAGCTTTAACTTTGTCAGTACATTTTTTCGAAGCCATAATTTTTTTTCATCTGTAATTAATGGATCAACTACGAATAGTTCTTGATCTGTATCAAAAAAGACTGTTGAAAAAAGAACATCCACAGGAAGCTTATTTCTCAAATAATCGCGTTTCGACATATAGCCGACAAAAATAAATTCAGGAAATATCTCTCGTAAAATATTTGTTAACAACAATGATTCTGTTATGCCATTTTCACATAGCACCACAGCCTTAGGTTTGTTTTCAACTTGGGCGTTCTGAGAGAAAATCAATCCTACGAATAACATCGTTAAGTACGCCAGTTCATTCTCTGGAAAATGAGTCTGCAGCCTACGTTCAATCGGTGCTACGACTTTCCGCACGATCGAGTGAATATAGCTATACTCTTGACTCACACGACCTGAAAGATCATTCGTCAAAGGTATATCGTATTTGATACGATAGATAGCTGGAATGATGTGCTGATAAAATTTCAAACAGACTTCTTCCTTTTGATTGAATTTGATCGCCATATTGTTTTCAAATTTCCAAACCATTTCATGGATTAAATGATAGTAAGGGTCCTTTTCATAAATTTCTGGAGAAAGCTGGCTTAAAACTAAATTTGCTCCTAGAATTTGAATGATCATAAAGCTTAAGTCTGCTTCACTGATTCTATCTGTCGGCAATTCCTTCTCAAAAATATTTTTTAATAACTGAAAAGATTCCTCCTGCTTCAAAATCGCAAATTCCAACAGATCGGATTGCTGCAGCTGATAATTATTTTGGGCCCGCTGTAATAAAGCTTCTATAATATAGGGCAATCGATAGATCATTTCGTCCGATAAGCGAATCTTCATTTGTTCTTCGATTTCCTTAAAAAAGTTCTGATAGAATTCTGAACTTCGCATTTTTAGAAAGTGGTTTGCCTCTACCATTTGTTCGATGCGATCAGCTTCACGAATATTTTTTAGTAGCACACGTCGAATATTTATCTCGTCACCTTCCAAATAGTAGCCCTTTTGCCGATTGTATTGCAGCACGATTCCTTGCTTATCAAATTTATGTTTGATTTCTTTTAAATCTTTAAGAATCGTATTTTTACTGGCTTTCAGATCAATAGAGAAATGTGCTAAAGAGGTTTCATTTTGCAAAATCAGCATAAATTCAATCAACATTTTCCGTTCTTCTTCTGAAAGCCAGCCAGTATCATTCTCTTTTTCAAGGATCGTATTCAACTGCTCCAATGTCAGCTTGCCATATAACCGATTGTTTTCCTTTTTTAGCGGGTCAATTTTATTTTCAACTAAATACTGATTGGCTTTTTTTAAAGAATAATCAATTTTCGCTTTATTTAAGGAGTATTTTTCGGAAAACTCAGATAAATTAATTTCCTGATTCGAAACTACTTCATTCAAAAGATCAAAAATCCGACGGTCCATTTTCTTCACTCCTCTATTTTTCTTAAAAAGTACAATCAGTTAATTGTTGCTACTCGACAGACACTTCAGCAGTAGACCTTTCCGGTACATAATCCTCTCCCAATGCTTGACGTTCCAAGTATTCATGGATACTTTCACGTTTCGTACGAACAAATAAGTAACAGACGATATATACTGCAATGGTCAAGCCAATAAAGATCGGATTGCCTGTTAGGAAAATTAGGAAGAGCAATCCGTTCACCCAATTTGCCAACAAAATAATACTAAAGATCATCATAACTCCAGACGGAATATCGTAGCCTACACTGACCGCAAGATCATTGAAGATTGGAGCAACAGCCGTAACCATATATAGTCCGCCAACAAGGTATACAGCACCGATAATGACTGTTTTAAAAATATTGCCGTTAGTCATTGCCACGATTGCCTGAATTAAATAGGGAATCCCAATCAGGTCAATCATCGGCAATGCTTGATTTCCTGGTAATACTACAGCTAAAACTAAAATAATTGGAATCAAGATCATACCTGAAAGAAGCGTCGCTGGCTCACCATAACCGGCCGCATCATTGATCGCGATATACCATTCTCTTTGCCCGCCTTTTGTCGATTTTTTAGCATTTTTCTTAGACGCAGAGGTGATACTGGAGAATGCGGAACTGAAGATTGCTGCGATTTTAGGAAATATTGCCATGATAGCCGCTGTTGCGACAGCTAGTTGTACAGCCTCACCCCAACCAGCCAACGTATTCAACCGAGTCAGGTTTCCTAAGATCCCAAGAATAAAGCCCAGCATCAAGCCTAATGTCGTTGCTTCACCGAATAACCCCATTTTCTTCTGAATCGTATCAGGATTAAGTTTGATTTTACCTGCGCCTAATTTATCCAATAGCCAGTTCATCACCAAAGTCAGCGGAACAGGGGCCGAATCATGAGCAATAGCTAACGTGGCACCCGGGATTCCATAATATTTCGACCACCTTTTTTCCGTAATTTCTGAAAGCATTAAGCAATAGAGATTGGTGAGGATCATCAACATGATGGCCAGCCAAGTGTTCCCTGTTGCCAGTTGGAGCATCGCTCCCCAAATCATATATGAGTAGTTGTTCCATAAATCAGAAGGCTGGAAAATATTCGTATAACGAATCGCAAACAGGACTGTTTGTAAAACCAAGCCCAACGCAAGATAAACTAAACTAATTTTGGCAGAATAGATGATTCCTGCAGTCGGCTGCCACCCTGTATCCACAATATTTAAACTAATCCCTGTCGTTTCAACCATACGCTCAATCACTGGTGCAAGAATCGGTGTATACGCACCAATCAGAAGATTGAAACCAATTAATCCAATCCCACAGTTCAAAGCTGACTGAAACGCTTTTTTTGGTGTAACTTTCATCAACAAACAAATCACAAACAAAACAACTGGAACCACAACTGCTGATCCAAAAGCATTCATAATGTCTGATAATAGATTCAAAAAGTTATTCATTCTTCATTAAACTCCTTCCTCCTTGAAAATTACAATTTCAGTTGTTTGACTGCGGCTAGTAGTTCTTCTTCAAAACCTTCTTCATCTGTCCCTGTCAAAAGACCTATCGCATTGATCGTCGGCAATCCATACACTCGTTTTAGCGGGCTGGTATGAACGATCAAGTCAAAATCACGATTTGTTATCAGTTCATCTACTCCATTTGGGTTACATTCCACTGTATGAGCTTGATAGCCCTGTTCATCTAACATATCCCGAACATTTCCGGCAATCATTGAACTTGTAACAGAACCAGATCCACAGACAGATAATACGTTAATTGTTCTCATCTTTTTAACTTCCTTTCTTTTTAAAATGCTTTTTCTAATAGTTCAAAAATTCGTTCGTTATCATTTGAATAGACACAATCGCGCATGAACTCTTCCGAAGAAAACAGCTTCATCAATTTTTGTAGCACGGAAAGTTGGTCCTCACTTTTCATCAAACCTAAAAATAGAATAATCTTAGGTTTCACTGTTCTTTCACGACTGGCCATCTCGTTAAAAAACAATTCGTTTTCGGGTCGAACAAAAGCAATAAACGGTTTTTTAACATGAACTGGATCTGCATGAGGAATAGCTACATCATAAAGTGTGGTATGAAGTCCTGTTGGAAACTCCGCCTCCCTCTCTTTCAATGCTTCATAATAAGTCTCATGAACTAAGTCCTTTTCTCTAAGCCATGTGGCTATTTCATGAAAAAGCGCATCCTGATCTTGATAATATCTGTTGATTCGAACCAATTCTCGGTCAAATGCCAACGATTGGGAATTACCCACAATCATCCCTCCTCCATTTGTAAAGGTTTTCATTTTGTCAGCGCTGATTCTAAGAAAATCTTCTTTACACGTTCATTATATTTTCATTCTTACAGCATAGTAAAGTTTGTTTGAGTCCATTTTTTTATGTAAAAAAAATAAAAAAACAAAAAAGAATGTGATGAACCAGCACAAACACTTGTCAACATTGATCTTATTCAATTTTCAATCACAAAAGATTGTGAATGTTTTTTCACAATCTCATTTTTTTTATTTTTATAAAAGAAAAAAGAACCACCCCACTATTGGGCGATTCCTCCAAATCAAATAAAAATTTATTTTTTTATACAGTAAATACGTCAATTTTCTCTTTTTCAAGAAAATTCATTGCCTCGGCCTCAATCGCCTCATCGGTATACACCTTGCTGATCTCACTAAAGGCAAACTCTGAAACAACCCCATTTTGCGAAAACTTGCTGGAATCCGTCAAGACGATCGTTTGATTTGCTGCGGTTGCCAGCATTCGGGTGGTGTCGCAGCGCGTGATGTCACTGCCTGTGAATCCTCTGCGCTGATCAAAACCATCGATCCCGACAAATAATTTATCGACATAAAACTCATTGATGACCTGTTTGACCAACGGCCCGACATTAACCTGCGATTCTTTTTGATACTCGCCGCCGATCAGGATCACCTTGACTGATTCGGCTTTACGAACATAAGACGCGATGAAGCAGGAATTGGTAATAATCGTGATGTCGTTTCGATTGAAGGCAAGCTCCTCTGCTAACAACGCACAGGTTGATCCTGATTCGATCATGATTACTTCGCCATCAGTGACGATCTTGCTGGCTTCCAGTGCGATTTTACGTTTTAAGTCATAATTTTGCGCCAAACGGTAATTAATATCGTCCATATTGTTCAATAGTGCATAACCG
>Ga0153923_100492_pt1 | contig 12473 bp, 8 predicted proteins | sample TSNJ007MetaG_FD_104682 | JGI IMG/M metagenome (GOLD analysis project Ga0153923, IMG submission 104682) | Attine ant fungus gardens microbial communities from New Jersey, USA - TSNJ007 MetaG | ecosystem: Host-associated > Fungi > Mycelium > Unclassified | place: USA: New Jersey, Brendon T. Byrne... | reverse complement strand
GCGGGGTTAAGAGGTGATACATCATTTATGCGATCGGCATCGATAGGATTATGGTCAGCATACTGCTTGAGTATATTTCTGGTAATCGGATCATCTATGAAGAGCTTCGGTACTATATACAGATCTGATAGATTGGTTCTAACCTGAGTATCTGTAATGACATACATTGGCCTAGCATCATCCAGCATATAAACAATTCGATCGGTTGGATAATCTGGATCTATTGGAAGATATGCCGCTCCCGCCTTGTGTACAGCTAAGATAGCGACTACCATATCTATCGAACGTGACAGCACGAGTGCAACAATGCCTTCTGGTCTAACCCCTTGTGCAATCATGAGATGTGCGAGACGGTTCGCTCGTCTATTCAACTCAGCATAGCTTAAAGATTCCTCTTTAAGGAATAAAGCGATAGCATTCGGTGTTTCTACCACTCGTTCCTCAAATAAGATGTTCGGAAATGTCTCTGGCACATGATGCGTGGTTTCATTCCACTTCGTCAACACTTGTTGGCGTTCCTCAATGAGAAGGTAATCGATTCGCGAGATCGGTTGGTCGATTTCAGCTACTGAAAGCTTATCTAAGAGATTTAGAAAACGTCGATGATGTGCCTCCAACTCAGCTGAGCTGTATACTGCTTGATTACCATCAAAGTCGATTCTCAAGCCGCTTCCATCAGATCTGTTGTATATGTTGATTAATAAATCGTCTACAGGACCAGCTGAAATATTCCTTGTCGTTCCTCGATACCCATCAAAACTCAGGTCATAGTCAAAAGGCATAACATTAATGACCGGTCCAAACAATCTCCGTTGATCTCCAAGCAATTTAAGGTCACGACGAAGATCTTGTTGTCTATAACCTTGGTGTTGCTTGATTTCACGAATCTCCTGTATGATTTGTTGTAGAAGTTCATTTAGATTCATTTCCGCACGTACGTCCAAACGAAGGGGTAACAAATTCATGACCATACCTGGAATTCGAAGTGATGCGGACCCCAACCGACACATCATAGGTAGACCAAGAATAATTTCGTTTGCTCCCGTTAACCGATGCGTATAAATGGCTGTAGCTGCAATCACCACCTCAGGCCAACTTGACCCTGTCCAACTTGCTACAATTTGCAAGCCATTCATCCCCATCGGAGTTAGCTCCGCAGACTGACGAATAAAGCTTCTCGCAGTTCTCGACGCCTTGTTAGCAAGGCTTACTACCTCCGGTTCGTCAGCAAAGCGTGATGCCCAGAATTGACGATCCAACTCGATTTGATCTGATACAAGATACTCCGTATCTTCATCCAGAATGGAGTGTAATGACCCGAAATGTCCTTTTTCAAATGAACGGCTCTGTCCTAACGCAGTATAGATGTGGGCTACTCTTCCTGCAAGTAATGAGAATCCAAAGCCATCAATGACAATATGATGGATTCGTTGATACCAAAAAAACCGGTCAGGTGCAAGTCTAAATAAAGCTTCCGTAAACAAAGGCCCACATTTCAGATCAATCGGCTTGCTCATATCCTCATTCATCCATGCTACTGCTATTTCCTGTGGATTCTTCTCCCCACTAACGTCTATAACGTTTAAATGCCAGTCGACAGATGGATCTATTGTCTGCCATGGCCCATCTTCATCCTCCCCGAATCGAAGATGTAACGTCTCTGCCTCTTTCACAACTTGCCTCAAGGCAAGCTCGAACCGTTCAGGTTCTACTCGACCATGTATTTCAATCCATTCGCCAGTATTAAAGATCGGATTATCCGGGTCAAGTTGTTGTGCGAACCATATACCAGACTGTGCTCCAGTCAACTTTAATCGAGTACATTCCCCTTCAGTCATGATCATAACCTCCTTTTATCCCCTCCTTCATACATTGAAATAATCGACATTTGGCAAATGGCTGTCCTCGTCTGAAGACATCAACGCCCACCAATCAGCTATCGTCGGCCGCTCAGCCAACTCTACGAAAGTAATCTCAATCCCTCTACTGCGCCACCCTTCAACTAGACTCATGATTCTAATGGAATCCATCCCCCATACGTTGATCAGATCATCATGTATTCCAATATGAATGGGTTGTTCTTTAATAATCCAAGCTATCTCTTCACGTAATGACTCCTGTGTGATCGGCACTTGAATCTCGATGTCTTCTGAACTCAGTTCCCCTGCGAACTGCTCTCGTTTCAGATCTTCAATCAATTGTTGTGTCGTTATCGTAACTGCACATCGTTCGGATGCATAAGTTATTGCCATTCTGTGTTTCTCCAATGAGAAATCTGCTACTGCATCTGCGATAAAGAAAGGTTGTATATCCTGCATGAATGCTTCACAGGAAGTTAAAAGACAGCCGATGTGGGCATAAATACCACACACGATCAATTGATCTCTCCCTTGCTGATTCATCAACTTCAGCAGGTCCGTCTTCTGAAAAGCACTATATCTCCACTTCGTCAGAACAATATCTTCTTCGCCTGGCGAAAGTTCCTGTACGATTCGCTTCTGATCTGGGCCACCATTAATTCCAGCCCCCCAGAAATCCTGCAACAATCCACGTTGTTCAGGAGTCTGTCCTCCAGGTTGTGCCGAATAGATTACAGGTATTCCAAGCTCAACAGTATTAATCCGGAGTTGTTGGATGTTCGCAATTAACTCTACAACTGGCGATTCCTTAACATCGAATGCATCCAGGAAATACTGCTGCATGTCATGAATAAGTAACACAGCTCGCTTAGGATCGATAGTCCAATTTACTTTGTTTGTTGGTAGATCAGATTGTACAGGCATTGGATAGGGCGATATATTTGGAATAGCCATGTTATTTCCTCTTTTCTATATGAATATAGTCATTTCATTATCATTAGGAATGCGAAATGGAGCTTAGCTTCTGGATAATGATTTCACGAAGCGTCTTCTTACTCACCTTTCCAACTTTTGTCTTGGGGAAAGTATCAATGAACTCCACTCGATCTGGTATCTTGTAAGATGCTAATCCTCGTTCTCTTAGAAACACTTTAACCTCAGCGAGTGTGAGTGATGATTCATGTGGAATAATGAATGCACACGTACGTTCACCAAGAAATTCGTCAGGCATCGCGACCACTGCCACGTCGTGAACACCAGGGTGTGCTAAGATATGATTCTCTAATTCTTCAGCCGCTACCTTGTCTCCACCTCGATTGATCTGGTCTTTGTCACGACCTTCTACGACTAGGTAGCCGCTTGAGTTCAGACACGCAAGGTCTCCCGTACGGTAAAATCCATCGGTCGTGAACGACTTGACGTTATGTTCCTCCGCCTTATAATAGCCTCGTATCGTATAGGGTCCACGTGTTAGAAGATGGCCAACGACCCCTAACTCTACGTCATTGTCCTCATCATCTACGATCCGTATCTCATCATAAGGTGACATCGGTCTCCCCTGTGTGTTCACGATGATGTCTTCTGGATCATCAAGCCGAGTATAATTAACAAGTCCTTCAGCCATTCCAAATACCTGTTGGAGCGTGCATCCGAGTGTTGATTTCACTCGCCCCGCTACCTCTGAACTTAGCTTTGCTCCACCAACCTGTAATACTTGAAGAGAAGATAGATCAGAAGATCTTGATACTGCTGCATCAAGCCAAATCAAGGCAATAGGTGGTACGACAGCCGTAATTGTTACCTGTTCTTTGGATATCAGCGGAAATACTTCATCCGGACTTGCGCCACGGGCAAGAACAACGCGACCACCGGCATACAACGTCCCAAGAACACCAGGTGAACTTAGCGGATAATTGTGCGCAATAGGAAGTACCGCTAGATAAACCGTATTCTCATCCAAAAGGCATATCTCGGCACTCATCCGTAAACTGTATATATAATCATCATGTGTTCGAGGAATTAATTTCGGTAATCCTGTAGTCCCACCTGACAACTGTAGAAATGCTACATCACTTGGACTTGGCTCTCGCAATTGACTTACTGGTTCTGTATACAAATCACTGAGAGAGATAAATGGACCTGGGTTTCCTACCACAATGACATGTTGCAAGGTCGGAATATTGGCTTTCACTAGTAAGGCAAGTTCCCGGTAATCGAATCCTGAATCGACATCAGAAATAATATAAGCAACCGCCTCCGAAAACTCGGATATATAGGTAATCTCGGACTTTCGATGTAATGGTAAGGCGAACACGGGCAGTGCTCCTAAGCGAAACAAGGCGAAACATACTTCAAGAAATTCTGGGAAGTTAGGGAGCTGTATGATGACTCGATCATGTGGCTGAATTCCTAAGTCGTACAATCCTTGCACCAATCGATCTACTCTAGCATCTAACTCTGCATAGCTTATTCGGCGCTCACCACTGACAATCGCAGTCTGTTCTCCGTATGTGGTTGCTCGTTGTCGTAACATTCCGCCAAATGTTTCTCCTTGCCAGCACCCATCATTCTGATACTGCTCTACAAACGTTATAGGCCATGTGGGGCATCCTAACAACATAAATAATCACTCCCCCATCTCATCTACATGTTGCTTCAGCCCCATAGCCACAAACAACGTCTGGAACTTCGCTGAAGTCTCAGCAAGCTCTGCCTCTCCAGTCGATCCGCCCACAATTCCCGCTCCTGCGAACAGACGAAGCGAACGACCTGCAACCTCAGCACAGCGGATGGTAACCGCCCATTCACCATCCCCATTTGAATCACACCAACCAACCAATCCAGTGAAGAAGCCTCTATCGAATGTCTCGATTTCATTAATGACTTCTCTTGCTAGATCCGTGGGTGTTCCACAGACAGCGGGAGTGGGGTGTAACGCCACTGCTAGCTCTAGAACCGAGGTCCGAATATCATCAAGATCGCCAACAATTTCCGTCGATAAATGCCACATCGTATTGGTCTGCACGAGTGAGGGTTTATCGGGAACGACTAATGTCTTGCAATAAGGATGGAGTGCTGCTGCCACTGCTGCCACGACTACAGCATGCTCATGTCTATCCTTGGATGAAGCAAGTAAAGCAACTGCCCGTCGTTCATCTTCAATCGGATCTTCACTTCGAGCAGCAGATCCTGCCAAAGGATTAGCCTTGATCTGGATACCTGTCTTCTTCACCAACAATTCCGGGCTTGCGCCAACCAACGTATGAGGATCCTCATTCACAGACGTTCTCCTATTGAAAGAATCATTCACACCCTCATTCAACAGACTCATCCCAAAGGTATAGCCATGTGTATTGTTCTGAGCCAAATTCCGAAGTAATCCATGTGTATCCACTACCGTCGGCAAAGTAATATGAATAGATCTGGATAGAACTACTTTCTGAACATCACCTTGTGCAAGACGCAATAATACTTGATTTACGCCTTTGGCAAATTCAGCTGCTTCAGGAACCTCTTGAGCCTCATAGTCAGTAATAAGTGATTTATTCACCTTTATCTCCGAATTGTGAAGTAAAGGACCTGCCCATTCCGCACTCATAGGCACAATAAGTTCGCTTGGTTTCGTATAATCAAATGGGATTGCACCTACAACAACCGAAATATCATGACCGGATTTCTTCGTGTGTGCAAGGAGTTCTGCAACACGGTCTGGCAAGTTCTCAAAGTTATTCGATTCACCATGCTCATTGGATAATAATCTAGCATGTACACCTCTTGCTAATAGCGTTCGCTCTGGTGAAGACCAAAAAAACAATGAACCTTCTCGGTAATCTTCAAGAAGTTGTGTTGCTACTGCTGGAGCAACTTCATTTTTCAACATGGTTATCTCTCTCCTTTCGATTGGCATTGGTCAATTTCCTAATGTGGCGCCGCCGTCAATACATAAATCTTGCATCGTAATATGCCTTGCCTGATCGGAAATCAAATAGACCACTGCATCAGCAATGTCCGAGGACATCGCTAATCTACCAAGTGGGATTCCCACCCGATGCGACTCGATATTACCTGCGATGACGCCTTGAGCTTCGTCATCACTGTTCCATAACGCTCGCTGCATTGCTGTATCCGTGGAACCTGGGGAAACAACATTACACCGAATATGGTTATGGGACTGCTCCAGCCCTAAGCATTTGGTGAACATCGTTGCTGCAGCCTTCGATGCGGCATAGGCTGACATATGCATTCGTGGTACTCGTGTTGCATTAGAACCTACTGTCACGATAGAGCCCGTCTGACGTAGAGCCATTCGCTTTACAACCGAGCGAGAGACATAAAAGACACCATTCGTGTTCACATTGAACGTTTCCACCCAATCTTCATCACTTAGTGATTCAATGGGATCTACTCTAAGAATGCCTGCCACGTTAACAAGGATTTCTATAGGGCCCAACTCACGTTCGATTCGCTCCACAATGTTCTCGACGGCTGAGCTGTCACCTACGTTTGCTGGATACTCCTTAGCCTGATGATCATGATTACTCAAATCTGCTACCAGTTCTTTAAGTCCTTCTACATTCAGATCTACTGCTGCAACAATAGCTCCCAACTCAGCTAATGCTCGAGCTACAGCTTCGCCAATTCCCTGAGCAGCACCAGTCACAAGAGCTACTTTACCTTCGATTCCCGTGAATCCCACTCCATCCTTCCCCTCCCTTTCTTTGCAAACCTGTATTGCCCTGTAATCTTCCCCTCATCTTCACGATTATCTATTTATCGTAGATTTCTAAGGTTTAAGCACACGACGTAAAGTTCTACTTATCAATACCGGTAATACGGATACGTGACCTTCATCCTCGAACTCTTTAAATGTCAGCTTTAAACCACGATCTGAGAGCATAGAGAGACGTTCAGATAGTTCTTTCGCATGATACAGATTACGAGAGACGTGACTCTTCTCCAATTCTCCCATCCCAATCAGTACCTCAACGTTGACCTCTTCCTGTTCTAAGCGACCCACGAACTTCTGCTCTTCTTCAAAAAAGGCTTCTCTATTCCAATGAATAGATGGGCTACCGGCAATATAGTGCTGAAAGGCAGTGGGCTTAGTAAACAGTGCATATAATGTGAAAAGACCTCCGAGAGAATGACCAAATATCGTTTGTCTATTCTTATCGATATTGAATTCATGCTCGATCTGTGGTTTCAAATCTTCTTCTATAAAAGATAAGAACGCTTGCGCTCCACCCTGTTCCGGTAAAGGAGTTCCGTCAGAATTATGCTGATATTCGAGCGATGGAACAGGCGTATAATCATAATATCGATCTGGAGCAAATGGTCGATTCGTCTGATACCCGATGCCCACTATGACTGCAGGTATAATCCCCGTCTTATCCGGTCGGTGACACTGCATTCTTAACGTCTCTACCATCGTTGTGAAGACTGAATTACCATCTAGCATATAAATGACTGGATAGCCAGAAGGTGGGGCAGCTTCGTAAGGTATTGCCACCATAATTTTATATTTACGATTTCCCACACGTGATTGCATAAACCATTGTTCGGTACGTGGAATTTCAATCCTACTTCGTGAGAAGTCTTGTATTGATGTAATTCCATCTTGTCTATTTAAATGAATACTCATAATGACCCAACACCACCCGTTTTTTTGTGCAAAAAATCTCCCCTAAAGGCTACATGATAACGTCATCTTTCAATGTCATTTCACCTGTATACCTCTAAGGGAGAGGATAAGATATAATTTGCAATTATTTAGTCAGTATCTTGACCGTATCATCAATAATTTTCTCGTAAGCGATCAGACCACTTCCAAGCCAATACTCATCGTTCACCTCGTACACATGTCCTTGCTTCACGGCAGGGATGCTCTTCCAAATAGCGCTATCCGTCATTTCCTTCAACCGCGCAGTACCTTGATCATATGCATTAATCACAAATATGTAGTCAGCATCAATTTGAGGGAGCACTTCCATCGATACATCTAGACTATTCTCATTTTCCGTCAACTTGGTCATCTCAATGCCTAGCTGTTTGTTCACGACATATCCACCCATATAATTGCCACCCATCAAACTAACGCCTCTAGGTGCAAAGCGGATAATAGCGACCTTTTTCCCTGCAGCTGATACAGCTATCTTTTCTTTCGCTTCATTCACTTTCTGATCATAAGTCTTCAATACAGAATCAGCTTCTGTAGATTTTCCAAGCAATTCCCCGAGCGTACCCATTGTCTTCTCAATATCTCCACCAGCATTATTAAACACATACGTCGGTGCGATCTTAGCATATTTCTCGTACATGCCATCTTTTGCATAAGTAGCTGTATGTAGAATAATTAGATCAGGGTTATACGACATTAACACTTCTGGAGATGGTAGCCCACCTGAGAAATCTAACTTCGGAACATCTTTTAATTCCTCTTTCAAATACTCATGTCCCATCTTACCGTTTGACCATTGAACTACCGGTTTGACACCTAACTTAAGTAGAGAATCCTCGAGATAGGGAGCAAATACCCTCTGCGTTGTTGCTGGAATCTTCACCTCGTTACCAAGATCGTCCTTTAAAATACGTTCTGCAGCCGGTTCTACCGTTTTCTTCTCGTCCACAGGTGCTGCCGTAGTTGTTGCCACAGTTGTTTTCTGTGCTGTCGTGTCCACACTGTTATTAGATCCACAGGCAGCAAGTAAGCTTCCTGTAAGTGCTAAGCACAGCCATACGGAAGCCCTCTTTCTCATAACCTTGTTAAGTCTGGTGTTGATATGAAACATAATTCATTCCCTCCTCTGATAATGATTATCACTGAGAATTATTATATGTCATATCCTATCGAATTCACCATGGACATAATCCTGAAATGAATTTGGACATTTTCCTGTAAATAGGAGTAAAGCTTCGTCTAACATTCGAATGATCGCAACAGCTGAATATTCAAACCATGGATCAGATAGAATGTGATATACATGCCTGTTTCTTACTGCAGTCAATTGAATCCATTCTATTGAATGTTGCAGCGCTAACCAATATGTACGTGATGAAGCCTCAGGACACACGACCAGCAAAATACGCTCTGGATTGAGCGCAGATAGTTCCTCTATCGTTACAACTATGCTAGATGAACCCTCTATCCGATTAAGTATGTCAAGATTCAGATCTTGATATAACACATCCTCTAAGCCTCGATTCCAATACAAATAGATATTTGATCCATAGATTCGCAACACTATAGTTCTGTCACTTCCTAACACTTGGCCGATGTGATCCTTAGCCGCCAGAACTTTATGATCATACTGCTCGATCCATGACTTGGCACTATCCTCCCTTTCCAGAAATTGCGCAATCATCCTCAGTTGATCTCTCCATCCCACGTTCTTTGTCGGGACAAAAAAAGATGGAGCAATCGCCATTAATTGATCTCTATCCTCGGGACAGAACTGATCTGTACCTATAATTACATCAGGTCGGTCCTGAGCTAATTTCCTCAAATTAGCTTCGAATTTCTTAGTAATATAAGGGTCACTAAGATCTAAGTGAGACTTAATCTTCGTACTATAAGCATTATAGTAATAATCCGTCCATTTCGGATCCAGAGGTGCTGACATAGGTACAATATTCAGGGCAATCAATTGTCCTGTCACGGATGAGGAACATGTTGCAATACGTTGTTTCTTATTCTTGTTATAATCCGATGGGGGCACACCCACCTCTTTCTTAAATATACGACTGAAATAAAACTCATCACTATATCCTACCTTTAAGGCGATATCTCTCAATAGCTCATCGGATTCTGTCAGATATCGCTTGGCATGATTAATTCGGATGTATGTCAAATAATTCATAGCGCTCATCCCAAATGTTCTTTTAAAAAGATCACCAAAATACTTTGGGCTAATATCCGCCATTTCTGCTAATTGTCTTATAGAAAGTGGTTCATTATAGCACTGGTTCATGTATTCTCTGATCTCAATCAGACTCTTCTTGGGATTCTGCTCAGTCGTATGTAAGCTATTGTCTGTCAGCAGTTCTTTGTCTGGAAGCATAAAGACCCTCCTTTAGGTTTGTGAGTTCAGTTCATTTAAGGATAACTAAGAAGTTATAAATGTTATCGAAAATGATAATCATTATCATTCTTTAAAATAGCACAGCGTCTTTCCATCAGTCAATCAAATATTGGAAATACCGAATTCAATACATAATAAAAACCCGCAGAAGATTTGCTTAGGTATCAAGCAAATCTTCTGCGGGTTCTTCATTGCAGTTATTAATATTATTTACAGCTACCCTTATCTGAGTTCATCCTACATCTTTAATACATTTGAGTATGGACTTCCTCTTTCACCATCTCAATCAAATCTCTCACACGCCTAATGCCTAGATCGCCTTCACCGCGCTTACGTACTGACACGCTATCTGAATTTCTCTCATTCTCTCCAATAATAAGCATATATGGTGATTTCTCTAACTGTGCCTCACGGATTTTATAACCAAGTTTCTCATTGCGCACATCAATCTCTACTCGTATTCCAGCCTGTTCTAACGATTTCTTCACCTGAAAGGCAACATCATTATAGTTCTCGGACACGGGCAAAATCTTGGCTTGTACCGGTGCGAGCCATATTGGAAATGCTCCACTATAGTGTTCTGTTAGAATGCCTAGGAATCTATCTATAGAACCAAATATAGCTCGATGGATAACAACAGGTCTATGCTTCTGATTGAATTCTCCCACGTATGTCAGATCGAATTTCTCTGGCATCTGGAAGTCCAATTGAACCGTGCCACATTGCCAATTTCGTTTGAGTGCATCTTGAATGTGAAAGTCTATTTTAGGTCCGTAGAATGCACCATCACCTTCATTCACACGATATTGAATACCACGCTGATCAAGCACATTGGCCAAAGATTGTTCAGCAATATCCCACAGTTCATCCGATCCCATATAATCTCCTGGGCGAGTGGATAGCTCAATCTTATATTCGAATCCAAAGACCTTATAGATATGATCAATCAATGCAATAGCTCGACTAATCTCTTCTTCAATCTGATCCGGACGAGCAAATATATGGGCGTCATCTTGGCAAAATGTACGAACTCGCATCATCCCATTCAGCGCACCCGAATATTCATGGCGGTGAACTTGACCAAATTCAGATAACCGGATAGGTAGATCTCGATAGGAGTGTAGACTGTTTTTAAAAATAAGCATATGCCCCGGACAATTCATTGGTTTGAGTGCAAAGATTGTTTCGTCCACATTCGTAAAATACATATTCTCACGGTAATGCTCGTAGTGTCCGGATTGCTCCCATAGCCGATTGTTCATCATCAGCGGTGTAAATACCTCTTCATAGCCCCATTGTCTTTGTAACTCACGAGAGTATTGTTCAAGCGTGTTTCGAATCGCCATGCCCTTAGGTAGATAGAAAGGCATTCCAGGAGACTCTTCTGAGAACATGAACAATTCGAGTTCCTTACCCAGCTTACGATGATCACGTTTCTTCGCTTCCTCCAACAGGTACAGATGTTCCTCGAGATCTGCCTTTTTCGGAAAAGAAGTGCCATAGATACGCTGAAGCATTTTATTATCCGAGTTCCCGCGCCAGTATGCCCCCGCTACACTTAATAACTTGAACACTTTAATCCGTCCAGTAGATGGCAAGTGCGGTCCCCGGCATAAATCTACAAACTCCCCTTGCTCATAAATCGAAATGACTGCGTCCTCCGACAAGTTGGCAATGAGTTCTAGCTTTAACGGCTCATCCAATTGCTCGAACATTCGGTTGGCTTCCTGTCGACTCACCTCACGACGCAAGATAGGCAGATTCTCTTGAATGACTTTGCTCATCTCTGTCTCAATTGCGGCGAGATCATCGACAGATAACGGAGTCTCTATATCGATATCATAATAAAATCCATCTTCGATAACAGGTCCAATTCCTAACTTAATATCTTTCGAAGGGTACAAACGTTTAATCGCTTGTGCCATGACATGTGCAGTTGTATGTCTATATATATTTAATCCTTCTCGGCTATCAAGTGTTATCAACTCGACGAGGCAATCATGCTCAATCGAGTGATTGAGATCAACGTGTGTGCCGTTCGTTGTTCCAGCCACCGCATTCTTCTTCAAACCTGTACTGATAGATTCTGCTACTTCTAATATCGTGGTTCCTTGCGGATACCTCCTAACTGTTCCATCTTGCAGCCTTACGTTAATCTCATTCATCTTGATTAGCCTCCATTTCTCATAAATTATTGTATTATTTATTGAACGCAAAAAAGACGCATCACATCCCACCAAGGGACGAGTGCATCTAAGCTCGTGGTTCCACCCTAATTCAACCTGTCACACACACACACTGAGGTTATTCACCCTAACGTGTTTGTTATAAACAAGGTCCTTCATTATCATTAGTATCCTATAACGTAGATAAGACGGTGATATGTACAACCGTAGATTAACGGGTTCAACACCACAGCTACAAAGGGGTAATCTCACAACCGGTACAGTAGAAGCTTGCAGCAATCACTTCTATCTCTGGGCAGTCCGGAAAAGGAAATCATGTCTTTGATCAGAGCTAACTTATGTTCGATTGG
>Ga0153923_100491_pt1 | contig 12480 bp, 10 predicted proteins | sample TSNJ007MetaG_FD_104682 | JGI IMG/M metagenome (GOLD analysis project Ga0153923, IMG submission 104682) | Attine ant fungus gardens microbial communities from New Jersey, USA - TSNJ007 MetaG | ecosystem: Host-associated > Fungi > Mycelium > Unclassified | place: USA: New Jersey, Brendon T. Byrne... | reverse complement strand
GTTCATAGCTTAGCTCGTAATCATCACTCAGCTTACGAAGAATATTATCAAGTTCAACATCGAGACGCCCCACAGAAACTTCAGTGGATCGCAGCTTGTCCTCCACGACTCTAAGTGCCTGACGTTGATCCTTGGTCTTGCCCTCCTCTAGTTCCAGCTTACGGGTCAACGCTGAACGTTCCGCCCGTGCTAAATCCAAAGTACCGGCTGTCTCTTCCTTCTTCAGACGATAACTATTCAAATCTTCTTTCTGTTTCACGGTTTCCAAAGCATTACTAGCCAAATCCTGTTCGATCGTATGTAACAGATTTCGATTCTGGCGCAGCTCTTTATCCTGTGAACCCGCATCTTGTCTTAGACGACGTAATTGCTCCTCCAAGGAGAAGATCTCCTGATCGAGCTTGCCTTCCGAAACCTTCATACTGGTCAGCTTACCTTGCAACTCTTCCTTAGCGGATTCATTCGCTTTACGCGCCGATTCGGCATTACGGATACCCTCATGAGCTTCCTTCTCTTCCTTCTCGAGACGTTCAAGCTCAGCAGAGGCTTGTTTCCGAGTCTCCTCAAGCGTGCGGACCTCACTTTCAAAGCCACTACGTTCCGCGCCTGTGCTCTCCACTTGTTCCTGCACATGCCGAAGCTCCTGTTCAAGCTGCTTCAAATCGCCAGAAACACGTTGCTCTTCCAGTCTCTTCTCATCACCATCACGGCGCAGGTCCTCTAGCTTCACACTAGCGTTTTCCTGCTCTTCACGAAGTCTGGCTATGCCTTGTTTCAGCTTAACAATTTGACGCTCGCTCTCTTCGATCTCACTGCTCAGCTGATCCAGCTGGCGTTTACGACTAAGTAAGCTATTGTTCTTCTTATGCTGGCTACCACCAGTCATGGAGCCCCCGGCATTGACTACATCACCCTCTAGCGTAACCACACGATAACGATACTGGCATCTAGCGGCGATGCGGTTAGCCTGCTCCAGGCTCTCAGCAATAACTACATTGCCAAGCAAACTGCCAACAATACTTGCATACTTATCATCGTATCCAACGAGTTCGGAACCAATTCCAACAAAACCTTCAGCATCTTCCACCATTCCTCGGTCGCTACCGGAAATTTGGCGTGGCCGGATAACATCGAGTGGTAGAAAAGTAGCTCGTCCCAATTGACGTTGCTTCAGGAAAGATATCGCTTGACGAGACACGCTCTCATTATCCATAACCACGTGTTGCAGCGATGCACCCAGTGCAGTCTCAACAGCCATTTCCAGCTTCTCAGGAACGGAGATGAGTTCAGCAACCGCACCATGCACACCGTTAAGCTGTCCTTTACGAGCTCCTTTGAGAACTTCTTTAACCCCAAGCATAAAGCCATCGAAATCATCCTGCATTTCTTTCATGGTCTCGTGACGAGAGACTTGTGCTTCCCGCTTCTGTTCCCACTTTCTCAGACCTGATTGCGTCTCTTCAATCAGCCTCTGACGTTTACTAAGTTGTTCACTTTCAGTAATATAAGCACCACGAAGATTGCTTAGTTCTTTTCCAAGCTGGGCAATCTTGTCTTTTAGCCCTTTCTGGTTAGCAGACAGCTCTTCATGCCGTGCAGTCCATTTGCCGCTTTCTTCTTCACTGCGGCTCATACGACGCTCCAGGTTCTCCTTCTGTTGATCCGCGTAACGAATTTCGTTACGTGCATTCGCCATAAGGTTCATTAACTCCAGGAGAGCACTTTTCAGCTTCTCCTCCTGGCTCTGACTAATACCGTCAGCGACACCTTCGAGTCTTGCCTCTTCCGCTTCGATCTGTTTCCGAAGCTCAACAAGCTTAAGCCGGGACGCTTCGAGCTTAGCTTCTAAATCCCCAAGCTCACGCTGTCGGTCCGCAGAACGCTCACCTACAGAACCTAATGTGAGCATTAACTGTTCACGGTTGCTCTCAAGATTACGCTTGCGTTCCTTCAACACTTCCCCGTAACCTTCGCTCTTCTCATAAGCTTCACTATAACGGAGCAATTGCTCTTGCTGCTTCTCGATCTGTTCTTCTAACGCGCGCAGTTCAGCACGTCCGCTTTCCAGCTTGGCATCATGGGCTGAGACAACTGTAGATAATTCCAGTTGCTCATCCTTTAAAGTTTCGAGCTTAGCGTTACCTTCCTGCCAAGCTGTATGAATGCCTTCAATCTGATGCACATAGACTGAAATTTCCTGATGCTTCAGTTGTTCCCGAAGCTCTTTAAAGCGAATGGCCTTCTCCGATTGATCCTTAAGGGGACCAATCTGATCCTCAAGCTCACTAATCAAATCGTGAATACGAAGCAAGTTTTGCTCCGTGTCGTCAAGCTTTCGACTTGCATCTTTTTTGCGCGATTTATATTTTACAATACCCGATGCCTCTTCGAAGATGCCTCGCCGATCCTCGGAACGAGTACTCAGAATCTCTTCAATCCGACCCTGTCCGATAATCGAATAAGCCTCACGCCCGATACCGGTATCCATGAACAGCTCTGTGATATCCTTTAGTCGGCAGGATTGCTTATTAATTAAATATTCACTCTCACCACTGCGGTGAACACGCCGAGTCACTGTAACTTCGCTGAAATCCAGTGGAAGCGTGTGATCCTCATTATCGAGCGTAAGTGATACTTCACCATAATTCACAGCTTTACGCGCGTCACTACCGGCAAAAATAATATCTTCCATCTTGCCACCACGCAGTGATTTAGCACTCTGTTCGCCGAGTACCCAGCGTATGCCGTCAGAAATATTGCTCTTGCCGCTTCCGTTCGGACCCACTACGGCCGTTATTCCGCGCACAAATTCCATTTCTGTTTTGTCGGCAAATGATTTAAAACCAGCTAATTCTATCCGTTTCAAAAACATACTTGCCTATCACCTCTGACCCATTATACCATAGCGTTTATTCGCCTAAAATAGCTTCAAAATGAAGCTTGGCTATTCTTTCGAAAAAGAGCAGCAACGGTCTGAGCTCCGCCTAAACGCCGGTATTCAGACCTTTGCTGCTCTCCTCCGCTTGTCCACATGATGCAAAATTCAGGCACCATCTTCTTTCAGATGCAAGAGTGCAGCTGCTGCAGCCTGCTGCTCTGCTTCCTTCTTCGAGCGGCCGCTCCCTTTACCAAGTGAACGGTTAGTCATTAACACTTCAGAGACGAATTCACGCTCATGCGCGGGTCCCCGTTCTTCAATGATCCGATATTCCAACGTACCCATATTGTGCTGCTGAATTAGCTCTTGCAGTTCCGTCTTATAATCGGTCATCTGCATTTGCAGTTTCCCATCCGTCTCCACAAGTGGAAATACGTGATTATCAAGAAAAGACCGTACAGTTTCCAGCCCTTGGTCAAGATAAAGCGCTCCCACGAAGGATTCGAACACATCAGCCAGCAGGGCCGGGCGAGTACGTCCGCCCGTAAGTTCTTCCCCTTTTCCCAGCAGTACATAACGGCCAAAACCTAAACTCTCAGCGAACTTAACCAGCGAAGGCTCGCATACGATAGCGGCACGTAGCTTGGTCAGTTCCCCTTCAGGTCGATCTGGCAACAGATTGTACAAATATTCAGAAACCGTCAGCTCCAGTACAGCATCCCCTAGAAATTCGAGGCGCTCATTGTCCTGATGCTGATTGAAACGGTGTTCATTCACATAAGATGCATGGGTAAAGGCCTGCTTCAGAAGCACAGAATCGTGAAATTGGATTTGAAGTTGCTGTTGTAACTGCTTCAGTTCTCCTTTCACCGCGCTGTCCCCTTACTGATTATATTTTTTTAGAATAACTGTTGCGTTATGTCCCCCGAATCCAAACGAATTCGACATTACGATATCAAGATCCGCTTTACGTGGAACATTTGGTACATAATCCAAATCACATTCCGGGTCCTGGTTGTCCAAATTAATTGTTGGAGCAATCATGCCTTTTTGCAAAGAGAGTCCGCAGATAATAGCTTCTACTCCACCAGCAGCACCTAGAAGATGACCTGTCATGGATTTCGTTGAGCTAATAGCTACTTTATAGGCATGTTCACCTAATGCTTTCTTAACAGCAGCCGTTTCTGATCGATCTCCTACAGGCGTTGAAGTACCATGTGCGTTGATGTAATCAATATCTTCAGGAGAGATACCAGCATCACGGATTGCCATCTTCATGCAGCGAGCTGCACCATCTGGATCCGGTTCAGTCATATGGTGAGCATCAGCACTTAGACCATAGCCGATTACCTCAGCATAAATCTTCGCTCCACGTTTCTCAGCATGTTCAAGGGATTCCAGAATCAAGATCCCAGCGCCCTCTCCCATAACGAAACCATCGCGATCTACATCAAATGGCCGACTAGCCTTCTCCGGCTCATCATTACGAGTGGACATTGCTCTCATTGCACAAAATCCTGCCATTCCTGTTGGACGAATGGTCGCTTCCGAACCACCGCAGATCATAGCATCCGCGTCTCCACGTTGAATCAGACGGAATGATTCCCCAATGGAATGACTTCCTGTAGCACAGGCCGTCACTGTAGTCGTATTCGGTCCCTTTGCACCGAGGTTAATGGACAGCTGCCCAGAACCCATGTTAGCGATCATCATCGGGATAAAGAACGGGCTAACCCGTTTTGGCCCTTTTTCAAGCAACAGATTATGATTGTCTTCCCAAGTACCAAGACCACCGATACCCGAACCAACAGATACACCGATCCGTTCAGCATCGATATCTTCACCGATCTTAAGTCCACTGTCTCTCAATGCATCTTCACCAGCAGCCACTGCAAATTGTACAAAACGGTCCATTTTGCGGGCTTCCTTGCGGCCAAAAAGCGCCTCCGGATCAAAGTCTTTAACTGATGAAGCAATTTGCGTAGTGTATTCACTGACATCAAACGCTTCAACCATCGATACACCTGATTTACCGCTCATCAGATTATCCCAGAACGTCTCCAAGTCTTTCCCCAGTGACGTAATTACGCCCATCCCGGTTACAACCACTCTATGACTCAAACACAATCACCCCATCTATAGGCTGTATACATTATATTCAGTACTTATATACTGCAAATTATTACTATATGAACAGCGATCACCGCATCATTAAAGCTTCTGCGGTTCTGTTATAATCCCTATGAAGCTGCACATGGCAACCTGTAATACATCTTTAATGCTGTATAAATGAGGAGAAGCCCCGCCCAAGTTGGAACGGGACTCTCAATCATATGACTCTAGGTATGAGATTGTATGTACTTCACAACTTCACCCACGGTCGTAATCGTCTCTGCATCTTCATCAGAGATTTCCATGTCGAATTCATCTTCCAATTCCATAACCAATTCTACTACATCAAGAGAATCAGCACCTAAATCATCTTTGAAAGACGCTTCTAATGTTACCTCAGCTTCATCGGCACCTAAGCGGTCGATGACAATGCGTTTTACACGCTCTAATACATCGGACATCCGGTTCACCTCCTCTTTTGGTATTATACGAGATATGAGGTCAAAATACCATAGACCGCAAAAAACGCTTTCCTGATCCCTCACATTTCATCTTTAAAACAGTGTAATTTCTCCCAAGCATAAACGCTTTCGGCGTCCTTATAAGGACGGTAAGTGTTTATGCAAGAAATATAAGGATAAAGTATAGTGTGAAACTTATACTTTCTTATATTTTCAAAGGAGAATTACATATACATCCCGCCATCCACGTGTAGTGTCTGGCCGGTCATATAAGCGGCGCCTTCAGAAGCTAAGAAAACAACTGTCATAGCTACTTCTTCCGGACGCCCAAGGCGAGCTAGTGGAATGCCCTTCTCTAGCTCACTGCGAACTTCTTCAGAGAGCTCACGTGTCATATCTGTATCAATAAACCCAGGAGCAATACAGTTGACAGTGATGCCCCGCGAAGAAAGCTCCCGAGCCGATGCCTTCGTTAAACCGATGACACCAGCCTTAGCTGCAGAGTAATTAGCCTGACCAGGGTTACCTGTCACGCCCACAACCGAGGAAATATTAATGATTCGGCCATAGCGCTGTTTCATCATCGGACGTGTTGCTGCCTTAAGGCAATTAAACACACCTTTCAGATTCGTCTCAATCACTTGATCGAACTCTTCCTCTTTCATGCGCATAATCAGGTTGTCCCTAGTAATGCCGGCATTATTGACAACAATGTCAATACGTCCCCAGGTATTAAGAACCTCTTTCACAAGGCTCTCGGCCTGTTCACTATTGCCGACATCTCCACGGAGTGCAATACCCTCCGAGCCAAGCTCGACAATACGGGCCACAGTCTCCTGTGCCGCTGCTTCACTTCCTGCATAGTTCACGGCCACCTTTACACCGTGTTCTGCAAGAGCAAGCGCGATACTACGACCAATGCCACGTGAGCCGCCAGTTACAAGGGCCGTTTGGCCCCGCAATGCTGAAAACATAGTCTAATCCCCTTTCAATCGTGATGCTGTTGTCAAAATGTTAAACCATTTCTTACAAAACAGTTTGGACACTTTCAAGTGTATTAATGTTGATTACTTTGACTGTTTTATCTATTTTGCGGATCAGACCTGCCAGAACACTGCCAGAACCAATCTCAACAAAAGTGTCAACACCATCCGCAATCAACCATTCAATACTGTCTTGCCAAAGCACAGGAGAATACACCTGACGAACAAGCAGTTCGCGAATTTCTTCGGGATCTGTTACCGGTGATGCAGTGACGTTAACGATGACAGGTACATTTGGAGTGTTGAAGGTTACTTTCTTCAACTCTTCTGCCAAACGATCTGCAGCAGCTCTCATCATAGAAGAGTGAAAAGGTCCACTTACTTCTAGCGGAATTGCCCGCTTGCCACCAGCTTCTTTAACACGCTGCACAACACCATTAACGCCTTCCTGAGATCCGGAAACAACGATCTGACCAGGACAGTTAACGTTAGCCAGTTCTACAACACCATTCTCTTCAGAGATAGTTTGGCATAATGCTGCCAGCGCTTCACGTTCTGCGCCAAGCACTGCAGCCATTGCACCTTGTCCTCCTGGAACAGCTTCTTCCATGAAACGACCTCTCAAGCGTACAAGTGTTACAGCATCTTCATATGACAACACACCCGCAGCTACTAGTGCACTGTATTCACCAAGGCTATGACCAGCAACATAATCCGGCTTCAAACCTTGTTCACGTAGAGCTTCAAGATAGGCTACGCTTGCTGTAAGAAGCGCTGGTTGCGTGTTTACCGTTTGCTTCAACTCACTGTCCGGTCCTTCAAAAATCAGCTTACTTAGTGGAAATCCGAGAACTTCATCCCCTTTCTCGAACACTGCACGGCTGTTTGGAAGAGCATCATAAACATCCTTGCCCATTCCAACTGCTTGTGCTCCCTGACCGGGAAAGACGAATGCAATTTTACTCATAAGTATGAACTCCTTCCCGTATAACGGTCTTAGCTTATTACCAGATCAACACAGATGCGCCCCAAGTCAAGCCCCCGCCGAATCCAACCATCAGGACGGTGTCGCCTTCTTTCATACGTCCTTCTTCCGCCGCTTCAACAAGCGCAAGTGGAATGGAGGCAGCCGAAGTATTGGCATATTTATCAACATTGATTACACATTTCTCTGGTGGCAAATCAAGACGCTGCATAGCGGATTGAATGATACGAATATTCGCTTGGTGAGGTACGAACAAATCGATATCTTCCTTACCCAGACCAGCTTTAGTAAGCACACGTTCTGTAGCTGAGCCCATTACACGAACAGCAAATTTAAAGACTTCACGGCCATTCATATAAATGAAATGCTTCTTATCTTCAACGGTTTGCTGAGAGGCAGGCAAGCGCGAACCGCCGGCTTCTAGCTTAAGCAAGTTCCCTCCAGAGCCTTCAGCACCCAGATCAAAGGATTGGAAACCACGACCTTCCGGAACCTCACCAATGATAACTGCACCTGCTCCATCACCAAACAAGACACAAGTATTGCGATCTGTATAATCTGTGATGCGGGATAAAGTATCCGCACCTATAATAAGTGCATTGTTGTACATTCCGTTCTGAATAAAGCCAACCGCAGTAGCTAAGCTGTATACAAAACCAGAGCAGGCTGCTGACAAGTCAAAAGCCGCAGCGCCTTTAGCACCCAGCTTATCCTGTAAAATACAGGCTGTAGAAGGGAAAGCACTATCAGGTGTTACTGTTGCAATAATAATAAGATCCAAATCTTCGGCTTTCATTCCAGCGGAATCAAGTGCCTTGAGTGCTGCTTCATACGCTAGATCAGAAGTTGCCTCGTGAGGCGCAGCAATATGTCTCTCGCGGATGCCTGTCCGACTGACGATCCACTCATCGTTAGTCTCCACTATTTTTTCCAGATCGCTATTTGTCAATATTTTCTCAGGTACATATTTGCCAGTTCCTATAATTCCAACCGGTCGCAACTGTCTCATGTCGTCACTCACTTCCCGCTAATTTCCTTGGATATACTTGGCACAAGATCGGCTTGTAGAGCAATCCGCGCTTGTCTTACCGCATTCTTAACTGCATTTCCGTCAGAAGATCCGTGGCCCTTCACTACCAATCCGCTAAGACCGAGTAGTGGTGCACCACCGTGCTCTTTGTAATCCATTTTACCCTTTAAAGCTCTAAGCTCCGGCATCAGCATAGCCGCGCCAAGCTTAGTCTTCAGGGAACGACTAAATTGCTCCTTGAGCAAAGAGAACAAAGCGCCCGCCGTACCCTCAAGAGACTTCAGCAAAATATTACCGGCAAATCCATCGCAGACAAGCACATCGCAATTCCCTGTCAGTACGTCACGTGCCTCAACATTACCGATAAAATGAATACCTGGCAAGTTCTCAAGCAGCGGATAAGCTTCTTTCGTCAGTTCGTTACCCTTTCCAGGCTCCGTCCCTACATTCAGAAGTCCCACACGCGGCTTAGCAATACCATGAACCTTGCTCCGGTAAATGCTGCCCATCAGCGCATATTGTACCAGATGTTCAGGCTTCGCATCCATGTTAGCACCAAGATCAAGAGCCAGTACGCCAACATCGTCAAGCGTTGGAATCATAGGCGCCAGTGCAGGACGTTCAATTCCCTGCATCCGGCCAACTACGAGGAGTCCTGTGGTCATTAGCGCACCCGTGTTACCCGACGAAATCATAGCATCTGCTTCACCTTCACGCACCATTCGTCCAGCTACAACCATGGATGAGTCTTTTTTACGACGAACTGCCTTAACCGGCTCTTCATCAGAACCAATGACGTCTCCTGCATGACGTATTGTCAGATTAGATGGCTTGTCTTTGAGTAGTGGCTCTAATCTGGCTTCGTCACCAACGAGCACAATCTGCGTATCTTTCCATTCCGCGGCCGCGGACAACGCCCCCTCGACATTACATTCAGGAGCGTTGTCCCCGCCCATGGCATCAATGGCGATCAGCACTATGGTTACCCCCTTCACTGTGTTCATCATTTGCGGACCGATACACTATAAAATGGCCCTGAAACACTAGTTCTTCTCCGACATAGGTGAATACGTCCACCTCTGCTTTGCCACCCCTACCGGCGAGTGACCGCACCTGTGCTTTGGCAATACACTTCTCACCTAGCTGAACTGTGCGTACAAAACGTATATCGGCTGAAGCGGTCAGAGCAATTTCATCGTTGATTACGGCAACCGCAAGCGAGTTCGCTTGAGCAAACACATAGTGACCACGAGCGATCCCATTTCTAGAGAACACATGGTCTTCGCGAATCTCAAATATCGAAATCCCACTCTTGTCCAATTGTAAATCCACAATGTCTCCGATGACTTCATCCGCAGGCAAAGAGCGCACCTGATCATAGGAGTGCTCTGCCATTTGCTTCATTCGTTCACGCAGTTCCGGTATCCCCAGCTCCATTCGGTCTAACCGAATCGTCTGAATGCTAACTTTTAGCTGACGAGTCAACTCCCGATCCGTTACAAAAGGATTACCTGCGATTATATGTAGCAGCTGTTGCTGACGTTCTTTCTTGGACATCCGCTCGATTGCGGCTCACCTCCTGGCACGTGCCAAGCATAAACGCCTTCGGTGTCCTTATGGACGATAAGCGTTTAAGCGAGAAATATAAGACATCAAGTATAGGTGCATAACTTATACTTTCTTATATTTTAAAGAAAGCATTCGGCCGCTTGAATGGCCGCTGTTATATTAGGTCAAATAACCTCAAACATTATTTAGAACCAGGTACTAATATGTAGTATAAAGCATGCCGCACCAAAAATAAAGCATTGACTTCTGGGCGGCTTATGTTTGGATAAGCATAAACGCCTCAGCGTCCCTAATAGACGGTAAGCGTTTATGCAAAAAATATAAGGATAATGTATAGCGTGAAACTTATATATTCTTATATTTCAAAAAAAATAGTACTTCACCGATAGTGAAGTACTATTTATTCCGAAACTATTGTTTGATGATTTCTCTTGCTTTGTAAGTTCCGCAAACTTTACATACGTGGTGAGCCAATTTCAACTCTCCGCATTGTTCGCATTTCACCATGCCCGGCACAACCAACTTAAAGTGGGTGCGACGTTTGTCACGGCGTGTTTTAGACGTTCTACGTTGTGGTACTGCCATGTGTTCCACCTCCTTGTGATATTTCTGTCAGCCTGCTCCTCAGAGCAGAATGTGTTTTGTTGTAATGTTTCATTTGAAAAAGTCTTTCAACCCAGCGAGTCGAGGATCGATCACTGTGTTGTCGCAACTGCAGGTGCCTTCGTTCAAGTTCTGTCCGCATTTCTGACAAAGACCAAGACAGTCTGCCTTGCACAATACCGAATCCGGTAAGTGCAGTACGAAATTTTCTTCCACATAAGGAATAAGATCCACAACCTCATCCTTGACGTAAATGAGTTCCTCATCTTCGTCATCATCTGGAAGAACTGGCTGCTTTAGCCACTTGAAAGTCTCAGCAAAAGGAATGTTCAAATCACTTTTGACCTCCGTGAGACAACGTGAACATAACATGTCCACATCTCCACTCAGTTTTCCCACCACGTTCACACAATCGGTTCCCGCGGGCAGCGCTTTAAGGTCCACTGAGAGCGGAGCAACAGCTAGAATATCCTTGCGCCCTTTGACTACCTCGCTGACATCCACAACATCGTGAATATGTAACGGTTCGTCGGCATTCGCTAATTTGCGAAAGTGAATCTGCATAACTTATCACTCCCAAACAAACAAAATTTATTATACCTAGTATTATATACCTTTGTCAACCATTTTCCCTTTATATTGTTTCAGGAATTGGAGAGAATTATGATATAACTATTAGTGTAAATCAAAATGACAGCATATGCGAACTGAGTTTCTAAATATTAATCCTACTAATCTCCACTTATATTTTAAATAATGGTTACATACGGAGGGAAGCAGCAGTGACAACAGTTGGAATAATAGCAGAATACAATCCATTACATAACGGACATGTCCATCACTTCACCGAAGCCAAAAGACTATCTGGCGCTGAGCGCGCCATCGTCGTCATGAGCGGTCCCTTTACTCAGCGCGGCGAGCCGGCGGCGGTAAGCAAGCAAGCCCGGACAGAGATGGCGCTACGAATGGGCGCCGACCTCGTCATTGAGCTGCCGGTGGCCTATGCTGTACAGCCGGCAGAATGGTTCGCCTTCGGAGCAGTTGCACTGCTGGAAGCGACCGGAGTCGTGGACAGCTTGTGCTTCGGCTCCGAAGCCGGCACTTTGGGTTCGCTGCTTCCTCTGGCCAGGTATCTGGCAGAGGAAAGCAGCGAACTTCAGAGCGAGATCCGCCGCCGCATGGCGCTCGGAGCGAGCTTCCCCGCCGCGTACAGCGCAGCGGCGGCGGTGGCCTTTGAAGGGACTCTCCATGAAGAGGAGAGTCCCGGCGATGCTGGCGAGCTGCTGCGTCAGCCGAATAACAGCCTTGGCTTGCATTATCTCATCGCCTTGCAGCGGCTAAATAGCAAGATCGAGCCGCTAACCGTTCCGCGAACGGCAGCCGGATTCCATGATCCTTTGCAAGTTGACTCATCGATCGCAAGCGCCACTGCTATTCGCAAGCTGCTGCAAGAAGGCGGCTCTCCAGCAGCATACATGCCGGATTATAGCGTGTCCATATTAGAAAGAGAGCATGCAGCAGGTAGAGGTCCTCTGGAATTGGAGCATTTCCGAGGTCCCCTCCGTCACCTGCTCTCTACACGTACCGCTGCCGAGCTACGAACCATCCAAGACATGAATGAAGGCTTGGAGAATAGAATCCTTCGCCTTATGCCCGATCTTGAGCAATTCTCTATCTCGGGTTTGCTTCAAGCCCTTAAGAGCAAGCGTTATACGCATACACGACTGCAACGTCTACTACTGCACATTTTGCTAAATCATACAAAGGAAGAAATGACCCCTTCTGTACTAGCGGAGGGGCCCGGATATATTCGAATCCTTGGTTTTAGAGAAAGTGGACGAGTTCTCCTTAAAGAGATG
>Ga0153923_100489_pt1 | contig 12524 bp, 10 predicted proteins | sample TSNJ007MetaG_FD_104682 | JGI IMG/M metagenome (GOLD analysis project Ga0153923, IMG submission 104682) | Attine ant fungus gardens microbial communities from New Jersey, USA - TSNJ007 MetaG | ecosystem: Host-associated > Fungi > Mycelium > Unclassified | place: USA: New Jersey, Brendon T. Byrne... | reverse complement strand
AGCCGCTTCGCCGCCGTTTCTTTCAATTTTCTCACATACTAATCTGGCTTTCTCCATGTCTCGACCAATGATGGCTACCTTTGATCCTGCTTCGGCAAGCGCAGCTGCCATGGCACTGCCCAGAACACCATTACCTCCAATAACAACTGATACGGTATCTTGTAGATTAAACATTAGAAAACCACCTCTGCTCCATATTAACAACGTTGTTATTTTTATAATATCCCAATATACTTATATTGTCTACTCGAAATTAAGGCGCTTTCATTTAAGAAATAAATATACTATGATAGATGAATCATTTATGAAACAACTCGCAAATATTTCTCACGGAGGCCCACTATGGTAACGATCAAAGATATCGCAGAGCGAGCAGGTGTTAGCTTCTCCACTGTCTCAAAGGCACTCAGAGATAGCCCGCTCGTACAACACAAAACAAAACAACATATCCTTTCAATTGCTAAAGATATGGATTACCAACCCAACATCGCAGCTCGAAATCTCGTCTCTAAGAAAAGCGGAGCTATCGGCATAGTATGGCCATCCATCGAACGTGTTGCTCTTTCTTCCCTTATAACAAAACTTAGCGAGGAACTTGAGAAACAAGGATATATCACGATATTATTGATTAACAATATAGAATCCTCGATTGAAACCTTACGTCGCTACCAAGTGGACGCCATTCTTATCTTTGGGGACAAAGATAGAAATGCAAGCTATACCAACTTAAATCAGATGAAAATACCCATTCTAACCTATGGTGCTGCAGGCTATACGCCTTACTCCACAGTTGACGTTAATCGAGGTCAAGCCATTCGTCTAGCTGTTCGTCATCTGGTGGGATTGGGTCATAGAGATATTGCATATATAGGCGAACCTCAGTCGCATGATCCTTTACAAACTGTTAAAATTGAAGCGTTTCGGGATGAGACCCTACGTCAAGGTCTTCACATGGAGGGCGACCCCATTATTCAAATACAAGGATTAGAGTTCCACGACGGTTACATAGCCGGACGTACCATACTGGAACGATCAACACGTCCGACTGCAGTCATCAGTGGCGGTATAGATTTGACTCGAGGAATCCTTCGAGCCGTAAATGAACATGGTCTTACCATACCCCATGATATGTCTGTCGTCAGCTACGACAATCTCCCCCAGATGGAAGACCTAGAAATACCAATGACGATGGTAGGTGTTGCCATATCCACGATGACAACTGCTATTGTCGAAACCATTCTTGAACTTATTAAAGATCCAAATTCGATTAGAACCGTTCACTTAGAACCAGAACTCGTTGTACGTGCCTCCACCTCAAATAAAAATTCACTTTCCTAATACAAATATGAAAAGGTAATTCTCCGCATTACACGTTAAGAATTACCTTTTCATATATTAATTGATTAGTATATTCACGATCCGCCAACACTAACGATAACTATCCTACAAATGACTTTTTATTTGATCGATAATATCTTGATATTCTTCCTTGGTAAGCTGCTTATTTGCAGAAGGATTCCTCTCAAACATAGTTCCCCACTCAGGTCCATTTTTTTGTTTAGGTACAATATGAAAATGAACATGAGGCATGTTATCTCAGTATCATGACCATTATTGAAAATTTATATTTGCACAATGATAGACAATAAGAAGTTTTATAATTAGCAGTCTCTATATTTTTTTACGGTACTCATTCGGTGACATGCCGGAAAAGGAACGAAATAACTTATTGAAATAACTGGAATTATCGTATGCAAGCACTTGCGCGATCTGCTCAATACTTTGATTGGAATTATCAAGTAGCTCCTGAGCCTTCTCCATTTTTCTTTTGGTAACAAATTCGACAAAGGTTTCTCCGGTTTCTTTTTTGAAGACGCGACTAAAGTGAGTAGGATTTAGCTTTAATCTTCTGGCCATCTCGTCCATAACGATTTTCTCGTTCAGATGCATGTTAACATATCGTTGTGCTTCTGCAACTTCTTTCCGGACGGCATGATCCTTGTAAGCTCTTACAGCATCCATCTTGTCAACCAAATGGTGATATAACCAATTTCCAAGATGCTCTAAGGTATCAATCGCATAAATTTTTTGTTGCAGCAATTCAGCATTATAATTAGTCAAAAAATGCTGCATGACCGAGTACTTCAATTCTATGTCAGAAACGATCTTTAACGTCCAGCCGCGTACTGAATCTACCGGATATCTATTCATTTCAATATGCTTCAACCACTTTTCAATCGTACTCTTCATGATATCAGCATTATCCAACTGAATACCATTTCTAATATCATTCACCGCTTCGATATAATGAACAAATAATTCATCATCCGTCGTCTCCATTTTTTGTATTCTCAGAACACAATGTTCTCCTGAATAGAATCGAAAAATCTTAATATCCAACAGCAATCTAATCTGCTTCTTTAATGTTGTCATCGAATCGCAAACCTCACCTAGATAGAAAGAGGCCCCGATCTTAATATTACTCAAAAACATCTTCTGAATCTTGTGCAATTCATCAGTGATCGTATCCATTATATTGACTTTAATCGTCTTGGGGTAAGGATAGAGAATATAATAAGACCTTTCGTTCAGTGTTAATACGATATGATCCGATATTTGAACGGATTCATTTAAGGCGTTTTCCACGACGAACCGAATATGATGTGACCCTCCAAACCTATCCTCTAAATCCAAGAAACGATCCATCGTGCAAAGCACAGGCAAATATCTATAGCCAGCCGTTAGGTGGATCCCTAAACCCTCAGCCTTCTTCTCCCACTCCGTTTCATCCCAAACAGGCTGATCGATCAATGATCGTAAAAATGTTGTTTTTAACGTTGAGAGACCTTGGGAGACAACATGCTGTAGTTTTTGATGTTCGCTCTGTATTGCTCTTTCTCTTTGAAGCAGTAATATAAGCTGTCCTAAAATATCCACCATCTGTTCGATACGCAGTGTTTCTTTCAAGATATAATCATTTACATTTAGTTTTACGGCTTGTTGTGCAAAATGAAACTCTTCATGACAAGACAAGATGACCGTCTTGAGACCTGGATTGATCTTTCGAGCCTCTTCGATTAATTCTAAACCGTTCATGATGGGCATACCGATATCCGTGATTAATATATCAGGTGGAAGAATCTTGCAAGCATGAAACGCCTCCTCTCCATCCGAGCAGGTCGCTATTAATTCTAAACCCAATTCCCCCCAAGGGACCTTTACTTTCAAATATTCAAGGACTGGCATTTGGTCATCTGCGATGATTACTTTATACATGTTGATTTCCCTCCATCATTGAAGTGGGAAAAATGAATACAACTGTCGTTCCTTCTTGATCTTCGCTAGTCAAATTCATTTGAAATTGATCATCATAAATTAACTTTAGACGATTATATACATTAGTAAGTCCGATCCCCGTTGCAAAGACATCGTCTTGATCACTTCTCTCCATAATCTGTCTCTTGCTCAGCTTTAAGCTTTCATTAACACTACTCAATGTTTGAACACTCATTCCAACACCATTATCCTCAATCGTTATGTGTAAGGCATCCTCTATTTTCTCTACACGAATGGATATTCGTCCGACTCTCCTTGAAAAGCCATGTTTATAACAATTTTCAATGATAGGCTGGAGTATAAACCTTGGGACGGCTTCCAAATATAGCTCCGAATTGATTTCTATTGCTGACTCGACTTGATGCCGCAAAGAAAAGTTCATCAGGTCCATATATTGTTCAGTAATTTCAATTTCGGTAAGCAAAGGAACAAACTCTTGTTGGAAAGATAGGGTTGTCCTTAGTAGCAATGATAAGGAACCGACCAATTCTGCATTCTCATCATCCTCTTTCAATAGTAACCTTAAACGAATCGAATTTAGTACATTAAATAAAAAATGTGGATTAATTTGTACCTGCAACATCGCTAGCTCGGCTTGCCTCTTAAGTTCTTGTTCCAGCTTTACTTGTTCTATCATCTCTGAAATACGGTCCAGCATATGATCGAAGGATCTTCCGAGTCGGCCAACCTCGTCTCCTGACCTCACGTTTGATCGAATTTGCATGTCACCCGCTTCAACTTTAATGGCTACATTACCTAGGGTTTTAATCGGTTTCGTAAATTTTTTGAGTAAATAGGCGAGAAACACGAGAAAGACCGCAGCGAGAAAAATTTGCAAAAGAAGACCTGACCGGTAAATTCGATTAACTTTGTCTGTTAATTGTTCGTATGGGACCAAGCTCACCAATGACCAATTGTCATAATGAACAGGCATCGATACATAAATCTGATTTTCTCCAGCTACATTTATGATTCCCGGTGATACTATCGTACTTCTCGACAACGGACTGTTGAAATCTTTGCCTATATAATGCTCATCACGATGTGACAGAATATGTTGGTTCTCATCCAATAAAAAGATGTCTTCAGTAAGGTTGTCAAATATGCCGCTAATCGTATTTTCCGTGCGACTAACAATCAAATAGGCAAGAGTCTCTGCGGAATAGCCCGTCAATACACGGGCTGTCATGATAACATATGGGTCATCCTTGGCCTGTAATTTCAAATAATTGGGTTGAACACCCAAATACACGGTGTCATACGTAGATAATCCAGACAAACTCTTAAACCATGGCTGTTCCCGGAAAGACAAAGGGTTAAACTCGTAAAAGGAATAATTTGAGTAGTAACGTCCATCCTTCATAAGCAAGGTAAGACGTATGTCGGGTCGAGAACTCGACAGTTGTTCCAATCGGGCCGTAACTGACATGGTCACGAACGGATCATCCGGACGTTGAAGTAGGCCTTTTAGCTCATCATTAAATTGAACTTTATTTGATACATCAACCATTTCTTCGATAATATTATGAATTTGATACTGCACAATTCTTAACGACTGGTTCGCACTATTTAAAGCTTGTTCGCGAATGATTTGTTGTGAGAAAGAACTTGTGTTATACAACATAACAAGGGTGGGCACCATCAAACATACGATGGACGTCGCAATCAATTTATGTCGCAGCGACAGTTTTCGAATGAAGTTCACTTTCATCCTTATTCCCACCTTCCCTTAAAGTGACGAAAGCTAGAGCTCCGAATCGGACGCTCCAGCTTCGTATTCTATTCTATTATTTTACCATAAACTATTCGTTGAAAGGACTCGTGAACAAATCGATATATTAGTCATTATTTATTCGAATCAATCAGCTTTTGGATCTTCTCTTGTGCCGTATTCATCGTAGTATCGATATCCTGGCCTTTAAGCATCAATAAATCAAATTCTTCTTGCATCATTTTTTCCACTTCTGCTGAATACGCTGGCGGATTTATTGCTGGAATCATGAAGCTATTCTTCAAAAAGTTCAACACCGATTCCTTATCAATCATTTCCGGGTTCGCAGTCGCAGCAATGATCTTATCTAACACTTCTTCCATATTAGCTTTTTTCCAGGATGGAATATTTCTACCTTGCACCATGAGTCCTTCCGTCGTAAACCAACGGATGAACGTATAAGCTTCTTCTTTATGCTTCGACTTGCTGTACATTGTCAAATAATCTGAATTGACGGGGGTAGTAATCGTATCTTCTTTATTAACTTTCGGATAAGGCGTGAATACCGTTTTGAACGTCGCTGGCACCTTGTCTGTCCCCCCCACTTCGGGAATGAAGAACGTTCCTGTCAAAATCATACTTACATCTTGATTGAAATACTGCGGCCGATAGTTCAGCTTTTGGCTAATCACTTCGGTGTAAGGCGTTGCCGATTTATCTTTCTCCGCTTGTAGGCGCACTTCCAGTGACTTACGCATAATCGGGTTCGTAATGTTTGCTGATTTGTAATCGTCTGTGACAAGATAGGCGTTTTCTGGTTGGTTCCCCATTGCTACCATTGCATACGGATAGGTCCAAGAATGAAAGTACGTACCGTAGCGTTTTTTCTCACCATCTAATTTTGTCATTTTATTGGCATAGTCAAGATACTCGTCCCAAGTCCAATCTGTCGGAACCGGCAGTCCAGCTTCCTTTAGATGGTCTTCGTTAATGGCAACGAAGAAGTTTACAGATTTCCCTGGCAAACCATAGTACTTCCCATTCACTTGCGTATTGACAACATATTCATCCTCAAATTTGAGGCCCTCTTTATTCAAATAATCATCAAGCGGTTCTAACATTCCCAGCGCAACCCTTTGTACGTAAAAAGATGGTTGGGAGAACATAATGACGTCCATCTCTTCGCCCGAAGCTGCAGCTAGATCGACCTTCTTCACCTGTTCGGCAGCATTGTTATCTCCAGAGGAAACGAATTCGACTTTGATGTTCGGGTACGTTTTCTCGAATTCCTGTTTCACAAGATCAAAATTCTCATTTTCTAGGTTGTACCACGTATTAACCTTGATTGTGACCGGTTCTGCGTCACTTCCCTTGGTTACAGTCTTTGTTGTTCCTGTTGAAGAACAGCCTGCAAGCAGCATAGCCCCAGCCGTTAGAACAATTGCCGAGCTTTTCATCCATTTCATAAACATTTATATAACTTCCCCCTGATTCCTTCTGTCTATCATCTATGATATAGCCATAATCTATCCTTTTACACTTCCGGAGGCAACGCCTTCTATAACATGCTTTTGACCAATAATGAAAATGATCAGCAGTGGTAAAATTGCGGACACGGCGCCAGCCATCATGAGCGAATAAAATTCGCCGTTCACGTCGGAAAACTTGGTCATTCCTAGTTGAAGCGTGAACAAATGATCCGACCGCAAGAAAATCAATGGGTTCTGATAATCATTCCAAGTCCAGATAAAACGAAGAATGATTACTGTAGCCAAGGCCGATTGGACGAGCGGCAGCGTAATGCGAACAAATATGGTCCAATGGTTGGCTCCGTCCATACGTGCCGACTCGATAATCTCGTTATGAATACTCATGAAAAACTGTCGAAGAAGGAAAGTACCAATTACTCCCGAAGCTCCTAACAGTACTAGACCAGCATGACTGTCAAACAGACCCAACCAACGGTACATTATAAATTGAGGAACTAAAATCGCTTGGCTCGGAATCATAAATGTCGCGAGAATAAGGATGAACAGTGCATCTCTCCCTTTGAACGAAATTTTCGAGAATCCATAGGCAGCCATTGCTGAAATAATGAGAGAGAACACTGTTGTCAGTAAAGTAACCTTGATTGTGTTCCAATAGTACAAACTAAAGGGCAGTGCTCCCGCCCAAACTTCAGTGTAATTCTGAACGGCATTCCATGTTGTTGGAATCCAGTTAATCGGATAAGCCATTACATCAAGCTCCGGCTTGAAGGAAGCGGAGAGCATCCACAGGAAAGGCATCACGAACATGATCCCTGCAACACCCATTAATAAAGTAATAATAATACGGCTAACGCGTAACGAGTTCATAGGAATCCCCCCTAGTAATTTACCCATTTCTTCTGACCGATCCATTGAACAAATGTAATAACTAGAATTAAAAGAAGAAGTACGATGCCAATTGCCGATGCATATCCGGACTTTAATTGAATGAAGGCGACTTCATATAGGTAAAACACGATAACGGACGTCGATCCAGCAGGTCCACCACTCGTTAAGATCATAATCAGATCGAACACCTTAAAGGAACCGACAATGCCAGTAATAAGCAGGAAGAAAGTTGTTGGCGACAGCAAAGGTATCGTGATTTTGAAGAATTGGCGAATTTTCGAAGCGCCATCGATGTCAGCCGCTTCGTAGAGATCTGTCGGAATGTTTTGTAGTCCGGCCATAAAGATAATCATCTCAAAGCCTATCCCCGCCCACACCATAATAATGGCAACAGATAGAAGTGAATAACTCGGATCCGCCAGCCATGCCGGTGGATTAGATATCCCAATCGACATTAGAAATCCGTTAATGGGTCCGCTCGTGGGATGGAATAATACCCGCCAGAGAACTGCTACCGCAACAAAGCTTGATATAAAAGGCATGAAATAAATGACTTTAAAAAAACTTTTAAAGTATGTTGCTTTATTGATGAGTACAGCCAATGTTAATGAAATAAACAAGGAAACAGGAATAACAAACATCAAAGCAAAATTGTTAGCTAACGATCGGAGGAAATTTTCATCAGATGCCATTTTCGTATAATTATCAAATCCAATGAAGTTGATATTATTTAACCCCGAAATAAAATTCCAATCGGTAAAGCTGACACCCCCTGATACTAGAATCGGAATAATCGTGAGGACAGTGGCCATAATTAGCATAGGCGCTATAAACAAATACCCAGCTAATGTGTCCTGCATGAATTTCTTCCTTTTTTTTGAGGTAACTCTGTTTCTAGCGGTTTTGGTTTCTTTTAACGTTTCCAATTCAATCACCTCTTGTTGATCGTCTATGTTTCCATTATAGATAGCGCTTACACCAATTACAGGACATTATTTTTTCTGTTTGAAAACAATTTTGCTCCAATACCCAGCAACGATACTATGAGGCATCTATATGCTTTTGCCGATCATCACTCTTTTCTTAATACTTATAAATTCATAGACAATGCAAATACAAATAAGTGCCATATAAAACAAACTTGATATACGAAACATGGTGCTAAAACTCGTTATACCGGCGATAAATCCAAGAAGAACGGCCCCTCCTGCGATACCTATATCAAACAAGTTAAAGAAAGTAGCTGTAGCCGAACCACGTCTACTGGGTTCAACACGATTGATAACCCAAGCTTGCAATGCCGGGAACAGCGCTCCAAAGCCCAAACCATAGAAAGAAGCAGCAATTAACATTACAGTCATTGAAGAAGCATAGGACAAAATGATAGTTGCGATGAACGATAGTATCGCAGAGGGAAATATTACCCACATAGGACCCTTCCTATCAAATAATCTTCCGGACACGAATCGAACTAATACTTCAAATATGGAAACGACAAGAAAGAAATACCCGATATTAGAGACCCCTATTTCTTTACCATATAATGTAATAAAACTAAGTATCCCCCCAAACGAAAAGCCCGCCATCATCCCTAAAATAGAGGGGAAAATAGCCTTCTTTTCGATCAACTGGGAAGACAATGCTACCGATTCTTTCTTTTCCATCGGAATATCATTTGCCTGTTTAGAAGAACTTGAAGTTTTAACGATTAGATTGAATAGACAAGCCAGTACCAATATAACGGTAGAAACAAGAATAAGCGTTTTATATCCGCCATTGTCGATGATAACAACTCCAAGGAAAGGACCGATAGAAATGGCTATCGTATTTGCAAGACCGAAATATCCCATACCTTCCCCCATCCGGGAAGAAGGTATGAGGTCAGCAACAATCGTGCCGTATAAAGTCGTCGCAATTCCAAAACCAAGCCCATGCAAAAGCCGAATGATTAATACCCACAAGACCGTGACTGCAACATAATATAATCCGGTTGCTACTAAGCATAGAATACCTCCCGCAATCAGCAGTAGCTTTGTCCCAAGTCTATTAGCTGCATATCCAGAGAAAGGGCGAATCATAACCGCCGTTATCGTAAAGCAACCCATCACCATACCGATTTCTGATGTGTTCCCACCGATTTCGGCGATGTAAATCGGCAGAGCAGGCATCAGCATTTCAAACGATAAAAATAAGAACAAACAGGAAAGGCTCAGCAGTACAAAATCTTTTGCCCATAATTTATCTCTTAAATTCATTATTCTCTCCTTCACCAGGCATTGCTCACTTAATTTACGCCTTGAATCGTACACGACGCAGAATTGTATTCTGCGTCGTGTACGATTCAATAGAGGTAATTATTGATTAGCATCAACCAATTTTTGAATTTTATCTTGTGCCGTATTAATCGTTTTATCGATATCCTGACCTTGAAGCATCATTTTGTCAAATTCTTCTTGCATAATTTTTTCAACTTCTGCTGAATACGGTGGTACGTTTTTCGTTGCAACCATAACGCTATTCTTCAAAAAGCTCAATGCTGATGCCTTGTCAATCATTTCTGGATTCGACGTCGCAGCAATGATCTTATCTAGAACTTCTTCCATATTGGCCTTTTTCCATGATGGAATATTTCTACCTTGCACCATGAGTCCTTCCGTCGTAAACCAGCGAATGAATGTATAAGCATCGTCTTTATGCTTCGACTTGCTGTATATTGTCAAAGCATCTGATGTGATGGATGAAGTATTTGGGTCTTCTTTATTCATTTTTGGATAAGGTGCGAATACTGATTTGAACGTTGCAGGTACCTTGTCTGTCCCCCCTAATTCGGGAATTAAGAACGTACCTGTCGCTATCATACTTGCATCTTGGTTGAAATACTGCGGCCGATAGTTTAACTTCTGACTAACCACTTCAGTGTAAGGTGTTGCCGACTTATCCTTCTCGGCTTGTAAGCGCACTTCCAGTGACTTACGCATAGCCGGAGACGTAATATTTGCTGATTTGCCATCGTCCGTGACAAGGTAGGCATTTTCGGGCTGATTACCCATAGCTAACATCGCATATGGGTTGGTCCAAGAATGAAAGTACGTACCATACCGTTTTTTCTCACCGTCAAGTTTTGTCATTTTTTTGGCATAGTCGAGATACTCATCCCAAGTCCAGTCTGTCGGAATAGGCAGTCCAGCTTCCTTCAGATGATCCTCGTTAATGACAACAAAGAAGTTAACCGATTTACCTGGCAGACTATAGTACTTCCCATTCTCTTGCGTATTGACGCTATATTCATCGTCAAACTTGATACCCTCTTTATTCAAATAATCGTCAAGCGGCTCAAGCATTCCCGCCGGGATACGCTGAGAGACAAAAGTGGGTGAAGAAAACATGATGACGTCCATATCTTCACCCGAGGCTGCTGCCAGATCCACTTTTTTCAGGTGTTCGTTTGCATTGTTATCTCCAGCGGATACGAATTCGACTTTGATGTTCGGGTACGTTTTCTCGAATGCCTGTTTTACAACATCAAACTTCTCATTTTCAAGATTGTACCAGGTTTGAACCTTAATTGTGACCGGTTCAGCTTTACTAACCTCTTTGGCCTCTTTGGTTCCAGCGTTTGTCCCGGAATTTGTTCCTGCATTTGTTTCTTTCGTAGAGGAACAACCTGCGAGCAGCATGGCCGTAGCCGTTAGAACCATGGCCGAGCTCTTCATCCAATTCTTTAACATACAATTTCCCCCTTCATTTTTCGAATCATTATTTTGACACTTCACATGGCCAAACTACAACATACCTTTGGCCGATGATGAAGATGATCAACAGAGGTAAGATCGCGGACAAGGCGTCTGTGAAACAATAACCGCTTTATTTAGCAGCATGAACATCATTGTTTTATTTATTTTTAAAGCGCTTACAAGAGTTCGAGTAAAAAATTTCTTCCATTGTATACTACTGTTGTTCGTCTATAATTTAATTATAAGGAGCTCTGAAATCAAATACAGGATGGAATTTTTTCTATTCGGAAAAAAATTTGCGTAAAGTTATTATTTCTGCAAAATTGATGGATGTCTTTATTTTGTGAGTACTCTGTCTAGGACCATAGTTTCAAAATAAATAGGCACAGCCTGTGGCTGCGCCTTTTTTAACACTCCAATCTCTTACCTGTTATTGCCTTTGCCCAACAATAAAGCAATAATACTCCTACAAATGACCTTTTATTTGCTCGATCACATCTTGATATTCTGCTTCCGCAAGTTGCTTATTCTCAGAAGGATTCATCTCAAACATTTTCCCCCACTCAGGTCCACCCTCTTGTTTCGGTACAATATGGAAATGGAGATGAGGCATTGTATCACCAAACGCACCATAGTTTATTTTGTCTGCTGAAAAGGCTTGCTCCACAGCATGTGCCACTTGAGCAACATCCCTCATGTATAAATCTTGCATTTCTTGAGATAGATGAAAAAATTCTCTATGATGTTCATTCAGCGCTACAACACATCTTCCTTTATACGTCTGTTCTCTAAATAAATATACCGTCGAGACCCGAAGCTGGTCTATTTCAATCATCAGCTTCTCCAACCTACCATCTTTGGCACAGTAATTACAGTCCACAACCCTCAACTCACTCTCTATAACCCATATGTTTTACTAACCATTGTTGATGATCTTCTGTTTACAAGTTAGAACCAATCGGCATAACCCATTTTTCTCAAGTTGTCACCCGAAGTTTGCAAACAATCAAATGGATCTCGTCCGTACAGATCGTCTTGCTCAACAAAGAAATACTGTGCACCATGCTCAAGACCGGCATCAATAATAGCTGGCATATCGAGGTTACCCTCACCAACTTCTGCAAATTCAATTGTATTCGTGAAAATATGCATGAATTTAGATATATCTTTGAAATCTACTTTACTTAAATCCATCTGTCCAATTCGATAATCTTTCAAATGTAATAGAGAAATTCGACCTCCATATTTCCTAACAACCTCGACAGGATTTTCGCCAGCTCTTTGAATCCAGTGAACATCTAATTCAAATCCAAGTTTAGATGTATTATTTTTTATCATGTCCAATAGATATTCACCATCATATTT
>Ga0153923_100488_pt1 | contig 12550 bp, 8 predicted proteins | sample TSNJ007MetaG_FD_104682 | JGI IMG/M metagenome (GOLD analysis project Ga0153923, IMG submission 104682) | Attine ant fungus gardens microbial communities from New Jersey, USA - TSNJ007 MetaG | ecosystem: Host-associated > Fungi > Mycelium > Unclassified | place: USA: New Jersey, Brendon T. Byrne... | reverse complement strand
GTGCGTACTCCTTCAATTCAGACTAAAGCACGTTCACTATCCGGCGGAAATCAACAGAAAGCGATTATTGCTCGGGAAATAGATAAAGATCCGACATTACTTATTGCAGCGCAACCAACACGTGGTCTAGATGTTGGTGCTATCGAGTTTGTTCAAAAGCAGCTTATTGCTCAGCGTGACCAGGGAAAAGCTGTACTGCTCATTTCTTTTGAATTGGACGAAATTATGAATGTATCTGACAGAATTGCTGTTATCTATGAAGGCAAAATTGTCGGTGAAGTGTTCCCGCAAGATACTAATGATCAGGAACTGGGTCTTATGATGGCAGGCAGCTTGAAGCGGGGAGGTAAGGCAGTTGAATAAGTTCAAAAAAATCTTCACAACTGACAGCTATATCGTTCCTCTTGTCGCCATCGTACTTGGTTTTCTTGTGGGAGCAATAGTTATGCTTATGGGTGGTTATGATCCGATAACTGCTTACTCCGCACTGTTCTCACGTGTATTTGGTAACTTGTACAACTTTGGTGAAGCCGTGCGCGAAATGACGCCATTAATGCTCACTGGTTTAGCCGTAGCCTTTGCATTCCGTTCAGGGATGTTTAATATCGGGGCAGACGGACAAGTGATGATTGGTATGACAGCTGCGACCGTGGTGGGCATTAAATTTGCAGCCTTGCCAGGATTCATATTGGTTCCGCTTGCTGTTATTATAGCGGGGTTATGTGGAGGTCTGTGGGCTGGCATCGCCGGCTACTTGAAGGCCAAACGTGGGATTAATGAAGTTATTACCACGATCATGTTAAACTGGGTTGCTCTGTACTTGTCGAATTATATTGTAAGAGCATTTCTGTTACTCCCGGGACAGAATCGTTCCGAGGATATTCCAGCTTCACTTTCTATGACGTTCTTGAATTCGTTATTTGACAATGCACGTCTGCACTGGGGAACAGCTATTGCCCTTGCCGCAGCAGTATTCTTCTATGTCTACTTATGGAAGACTAAGCAAGGATATGAAATGCGTGCTGTTGGTTACAATCCTCATGCTGCCGAGTACGCAGGTATGAATGTTGGCCGTAACGTTGTAAAAGCAATGTTCATAAGTGGAGTATTTGCAGGGTTGGCCGGAGCAGGAGAGGTACTGGGTGTATTCCATTATCAATCTGTGTTCGCGGCATCACCAGGATATGGTTTTGATGGTATCGCAGTGGCTCTACTTGGTTTAACACACCCACTTGGTGTTGTTCTTGCTGCGATTCTCTATGGTACGTTGACTTATGGTTCTGCAGGAATGAGTTTTGCTGCAGATGTTCCTCCAGAGCTTATTCGTATCGTTATAGGTTCAATCATATTCTTTATTGCGGCACAAGGGATTGTGCGCTGGGTGCTTAAGCCCTTTTACTTCAAGCGCAAGAAAGAGAAGGTGTTATAGATGGATCTGCAGACGTTAGGTCAACTGCTTAATACAACGCTTGTTTTTTCCACAGCGCTCATTTTTGCCTCACTTGGCGGCATCTTCTCTGAACGCTCCGGTGTCGTAAATATTGGACTTGAAGGTTTGATGATGTTTGGTGCTTTTGCCGCAGCAGTAGGCGGTTATTATGCTCAAGATGCTGGGATGGGTGAATGGGCTCCTTGGATTGGCGTACTATGTGCTATGGCCGTCGGGGTAATTGGTTCACTAATTCATGCAGTTGCAGCTATTACCTTTAAATCGGATCAGACGATCAGTGGTACGGTTATTAACTTTTTAGCCGCAGGCAGTACGCTCTACATGGTAAAGCTGCTGTTTGATGGATCTGCTGAAACTCCACTAATCGATGGGTTTAACAAGGTTTCAATTCCTGGACTCTCCAAAATCCCAGTGATCGGTGAAGGGATATTTAATTCCTATCCGACCACTTATCTGGCCATTGTGCTGGTTATTGTTATTTATTTCGTTTTGTTTAAAACGCCATTTGGACTGCGTTTACGCGCAGTAGGTGAACATCCTAGTGCTGCAGACACCTTAGGGGTCAAGGTGAAGCGGATGAGATATATCGGCGTAATGCTGAGTGGATTGCTGGCTGGTATCGGTGGTGCTACAATCACTCTAACTACAACTGGAACCTTTGGGCATAATACGATTTCAGGTCAAGGTTTTATCGCTATTGCAGCGATGATCTTTGGTAAGTGGAATCCGCTTGGTGCCTTTGGCGCTGCTGTATTCTTCGGATTCTCTCAAGCGATCCGTAACTACGTACAATTGTTTGAATGGTCAAAGGACATACCACAAGAGTTCATCTTTATGATTCCTTACGTATTAACGATCATTGTATTGGTGGGTGCTGTAGGTCGTTCCGCTGCTCCTAAGGCATTAGGTCAGCCTTACGATCCTGGTAAACGCTAGATCTTTTCGATTTTTTGCTTATATCATTATCAAGCCGTATTTCCGGACTTTTCCGGAGATACGGCTTTTTTTGTTAGGATCGATATGGATAAACATTAAGAGGTAAGGGCAAGTGTACAGGCGAAGGTACTTTTGTGCGAATAAACTGTTTTGAAGATGGTGGGAATCAGAGGCATGCAAAACTTTTTGGAGGGGATATTATGACTAAGCCAGTTACGAAAAAGCAGGTTATGAGGCTCATAGGTAAACAGATCATCGCTGTGAAAAAAGATGGCACACAGGTTACAGGAAAGCTGCTTCGTGTATCAGGAAATCGTCTTATTTTGCAACGTGTAAGTGGTAAAAAAGTACAAACTAAAGCAATCATTCCATTAGTGTTGTTTGATTTGCTCGCCATTGGTACTGCCCCTTATGCTTATGGTGGAGGTTATGGCGGTGGCTATGGAGGAGGCTATGGTGGAGCTACACCTTATGGTGGCGGTTACGGATATGGAACTCCTTATGGAGGTTATGGGTACGGAGGCACACCATATTCACCTTTTGGATTCTTTTGAGTTCCGATAAGTGATGCTTTGGCTAGGAGAATCGTTTCTCAAGCTCGTAACAAAAACTTAGCGATTGATAACGGGCTACGCTGTAGCCCAATTTTCGATAAAAGGCTAGCGCTGCTGCATTCCCTAGATCGACAGATACCTTAGAACGATGACAACCGCGAGAAAGTGCAAATCTTTCTGCCCGATCCATAAGCATATTTCCCAAGTGTTTTCGCCGAGCATCTGGTGCAATGGCTAGCATATCGATGTAGAGTAAATCACCATGCAGCAAGAAGTGGACAAACCCGTTTGGATCGCTTTCATAGTCGGGACAGGTGACAAGTGTGATTCCGTGTCCTAGACGACGGGGTAAATCCTTTTTGATTTTAGTGATTTCAGTTTGCGGCAGATGAGATAATGGAACGAGCTGTCGCTCGATTAAATCAAAAATAACAACGTCATCCTGCTTCGGTCGACGATAACGAATCATAGAGCGTCCCCTTTCCACGCATTGTCGTACATCATATGTTGGGAGAGGGGCAGGCGTTCCGAGAGGGTAGAAGCAGGAGTTGTGACGATTTTAAAAATAAGGGTATTGACTATCCGTGATAGGAATCATATAATGTGTCTAAACATTTTAACGAACATACATGTATCGGCAATGATGAGGACGAAGTTTTAAGGGCTCTTTTGCTCAGAGAGTGTGAGGATTTGCTGCAACCTCCACCGAAATCCCTTATATACGAGCTCACCTCGGAGCTGTTTCCCTGAAAGGTCCACTGGCTAGAGTGGTGGAATTATTAGGGGGAATCGTTTAGTCCGCGTTACGGACTTCAGGTTACAGAGATTAGGGCCCTTGCCTACATCGATGGATTTTTGTATACCTGATAAGGCGTTGCATCGCGAGATGTAATGCAAACATGGGTGGTACCACGGAAGATCAACCTTTCGTCCCTCACGCGCTAATACTGTGCGTGGGAGGCGGAAGGTTTTTTTGTTTTATAAATAACTATTTGCTGATGTATAGAGGACGGTCCGTCATTTGCATAATGAATGTTAAATATCGGAGGAGGAATACTGATGAGCGCGCAAATACCGGAATTACGGTCTACAGAGCAGCTAAAAGAAAAATGGATGGAGCCGGAAGTTATTACCGGTTCGGAAATACTACTCCGCAGCCTTGTATTGGAGGGTGTAGACACAGTATTCGGATATCCAGGTGGAGCTGTATTGTACATTTATGATGCATTGTACGGTTTTACGGATTTCAATCACGTGTTAACACGTCATGAGCAAGGAGCGATTCATGCAGCTGACGGTTATGCTAGAGCAAGTGGCAAACCAGGGGTGTGTATCGCAACCTCGGGTCCAGGCGCAACAAACCTTGTAACAGGTATTGCTACAGCATATATGGACTCCACTCCATTGGTCGTAATCACAGGTAACGTTTTCTCAAGCCTGATCGGTACAGATGCTTTCCAGGAAGCAGACATAACTGGAATCACGATGCCAATCACTAAGCACAGCTACTTTGTAAGAGATGTTGAGGATCTCCCTCGCGTAATACATGAAGCTTTCCATGTGGCGAATACCGGTCGTAAAGGTCCAGTATTGATCGATATACCGAAAGATGTGTCGGCAGCAAAGACGTTGTTCACACCAGTGAAGACCGTAAATCTTCGTGGCTACAACCCTTGTACAGTTCCAAACAAACTGCAGCTTGATAAACTGGTTCGTGCGATTGAGGTTGCTGAACGTCCGATTATCATTGCAGGTGGTGGAGTTATCTACTCCGGAGCACATGAGGCTATGTTCGAATTCGTGAAACGGACAGAGATTCCAATAACTACAACCCTGCTGGGACTTGGAGCCTTCCCAAGTGCTGAAGAGCTTTGGATGGGAATGCCAGGTATGCATGGCACATATACCGCAAACAATGCGATTCAGCAATGCGATTTGCTCATTAATATCGGTGCCCGCTTCGATGACCGTGTTACGGGTAGGCTGGACGGCTTCGCGCCAAAAGCCAAGATCGTGCATATCGATATCGATCCTGCAGAAATCGGAAAAAATGTATCGCCTGATATTCCGATCGTTGGAGATGTAAAAACTGTACTGGAAATGCTGATTCCTGAGGTTGGCCGTGCATCTAAGGCTGATGCTTGGAGAACGCATATCGCGCAGTCGAAGCTTGATCAGCCACTTCGGTATAAAGATTCGGAGACAGAGCTTAAACCACAATGGGTTATTGAAATGATTAATGACACCACTAATGGTGAAGCGATTGTTACTACGGACGTTGGCCAGCATCAAATGTGGGCAGCACAATATTACAAGTTCAATCATCCGCGTTCATGGATTACTTCAGGTGGTCTTGGAACGATGGGCTTCGGATTCCCATCAGCTATCGGTGCGCAAATGGCACATCCTGAACGGTTGGTAGTATCGATTAACGGGGATGGCGGTATGCAAATGTGTTCCCAAGAGCTGGCGATTTGTGCGATTAACAATATACCTGTCAAAATCGTTGTTATTAATAATCAAGTGCTTGGAATGGTTCGCCAATGGCAGAATCTTATCTATGACAAACGTTATAGCTATACTGACCTTGCAGGTAGTCCGGATTTCGTTAAGCTGGCTGAGGCCTATGGTGTAAAAGGTCTACGGGCGACGAATAAGGAAGAAGCACGTGATGCATGGCAGAAAGCTCTGGAAACACCGGGTCCAGTATTGGTAGAATTCGTTGTTCCAAAAGACGAGAATGTCTACCCGATGGTAACTCAAGGTTCAACCATCGATCATATGCTGATGGGGGATGAATAACAGTGACAAGACATACGATTTCTGTACTCGTAAATGACCAGCCAGGTGTGCTTCAACGGGTGTCAGGCTTGTTCGGTCGCCGTGGATTTAATATTGAGAGTATTACAGTCGGCCAGTCCGAAGAGGTTGGATTATCCCGGATGGTTATCGTTACTCTTGGCGACCAGCATACCCTTGAACAAATCGAGAAGCAGCTCTATAAGCTAATTGATGTTATCAAAGTTGTTGATCTTGGAGCTAAGCCAATGGTTGCACGCGAGCTGGCTCTGATTAAAGTGAATGCTGATCCAAGTGAGCGTCCGGAAATTTTGGGTGTAGTTGAGACTTTCCGTGCTTCAGTTGTCGATATCGGCAGCACCACTATACTGGTGCAGGTAGTTGGGGAGACACAGAAGATTGACGCGATGATCGAGCTATTGAAGCCTTATGGAATCAGAGAGCTGTCTCGCACAGGTGTTACGGCTATGGTACGTGGCAACTCTTAAATAGTTTATTTTGCGACTTTAACGGATTACTGCTTGATTGCATTAATCTGATATGATATGAATGACATTCCCGCTAAAGAGCGGGAGCTTGAGGAGCAGCTTGATCTAATCGACGAATCCAGTTCTCTTGAAGCACCCGCTCTTTATGATGGGTCTCAAATTAAAGGAGGATATTGACAATGGCAGTTACAACGTACTATGAACAGGATGCAGAACTTAGTGTATTAAAAGGAAAGACAATTGCGGTAATCGGGTACGGTAGCCAAGGACATGCCCAAGCACAAAACCTACGTGACAGTGGTCTTCAAGTTGTCATCGGTCTTCGTGAAGGTAAATCTTTTGAAACTGCGAAAAATGACGGTTTTGAAGTATTGCCAGTAGCTGAAGCAGTATCCCGTGCAGATGTTGTGCAAATCTTAATGCCAGATGAAACTCAAGCATCCGTATATAAAAATGAAGTGGAACCAAACCTCAAAAAAGGCGCAGCTTTGATGTTCTCCCACGGCTTTAACGTACACTTCGGACAAATCGTTGCTCCTAAAGATGCGGACGTGCTGCTCGTTGCACCAAAATCTCCAGGTCACATGGTTCGTCGTACTTATGTTGAAGGCTTTGGCGTTCCTGGCTTGATTGCTATCGAACAAGATGCAACAGGTAAAGCGAAAGAAATCGGTCTTGCTTATGCAAAAGGTATTGGTTGTACACGTGCAGGAGTTATCGAAACTTCTTTCCGCGAAGAAACCGAAACCGACTTGTTCGGCGAACAAGCAGTACTTTGTGGTGGTGTATCCGCACTGATCAAAGCTGGATTCGAAACTTTGACAGAAGCAGGCTATGCTCCTGAAATGGCTTACTTCGAATGTCTGCACGAATTGAAACTGATCGTTGACATGGTATACGAAGGCGGATTGTCCAGCATGCGCGATTCCATCAGTAACACTGCTGAGTACGGTGACTATGTAACTGGACCACGCATTGTAACTGAAGATACTAAAAAAGCTATGAAAGCTGTTCTGACAGATATTCAAGAAGGTAAATTCGCTCGTGACTTTATCCTTGAGAACCAATCCGGACGTGCTTTCCTTACCGCTACTCGCCGCAACGAAGCTGCTCACCCAGTAGAAGTTGTAGGTAGCCAATTGCGTGAAATGATGCACTGGATTAAGAAATAATTATAATCATACTTATGATTAAATAGTATTACCTTCAAATGCGGCCGTGACTTTGCGAGCCGCATTTGAGAGTTTCAGCACAATTTTTGGGAGGTGCTTAGCATGCGGAAAATTTATGTGTTCGATACGACACTGCGAGATGGAGAGCAGTCACCAGGTGTGAACCTCAACACGCGTGAGAAAGTGGAGATCGCTTACCAGTTAGAGAAGCTGGGAATTGATCGCATGGAAGCGGGTTTTCCAGCAGCTTCTCCAGGTGATCTAGCTTCTGTTAATGCGGTGGCAAGAGCTGTGAAGAACGTCACGGTAATCGGCCTTTCTCGTTCTAGAGAGACAGATATTGATGCTGTAAAAGAAGCACTACAGGGAGCGCAGGACCCTTGTATTCATATTTTTCTAGCTACATCTCCTATTCACCGGCAGCATAAGCTGCGGATGGATAAGGCTCAGGTGTTAGAAACTGCACAGTCTGCTATCCGATACGCTAAGAAATATTTCCCTAAGCTCGAGTTTTCATTAGAAGACGCGGGCCGTACGGAGTATGATTTCATGGCTGAAATGGTCGGCATGGCTATCCGGGAAGGGGCTAATGTTGTTAATATCCCGGATACTGTAGGTTATTTGAATCCTTCTGAGTACGGAGCTATCTTTAAATATCTAAAAGAAAATGTGCCTGATATTGAACGCGTACAGCTTAGTGCTCATTGTCATAACGACCTTGGCATGGCTACGGCCAATACGTTAGCCGCGATTCAGAATGGTGCAGATCAGATCGAAGGAACGATCAACGGTATTGGTGAACGTGCCGGGAACACAGCGATTGAAGAAGTGGCATTGGCGCTGGAGACACGTGCTGAATTCTTTGGCGCAAAAACTTCCTTAACTTTGTCCGAGATTTCTCGCACAAGTCGCTTGGTCAGCAAGCTGACAGGTATGGTGGTTCCAGGGAATAAAGCGATTGTAGGAGCTAACGCATTTGCTCATGAATCGGGTATTCACCAGGACGGAATGCTGAAAGAGAAAACCACTTATGAGATCATGACACCGGAGACCATTGGACTTAAAGAGAGCAAACTGGTACTTGGTAAGCACTCTGGACGCCATGCTTTCCGCGATAAGTTAAGTGATCTAGGGTATGATTTATCCGAAGAAGAGCTTAATACAGCTTTTTCGAGATTTAAGGATTTGGCGGATAAGAAAAAAGAAGTGTCGGATGAAGATATTTTGGCATTAATTGAAGAGAAACTAATTGATACGCCAGAAGTATTCAGACTTCAGACGATTTACGTTACTTACGGTAATAAAGCTGTTCCAACTGCTAAGGTGATTATCGATGGTCCGGAAGCGGAGCCTATTGTAGCAGAGGCAGAAGGCAATGGTTCTGTAGATGCCATCTACAATGCAATTGATAAAGCCACGGGTGAGGAAGTTACCCTTGGGGACTATTCCATTAAATCCGTCTCCCGTGGTAAAGATGCACAGGGCGAGGTTCATGTAGTACTGTCGCAGGGTGAAGTTGCTGCACAGGGCCGTGGACTTAGTACCGATATTCTGGAAGCGAGTGCCCGTGCTTATATTGATGCGCTTAACAAGCTTCTAGAGAAGCGTAAAACTTACACCAAACGTGACCACGCAAGTATATAAGTGAAATTATATTGTGCAGAAATTTACTAATACTTAGAGGAAGCCCTGACAGTGAACTCACTGTCAGGGCTTTTTTGTTATTCAAAAAATTTGCTAATTGAGCCAATTCTGGCGAAATTTCAGATCTGTTCAGAAATTGTTCATGTCGGCAAATTACAATCGAAGGGAGATTATTGAAGTATTTGGAGAACAAACAACTTAGAAATAGTCGAGTAAGTACTTTTATAGGAAGAAGGAGGACTTTCGTTTTATGTGGAAAAAGAAAATTGGTTTATGGATGGTAGTAATACTTCTTAGTACGCAGTTTTTCAATGCTTTTGGCTTCGATTCTCAGGTCAAAGCAAAGGCGATTGAGAACAGTGCTAATATCATTACAAGTGTGACGATGTCTGTATATGAGAATGGGGTACAGGTCACAGATTCTGTTTACAAGCTGAGCTCCACCGTGAAGTTGAACTATAACTGGGCGGTTCCAGATGGAAGTGATTACGTTGCAGGTGATACTTTTACATTTGAACTACCAGAAGGGTTTGTGCTCGAGAAAGACTTTTTGAATAAAAAGATTATGATTGAAGGGCAAGAACTGGGGCATTACGACATTATAAAAGGGAGTCCTAACAAAGTTACCTTAACATTCACCGGTGAAGTCGGAGAATATTTCGATGTCAAAGGTGCAATTGAAGTGGAGACTCGTTTTGACACAACAAAGTTTACGGATACTATACCCTATACGATTAAGTTTCCGATAAATGGTGGTGCAGAGCAGGAGTTTACAGTCCAATTTAAACCTGAGGTTAGTTCTACTATTGACAAAGATGGAGTTGCGGTAGGCACTAATCAAGGAAATTATAATGCCAAACAGATTAAATGGACTGTTGATGTGAACAAAGTTATGGATAGTGTATATGGAGCTGCTGTAACTGATGTAATCCCTACGGGTTTAGCTTTAACTGATATAAGTGATATCAAGGTCAGTAAGCTTAGTGTAGCGTTAAACGGTACTGTATCTCTGGGTGCTCCTTTAAACAATAGTCAATATTCTGCAACTCTAGTGGGGAACACCCTAGAGGTAAAGTTTATTACTCCAGATATTAATACACCTATTACGGAAGCATACCGTATTGAATACGTTACGGATGTTATTGATGATACTAAAACCACTTTTGTAAACACGGCAACTTTCAAGGGGAATAATACAGGACCTTTTTCAGATAATGCAAGTGTATCTCTTAATCATGGAGCATTATTGAAGAAATCTTTTCTCAGTTATAATTCCGTGACACAGGACACTTATTGGGCGATTGAGTACAATTATGGTGAAAAATCGATCTCTAAAGCAGAGGCCAAATTGTTCGATTATTATACGGACTCTCAACAGTTTGTACCTGGCTCTCTGAAGGTATATAAATTAGATTTCACTAAGTCTAAAGATAATCCTGATAAAGTTTTAGTAACTGACTACACAGTATCTGAGAATACTTTAACTCCGAAAGCAGGGCTGAAAAATTTCGAATTATCATTTAATAATAATATTTCGAATGCTTACAAGATCGAGTATCAGACCCGGGCGAAAGATCGCATCGAAGAAGCAACAAAGGTTTCAAATACTGTTACTACTATAGTTAATGGTGTTACTAATGACAAGCCTGCGAGCGGGACACTTAATCAAGATATTATCTCCAAGAAGGTAGGACAGGCTAATTACGCTGATAAAACTATAAGCTGGACAATAAAAATTAATAGTGATAAAAAAGTAATGAATAATGTAGTGATTACGGATACCTTCCCTAACAGAGGTTTGAAATTTACTGATGTTGGGTTTGTTATCAAAGATGATAGCGGTAAACTAGTGGACTCTTCTATGTATACTCTTGATGATTCAAAACCTACAGAAGGTTTTACCGTGAAATTCAACTCATCAATAGATAAGACTTATACAATTACTTACAAAACGTATTTCAATAATGATTGGTTGAAGAATAGTAACGGGACTGTATATGATTGGGTTAAGAACGAAGTGAAATTTTTGAATAGAGCTTCTGTTGTATGGAATGACCCGTCCAAACCTACAGAAACGAAAACCATCACGGTTGAGGATACATTCTATCCTGATTCAAAAGCAAAGAATAATGGCTACAAAAACGGTTCCTATGACGCTCAAACCAAAGAGATTTCTTGGGAAATAGGGATTAACTACAATAGCAAAGAGCTTGATAAAGCTGTGCTTGTTGATACCTTAGAAGATAAACAGCAGTTGATAGAGGGATCTATAAAGGTTTATGAACTTTCGATAGAAAGCAGTGGTAACCCTAAAGTTGGAAAAGAAGTCACTGTTACTGCCAGCTCTAATCCCAAACTATATTCTGTAGATTACAATAAAACGACTAAATTGTTGAAAATAAGCTTTAATGAAAAAATTGCTAAGCCTTATTTGATTAAATTCAGCACCAGCTTAAAGGATCAAGTGGTCGAGAATGGAACGATTTACAATACAGCTAAGCTGTCTGACAATGGTGTGCCTGTATCAAAAGATTTGAAAAGTGAAGTTAGCATTCCAAACGGTGGTAAAAATGATCAATATGTTACCAAGTCAGGAGTACAGGACCCTAAAAATGAGACAAAACTAAATTGGACTTTAAAGATCAACTATAACCAATCTCTTGTAGAAGATGCACAAATCATTGATAATCCGGACGCTAATCAAATGTTCTTGCCGGAGTCATTCCGGTTGCTGCCGACAACAATTTTAAAGGATGGCACAGTCAATGAATCTGGTCCAGCACTCATTCAAGGAGCGGACAAGGATTATACGCTTGAATTTACAAAGGATGACAAGACAGGTGCAGAGCAATTTAAATTGAAGTTCAATAAAACGATTGAGAAACCTTTTATTTTGAAGTATGATTCTATAATTTTAGAGGCAAAAAATGGTGGGAAAATTAGTAACTCTGTTAAATTTAGTGGTAATGGATCCCAAACGGAAACCCAATCCAAAGAATCAAGTGTAACTGTAGTATTTTCGGATTCTAGTGGAATTGGACAAGGGACTAGAAAAGAATTAGCTGTCAAGAAAGTAGATGCAGCAGATAATAGTAAAGTTCTTGAAGGAGCTATCTTCAATTTATATCGCGTGTCTGGATCGGAAGAGGTTTTATTTAGCACATCTATTCCGACAGATAAAGACGGTAAAACAGTATTTAAAGATCTCCGGCCTGGTAAATACTTCTTGCAAGAAAAAACGGCACCTATTGGATATATCAAGGATGCAAATAAATATGAGGTGAAATTTAGTTCAACAACAGTTACAGATATGACTGTAACGAATCAAAAGATAGTGACGCCAACAACAGCACCAACAACAGCGCCAACAACAGCACCAACAACAGCACCAACAACAGCGCCAACAACAGCACCAACAACAGCACCAACAACAGCACCAACAACAGCACCAACAACAGCACCAACAACAGCACCAACAACAGCACCAACAACAGCACCAACAACAGC
>Ga0153923_100487_pt1 | contig 12611 bp, 12 predicted proteins | sample TSNJ007MetaG_FD_104682 | JGI IMG/M metagenome (GOLD analysis project Ga0153923, IMG submission 104682) | Attine ant fungus gardens microbial communities from New Jersey, USA - TSNJ007 MetaG | ecosystem: Host-associated > Fungi > Mycelium > Unclassified | place: USA: New Jersey, Brendon T. Byrne... | reverse complement strand
GCGATTGCTCCGCAAAAGGTAGGTATCGTAGAACCTTGTTTTTCTGAGTACCGGCAGCTATCTGTGCAATTCGGTGCAGAAGTATTATCTGTTCAGGGGACAAGGGAACAGCACTTCCAAGCTGGAGTGAACGAGATTGCCGGGCTGCTGGAGAAGGTTGATCTGCTGTTCCTTGGACAGCCGAACAACCCTAATGGCGTTCAGTATACTGTGGATGAGCTGCGCTGGTTAGCGCAGAAGGCTGAAAGCTACGGGACGTATTTGGCTGTGGATGAAGCCTTTATTGATTTTATTCCAGAAGCAGAACGAAATACGCTTTTGCCGGATCTGGATCAGTTTCCGCATACGATTTTGGTGCGGTCGATGACGAAATTTTATGCGATTCCCGGACTGCGTCTCGGGTTTGCCATTTCGCATCCGGAGCTGGCAAAGGTGATGACCGGAAAGCAGGTTACCTGGAGCGTGAATGGTTTGGCGCTGCTGGCGGGCGAAGCCTGCCTTGAGTGTGGGCACGAGTATGGACGTCGCACACGCGAACTGATCGCCACGGAACGGGAACTGCTGCGGCAAGGCCTTATGCAGCTAGGCTGCGATGTGCCGCCAGGAGAAGCCAACTTTCTGCTCTGTGGCCTGCCTTCGCCGTGGAGTGCGGCTGAGATGCAGATCCGTCTTGGGCGTGTCGGAATACTGGTGCGCAGCTGCGCTATGTACCCCGGTCTAGGAGACGAGCATATCCGAGTAGCCGTTAAGGGACATGAGGATAATGTCCGGCTGCTAAAACAGATGAAGGAAATTCTGGCGGATAAGTGACCTGTGTAGCTTAGAGGGCAGCGGGTTTGCTGTTAAAGTGTCTGGTGTAGAGCAAAAATTGCGATTTGATACCGGATGGCAGGCTTCAGCTCGCATGCTTAGGGTTGTGACAAAGTTTGGTGAGATAGCTTCTGATGGACATCCTCCAAAGTGCATTCGTTGTATTTCGTACAACAGAACTCGCTTTGCTGGCGTAGCAATTCGATTCTATAGCACTTTGTACAATAGAAGTTTAGAAATTGATGCGAAATAGGTTTTTACGTGACATTCTATTGCACGAAATACAGCAGAATGGCTTTTGCCAGTGAATAAAGCCGAATCTGTTGTATAAAGTGCAATAGATGGGTGAGGGACGGATTTTTAGGTGGATATTGGAGTATGTGTTGGAGTAGATTTTAGAGCAGATAGTCATTTGCTGAAATAGAGAATTAGGTAGTTTCTAAGTGAGGCGGTTGAGGAAGTACAGGCGCGACCGCGAAGCTGGTTGGATGAATGGATAAAAGTAATGTGCTGTGGAAGGAGCAAGATCGATATATGGTGCAAGTAAAGATTCCATTTAACCTCGCAGGAGGTGTAAAAGAGTACCATTCGGCCATCTGGCCAGGGCTTGCTTTACAGTGGAAGGGAAACCATCTGCTACTAGAGCTACCTGCTGAAGCAGATGGTTTATCGAGTGCGTTTTATGGTGGAGGAATGAATCGGCTAGAGAGGGCCGTCAATTTATATGTTGACCGCAATTATGAATGTAGTGATCCTGTTCAGGATATGGAGAATAAGCTCCGCGAGTGGGGTTATTCAATGTCTGGCTGTGCCGGTCTGATGACGGCAGTACCGCTAGAGCATGCAGCGGTAGCTGAGGAAGACACCGGCTCAGCGGGTATTTTTGTTTGCGTTACTGCCGCCGCAGGAAATGCTGCGCGCGCGGGTGTGGAACGCAATGTGCTGGCTGTTTATCGCCCGGGTACGATTAACATAATGCTAGGTATTGATGGCCGCCTGACACCGGCGGCCATGGTCAATGCTGTGCAGACAGCTGTCGAAGCCAAAGCTGCTGCACTGGCAGACCTCGGGATTACCGATCCCGAGAATGGCCTGATCGCTACCGGAACAACTACGGATGCGATAGTGCTCGCTGTGAGCCAAAGTGGGCGATACAAGGCAGAGCATGTTTACGCCGGAACCGCTACCGACCTTGGGGGCGCAATCGGACGCCTTGTATACAGCGCAGTGACGGGCAGCTTGCTGTCGGTTCAGGCAAGGAAGGACAGCTAATGAGAATGGATAGCTGGAGAAACAGAAGATTGTTCAGAGGTGATCGCCTGTGACAATCGCTTTAGTACTGCTTGCGGCTTATGTAATTGATCGGATCGTAGGTGATCCGCGTAGCTTGCCCCATCCCGTAATTGGTATGGGCAAAGCAATCACGGCTCTGGAGCGGGCGATCCGTCGTTTATGGTCCCACCCGCAAAGCCTGCGCAGAGCAGGGATGTTACTTCCGCTATGTGTGGCAGGTGGTGCTTGGGCACTTACAGCCATCCTATTATGGCTGCTGTCGTTTATCTCACCTTGGCTCGTCTGGTTAGCCGAGGCTTGGTTGATTTCAACCACGATTGCCTCCAAGGGACTAAAGGATGCAGGAATGGCGGTGTACGTGGAATTGCAGAAGGGCGATATCCCTGCTGCCCGCAAGGCGTTGGGGATGATCGTGGGGCGTGATACGACTTCGCTAGATTGCCCGGAAATTGTGCGTGGCACGGTAGAGACTGTAGCAGAGAATATCGTCGATGCGATTATTTCTCCATTGTTCTATGCGCTCATCGGTGGCGCGCCGCTTGCTATGGTTTATCGAGCAGTAAACACACTCGATTCCATGGTGGGATATAAGAATGATAAATATCGAGATCTCGGCTGGGCATCCGCTCGGCTTGATGATGTTGCCAACTTCATTCCAGCACGGATTACGGCATTGCTCTTGGCACTGTGTGCATGGCTGCTTCGTCTGGATTGGCGCAATTGCCTGCAAATGGTGAAGAGGGATGCGCGTCTCCATCCAAGCCCAAATAGCGGCTATCCAGAATCCGCTGTTGCGGGCGCACTTGGTATCCGTCTCGGAGGAGAGAACGTCTATCATGGTGTCGCTTCTTTCCGAGCCTATATGGGTGATCCGGTACGAGCGATGGAGCCGGACGATATTATTCAGACCTCGCGGATGATGATGCTCTGCTCTTCAATATTCGTTACTATCTGCGCAACCCTAGCTTGGATATGGATTGGAGGCTGATGCTAGACATGGCGTTTCCTTGTATAGAGCTAGAAATAGTACTTATTCGCCACGGGCAAACTCAGTGGAATGCTGAGCATCGTTACTTAGGACATACGGATCTCCCATTGCTTACTGATGCAGTAGAGCAGCTATCTCAGCTTAAGCAGCAGCTTGATGGGCTGACTGAACGGGGGTCTGAGGTATCAAATGGTTTCTGGCGAGTATTTTGCAGCGATTTGCTTAGATGCCGGGAGACTCTAGCTTACATTTCTCCTTCTTTAGAGAAGGTGGCTGTCTACGATCGGCGCCTGCGTGAAATGAATTTTGGAGCTTTCGAAGGCTGTACTTATGAGGAATTGAAGGATAACTCACTGTATAGAAGGTGGATTGATAGTCCTTCCACAATTACACCACCGGATGGTGAAACATGGGCGCAGTTTGACGAACGGTTGCGTAGCTTCCTGTCAGATCTGGGGCGAGGGGCTGAGGATACATTTGTGCAGGCTGCAATTAGTGAAAAAAAGGCTGAGGTAATAACAAGCAGGGTATTGGTAGTCACACATGGTGGTGTTATTCGGAATTTCCTTGCACAGTTAATTCCTGGTGTCACATTCTACAGCGCAGTTGCACCTTCTCCGGGAACAGCAATGGTACTCAGGCTATTTTGGCGGAACGGGCAATGGTCAGCAGATATTTCGGGAGATTGATGAGAAAATCAAATGAAAAAAAGGGTTGCACATATTAGTCATACCTAATATGTGGAACCCTTTATGTTTAAACTATCGTTCGCCCTCAGCAGAATAAAGTGGATAATTAGATGTTAGGTAACCATTCCTTATAGGTATCTGCACGTGATTGCAATTCATTATACAGCATGCTGGCATGGTAACCGTCGCACACGGCATGGTGGAATTGCCCCGATATTGGTAATAGTATTTTTTTGTCTTGATGAAAATATTTTCCTATAGTAAAGATGGGAAGCAGGAAGGTTCCCTCGTTATACACGTTCAGGTTAAAGCCCGTAAAGCTGACCCACGGAATACTAGAAATAGGGAAGGTGTTCGGTGGTTCGTTTGCTTTAGCGATAAATTGTTTCACGCTTCCGTACATTTTCATATCATCCAGATAACGGTTATAGAAATCATTAAACTTTTCTCCGTACGAAGTCCAGATGCTTGAGAAGGTCTTATCATCATCATGGAAAATTGTAAAACTAGGTGACATGCTATCCCAATAACCTAATCTACCTTCAGAATCAAAGCAAGTGCGGAATTCACTATGACGGTTCACCACCGTAGTTATCATGTGGATTAGTGCTGGGTACAGCTTAATTCCCTTATGCTTAAGCTCTGACAGTAGAAGGGTGATATCAATATTTGCGGTCATGCTATAGGTGCATCTGACATTGTTTAAATAATGTTCAAAATAGGGTTTTCTACTCCAGTTATCAATGACAATCGGGTTAAAAATCATTTGTTATGACCTCCTAAAATTATTTCATTTTTCATTTTAGGAGGTCTGCTGGACTGATTTCACCATATCCTTATCACAATCCTTTGAGAAAGTATTTTGTAACGATGAGTATACCATCATCATCGCCGTAATTAAACTAGATCAAGTGGAAGGAAGATGCATTTATAATGCTGAGTGAAAAGTTGGTTATTGAAAAATTGCTTCAGCAAAAGCGTACGAGTGTTGCTTCCATCGTAGTGATGATGTGCGGTGTAGCGGGGTCGGGTAAAACAACCTTTGCTAAAAAGCTGGAGAAAGAGGGATTCGCCAGACTTTCGATAGATGAAGATATTTGGGCCACGCACGGACGTTTCGGGGTGGATTATCCAGAGCAGAATTATGAGTCCTATAAAGAAGAGTCAGAGATAAAGCTGCGGGGGGAGCTGGTGAATCTGCTTCAGGCAAAACATCATGTTGTCATCGATTTCAGCTTCTGGCAACGTCAGAGACGGAACGATTACAAGCAGCTCATTGAGAGTTATGGTGGCGTGTGGGAACTGATTCACTTAAAAATTCAGCCAAATGAATTGCGTCAGAGACTGCTTATCCGGAGTGAACGTTTTGACGCTAATGCCGCATTTCCGATTACTGAGGACATACTAACCCGGTTTTTAAATGGTTTTGAGATCCCTACTGGAGAAGGGGAGCTTGTGATCGAAGCATAGATCTATAACTTGATTTTTTGGGCATTTGTCCCCTCATAGAACCACAGCCGGATTAAAATCCCATGGCTGTGGTTCTTTTTTTAAGCGAGTGATTGTGCCATGATAGTCATGGGGGCGATTGAGAGATGTTTAAGGATTTTAAGCTCATAGCCGGACGGCCGGTGTATATACAAATTAAAGACTATATGAAGCACTTAATCATAAAAGGCGGTCTGCAAGGCAATCAAAAGCTGCCCTCCACACGAGAACTCAGCACATTGCTTAAGGTTAGCCGCAACTCCGTAATCTCTGCTTATGCAGAGCTTGAGGATGATGGATTTGCGTATGCCGTGCAGGGTCAGGGAAGTTATGTGGCACCTACACCTCCCGGCAGTGAAACAATCTCTTCCTGGACGATGGACTGGAAGACGCGTATCAATGATCATGCGCGGCTGGCGGAGGATCTGGATATCATGAAGCGCGGCATACGAGCGGAGAAGGGGACGATCTCCTTCACGAGCATCGCACCTGATGAGAGTCTTTTTGATCTAGATAATGTGAAACGCTCCTTTATGGATCGTATGTCGGTGGAAGGCAACGTCTTACTAAATTATGGATATGCCAAAGGGTATAAGCCTTTAATAGACTATTTGAAGCAGTACATGGAGCACAAAGGCGTTGAAATGAAAGGCAAGGATATATTGATCACCAATGGCTTTACAGAGGGATTCGATATTGTATTGTCTGCACTTAGCAAAAAGAATGGTTCGGTCATCTGTGAGAATCCAACGCATCATACGGCGATCAAAAATCTGAAGCTGAATGGCTTTGAGATCACCGGGATTCCTATGGAGCGTGATGGGATTGATCTGGTTGAGCTGGAGAAGGCATTGCAGGAGCAAGCTTTTGACTGTGCCTACTTTGTCCCTTCTTATCATAATCCGACCGGCATTGTAATGTCTCCCGAGAAAAGACAGAGGCTAATGAAGCTGATGAACCGGTACCAAATACCAGTGATCGAGGATGGTTTTAACGAGGAGTTACGCTATTCGGGCTCACATGTGGCTCCACTTATCGCAGCAGCAGGGAGCGGCAACAGCGTGATCTATCTAGGTAGCTTCTCAAAGGTATTATTTCCGGGACTACGCGTAGGCTGGGTGCTGGCAGATCAGGAGCTGATCTATTCTCTCGAAAGCGTCAAGCGCGCACGTACCATTCATACCTCGACGCTGGATCAATCCATTTTGTATCAGTACTTATTAGGTGGCCATTTAGAGAAGTATTTGAAAAAATCCAGAGCGGAATATAAACGAAAATATGAATTAACCCTGCAATGCTGTAAGGAGTTTATTCCTTATACGACGTTATCAGGGGATGGCGGATTGCATCTTTTTGTAACCTTCGCGGAGGGCTTTAATACAAGGACGCTGCTGGCGGCCTGCCATGAGCAAGGGGTTATTTTTACAGCAGGAGATATATTCTTCACAGACGGTAAAGGTCAAAATACGATACGGATCGGTTTCTCCAGAGTGACGGATGAGGATATCCGCAAGGGGATCGAGATTATTGGCAGAACAGCACGACAACTAATGGGATAAAGAGGTGCTTGAGATGAAGATGAAGGTAGGCGTAATTATGGGCGGGGTGTCCTCAGAGTATGAGGTATCCATGAATAGCGGTAGAGAGATTTTAAAGAATCTAGATCCCAATAAATATGAGGTTACTCCAATAGTGATCACCAAGCGTGAAGAGCTTATTGAGCAGGCAAAAGGAATCGATATCGCGCTGCTTGCGCTCCACGGAGCTTACGGAGAGGACGGTACGGTTCAGGGGACGCTGGAGACGATGGGGATTCCTTATACGGGTAGTGGCGTTTTGTCTAGCAGCATTTGTATGGATAAAGATCTTTCCAAAAAGCTTATGCGCTGCTCAGGCGTCAATACCGCGGATTGGCTGTGCTGGGATAGTATGAAGGATTATTCTCAAGAAGCCGTAGAGCGGATTGGGTATCCTGTTATGGTGAAGCCATGTGCAGGCGGTTCGAGTATCGGTATGGAAAAGGTGAGCAGCAGCGAGAAGCTGTTGAGCGCAGTAGAGAAGGCTTTTGCTTGTGATCAGTCGATTCTGATCGAGAGCTACATTCAAGGCCAGGAAATCACTTGCTCCATTCTAAATGGTGAGATGCTGCCCGTTTTGGGAATCACCTCGGTGCATGCGGAGTGGTTCGATTACAGTGCGAAATACGAAGATGGCGGGGCAGACGAACGGGTCATTGATCTACCAGCTGAGGTGTATGAGCGAGTACGTGATGCAGCCTTAACTTGCTACAAAGCATTAAAATGCAGCGTGTACGCAAGGGTGGATATGCTCATTAAGGATGGTATTCCATATGTGCTGGAGGTGAACACATTACCGGGCATGACGAAGGCGAGTCTTTTACCAAAAAGCGCGCAAGCGGCAGGTTACACCTTCAGCGGACTGCTGGACGAGATCATTTCCCTTTCCCTAGCAGAAAAGAGTCCGAAAGAAGAGGTGCTCAGTCATGCATAATGAATGGATTACTCCGCGTGTACGGGAGATTGCTCCCTCGGGGATTCGGGCTTTTTTTGACCTAAGTACAGGGAATCAGGATATTATATCGCTTGGTGTAGGCGAGCCTGATTTCGTTACACCGGAGCATGTAAGAGCTGCCTGTATTCGTGCTTTGAATAATGGGGAGACGATGTATACACCAAATTCCGGCTTGTTGGAGCTTAGAGAAGAGATTGCCTCTTATCTGCACACAAGCTTCAATCTCCGCTATGAGCCAACTAACGAGATTATGGTTACAGTGGGAAGCAGTGAAGCCGTGGATTTGGCTCTGCGGGCCTTTATTACACCCGGGGATGAGATTATCGTCCCTTCTCCGAGCTATATTGCGTATTCGCCGATTACTCATTTGAACGGTGGGATTACGGTAGAGGTTGAATCTTCAGCCGAGCAGGGTTTTAAACTTACTCCTGAAGCGTTGCGGCAGGTGATTACCCCGCGTTCCAAGATTCTTATGGTGAATTTTCCGACTAATCCTACAGGAGCAGTAATGACTTACGAGGATTGGCTACCCATTGCACAGATTGTAAAAGAGAATAACTTACTTGTCATTTCAGATGAAATCTATGCCGAGCTAACCTATGATAGTCAGCATGTAAGTATTGCCTCTCTTCCTGGGATGTTGGAACGAACGATTGTCATTAGTGGCTTCTCCAAAGCCTTTGCGATGACTGGCTGGAGAGTAGGCTATGCTTGTGGTGATCAGGAATTAATTGCTGCGATGCTCAAAATCCATCAGTACACTGCGATGTGTGCTCCAATACTAGGTCAAATCGCTGCCATTGAATCACTGCGGAACGGTATGGAGCATAAGGACCACATGAAACGATGCTTTGATGAGCGAAGAAAGCTGCTGGTTAGTGGATTTCGATCTATTGGTTTACCGTGCCACGAGCCGGAGGGTGCATTTTATGTCTTTCCTTCCATCGCTAATACCGGAATGAAGTCAGAAGTTTTCGCTTTGCAGCTGCTCAAGGAGGTTGGTGTTGCTGCGGTTCCGGGGCATGTGTTTGGAGCGGGTGGAGAAGGGTATATTCGCTGCTCTTATGCAGCATCCCTACAAAAATTGACGGAAGCGCTGGAGAGAATCGAAGGATTTATGAAAGTGAAGTTGTAATTCTAGTGGTCCCCATCTATCATAGATGGGGGCTTTTATGTGTAGATAAGATAGAATAGGTTATACGGATATCTTTAATTGGAGGTTAAAATATGATTTCATCTATTCAAGAAGTAATTAAACGAATCACACCAGCGGATGAACAGTCTTTCCTAAAGGCGGAGCACCGCTTGAACATTCTAACTAAACCACCGGGCAGCCTGGGACAATTGGAGACGCTGGCCGTTAAGCTCGCCGGAATTTCGGGTACGGAGCAGCCTAGTTTCACCAAACGAACGGTAGTTGTGATGGCTGCCGATCACGGTGTATGCTGCGAGGGAGTTAGCGCGTTTCCACAGGAAGTCACAATGCAGATGGCCTATAATTTTCTCAGCGGAGGAGCGGCTGTGAATGTACTGGCACGTCAAGCTGGGGCTGAGGTAAAGTTCGTAGATATCGGTGTTAACGGCGACCTTAGTCATGAGGATCTGATTGATTGTAAAGTGCGCCGAGGAACGGATAATATAGCCGTGGGACCTGCGATGAGTCGTGAAGAAGCGATGAATGCTGTGCTTGTAGGTATAAGAATCGCACAAGAAGCGATTGAGAACGGGACAGAGATTTTTATTACAGGTGAAATGGGCATAGGGAATACAACGGCTAGCGCAGCTATTCTGTGTGCTCTAAAAGGAATACCACCTGAAGTAGCCGTTGGAAGAGGAACGGGAATTGATGATGAACGTTTACTACATAAGATTGCAGTTGTGGAACGCGCTTTAAAGGTGAATCAGCCGAATCCGGCAGATCCGCTGGATGTATTGTCCAAAGTAGGGGGACTGGAAATCGCCGGTTTGACGGGTCTGATTCTTGGCGCAGCTGCTGCCAGGGTACCTGTCATTTTGGATGGTTTTATTTCGGGTGCGGCAGCTCTTGTGGCGAAGGCGCTTGCGCCAGAATCCATTGCTTATATGATAGGCTCCCATCTATCAGGAGAACAAGGACATAAGCTGATGCTGGAGCGGCTTGGGCTTGAACCGTTGTTTAACCTGGGTCTTCGTTTGGGTGAAGGAACTGGAGGCGTATTGTCCCTTCATTTAATTGAGGCGATATGCCGCATTTTGAGCGAAATGGCCACCTTTGAAAGTGCAGGCATCTCTGGAGCTGGGAAACAATGAGTATTCTTGTAACGGGAGGGGCGCGTAGCGGGAAAAGTGGTTTTGCAGAAAAACTGATGTCGTCACTGGCAGATCAGGCCTTCTATGTTGCAACCGGACAAGCGTTTGATGATGAAATGAATGAACGGATTGCACTGCATCAGCAACAGCGCTCGCAAAGCGGATATGCTTGGGAGACGTTAGAGGAGCCTTATGATTTGCCAGATCTTCTTAAGCGTTTATCTGGTGAAAAGGCGGTTCTCGTAGATTGTCTAACGTTGTGGTTATCGAATGTACTGCTAGCCATGGAAGGATTTACGGATAGGCAAGAGTTGATTGAGAGCGAGATTACAAGACTTGAAGACAGTGTGCGCACATTTCAAGGAAACCTCATTTTGGTCACTAATGAGGTTGGAGATGGTATTGTTCCGGAGTATGCGCTTGGCCGATTGTACCGTGATCTGGCAGGACGTATGAACGCGCTGCTTGCTCGGCAATGCGAGCAGGTTTTTTTAGTGACTGCGGGCATTCCAATTGAACTCAAGAGCAGGGAGTATCATTTATGAGGGAGCGCAGGGATGCTGCCGCGGCTGCCTTTCAGTTTTTGTCCCGGTTTCCTGTAAAGAGTGACCCTGGATTTTCTCCTGAGCTGCTGCGCCGAAGTGTGCTGTTCTATCCTGTGGTGGGTGCAGCTATCGGACTGTGCGTAGCTGCTGGGGCAGCTTTGACGAGTTGGATTTTACCGGCTTGGCCAGCAGCTGTTATTACCCTCATCTTATGGGTAGGACTTACTGGCGGCCTGCATCTCGATGGTTGGATGGACAGCGCCGATGGTCTGCTAAGCTACCGACCAAGGGAACGGATACTGGAGATTATGAAGGACAGCCGTGTGGGTGCGATGGGTGTGCTCGCCTGCGTGCTGCTCTTGCTGTTAAAGGCCTCTTTAGTGGCAGCATTAATCGAAGGCTACGCCTATTACGAGCTGCCACTGCTCTTGCTGCCAGCGATCTGGAGCCGCTGGTATATGGTGCGGGCAATGGTACGTTATCCCATTGCCCGCGGGAACGAGGGGCTGGCCGCAAGCTTCGCCGGCCTCGCTCCCTCGCATGAGCGGCGCGCGCTGGCGATAGCCGCGCTGGTCTCGCTAGCCGCAGCCGGTGCGCCTCTGGCGCTCGGCGCGGGCATAGCCGCGTGGCCGCTGCATCTGGCGGCAGCGTTACTGCTGCCGGCTGCGGCCTTGGCCAGCGGCAACGTTGCTGCGCGGCGGATTAGCAGCCGGCTCGGCGGGCTCACCGGTGATGTGTATGGCGCGCTGAATGAGCTGCTAGAGGCTGTGCTCCTACTAGTATTAGTGCTGCTCCAGCACAATTTCATGTGAGTGGCTCCTGAGGGTGACGCATAGTAGCCAGCTGGCTCAATCTGGTTATATCCTCTTTTGATGCCTGTGGTTCCAGTTGTTTGGTGGCCCGGATGCTTGCAGGTCCACATAGTGATATTTTTATAGTTCAATAGGAAAGAGGGATGACATGGTTGCTGCCATTCTACTATTTGTAATTGCCGGCCTTGCTGAGATCGGAGGCGGATACTTAGTATGGTTATGGCTAAGAGAATCAAGACCTCTCTGGTACGGTTTGGTAGGTTCTGTGATTCTGATTGGCTATGGCATCATCCCTACGTTGCAGAAGTTTCCGTCCTTCGGAAGAGTGTACGCAGCCTACGGCGGGGTGTTTATCGTGCTCGCTGTGTTATGGGGCTGGCTAGTAGACAAGAAAACACCCGATGTATATGACTGGGTTGGTGCTGTTATTTGTGTGATCGGCGTTTCGGTCATTCTTTGGGCGCCAAGACATTAACAAAACAACCCGTTCAACACTTTCGTGTGAACGGGTTGTTTTTATTTAAGCCTAAGCTTTAGATCTTAAATTGTTGCACAGCTTCCTGAAGCTTCTTAGCCTGCTCATATAGATGCTGCACGGTTACTGCATGTCCTTCAAGCTCTATACGTTGGCGCTCGGAGTTCTCGGATAGTGTGTCCGCACTTTCTTGGGATCTTGAAGTGATTTGTGCGGTTTCCTCGACGGAAGCACTAACTTCTTCGGTACTAGCTGAGATTTGCTGCGTCGCGGCAGATACGGATTGAATATTCTGATTGATACTCTGGATCAGGATCAGGAGGTGATTGAAGGCATCGCCTGCTTCTGCCACTTTGCCTACCCCTGAGGCTACCTCAGAATTCACATGGTTCATCTCAGTAACGGAGCGATTCATATCCTCCTGAAGTCCGAGCAGGAAATCACGAATCTGCTCATTCGCATTACGGGATTGTTCGGAAAGCTTGCGTACTTCTCCGGCAACAACGGCAAAGCCGCGTCCATGTTCGCCTGCACGTGCTGCTTCGATCGAAGCATTGAGCGACAGCATTTGAATTTGCTTCGTAATTTCAGTAATACTATGAACGACTTCTCCGATCATTACTGATCGTTCGTTCATAACTTGTAATTGCTCCAGCGACTGCAGGGAGGCACGTTCAACATGGCGCATTT
>Ga0153923_100485_pt1 | contig 12637 bp, 10 predicted proteins | sample TSNJ007MetaG_FD_104682 | JGI IMG/M metagenome (GOLD analysis project Ga0153923, IMG submission 104682) | Attine ant fungus gardens microbial communities from New Jersey, USA - TSNJ007 MetaG | ecosystem: Host-associated > Fungi > Mycelium > Unclassified | place: USA: New Jersey, Brendon T. Byrne... | reverse complement strand
GGGTAGATGGTGCCCTGTGCCAGGTACTTGATGTTGTCCAGCTTGCAGGATTCGGCATCAAACACGTCGATGAAGGTACGGCCGATGATCTTGCGCTTCTTCTCCGGGTCGGCTTCGCCGGCCAGATTGTTCAGGAACTGGTCTTCGGCGTTGGCGCGGATCACCTTGACGCCCATGTTCTCGGCGAACATGGCCATCACTTGCTCGCCTTCGTGCAGACGCAGCAGGCCGTTGTCGACGAAGACGCAGGTCAGCTGATCGCCGATGGCCTTGTGCAGCAGCGCCGCAACCACCGAGGAGTCAACGCCGCCGGACAGACCCAGCAGCACGTTGTCGGTACCGACTTGTGCGCGGATGTTGGCGATGGCGTCTTCCGCGATCTTCGACGGGGTCCACAGGGCTTCACAGCCGCAGATGTCGAGCACGAAGCGCGACAGGATGCGACCGCCCTGCTTGGTGTGGGTCACTTCCGGGTGGAACTGCACGCCGTAGTAAGCGCGTTCGTCGTTGAACATGCCGGCGATCGGGCAGCTCGGGGTGCTGGCCAGGATGTGGAAGTCTTCCGGCATTTTGGTGACCTTGTCACCGTGGCTCATCCATACGTCGAGGCCAAACAGGCCGTCGGCGTCGATGTGGTCTTCGATGCCGTCGAGCAGGCGGCTCTTGCCGACCACGTCAACGCGAGCGTAACCGAACTCACGCAGCTCGGAACCTTCAACCTTGCCGCCCAGTTGCTCGGCCATGGTCTGCATGCCGTAGCAGATACCGAAGACCGGCACGCCGAGATCGAAGACTGCCTGTGGGCAGCGCGGGCTGTTGGCTTCGTGCACGGACTCGGGGCCGCCGGCGAGGATGACGCCTTTAGGGGCGAATTCGCGGATCGCCTCTTCGTCCATGTCGAACGGGTGCAGTTCGCAGTACACGCCGATCTCGCGCACGCGGCGGGCAATCAGTTGGGTGTATTGCGAGCCGAAGTCGAGGATCAGGATGCGGTGAGCGTGAATGTCGAGGGCCATGATTCAGTCTCGTCTAAGTAATTCAGAAACAGTCGTGATTCAGAAACAACTCGGGGCTGAATAAAACAGCCCCGGTTGCTTGATGTTTTGCTGGAAGCCTCAACCTACGCGGTAGTTTGGCGCTTCTTTGGTGATCTGCACGTCGTGAACGTGGGATTCGGCCATACCGGCACCGGTGATCCGCACGAACTCAGGCTTGGTACGCATTTCTTCGATGTCGGCGCTGCCGGTGTAACCCATCGAGGAACGCAGACCGCCCATCAACTGGTGGATGATCGCGGTCAGGGTGCCTTTGTACGGCACACGACCTTCGATACCTTCCGGAACCAGTTTCTCGGCGCCTGCCGAGGAGTCCTGGAAGTAACGGTCGGACGAGCCTTGCGCCTGGGACATGGCGCCCAGCGAACCCATGCCGCGATACGCCTTGTACGAACGGCCCTGGAACAGTTCGATCTCGCCCGGCGCTTCTTCAGTACCGGCGAACATCGAACCCATCATCACGCAAGAGGCACCAGCGACGATGGCCTTGGACAGGTCACCGGAGAAACGGATGCCGCCGTCGGCGATCAACGGCACGCCAGTGCCTTCAAGGGCAGCGGCGACGTTGGCGATGGCACTGATTTGCGGCACGCCGACACCGGCGACGATACGGGTGGTGCAGATCGAGCCAGGGCCGATACCGACCTTGACCGCGTCAGCGCCGGCTTCGGCCAGGGCCTTGGCAGCGGCGCCGGTGGCGATGTTGCCGCCGATCACCTGCACTTCAGGAAAATTCTCTTTGACCCAGCGAACGCGGTCGATCACGCCCTTGGAGTGACCGTGCGCGGTGTCGACCACCACCACGTCCACACCGGCGTTGACCAGCGCAGCAACGCGGTCACCGGTATCTTTACCGGTACCGACGGCAGCACCAACGCGCAGACGACCTTGATCGTCCTTGCTGGCCAGCGGGTAAGCCTTGGCTTTTTCGATGTCTTTGACGGTCATCATGCCTTTGAGGGCAAACTTGTCGTCGACGATCAGGACTTTTTCCAGGCGGTGCTTGTGCAGCAGCTCGCGGACTTCGTTCTTGTCGGCGCCTTCACGCACGGTGACCAGACGCTCTTTAGGCGTCATCACTTCACGTACGGTGGCTTCCAGACGGGTTTCGAAGCGTACGTCACGGGAGGTAACGATGCCGACCAGGTCGCCATCGTGCAGCACCGGAACGCCGGAAATGTTGTGCATGCGGGTCAGTTCGAACAGATCACGCACCGTGGCGTCAGCCTCGATGGTGATCGGATCCTTGACGACGCCGGCTTCGAACTTCTTGACCTTGCGCACTTCGGCAGCTTGCTGCTCGATGGTCATGTTCTTGTGGATAATGCCGATGCCACCTTCCTGAGCCATGGCGATTGCCAGACGGGCTTCAGTGACGGTGTCCATGGCGGCAGAAACCAGAGGAATGTTCAGCTCGATGCCACGGGTAAGGCGGGTCTTGAGACTGACTTCGTTAGGAAGCACCTCGGAATAACCGGGCACTAGGAGAATGTCGTCGAATGTCAGAGCTTCTTGGCTGATACGCAGCATCGCGGGGGCTCCCGAGCGGGAAAATGGAAGCGCGCCATTATAGTCAGACACCCCCTGCTGTTCAACGTAAAACTCAGCCTAATTGATATACGGGGCCCGCTGCTTTCTGTAGGAGCTGCCGCAGGCTGCGATCTTTTGATTTTGTTTTTCCAGATCAAGATCAAAAGATCGCAGCCTGCGGCAGCTCCTACAGGGCCGAATGCAGGTCAGAGTTCGACTTTTACCCAGCTGACAGGTTGATCGAGCCAATCGGCGAATTCGTCGATAAAGCTCTGCTTGAAGCCGGCTTCCAGCCAGTTGTTGAAGATGAAGCCGAGGTTGGAAAACGCACATTCCTGCAAAAACAGAAAACCGTTGATGTCGTCTTCATGCCCGCATTCCGGGCAGGTGAAGTTGTCGGTGCGGCCTGGAAACCAGTCTTCGAGGCTTTCGAACAGCGCTTCGCCGACTTCGCGGCGGCACTCGGCGCACCCGGCTTCTTCGAGAAAACCCTTGGCCGGGGTGTAGATGCAGCGCTTGGTGACGATCTCCAGGCCGTTGATGGGTTCACCGAAGGGCAAAGCCTGCGGGTGCAGTACCACGGCGCGCGCGCCATCGGCGATCGCGTACGCCATGCGATTGCCGGTGCGGCCGCAGGTGCTTAGTTCTTCCTTGACGATATTCTTGCGCACCAGCCAGCGCAGGATCGCCCGCGCCCTAGGCTCGTGGACCGGCAGGGTGGAGATTTTCGGGACGATGATGCTTTGCGAATTCATGGAAAGTCCTGCGGTATGGCTTCTGACGCCTTCGCGGGCAAGCCCGCTCCCACAGGGATATGCATTCCAATGTGGGAGCGGGCTTGCCCGCGAAGGGGCCCTAAAGGCCGGCAGCTTAATCCCTGACGAAATCCGGTCAAGTGCTCAGGCCATACTGATAATGTAGCGTCCGATCAACGCAATCCCGCTCGCCAGCACCAGCCACGTCACCAATCGCACAAACGCCTCGCGCGACAACTTCATGGTCAAACGCCGCCCGATCCACAGGCCCAGCACCATGGCCGGCAACAGACACAGCGCCAGCATCAACAAGGGTAGCTCGGCATACACCCCGGCGATGGCGAACAGGCTCAAACGCACCACAGTGCTGCAACTGATCAGCGCACTTTGCGTGGCCCGCGCCGCATCTTTCGGCAAACGGCTGTTGAGATAGATCGCATATAAGAAGCCGCCACTGCCAAAAAGCGCGCCAAACAGCCCGCCTATCGTGCCCATCGGCAGCGCCCATGCGGCAGACAACTGCGTCGGCCGGGTTTTCACCCACAGGCTGTAAATCGCGTAAGCGCTGATGAACAGCCCCATCAACAGCAGCAACAGATCGGATTTGAGGTTAAGCAGGAAAATCACCCCCAACGTGCATCCCACCGCCATGCATGGCAGCAGCCGCAACAACTCGGGCTTGGCCACGTCCCGGCGCGAGGGCAGCAGATTGCCGAACGCCGCGACGAAATCCAGCAGCACCAGCAGCGGCACGATTTTCGACAACGGCATGAACAGAATCAGAATCGGCCCCGCGACCAGCGCCGTACCGAACCCGGCAATCCCGAAGACGATATAGGCCAGCGCAACACCGAAGCCGATCACCGCCCAGCCGCCCGCGCCCCACGTCCACTCACTCAACAAACCCGCCACACTCATCGATCCGCTTCCTTTATAAGCCTGAGATGACTTTAGCCAGCGCCAAGCCTTGCGACTAATATGATCAAAGTCGTTCACCCATCTCGAAAAGGCATACCTGGTGCTTTCAACCCGTCAATTGCGCTACTTCGTGGAAATCGCCGAAAGCGGCAGTTTCAGCGCCGCCGCCGAACGCCTGTTCATCGCGCAATCGGCCCTGAGCCGGCAGATCAAGGACATGGAAACCCGCCTGCAGACCCCGCTGTTCGAACGCACCGCACGCCAGCCCCGGCTTACCGCCGCTGGCGAGGCTTTTTTGCCCCGGGCCAGAAACCTGCTCAATGAACTGAACAAAGCCAGCGCGATGGCGACCGAAGTCGGCAACGGTCAACTGGGCACCTTGCGCCTGAGTCATTCCAGCACCGTATCGATCAGCGGGCATTTATTGGGTCGGATCAGCACCTATCTCGATCAGCAGCAAGGCGTATCGCTGGACATTGGCAAGCTGTCCTCCGAAGCGCAGCTTGAGGAACTCGCTGAAGGACGTCTGGACATCGGCCTGTTGCGTCTGCCCGTTTTGCGCCAGCGTGAGGGCATTCGGATCCAGCCGCTGTTCACCGAGCGCTTGCTGCTGGCGGTGCCGAACGATCATCGACTGGCCGATTCAGCCGCTGTCGAACTGGCGCAACTGCAAGACGAGGCGTTTATATCCATCCCGCATCCACAGCGCGGCGGCCTCAGCTATCTGTGTGCCGACCTGTGCATGCGCCAGGGCTTTTTTCCCAAACCAGCGCGGGTGATGTCGCGCAAAACTACGCAGTTGCAGCTGATCCAGGCTGGATTCGGCATCGCCCTGTTGCCCGAATCGATGCAGGACATTGCCCCGCCCGGCGTACGATTTCTGCCGCTGAACGATCCCGATTGCCAAAGCACCGTCGCCCTCGCCTATCGCCAGCCCCCCACCCCACTGACTCAACACTTCATCAACACCTTCACAAATCCCCTCCTGTAGGAGCTGACGAGTGAAACGAGGCTGCGATCTTTTGATCTTTTTCATACAGATCAAGATCAAAAGATCGCAGCCTTCGGCAGCTCCTACAGGGATTCGTGTATTGCGTCGGAAATTAGCTTTAAACTGCGCCGCATGATTAAAGATCCCTTTGCAAGACTTGGCCTGGACCGTGAAGTCCTGACCGTCAGCCAGCTCAACGGCCGCGCGCGGGTGTTGCTCGAAGACGTGTTCAGCAACATCTGGGTCGAAGGCGAAATATCCAACCTCGCCCGCCCGGCGTCCGGCCACGTGTACTTCACCCTCAAGGACAGCGGTGCGCAGGTGCGTTGCGCGCTGTTCCGCAACAATGCGGCGCGGGTGCGTCAGGCGTTGAAGGACGGCTTGGCCGTGAAGGTGCGCGGCAAGGTCTCGCTGTTCGAAGGCCGTGGCGACTATCAGCTGATTCTCGATACCGTGGAGCCGGCCGGTGACGGCGCGCTGCGCCTGGCCTTCGATGCACTGAAGGAAAAGCTCAGCGCCGAAGGCCTGTTCAGTGCCGAACGCAAAGTGCCGCTGCCGGCGCATCCACAGCGCATCGGCATCATCAGTTCGCCGACCGGTGCGGTGATTCGCGACATCATCAGCGTGTTCCGCCGCCGGGCGCCGCAGGTGCAACTGACGCTGATCCCGACTGCCGTGCAGGGCCGTGAAGCCACCGCGCAAATCGTCCGCGCGCTGAAAATGGCCGACGCCCGTGGTTTCGACGCGCTGATCCTCGCCCGTGGCGGCGGCTCGCTGGAAGACCTCTGGTGCTTCAACGAAGAAGCCGTGGCCCGCGCGGTCGATGCCTGCGTCACGCCAATCGTCAGCGCCGTCGGGCATGAAACCGACGTGTCGATCAGTGACTTCGTGGCTGACGTGCGCGCACCGACGCCCTCCGCTGCCGCCGAACTGCTGGCCCCGGATTCGAGTCACCTGATCCGTCAGGTCGAAAGCCTGCACCGACGTCTGGTGATGCGCATGCGCGACCGTCTGATGCGCGATCGTCTGCGCCTGGAAGGCATGGCCCGGCGTCTGCGTCACCCCGGCGAACGCCTGCGTCAGCAAGCGCAACGCCTGGATGACCTGGACATGCGCATGCGCCGGGCTTTCGAGCGCCAGCTCAATACCCGCCGCGAACGGCTGATCCGCCTGGAAACCCGCCTCGCCGGGCAACACCCGGGACGCCAATTGGCGATGCTGCGCCAGCGCCTCGACAGCCTCGCCGAACGCCTGCCGCGAGCCATGCGCGAAGGCCTGAAAAGCCGTCGCCTGCAATTGCACAGTCATATGCAGACGCTGCATGTGGTCAGTCCGCTGGCAACCCTCGGCCGTGGTTACAGCATTCTGCTGGATGAGCGCGGGCACGCCATTCGCAACGCCGCGCAGACCCACACCGGCCAGCGCCTGAAGGCCAAACTGGGCGAAGGCGAACTGCAAGTGCGCGTCGAGGACAATCACCTGACGCCTGTCACCCTCTCTTTACTGGACTGATCCATGCCGCGTTTTTTTGCTCCGTTATTGTTGCTGTGCCTGACCACTTTCAATGCCCACGCCGACAGCTACATCACCCGTCTGCTGAACAAACCGGTGCCGGGCGGCGTGGCGGTGGTCGATCTGGGCAGCGCCGCGCAGGCACCAAAAGCCACCTATCAGGGCAAACCGGTGCTGGTGGTGAAAGAACAGAACAACTGGCTGGCGATTGTCGGCGTGCCGCTGACGGTCAAACCCGGCAGCCAGCAGATCAGCAGCGGCGGGCGTAATCTGCCGTTCACCGTCGGCAACAAGAAATACCCGGAACAGCACATCACCCTGAAGAACACCCAGCAGGTCAATCCGAACCCGGCGAACCTCAAGCGCATCGAGGGCGAGCTGGCCGAGCAGATCAAGGCTTACCGCAGCTTCAGCCCGAACACCCCGAGCAACCTGCTGCTGGACAAACCGGTCAACGGGCCGCTGTCGAGCAAGTTCGGTGTGCGCCGCTTCTTCAATGGTGAAGAGCGCAATCCACACGCCGGCCTCGACTTCGCGGTGCCGGCGGGCACGCCGATCAAGACCCCGGCGGCGGGCAAGGTGATTCTCACCGGCAACTACTTCTTCAACGGCAACACGGTGTTTGTCGATCACGGCCAGGGCTTTATCAGCATGTTTTGCCACATGTCGAAAATCGACGTGAAGGTCGGCGATCAACTGGCCCGTGGCGCAGTGGTGGGCAAGGTCGGTTCGACCGGCCGGGCGACCGGGCCGCACATGCACTGGAACATCAGCTTGAACGATGCGCGGGTGGATCCGGCGATTTTCATTGGGGCGTTCCAGCCCTGAATTTGGTGTTGAGGCCACGGGCCTCTTCGCGGGCAAGCCCGCTCCCACAGGTTTCTCGGGTGTACATAATATTGTGTGCGACACGGACACTGTGGGAGCGGGCTTGCCCGCGAATGCGGTCTATCCAATCCGAAAATATTGCTGACACCCGACCAGCATCAATTGCGCCCCAATCTAACCTCACGCAAACATCAATAAGAACCACCGACTTAAACGCAATAAAATTCTGCAAAATCCGGTATTTCGAGTATTCCTCTCAATTTTTTTCGACTGCTTGCCATCCTCTCCCCTCGCGGTTAGGGTTGAAGGCATGAAAACCTCTCACACCCTTATTCAGCTTCGCCAGCACCGCAGCCTGTGCCTCGTCAGCGCACGACTGCCGGGCTGAATCGCTGCGCCTCATCCCAAGCTGTTCCCCGAACATTCGTTCCACCGGCAGGCCGCCTCTTTTCGGCCCAGACAATAAGGAATTTCCCGATGAGCATGCTCAAAGACCCGTCTTCGAAATACCGCGCGTTCCCCGTCATCAACTTGCCGGATCGCACCTGGCCGTCGAAAACCATCGACGCCGCGCCGATCTGGTGCAGTTCCGACCTGCGTGACGGCAACCAGTCGCTGATCGAGCCAATGGACGCGGTGAAGAAGCTGCGCTTCTGGAAAACCCTCGTTCAGGTGGGTGTGAAGGAAATCGAAGCCTCATTCCCGGCCGCTTCGCAGACCGACTTCGACTTCGTGCGTACCCTGATCGAAGAAGGCCACATCCCGGACGACACCACCATTCAGGTGCTGACCCAGGGCCGTGAAGACCTGATCGAGCGGACTTTCGAATCCCTGCGCGGGGCGAAGAAAGCCATCGTTCACCTGTACAACGCCACCTCGCCTTCCTTCCGTCGTATCGTCTTCAATCAGGACAAGGACGGCATCAAGGCCATCGCAGTCAACGCCGCCAAGCTGTTCGTCAAATACGCGGCGATGCAGCCGGACACCGAGTGGACGTTCGAATACTCGCCGGAAACCTTCAGCGCCACCGAATTGGAATTTGCCAAGGAAGTCTGTGACGCAGTGATCGAGGTCTGGAACCCGACGCCCGAGCACAAGATGATCCTCAACCTGCCGGCGACCGTTGAATGCGCGACCCCGAACGTCTACGCCGACCAGATCGAATGGTTCGGCCGTAACATCAACCGTCGTGACAGCGTGATCATCAGCCTGCACACCCACAACGACCGTGGCACCGGTGTCGCCGCCACCGAGCTGGGCCTGATGGCTGGCGCGGATCGCGTTGAAGGCTGCCTGTTCGGCAACGGCGAGCGTACCGGTAACGTCGACCTCGTCACTGTGGCACTGAACATGTACACCCAGGGCGTTGACCCTGAGCTGGACTTCTCCGACATCGACGGCGTGCGCAAAGTCGTCGAAGAGTGCAACCAGATTCAGGTGCACCCGCGTCACCCGTACGTCGGCGACCTGGTCCACACCGCATTCTCCGGCTCGCACCAGGATGCGATCCGCAAGGGCTTCGCCCAGCAGAAACCGGATACCCTGTGGGAAGTGCCGTACCTGCCGATCGACCCGGCCGACATCGGTCGCAGCTACGAAGCGGTGATTCGTGTCAACAGCCAGTCCGGCAAGGGCGGTATCGCCTACCTGCTGGAGCAGGAATACGGCATCAGCCTGCCGCGTCGCATGCAGATCGAGTTCAGCCAGGTGGTGCAGCGGGAAACCGATCGCCTCGGCCTGGAGATGACCGCCAAGCAGATCCACTCGCTGTTGATCAGCGAATACCTGCAAGCCAACACCCCGTACGCGCTGGTCAGCCATCGCCTGCAGGAAGAAAACGGCAACAGCGCCGTCGAAGTGGAAGTGGCGAGCAAGGGTCAGGGCGAAACCAACCTGCACTGGCGCGGCAAGGGCAACGGTGCGCTGGAAGCACTGGTGGCCGGTCTGCCGATTCCGGTGGAGATCATGGACTACAACGAACACGCGATCGGCGCGGGCACCAACGCCAAGGCAGCCGCGTACATCGAGCTGCGCGTGAATGGCGAGCGTGCGGTGCACGGCGTGGGTATCGATGAAAACATCACCACCGCCAGCTTCAAGGCGCTGTTCAGTGCGCTTAACCGCTCGTTGAGCCAGCCTGAGGCGAAAGCGGCTTAAGCCTTCGCTGACATGCAAAAGGCCCCGGAGTGTGAACTCTGGGGCCTTTTTCGTTGAAGATCAAAAGATCGCAGCCTTCGGCAGCTCCTACAGGATGTACGCCGTCTCGATGTAGGAGCTGCCGCAGGCTGCGATCTTTGTTTTTCAGGTGAACTCGAAGGTATCCGCATCCAGATTCGCCGGAAAACGCTCGCGATACGCCGCCAATGGCGCGGCTTCCAGCACGACCTTGAACACCCCGTCCGCCTCCCCCGCCGCCAGCAACGTCTCGCCCTGAAAATCCAGCACCTGACTGTCGCCGGTATAGGCAAAGCCCTTGCCGTCAGTGCCAACGCGGTTCACCGCCGCCACATAACACAGGTTTTCAATCGCCCGTGCCGGCAACAAGCGGTTCCAGTGCAGACGCCGCGCACCCGGCCAGTTGGCGGTGTACAGCAGCAGATCGGTGTCTTGCGCATCGCGACTCCACACCGGGAAACGCAGGTCGTAGCAAATCAGCGGCCGAATCCGCCAGCCCTTGAGTTCGAACTGCACCTGACGCTCGCCGGGGGTGTAGTGATTGTGCTCGCCGGCCATGCGGAACAAGTGACGCTTGTCGTAATGCCAGACTTCGCCGTCCGGCCGCGCCCACAGCAGGCGATTGCGATGGCTGCCATCCGCCGCCTGAATGATCACGCTGCCGGTGATCACCGCGTTGAGCTTTGCAGCCTGGGCCTTCATCCATTTGCTGGTCGGACCATGCTCGGCTTCGGCGAGGGTTTCCGATTCCATGGAGAAGCCAGTGGTGAACATCTCCGGCAGGATAATCAGATCCGCGCCTCGGGCCTGCTCCAGCAACACCTCGAAGTGCTCGAGGTTGGCCTGACGGTCATGCCAGACCAGGCTGGTCTGGATCAGCGCCAGATTGAGATCGGGCAATGCACTCAGATCACGCATAGTTTTGCCGCTGCTTCACGCAACGTCTCCTCGCGTTTGGCGAAGCACAGGCGCACCAGGCGCTGGCCTTGCGGTGGATTCTGATAGAACACCGACACCGGAATGCTCGCCACGCCGTGTTCGCGGGTCATCCAGATCGCCATGTCGACATCGTTCAAATCAGGGCGAATCTGCGAATAGTCGACCAACTGGAAATACGTGCCGGTGACGCGGGTAAAGGTGAAGCGCGACGGCGCCAGCAGATCGCAGAACAGGTCACGCTTGGCCTGATAGAAACCCGGCAGCTCTTCGACGTGTTCCGGGTGCTCGGCCATGTAATCGGCCAGGGCGTATTGCAGTGGCGTGACCCCACAGAAACTGACGTACTGGTGCACCTTGCGCAGCTCGGCGGTCAGCGCCGGCGGTGCAACCACGTAACCGGTTTTCCAGCCCGTCACGTGGTAAGTCTTGCCGAACGAGCTGACCACAAATGCGCGCTGGTACAGCTCTTCGTGAGCCAACACGCTGACATGCGGCACGCCGTCGAATACGAGGTGTTCATAGACTTCATCGCTGATCAGGTAGATGTCTCGCCCCCGGATCAACTCCGCCAGTTGATCCAGTTCCGCGCGGCTGATCAGCGCCCCGCTCGGGTTGTGCGGGGTGTTGATGACGATCATTTTCGTGCGCGGGCTCAGGGCCGCCGCGAGCTTGTCGAAATCGATGGAGAAATCATCCGGGTTCAACTGCACATGCACGCAGCGACCGCCCGCCAACTGCGTCGCCGGGTCATAGCTGTCGTAGCACGGGTCGAACACGATGACTTCGTCGCCGTTGTGGATAACCGCCTGAATCGCACAGAAGATCGCCTGGGTCGCGCCCGGCGTCACGGTCACTTCGCTGTCGGCATCGACTTTCACGCCATAGCTGCGGGCGATCTTCGCCGCAATCTGCTCGCGTAGCGCCGGCAGGCCGGTCATCGGTGAATACTGGTTATGACCGCTGGCGATATGCCGACCGACCGCGTCACGCAGGGACTGCGGGCCGTCGAAATCAGGAAAACCCTGGGACAGGTTGATGGCTCCGGTCTGCGCCGCGAGCTGAGACATCTGCGTGAAAATAGTGATGCCGACATTCGGCAGCTTACTGGTGATCATCGAGGGGTTCCCTGCTCTACACCCGGCTCTGACGGCGGCGCGGGAGAGCCCGAGGATAGCCCATCCGGCGCCCATAAAAAAAGGGCGCCCAACCGGGCACCCTTCTTTATCGCCGAACCCTGTAGGAGCTGCCGCAGGCTGCGATCTTTTGATCTTGCCTTCAAAGCAAAGTCAAGAGATCGCAGGCTTCGCCAGCTCCTACAGAAGCGGTTGAGCATTCCTACAACCTGATCACTTCTTGTCGCGGCGCTTCTTGCTGGCTTTCTTGTTGTGCGACATCAAGCGACGCTTCTTGTTGACCTGGCGGTCGGTCAGCGTGTTCTTGTTGCCTTCGTACGGGTTCTCGCCGCCCTTGAACTCGATGCGGATCGGTGTACCGACCAGCTTCAGCACACGGCGGTAAGTGTTCTCCAGATAGCGCACATACGACTTCGGCACTTTCTCGATCTGGTTACCGTGGATCACGATGATCGGCGGGTTGGCGCCACCCAGGTGAGCGTAACGCAGCTTGATCCGGCGGCTGTTGACCATCGGCGGCTGGTGTTCGCTGACCGCGTCTTCGAGAATCTGCGTCAGGCGGCTGGTCGGCCCGGGTGACCGCGGACTTGAACGAGTTCTGCACCGAGGCGTAGAGGTTGCCCACGCCAGTACCGTGCAGCGCCGAGATGAAGTGGATATCGGCGAAGTCGACGAAGAACAGCCGACGCTGCAGCTCGACCTTGACGAAGTCGCGCTCGCTCGGGGTCATGCCGTCCCACTTGTTGATCGCGATCACCAGTGCACGACCGGCTTCAAGGGCAAAGCCCAGCAGGTTGAGGT
>Ga0153923_100484_pt1 | contig 12638 bp, 9 predicted proteins | sample TSNJ007MetaG_FD_104682 | JGI IMG/M metagenome (GOLD analysis project Ga0153923, IMG submission 104682) | Attine ant fungus gardens microbial communities from New Jersey, USA - TSNJ007 MetaG | ecosystem: Host-associated > Fungi > Mycelium > Unclassified | place: USA: New Jersey, Brendon T. Byrne... | reverse complement strand
GTCTAGTTTACCCTATAAATAGCTGAGGTTCACAGATTAGGTCAATTATTTATAAAAAGTATGATTTCCAATGGTCTTCACATACTCCTGCGAATGATGCACGGTAAGATCCTGCGCAAGCTTAAGCGATAGGAAATAATAAGTATTATCGGGAACTTCCTTTACTCCGGAGAGCGCAGCGTTCACCGCTTTAATACTATCATCGTTAGGATTCACACGTTTAAGACGCCCGTTAGCTACAGGACTGAATTGGTGCTTTTGATAAATGACCTTATATATCGTGTCGGGGAAATTGGCTGACCGTAGCCTATTCAGAACAACGTTGGCAACTGCCACCTTGCCCTGGTACGGTTCACCTTCCGCCTCTGCCATTACAATTTTTTGTAGCAGAAGCAGTTCTTCTTCGGATACTGCGTAGCGCCGGGTTGCTTTACTTTGCTGCTCCTGGCTTAATAGCTCGGTCCGAGAGAAGTATAATGTTGTGAGGGGATTTTTCTGAGATGCCGAGACTGTCTTAACCACAGTCTGAGCGCTCTTTTTCGCTGTCGCTTTCTGCGCAGCTGAATTAGATTGTGCCACATCAGCCTTTACCCGAACTATGGAAGCCTGCGATGTATTTTGTGGCTTTATTTTATTCTTACTAAGCCATTCCACACTCTGCTCTGGTTTCCAAGTGGAACTGAACAGGTTAACTGTGCTGTAAAGCTTATTCATTTGTGAAACTTTTGTAGAGCCCCTCGTCTTACTAGATTTTGATTCTTCTTGCAAATAATTAATTACTGATGCTCGGCTGGTGGATTGCAGCTTATCCATCTGCAGATTATCTATTTTCCCCTCGGCAACCTGATTAGGCTGCATTAAGCTTATGGCAGAGAAACACACTAGTATAACGCCAACAAGCAACGCGATACAGCGGTTTTGTTTAAAGATTAACATGATATTCCTCCTATTTCACGGCACATTCCTATTGTATGTAACCGAAAACGGAAGCTTTGAAAACTTAAATACCGATTTTAAAATGTAATATTTTCAATCATTTCATACATAGGAATGGCATACATTCTGGTAGCATACAACACAAAACTATCAATCGTCCAGTCTCTATGAAAGATTTTTGATCTTTTTTCATCATCCAATTTCAGTAAATTTTCCAGCAATTTATCATCAAATGAAATTTTTCCAAGGTACTTTCGAGCCACTGTGAGATGTGGTTTGTACTCCCTGGATTCGGCCGAAAAACCTAAAGGAAGTGTAGCAGTGTGTACTCTCGCAGCCAGTAAATTCAGCTCTTCTAGTTCGCCAGAAACCCCTGCCCATAAAACTTTTGGAGCCTTTGGCAGACCAAATGTATTCCATTTGTCTAAGGATAGTTTGAAGGGGCGGCATTGCTCTGACATCTGCTTCAACGACATGATTAAATCCGGGATTTTCGTCTTTGGGGTGTCTCCTAAAAATTGCAGGGTAATATGATAATCCTCTGGATGAGTCCATTTTGCAAAATGAAACTTTTGAGATAGGTTAGAGCACTCTTCCGCCACAACTTGCCCAAGTTCTGCGGGTAATTTCACAGCAATAAATAATCGTTCTGAATCTTTATCCGACACGTTAGCATCCATATCAATTTCACCTTCTCCTATAGATTTGGTATCCTTATCCTATAACATTATCCATTTTCATCAAACCTTAGAGCAGGAGGAATACATCATGACTAAGTCCATAGTATGTCTACAACCACTGACAGCCGAGCAACAAGAAAGAATCAAAGCAGCAGCCCCCGGTTATACATTCATACAAGGTGACGGCAAAAATCCGGATTTACAGCTGCTAGCTGATGCTGAAATCGTAATCGGCTGGGCTAAAGGCATCGCCGATACGCTTCTTCGTCCAGATTCGCCCCTTCGCTGGGTCCAATCCTGGTCTGCTGGAATTGAGAAGCTCCCGTTAGAGCGTTTTAAGGAACGTGGAATCCTATTGACTAGTGGGAGCGGAGTGCATGCCGAGCCTATTTCTGCGGTAATCTTTGGCTTCATGCTTCTCTTCACACGTAATTTGCATACAGCCGTTCGCAATCAGATGAACCGCTACTGGAATTCTGACGGAAGTGAGAGTGAATTGTTCGGAAAGACAGCCGTTATTGTTGGAACTGGAGCCATCGGCAGCGAAACTGCCAGAATCGCTAAAGCTTTCCGGATGAAGACGATCGGAGTAAGTCGCTCAGGCAAGCCACTCGCTGATTTTGATCAAGTATATACCACTGACCATCTGCCAGAAGCTGTGAGCCAAGGCGACTTCATCATCAATATTCTCCCTATCACCGATGAAACTAAGCAATTATTTAATACTGCAATCTTCTCTGCCTTTAAACAAGGCTCCTATTACATTAACGTTGGACGTGGAGCAACTACTGATACTGAGGCTCTAATCCACGCACTGAATCGCGGTCAGCTTCGTGGTGCGGGATTGGATGTATTCGAAACCGAGCCCCTCCCGCAGGATCATCCACTTTGGACTATGGAACAGGTAGTCATCACTCCTCATTCTGCTGGCATAACCGATCAATACGCTAATCGAATCGTAAATATTTTTACCGAAAATATAAATTCCTATTTATCTACTGGCACTCCATCCCTAAATCTCGTTGATTATGCCCGCCAATATTAAATTTAGTATTTGATTATTAAGAACACTTGTTCTATAATAAAAAAATCCAGGAATCAAGCATAAAGAGAGGTTAGCGAAATAGATGTTACTGTCACACAATACAATGAGGAATGGAATCTTATCTTCCAAGAAGGATCTCGTAAGATTAAAGAGATCTTCGCTGATGCACTTATTGATATTCACCATATTGGCAGCACTTCTGTTCCTGGGCTAAAAGCTAAACCAATCATTGATATGATGCCTGTTGTACGAAATATCGAAGTCATTGATGACTTCAACGCGCAAATGACAGAGCTCGGTTACGAATGTATGGGCGAGTTCGGTATGAGTGACGAGGCAGCAGAACAATACGGTAATCTAAAAGAGGATCTTGCGAATCAATTTCCGAAGGACATTGAAGCTTATATGGATGGGAAAGAAGCATTTGTCACCGAACTAGAAAGAACAGCGCTTGAATACTATTCAAATCTTTAACTATAAACTGATCATACAAAATAGTCCCTGCATATCTATTAGGCAATCCTAATGGACATGCAGGGATCCTTATTTCAAACCTGGATCGCAGCGCGCTTAATTAGAAGCTATGATCTCGTCAATATAAGCTGTAGCGGTTCCAGCCGTAGAAGGTGTAACAAACTGAATGCCAATGGCATCTACTTTCTTCAAATTCTCAGGCGATAGAATGGAATTGTTGCTGAGATCAATCGTGAACTCCGTGAATCCATCCTGAGCAGCTATCTTCGCACCCGAATCTACCCATACTGCATAGCCACCTAATTGAAGAAACAGCTTCGCTTGAACATCAGGCTGGTCAGAGACGATTCTAACTTTAGCAGTAAGCTTGGAGAATGAGCTCAGATCAAGTGCAGCTACTTTTGATGCTGCTATAAAAGGATCTTTATCCTCTCCATTCCATGCGAAATCAAGCTTCAAAGATTGATTACCTTCAGCATATACATCAGAAGATACTGTGGCTGTACCAGAATTGATAGCCCAACCGTCATTCCCCGTCTCGAAGCCATAGTGAACATCCGGGACAGCTTTCTCCAGAGATACTTCCTTCAAATAAAGCTTCGCAGTTCCTCCATCATTGGAAACATCCTCAATTTTAATCCCAATCGTCTTTACAGCAGCCAAATCTACGCCCACCCCTGCTGCTGCAGTAGGCAGGGAAATAGATAAGGTCGTATAACCGTTAGAATCTACAGGCACAGGATCACCGCTGTCGCTCCATTTCCAGTCCGCACCTGTCTTGATGAATAGACGTGCTTTAGCTGCACCACTCGAGAGCTTAACCTTAGCGCTGATCGTATCCAGCCCTGTAATATTCAGCTTCTCAGGATTAATAGCAAGTTCGAAGGATTCTTTGGAGCTGCCATTTGTATCATTGCCAGTATTAATCAAATCAAATTGCACACTTGCCGCTTCTTCATTGGCATCAAATACTGGAGGTTGAGCGTTGGCAGACGAACCGTTGGTTGTAGCCCATCCTGCAATATCAGCTTCTGTAGCGAAGGCGTACAACACGCCAGGCTCATGTCCCTGGGAACCTCCATTTCCTTCTTCCGACATATCCGGAAGTGTCCCGTCATAGACCGCTTGAATATCGTCAAAGTAGAGCGAACCTTCGTGGCTCTGTCCGTCCATCGCATTCACATACAAATTAAAGCTCTGAACTTGCTTCAATCTTTCCTGTGTAAGCTCTCCGGCTTTTCCCCAGCTCATCTCCGTCAAATTCTTCAAACTTAATACTATTTTACCGTTCTTGTCTGGATTAATGACCGGATAGGCTTCGAAATATCCTCCATCAATGACAAGCTGCACCACCAGCTTAAGCGGCTCACCTTTCTCAGCATAAGCGTTGTCTCCATCGGAAGCTACCCACATACTGAGTGCATTATAGTCGGACCAGTCCAGCGAACCCAGACTTTTACCTACTCCGGTATAACCTGCATTATTAATCGTATAGTGCAGTTTCATTCCGTAATCCCCGGATGCCTTATGTTCGGAGCTTAAAGATACGCTCACATCATCTCCGCCAGCCTTAGGATATTTGGCTATCAGTGCTTCATCACTTGAGCCATAAGATTCAAAATTATCTACCAGTGCTTTGTCAGCAACAGGTGCAGTATACGTATTATAAAGACCGATATTATCTACATAGATTGGCAATTCACCTTTCACTTCCAAACCACTGCCAACCAGAGATATCGCTAGACCAGTGGCTTCGGTTGATTTAGCGGCATTATCCAGATCAATCGAAACATCAAATTTATAATACTGTGATCCACTCACGTTAACTTTCTCAAGATCGGACAAAGATTTATAGGATGAGTCCATGCCATACTTTGTATCCCAATCTGGTGGCAACTGAATGACACTGCGTACCGCAGCATTGTTAGCCTCATTCTGTGCAGCCTCCGGAATTAACACGGAGAACTTCACACGTGTAACTTGAGACAGATCCACTCCATCCAATGCAAGATCATTCAATTGCAGCTTCAATTCCTGCCAAGTATCCTCAGCAGACAGCCCTTCAGTAATGTTAATAACTAGCTTACCGTCAGCATCTAGTGACGCATGCTGCAAGACCGTCTTGATCGTCTCTGCGTTATTGGCGAGCCCTGACCAAGTACCATTGTTTTGGATTTGCTCCAAATCCTTGTCAGTATCAAAAGTAAGTACCTTTATTGGCGCTTCATTGATTTTTAAGAATACAGAATTAGTCTGTGCAAGTGTAGCATCTCCAGTTCCATATGCCCTCACTGTAATCTCTGCTGAACTGCCATTCAGACTAGCGTCTGGCTGCCATGAAGCGCTATAGTAGCCGTCTGTACCGAGCGTCATTTCCACTTCTACTCCAGAATCACCCACAGTATAGGTCACTTTGCTAGGCACTGCATTGAGTACCTTGGCCCGAATGATGGTCACGGCATCTGTTACTGTACTGATATTATTCGGAGTTACAATGTGGAGGAAAGGTTTCTTTCCTGCCACTTCAACCTCGAGATTGTACTTATTATCTTCTTTCACATCACTCGCAAAAGCCGTGAAATCATCTTTATAAAAATTCACAAAATCAGGAAGCAACTCATGATCTGCTTTATTAGGAACATTCTTATAAGGAACATACAAATTATTACCTTCACCAAAGTTCGCCCAAGTCAGCATATAAGATATTTTTGCTGCATCAGGGTCAGCCTTGATCGCATTCAATACTTTAGTGAACCATTCCAGCTCATTATTGCCTGTTGTTTTCATACCAGCAGCACTATAACCATACTCAGATAGGGTAACAATCTTACCTTTGTCTTGAGCAAGCTGAGAAATCATCTTAAGGTCTTTAACAAGACCACCCAGGAAAGCCTCCGAACCCGCATTCTCCTTGTTGTCATACTGATCCATTCCAAGAATATCAACAAATTGATCACCTGGATAAGTCGTTAAATATTCACTTTCATTTCCATTAAAAGATCCGTTTGGTGAGAATACATAAAGGAAGTTATGAACGCCTTTAACATCACGTAGGTATTCAACTGTATATCTGTACAGTTCCGCGTATTCACTCTTTGTCGTTGTAGCCGCACCCCACCAGAACCAACCTCCATTTTGTTCGTGGAAAGGACGGAACAGAACTGGAATCAGGTTGCCATCGTCATCCTTAAGATTGTTCGCAAAATCAGAGATGCGATCTAGATATTTATTAAACTCTCCATTCTTATCTCCGCCCGGCAAAATACGTGATACTACCGAGCGCGTTGCTCCTTTGGAATTCCCTGTATCGTTAAAGCTTCCACCCGTAACAAAATTGTACGGATGTGTACTTAGCGTTACAATACCACCCAAATCATGAGCCTGCTTCATGGCAGCGGATAATCCTAATCTACTCGCTTCATAATCTCCGCTAACTCCAGGAGGATTCTCATATCCATCTAAACTAAGGGTGTCCCAACCAAAAACCCCAGGATAATCACCAGTGGAGCTGTATACGTCAGAAATAACAATTCCGTTCTTATCCTTTCCGGCAAAAGAGACGGTAGTATCATGCTGATGACCGAACATAACTTGTTTGCCGCTCATGCTATCCAGATAAGCAAATAACGATTTGGTAGCAGCCGATGCATCTACGTCAACGATATGAACCCCAGCTTCTGGTGTTGCCGTTGGAGCAGCCGTTGCTGTAGGTTCCGGAGTAGCCGTCGGTACTGGCGTTGCTGTAGGCTCTACACTAGTACCACCTGAGCCCCCAGGCGCCGGTGCACTTGTTCCCTGTCCTACAAGAACTCCATCCTTCACAGTGTATGTTCCTTCTACTATAGTCACTCCATTTAAGACTACAGAGGAAGCACTTACTACAAGCTTGCTAATGGTACCCTTTGTTGTAATCAACGTTCCCGTTGCACCGTTACCAATCACAAGCTGATTGATTGTAGAACCTGAGCCTACTTCTATAATAGAAGCACTATCAATAGTCAGTTGAGTGATGACCGTACGATCCTCTATAACGACCCGAACTTTTCCTTCAGGACGATTCACTTTTACAACAGCGAATTTAGAATTTTTTAAATGAATCGAATGCTCGCCACCACCAGATATAAGTACATTACCTTTTACTGTTGCATTCTCCAAGACACCCTCACCATCACCAATACCAGAGGTAAAATAAAGGTTGCCTGATGCAGCTACATTCTTTAGTTCAACCCCACTTTGGTTAATCACAATATTCCCATGGATATCTCCCCCAGTGAATGTACCGGCTGTGTTGTAGTAGCCGCTAATCAATCTGTCAACGATAGTGACTACCTCCGCCCTTGTAATTGGGTCGTTCGGACGAAATGTACCATCTGGATATCCGGATAGAATTCCACTCAATGCTAGGGTAGCCTCTTTAGCGTAAGCGCTGATGGATGCTTGGTCTGTAAAGGCACTCGCTTTAGTGCCTGGCTCCAATGAAAAAACAGAAGCAATTAATGTTGCAGCATCTTGACGAGTTACTTCAGTATCCGCTTTCGCTTTATTATCAGGAAAACCTTTGTAATAGCCAGCTTGCTTCGCTATAGATAAAGCGCTTGCATACCAAGCTTTAGCAGGTACATCCGAGAATGACATTTCCGAAAGAGTGCTAAATCCAAATAGCTTATTAATAATACTTACAAGCTCAGCACGCGTTACTTTATGATCCGGCTTAAAAGAGCCGTCCGGATAACCTTGAATAACACCATTACCCTGCCATTTCTCTACACTTTCTCCAGCCCAGTGCGCCTTGAGGTTTTCATTTGTTTTTCCGTTAGCTAACGCAGGCACAGCCATTGTAACGAGCATTACTGCTGTAAGAAATAGAGCAAAGCTTTTTTTGAACCTCTTCATTCGTTTTACCCTCCCGTTTTGTAAAGGTTTTCATTATTACTCAAGCAGAAGATTCGACTCCTTTATCAACCTCCCCATTTATTACCAATAACAATTTAGTTATTATATTAGCACCAAAGTAGCATACAAACAATAACTTATTTTTATAAATAGCTATTTTGTTATAAAAAACACTGAATATCAGGCTTAACAAGCTTAAATATAGTCGAATAAATAATAACGAAATACTAACAAAATATTCCCCGTTCTATAAAAAACAAACAAAAGGCCAGTCTCCAATGGATTGGAGGCTGGCCTTAACTTAATCTTCTCTTTTATCTAATCCAAGTCATAAATCGATCCGACTTTCAACCCGTATAGCTCATTGTATATCTTCTCAGCAAAGGCATCCGTCATCCCTGCGATATAATCAATCACCATATGTTCCCACGTCCAAATAGGATTCGCTTGTTTCTGATCCTTCTCAAAGCGTTGCAGCCAGTCCGATGGAATAATGGCTTTGGATGTCTGCGGATCAAGAAAAGCTCCCCATAGACGGCGCAGAATCCATTCACTACGTTTCTGAAGCCGCTGTACTCGTAAATCACGAATCATCGTGACCCAAGCGAAGCTTTTCAGCACACTTACGGTCCGTAGCATATCCTCATCTTCTTTTCCTTCCTTTATAAAGGTGACCTTCTTCCAGTCTCCATCAGGAATCACCCCAAGACTTGCGACAAAGGTGCTAACCCAATAAGCCTTAACTTCACGCCGAGTTCTGGAATAGTCGTTCTCGCAGGTTGGCATCTTTTCCATCCATACTCGAAGAAATGAACTAAGCACCTCTTCGACCTTAGCGCGGATACCTTCCTCCTCCCAACCCTTCCAGAAGAAATCCTCTAACGTTGAAATTTTCTCTACGATCAGCCGCTGAATATAGGAATCATGCATAAAGTGTTCATGCACTTCAATCTTTCCAGCCTTAATTCCATCCTCCAAATCATGTGCAGAATAAGCGATATCGTCGCAAAGGTCCATCAGCTGAGCTTCCAACGTTTTCTTACCTGCTGGAATTCCCCACTCTTTGCGAATCTCCGAAATATATGCCCATTCGTGAAGGTACATCCCCTTCTTCAGTGAGGTGCCAGGAAACGGATATTTATTAATTCCGAGAAGCACTGCATCCGACAGATTTAATCCATCAATGTTCTCCCGCTTCTCCAGAAACATAATCAGCCGATAATTATGGGCATTGCCTTCAAAGTGCTCATAGCGCTGCTTCATCTGCTCATGAATGAGCAGCCTATCTGCACCCGTTGCTCCAGATTGCAGGGCAGCCTCATTCGTCTTCTTTTCAATAAGCTGGTCCAGAATGTTATCTAGTACCTCTTCCCCTTTATGTCCGAAAGGAGGATGACCAAAATCATGAGCAATGGCCGCGCATTCTACAACCTCTGGATCTATTACAAGTCCTGGGTTCTCAGCTTTACTTGTCTCCACCTCTGGATAAGATCTAAGCAGGCTTTTCGCTGCCTCACGAGCAATCTGAGCGACTTCAAGCGAATGAGTTAGACGCGTCCGGTAATAATCACCCGTGCCAGCCCCGAACACTTGAGATTTGCCTTGCAGCCTACGAAAAGTAGGCGAATGAATCAAGCGTGAATAATCACGCTCATAAGCAGCTCTCGACGTTTCTAGGCGGGTAATTTCCGGATATTGCCGGTGTTCTCTTTTTTCAATAAGTGTCATATTCCCACCCCTAACCAAATGTCTATATATTGAACTTCATTATAAGGCATTTTCATAACAATTTTCACATCAAAATACAACGTTATCCCAATCCCAAACTGCAATGGAAGCAATCCACCAATCTAAAAGCAATTGAAATGGAGATATTAATCTTCGTAGGCAAAAAACATCTAGGAGGAATCCACTAAATGATTATGAAGAAATTGTCCGTAGCTCTTTTATCCACTTGCTTGATGCTATCCGTTGCTTCTGCGGCTTCTGCTTCTGCTTCTGCTGCACCAACCGAAACGAAACATGAGAAAAAAGTACATGCTGAAAAAATGAAGAAAGAAAAAGAACATAAAATGCATGAAAAGAAAATGCATATGAAGAGCCACTCCACTAAAGGAATTCATGCAAAGAGCATGAAGGCTAAAAGCATTAACACTAAGAGCATTCACATGAAAGCAACAAAAATGCCAAAAACAGGCCATGGCGGTGCTAGCGAACAAACTGAATAGGGAGGATGAAAGAGGGGGAATCCCCTCTTTCTTTTCTTACACATGAAAAAATGGATATCTTCATTTATATTAACCTTCATCACTTTAACCACTGCCAGTTGTACTGACTCACATTCGCAGGAAAGCAGACCAGACACGAAGTCACTACAAACACAGCAGCAAGAAACGATAACTCCTACTAAAGCTATTCAAAAGATCGATATTAAACCATCATTACCCAAACCTATCCTGCCTACTCAGCTTAGCATTCCAGCTATTAAAGTAAGCGCCAAAATAGAGACCGTTACATTGCTTCCAGATGGACAAATGGACGTCCCTAAGGATAGCAATATTGCAGGAATTCTGTACCCAGGAATATTACCAGGTGCTAAGGGAAATGTAATTTTAGACGGGCATGTGGATAGTTATATTGGTCCAGCTATTTTTTTCAACCTCAAAAAGCTTAAGCACGGTGATGAAATAACGGTATCCAATGCGGACGGGCGAAAACTAACTTATATTGTAGAGTCTGTAGAAATCTTCACCACTGCTGAAGCACCCTTGGAACGAATTTTTGGAAAGTCTACTGAAGCCAGAATGAATCTTATTACTTGTACAGGGAGATATAGCAGAAAGAAGAAAGAACATGAAAAAAGGCTGATTGTCTTTACAAAACTGAAACTATGAATATTTTGACCCTCCAAAGGAGCATTCTAAAATAAAAAAAACAGGTGAATTCATGAAAACTAGCAGCAAAATTATGATGACTACCCTCTCTCTCTTGTTATGCTTCACGAACTCCGCTCTAGGTAGCCCGAGCAAGAACCGCGACTACTACGAAAAAAGAGGAGACATGATTTGGGAAGTACATACTAACCAAAAAGTGATTGCATTAACGTTTGATGACGGTCCTGACCCTTCTGAAACCGATCAAATATTAAAGGTATTGAGTCAATATCATGCGAAATGCACCTTCTTTGCCATAGGAAAAAGAATTGCAGCGTATCCAGATGTGGCGAAACGAGTCATTTCCGAAGGACATGAATTAGCTAACCATACCTACAATCACGTCTATTTTAGAAAACCTATTAATAAAGCCCAGTTTGAGCGGGAGCTTAATTTAACCGAAGAAGAAATCATAAAGGTTTCTGGAAAGCATAGTGCTTTGTTCAGACCCCCGGGTGGCATGTATGACGAGACACTAGTTGATACTTCAAACAACATGGGCCTAAAGCCTATTTTATGGTCCTGGCATCAAGATACACGTGACTGGAATCGCCCTGGCGTGCAGAGTATCGCGAACAAGGTTATTCGAAACGCACATAATGGTGATATCGTCCTGTTTCATGATCATGTGCATGGACAATCTCAAACCAGAGAAGCGCTCAAAATTATTTTGCCGGAATTAGAAAAGCAAGGTTTCCGATTTGTCACCGTTTCAGAATTAATCAAATTATCCAATACACAGCAGGCAGGTAAAGCACAATAGCCTAATTGCACAGGACTTCAAAATAAGGTAGTCTTGTCCTATTATGAAGTTCTGGAGGCTTTTGTCATGTCTGATAACACATCCTATACGACTGAGGAAATTGCCCGTTTACTGAAGATCTCGAAATTAAAAGTATATGATCTGATTAAAAAAGGGGAGCTTCCCTCCTACCGTGTAGGAAAACAGATGCGTGTGGATCAATCCGATTTAGAAGCCTACAAACAGAATGCTCGAAGTGGCATGACCCTATCGACATCGCCGCTGACTTTTGCTGGAGCAAATCTAACACAAGTTGCCACACATTCTGGCCAATTTAATAGTAAAGCTACAGGACACAGCCTCGTGATTACGGGTCAGGATATGTCACTCGATATTCTAGCCACCTATTTGGAGCGTTGCCTGCCCACTGAGCGCCCTCTTCGTTCTTACGCTGGCAGTCTAGATAGTCTGATTGCCATGTATCAGGGCGAGTCGGACATCGTCAGTACGCATCTGCTCGACGGGGATACTGGAGAATATAACCTTCCCTATATTCGTAAAATCCTTGTGGGCTTCTCTTATGTTGTAGTTCGTCTGTTGACCCGAAGTGCAGGATTGTATGTTCAAAAGGGAAATCCTAGAGGTCTTCATGAATGGTCTCATCTGCAACAGGATGGACTTACACTGATCAATAGAGAACGAGGCGCTGGTGCACGTGTGTTATTGGATGAACAACTCCGATTGCACGGCATTCCTGCTGCAAGCCTATCTGGGTATGAGCAGGAGGAGAATAGCCATTTGGCAGTCGCCGGTAAAGTGGCACGAGGAGAAGCCGATGTGGCCATCGGTACCGAGAAGGCTGCCCAGATTGTCGGCGGCGTTGATTTCATTCCCTTGATTCAGGAGTGTTATGATCTTGTGATGCTCAAGAAACC
>Ga0153923_100483_pt1 | contig 12649 bp, 11 predicted proteins | sample TSNJ007MetaG_FD_104682 | JGI IMG/M metagenome (GOLD analysis project Ga0153923, IMG submission 104682) | Attine ant fungus gardens microbial communities from New Jersey, USA - TSNJ007 MetaG | ecosystem: Host-associated > Fungi > Mycelium > Unclassified | place: USA: New Jersey, Brendon T. Byrne... | reverse complement strand
TTCCAGGCATCAAAACCAGCAGCTGTAATACTACTTAGAGCAGTATCAGCTTCTTGTTCCGAAGTATAGCGACCCGCCGATAAATGCTTATCCCCTTTCACCGCAGGGGTTTGATCAGCAGGAATGCCGAGTCCTGCCTTTACTACACGGGCAAGTCCATCCTTGGCAGCAGCTTCACTGGCATAGACACCTGTATACAACTGATATACATTGGTTCCATTTCTAGAAATCATATAAATTTGAGGCTTATCAGAGGTGGACTGAAGCTTTTTAGCCGCATCGGCAGCTGTTTTCCAGCTTGAAGTCTCCATTACCTTTACTCTATAACCATCCACACTAACACGAATTCTGCTCTGGGCAGGCACCGATAATAAAGGAGTGCTCCCTGGTTGGTTTGACATCAAAGTGAAGCTTTGTGTCGATAACATAGTTACTACTGGCACGGTAGATTTATATTTACTACCAATATCGGCATAAAGGGCAACTCGTATCGTACTATTAGAATCGGCATGACTGGCACCCGCAGGGATCAAGAGACTTCCCACAGCAATCGCAGCTGCTAGCAATCCTTTGCTTAGTGGAGCTATTCCTCCCCATTTCAACTTCGTATGCTTCATCCAGCATCCTCCTTTTAAATGTAGTTACTGACTCAGTGCTGCTCCGGAGGGAGCGGAAGGCCTAAGTGATGATAAGCGGCCGGTGTTACAATTCTTCCACGAGGGCTCCGCTGCAAGAATCCTATCTGCAGCAGGTAGGGCTCATAAACATCCTCAATCGTCTGACTTTCCTCACCAATTGTAGCAGCAATCGTATCCAGCCCTACAGGACCGCCACGAAAGCTTGAGATCATCGCTCTTAACATCTTGTGGTCGATGCTGTCCAGCCCACGTGGATCCACTTGTAGCATCTTCAGGGCTTCCCCAGAAATCTCAGGGGTTATAATCCCATCGCCGCGCACTTGAGCAAAATCACGGACTCGCTTCAATAATCGGTTCGCAATCCGCGGCGTTCCACGGGAACGAAGCGCTATCTCTTCCGCCGCATCTCCGACAATCTCAATCCCTAAAAGATCTGCATTTCGAGCAACAATGAAGCTTAGCTCATCTATGGTATAGAACTCCAAGCGGCTGACCACTCCGAAACGATCACGTAGTGGCGCTGACAGCAGGCCAGCACGGGTGGTAGCACCTATAAGTGTGAAAGGCGGCAAATCCAATCGTACCGAACGGGCACTTGGCCCTTTGCCGATCATGATGTCCAGCGCGAAGTCCTCCATCGCCGGATACATAACCTCCTCCACCGTCCGGTGTAAGCGGTGAATTTCATCGATGAACAGCACATCGCCTTCCTGCAGGTTCGTCAGCAGGGCGGCTAAATCTCCCGGCCGCTCTATCGCAGGACCGGACGTTGTTCGTAAATTCACACCCAGCTCATTGGCGATAATGTTCGCGAGTGTTGTTTTACCGAGACCTGGAGGCCCGTAGAGCAGCACATGATCCAGCGCTTCACTTCTCATTTTGGCTGCTTCGATATATATTTTCAGGTTTTCTTTTACCTGATTCTGTCCGATATATTCTCCCAGATAACGAGGGCGTAAACTTAATTCTACGGCTTGCTCGTCCATCATCAAATTAGCGGATATAATCCGGTCATCCATTCCTATCGCTCCCTTTCTTCAAGGATGTGTTCGGCTTTACTTAGCAATATATAATAGCCCAAGTGCTTTCTTCATCAACACATCTACAGTCCCTGTCTCTGCGCCCTCTTTTTTCATAGCGAGCCACACACGGTCCAATTCACTTTCGGTATAACCTAATCCCTTAAGGGCATCCCTAGCCTCTTGCCAAGCTAACCCATCCGATGCTTCTTCCATTGGAACTGCAAATAATCCCGTTTGCATGGAAGCCATACTGAGTCCGTCCAGCTTGTCCTTCAAATCTAGGATCATCCGCTGCGCCGTCTTCTTGCCAATGCCCGGCAGTTTCGTTAAGAAGGTTATATTCTCTTGGTAAATTGCCGAGATCAACTGATCTGGAGTTCCACCTGTCAGTATTCCGAGTGCAACCTTCGGACCGATCCCAGATACCTCAATCAACTTGCGGAACAATTTTTGCTCCTCCCGAGTCGGGAACCCGAACAGAAGCGTCGCATCCTCACGTGTTTGATAATGAATATAGATCGTTACAGGTCCTTCTACTTTAGCAAATGCATAAGGGTTCGGGCAGAACACCCGATATCCTACGCCCTGCACATCCAGCACCACATATTCCGACTCTAAATGAACGACGGGTCCTCTTAAGAAATCTATCATTTTCGCAATACCTCATTTAATTTAGAATTAAGACTGCTCGAATGGGCATGACATACCGCTACCGCGAGTGCATCCGCTACATCATCCGGTTTAGGGATCGCCGATAATTTCAGTAGCAGCTTCACCATTTCCTGTACCTGCCGTTTCTCTGCCTTACCATAACCAACTACAGCCTGCTTCACCATCATAGGTGTATATTCCGAGACGGGTAAGCCACGCTGTACTGCAGCTAATATCGTCACTCCGCGGGCCTGTGCTACTGGCAATGCTGTTGTAACATTACGTGCAAAGAACAACTTCTCTATCGCTACAGCATCAGGTTTATATTTATCAATGAGCTGACCCATGCCTTCATAGACATGCAACAGACGTTCTTCCTCAGGCGTGTGAGCCTCAGTCTGGATACAACCATATTGGACCGGGGTCAACTTATGACCTTCCTTATCCACAAAGCCAAAACCGACAATCGCCAGCCCTGGATCAATTCCCAAAATGCGCAAGCACGATCTCTCCTCTATAACAGGCAGTTTATTCCACCGTTTTCATCCATTACTCCGCTACGAAGCGAACATATGTATTCCTTCAAACCATTATAGCAAAAATACCCCTTCCGGGAGAAAAAAAGTTTACCCTCTGATGCGAAATGACAACTTTAGGCCTACAATGAGAACCTCAAACTTTCTTATATTTGCAAAAAAAAGCTGCCCTATAGCCATTAATAATGACTTTAGGACAGCTGATATGCTTAAGGATGCTATTGCTTGTTCTGCATGACATGTTCGGCAGCCTCACGCGCATAGTCACTGAAGGTGGACAATACGCTGTTGTACTCTTCAATATCTTGTACACGAATGCCCTCATGAAGCTCTTTCCAAATACTTTCCGGCAGGGAGGATTTCAAGGAACCCATATCCATTTGAAAAAAGGTCTTCAGAACCTTTTCCTGTACCGGGGGGCCTTTAAATAATTTCAAATTCCCAAATGCATCGACACCGATATAGGCTTCTTTTTTCGTTAGGGTCGATAGATCATTCACTTTTTGTTCCAGCCACAAATCTCCATCACTGCTGATGAAGCCGCTCCATGCAGGGTGTTCGTGAATTATTTTTTTAAGCTGAAACGGGGTTTTTACACCTGGCAATGTCTGAACTTCTTCCCCAGATACATACGATATTTTTAAATGAACGGTTCTGCTGAGTCCGCTTTGAGTGATCGTCTCCAACAGTTGTTCATTTTTTATGGTGCCCTTCTCTTTCTCCTCACCGCTGTCCACGCCTACTTTAAATACAGCTGCGGCCAACTCGCTTTCAGCACTATCCGTCCAACTAGAATCCGTCAGCAGTCCACTGATTTCCTCAGGTACCTGCATACTGCGCCATGCCAGTACAGTAAGAGCTAAACAAGCTGCCCCTACCCAAAGCGCCTTTTTCCAACGTCTCCATCGCTGCCAAAGTTGTTTTTTTATGCGCGACACGTTAATCCCTTCATTCTGGTTTTTCCCTATTGTGACCTGAGAAGGGATCATTTATGCGCTTTTCTGTGAATAATCGCTATTTTATCCTAATTGCAAGGTTGACCTTGCAGTATCGTTCAAGCGTTAGGAATAACCGGTAGCTTCACATGGCTTGGATATTCACTATTATGGTAAACAGTCTGCAGCACTGTAATCGCCTCTGAATCTTCATACGGGTTACCACCAGTATTCGTATTCGGGAAAGCAACGAATTTACTGGAAGAGGTAATCGAAAAACGAATTCGGTGTCCTACCGCAAATCTGTGAGCAATATTCGGCATGAAAATATCGTATTCCTCCACTTGCCCTGGCGTGAGCAGTTCTGGTGCATCAAACCCATGACGATATTTAGCTCTGACAATATAGTTAGATAACCGGATAGAGTCTCCATGTTCATTCACATCACTAAGCGTAACTACCCAATCCGTATCCTTACCTGTGCTAGCGGCGTAGATGATAGCAGACAATTCGCCAGCAATAGTCAATTCTTCCGTCAACACCTCACTAGTGTACACAAGAATATCATTTCGGAGCTCATATTTCCGCAAATTTTCAGGCTCCCGCTCACCGCTATCATTCATAGGATCATTTGGGTTATAAACATAAGTATCTTCTGGAGAGTGTTCCTCTGGCGCTGTGAGCAGCTTCCCATCTCCTTGTCCTGAATTAGCCCGACCAGCACTGGAAAGATAAAACGGCGTAGTTGTAGCTTCAACTGGTGTCCAATCCTCCGACGTTCTCCACTGATTCTCACCAACGACATAATAAGAGGCTCTAGGCTCCTGATCTATTCCGTTCGGAATGCCTTTGAGGAAGCGGTCGAACCAGCGCAGTACAGAAACATCATAATCATAGACGACTGCATCATTGCCGAAGCTTACTCCCTCATAATCTCTGGCTCGGTTTGGCCCATGCTCCCATGCACCCAGACGGATTTTACGATTTGGCACATCATATTCAGTCAGCATTCTCCAAGTCTCCGATACGCCAGGGCTGTCGCCATCATACCAGCCTGAGATCACATACATAGGGACCTGCACTTGATCCCCACGTTCCGTAAAGGTACAGTTTCTCCAGAAATCATCATACTCCGGATGCTGGCTCCACAAATCCCATGGTCCTGATGCTTTGCCGATCATTTGCTGTGGAATCTCCTTAATCGGTCTCGCATCGACGGCCACTTCTGGGTTCACCGTAATGCCCCCAAAAATATCAAAATCCGTCCGGGTACCCACAGATTGTGCAAGCGTCCAAGACAAGAGTGGCCAAGAGCAAAGCGTCCCACCCTTACGCGCTGTATCTACAAACGGTGAGCCAACATTCACTTCATCCACAACAGCCTTCAAATTAGGATGCCCACTGGTCGCCGCCGAGACAACCACAAAGCCGAGATAGGACGCGCCCCACATTCCAACATTGCCATCTGACCAATCCTGCGCGATAATCCAATCGATCGTATCGTAGCCATCATCCCGTTCATTATAAAAAGGGATCAACTCCCCCTCCGAATCCGCCCGACCTCTTACGTCCTGTGACACCACTGCATAACCTTTGTTAGCCCATCTCATAAAAATCTCTTTTTTCCCGTTACGGTCATAGCAGGTTCTCACAAGAATCGTCGGCAGCTTGGTTCCCGGCTGAAAGCCCTCAGGAAGAAACACATCCGTAGCCAGTCTCACGCCATCACGCATCGGAATCAGATCCGTACCCAAATCATTTACACCATACTCTGGCTTGGACAAAAGGGGATCATCATAAACAACCAGAGGCGTCAGCTTCTCATATCCTGCTTTAACAATCAGCTCGATACCATACCGATTCGGCGTAAGAAAGGCAATAATCTCACCATCCAAGGTCACAATATCCAGTGCCGTCTCTTTTCGTAGCGCCCATACTTGTGAAGTAAGCTCACGGCCATCCAATACAGCCTGATACTGAATATGCTTTTGATAAAGATCACCATTACTTAGAACTATCTCATCATTGACCCATTCTGCTTTAGCGTAAGCGTCCATGTGTTCGTGGATTTTTTGAAATGGAAGAACGGTCTTGAACTGGCCATCCAGCGCATTGTATTGCATTTGTGTTCGTCTGCGTGGATCAACCTTAGCGAGCATAATTTGTTGTTCCGTAAAATGTATTTTCCCTGAATAAATGCCAGAACAGTAGAAGTTAAATGTAGTTGTGTTCAAGTATGTTGTCATCTATTTATCCCCTATCCCCAAATTTCTTCAAACACGCGCAGCCAGTTGCCACCCATAATCTTTGCAATATCCTCATCCTTATAACCGCGAGCCACTAGACCTCTAGTAAAGTTGATAAAATAGCTATATTTTTCAAGCCCAGCAACGGTTTCAGTAGAAGGTCCGTCTCCTTTGGCAAATCCTAGCTTAGGTGCGATATGTTCTTTAAAATAAACCAATGACCAGATCACATCGCTCATCGGCCAATCCGTTCCAATCCCGACATGATCCACGCCTACAAGCCGAATCACATATTCGATATGATCCAGCACATGATCAATGGTCGTATGGTTAGGATCTTCATGAACAAACCACGGCATAGCAAAAATACCGATAACTCCACCCGTCTTCGCTATCGCGATAATCTCTTCATCACTTTTACAGCGCATATGTGGATAGATAGCCTCTACACCCGTGTGTGAAGCAATGACCGGAGTCTTAGAATACTGGCAAGCATCAAGCGTGGTCTGTTTTCCGCAATGTCCCGTATCTACAATGATCCCGAGCTTGTTCAAACGCTCAATGAATCTTTTTCCATAATTCGTAATCCCAGCGTTCGACTGTTCTGCACAACCTGCACCGACCTGATTCTGATTGTTATAAGTTAATTGTAAAATTCTTAAGCCAAAATTATGTAACACATCTAATAGGTCCAGATTAGTACCTAGGCCATCCGTTTCTTGAGCTGTGATAATACCCGCCTTATGGCCATTACGCTTGGCTGCACGTATATCCTCTGCGGTTAAAGCTTTAACTAACCAATCTGCGGAGTCAAACTGAAGCTGAACTTCAGCCATGCTATTGATCATGCTTTCTAAGGACTCTAAATGAAGTTCCCGATTACCCGCGGTAATTCCCGATTTATACCATTCACTTTTATACTCAGGGATCTCACCGCTGGCCAACAGCTTTGTGATCATTTTTGCTGGCATGCTGCTATATATCATCGGCTCATCTTTATAGGGCTCACACAGCTCTTTTATTTTTTTAGACACAGACTCTGGAATTGCGTTTGGAGATAAGGGACCTTGAAATAGCAAATCAATATTAATGTTCTGCTCATGCAAATGTACGGCCCGCTCTTCGTCTTGCTCCGTCAACTTGAAATCATACAAACCTTCATATGTGCTCATCATGTGGTCGCTCCTTAGAATGCAATTTCAATGCCTTTTTGTAATTTAACAGCTTCATTATAAATGAAGTTGGCTGCTGCTAAATCCTCTATTGCAAGTCCTAGTCCTTTAAAAAGAGTGATCTCATCAGCTGTAGCTCTGCCCTCAATATTCCCGCTGATCAGTTCACCGATTTCACCGATAATATGGCCTGAAGTAATCACGCCTTCGTTCAGCGGAATTAAATAATCCCCAGATTCATTATGCGCGGATTCCAATCGGTCTACATATAACTTAGCTAACCGTACGGTCTCCGAATCCAGCTCACGATCCGCTGCTCTGCAGGCTCCAACCGCATTGATATGTACTCCAGGCTTCAGCCATTCTCCTTCGAGTACAGGCTCTGTGGATGCTGTTACGGTACAAATGATATCTGCTGGATTAACTGCCTCTTGAATAGTCTCAGCCACAAGGATATCCACACCATATTTACGGCTCATTTCTGCTTGGAAATCTCTTGCCTTTGCAAGTGCCCTACTCCAAACTCTGACCTCACGAATCGATCGAACCAGTAGCATCGCTTCCAGATGACTTTTGGCTTGCTCGCCGGTACCTAGAATGGCAAGTACCTCTGCATCTTCTCTAGCCAGATAACGAGTGGCTACTGCGCTAACAGCTGCTGTGCGAATTGCGGTAATCTTCTGTCCATCTACTACAGCTTTCAGAACACCGGTAGAAGAATCGAATAACGTAACAAGCCCTTGATGGGAAGGTAAACCTGAGCCATGGTTGCTTGGAAACACACTGATGATTTTGGCACCTGCTACTTCTTCACTCTGCAAAAAGCCCGGCATTAAGCCAATCAGATTGCCTTGGTGCAGCGGGAGTACTTGTCTTAAGCTCTGTATGGCTTGTCCTGCGGACAAGTCCTTCAAAACGGATTCCATCACTGTGATGCAAGACTCCATTGCTAATAGCTCAGCCACTTCATTTTGATTAATAACTAGCATAAGACAAACCTCCTTTACTTCATTGTGTCAACAAATGTAGGAACGCAAAATTATTCTTTATATCATAACTTATACGCTTTAAATATTCATGTATAAAGCTGGAAATCAGCAATTTGTCTTACCACGGGCTATTAGCTATACTTAATATAGTTCATATTCTATTTTAAGGAGCTGATGATTGATTATGTCTAGTAAAATAACTTTAGGTAGAACAAATTTGCAGGTACTCCCTCTCGGACTGGGTGCCAATGCTGTTGGTGGGCATAATTTATTTCCCGGCTTAAATGATGAGACTGGTAAAGACATCGTTCGCAACGCTCTTGACCATGGGATCAATTTCATTGATACCGCCTTTATCTATGGTCCAGGTAGATCCGAGGAACTTATTGGAGAAGTGCTGAGAGAAAGAGGCGGCCGTGACAATGTGGTTATTGCTACTAAGGGCGCTCACAAGATTACTGGCGATAAGGTTACGATCGACAACTCTCCAGCTTTTCTAAGACAGTCTGTGGAAGACAGCTTGAAACGCCTCCAGACCGATTATATCGATCTTTACTATATTCATTTCCCTGATGAAAGCACTCCTAAGGATGAAGCTGTTGGCGAGCTTAAGAAGCTGAAGGATGAAGGAAAGATCAAAGCGATTGGGGTCTCCAACTTCTCCATTGAACAGCTGAGAGAAGCCAATAAGGACGGGCATGTGGATGTTCTCCAATCCCATTACAACCTGCTGCACCGTGATGCAGAAAAAGAACTGCTCCCTTACACGCAGGAGCTTGGCATTTCTTTCGTTCCTTACTTCCCACTCGCGTCCGGCCTTCTTGGCGGCAAGTATAAGCAAGGCGATACGTTCAGCGACAATAGAAAGAACAACCCAATGTTTCAAGGAGCGACCTTTGCCAAAAACCTGGAGAAGGTGGACAAGGTTCGCCAAATTGCCGATGCCAAAGGTGTTGAAGTCGCACATGTGGTGCTAGCCTGGTATTTGACCGTACCTTCCATCGACGCACTTATTCCCGGAGCTAAACGTCCGGAACAGATCGTATCGAATCTCCAGACTCTGAAAGTTCAGCTGACACCAGATGAGATCAAAGCGATTGATTCAATCTTTAAGGCGTAATAGCGCCTTATAATGTAAAAGGGGTTGTCCTTGAAGTCATGAAATGGCTACTGGGGCAGCCCCTTTTCAAAGGAATAGCGTCACTGGAGTCCGCAAGCCTTAATAAATGATCAAGACTCGATAGCGCAGCTAGCCAACAAACAAAAATACAGGGCAGCGGATTCTTATCGAATATCCTAAATTCTTTGTATTAGTAAATATTGTTTGCTATACTTTCTCTGTGTATCAGTAGACTTAAATTTTTATACAAAGGGGAATTCCTTGATGATTATTCAACCTAAAACACGCGGATTTATATGCACAACAGCCCATCCAGAGGGATGCGCCAAACAAATAGAACAACAAATTGAATATGTAAAAGCGCAAAAGAAAATTGAGGGACCTGCGAATGTACTTGTCATCGGTGCCTCTACCGGATACGGACTGGCTTCTAGAATTTCAGCTGCTTTTGGTGCTGGCGCCAATACCATTGGTGTGTTCTTCGATAAGGCTGCGGAAGGTCAGCGCACCGCATCTGCAGGCTGGTACAACTCCGCTGCCTTTGAACAACAAGCAGCAGAGCTTGGACTTAAATCACACAGCATAGTTGGCGATGCCTTCTCTGATGCGATTAAAGAGAAGACCATTGCATTGATTAAAGCTGAATATGGCACCATCGATTTAGTTATTTATAGTGTCGCTTCACCTCGTCGTACCCATCCGGTAACAGGAGAAACCTTCTCCTCCGTTATTAAACCAGTGGGAACAGCTTATTCGAATAAAACCTTGAACTTCCATACAGGCGAAGTATCCATGACCACCATTGAGCCTGCTAATGAAGAGGAAGTACGTCAGACCATCGCTGTAATGGGCGGCGAAGACTGGAGAATGTGGATCGATCAGCTTCAAGCAGCTGATGTCCTTGCAGATGGTGCTACTACCGTTGCTTACTCCTACATCGGGCCTGAAATCACTCACCCTATCTATCGGGACGGAACAATTGGCCAAGCCAAGCACGATCTGGAACAGACTGCGATCCAAATGAATGACCTTCTTTCATCAAAAGGCGGACGTGCCTTTGTATCCGTTAATAAGGCGCTCGTAACTCAGTCCAGCTCAGCTATTCCTGTAGTACCCCTTTATATCTCTGCACTTTATGAAGTGATGAAGGAAAAAGGCCTGCACGAGAACTGTATTGAACAAATGTATCGCTTGTTCTCTGAGCACCTATACGGTGAAGGCAAGGCTACTGCTGACGGAAGCTGCTTGATCCGCATTGACGACTGGGAAATGCGTGAGGATGTCCAGACAGAGGTTATGAAACGTTGGGACGAGCTGACAACTGATAATGCAGGTGAGCTGGCTGATCTTGAAGGCTACCGCCAAGATTTCTTCAATCTGTTTGGCTTTAGAACAGATGGCGTAGACTACGAAGCAGATATTGATCCTAATGTCGACATTCCGAATATGTATTAAAATGATTCTGAATACATCCATATGCTAATTCTGGATGTATAAACAAAGAGGTTGTCTGCAAAAGTAGTGAAATCTACTGATGTGGCGGCCTCTTTTTTGTACTTTGCTTACAACCTACCTATACATCGTAGGGCATATTGGCTTAGCCTCCCACTTTGTGATATGGTTTGATAGAATACTGCAAGTTCTAACTTACATTCTAAGGAGTGAATCACTCATGGTTAAGAAAATTAGTGTAGCGAATGGTGTACTTGACGTGTCCCAAATTTCGCTGGGCTGTATGCGGATTGCGGATTTGTCTGCAAAAGAGGCTGATACACATGTACATAGTGCGTTGGAGCTCGGAATAGACTTCTTTGATCATGCCGACATTTATGCGGACGGCAAAGCTGAAGAGGTATTCGCAGGGGTACTTCAGAACAATCCTGGTATGCGTGATAAAATGCTGATCCAAACCAAATGCGGAATCCGCAAGGGCTATTTTGATTTTTCCAAAGAGCATATCCTACAATCCGTGGAGGGTAGCCTAAAACGCTTGAAGACCGATTATATCGATGTGCTCTTGCTTCACCGTCCTGACACGCTGTTCGAGCCGGAAGAAGTGGCTGAGGCTTTTGACATTCTGGAGAGTAAGGGATTGGTCAAGCATTTTGGTGTCAGCAACCAGAACCCGTTACAAATCGAGCTACTTAAGAAAAATGTAAAGCAACCGCTGCTGTTCAACCAGCTGCAATTGAGCATTATGTTTACGGGTATGATTGATACCGGCTTCAATGTGAATATGACCAACTCCGGTTCGGTTGTTCATGATGGCGGGATCTTAGAATACAGCCGTCTACACGACATGACCATTCAGCCATGGTCGCCTTTCCAATATGGCTTTTTTGAAGGTGTATTCTTGGACAACGACAAGTTCCCTGAATTGAACGAGGTCATTAACCGCTTAGCAGCTGAAAAAGAGGTTACCAATACTGCTATTGCCATTGCCTGGATTCTCAGACATCCGGCAAATATGCAGCCTGTTGTAGGTACAACCAATACGCAGCGATTGCGGGATATTGCCAAAGCATCCGATATTACACTCACCAGACCAGAATGGTATGAAATTTACCGCGCTGCGGGTAATATCCTTCCATAAATATCAAAAGCCACGAAGTACGCTAATATCGCACTTCGTGGCTTTTTTTGTGACTATGATTGAAACCGTATAACTTTTATAAAAAAAAGAAACGGCATCTCTGCCGTTTCTTTTAGGAATGGACTCTCAGGGGCTCGAACCCTGGACAAATAGATTAAGAGTCTACTGCTCTACCAACTGAGCTAAGAGTCCACAATATAATGATTTACCTTACTATACTTGAAAAGCAAAAGCCCTTAGCTTAACGCATAAGAGCTTCGCTTGCTAATTGATACCGGCGAGAGGACTCGAACCTCCACGGTTTCCCTCTCGATTTTGAGTCGAGCGCGTCTGCCATTCCGCCACGCCGGCAAAGTATGAAGTTAAAATATGGCGCGCCCTGAGAGATTCGAACTCCCGGCCTTTTGATTCGTAGTCAAACGCTCTATCCAGCTGAGCTAAGGGCGCAAAATTTATATGGAGCGGACGACGGGAATCGAACCCGCGACCCTCGCCTTGGCAAGGCGATGCTCTACCGCTGAGCCACGTCCGCACACGGTATGTATTAGTGTCCGACTCACTTAAGAAGTGAGCCATGAAGGACTCGAACCTTCGACACCCTGATTAAAAGTCAGGTGCTCTACCAACTGAGCTAATGGCTCATGAAGCAAGAAAAATGGCGGAACCGACGAGATTCGAACTCGCGATCTCCTGCGTGACAGGCAGGCATGTTAGGCCAACTACACCACGGTTCCAAAAGATATAATT
>Ga0153923_100482_pt1 | contig 12657 bp, 10 predicted proteins | sample TSNJ007MetaG_FD_104682 | JGI IMG/M metagenome (GOLD analysis project Ga0153923, IMG submission 104682) | Attine ant fungus gardens microbial communities from New Jersey, USA - TSNJ007 MetaG | ecosystem: Host-associated > Fungi > Mycelium > Unclassified | place: USA: New Jersey, Brendon T. Byrne... | reverse complement strand
GCGTCGGCCACCGTTGCGGCGTTGAGGGTGGTGATGGCGATGTCGTGGCTGGCGCCTTCGGCATCGGTGATCAGCTGCTGGGCCAGGGAATGGCATACCTCGGTCAGGCCGCGGGTGAACTCATCGGTGTCCGGTGTGGTGCCGGAGGCTCCGGAGGCCATCAGCACCACGGTGTCATTGGTGGACATGCAGCCGTCGGAGTCGGTCCGGTCGAAGGTGACCGTGGTGGCGGCGCGCAGTGCCGCATCCAGGCCGGCGGCGTCGAGCAGTGCGTCGGTGGTCAGGACCACCAGCATGGTGGCCAGCCCGGGCGCGAGCATGCCGGCGCCCTTGGCCATACCGCCGATCCGGTAGCCGGTGCCGGCGAAACCGGCCTGCTTGGAAACGGAGTCCGTGGTCATGATGGCCTCAGCGGCCAGGGCCCCGCCGTCGCTGGTCAGGGCCTTGGCTGCCGCCTCAGCGCCGGGCAGCAGTTTGTCCATCGGAAGCTGTTCGCCGATCAGTCCGGTGGAGCAGACCAGCACGTCTCCGGCGGAAACGCCCAGCAGTTCGGCGACCTTTTCCGCGGTGGCGTGGGTGTTCTGGAAGCCCTGCGGTCCGGTGCAGGCGTTGGCGCCGCCGGAGTTCAGGAAGACGGCGTCGGCCCGTCCATCGGTAATGACCTGGCGGGACCAGTGCACCGGAGCCGCAGCCACCCGGTTGGTGGTGAACACGGCGGCAGCAGCCTTGGCGGGGCCGTCGTTGACCACCAGGGCGACGTCGCGGCCGCCGGATGCCTTCAGCCCGGCGGTGATGCCGGCGGCCCGGAAGCCTGCGGGTGCGGTGATGCCGGTTGCCGGTGCGGTGACGCTGGAGGGGCTGGTTTCGGTGCTCATTACGGTGCTACTCCCTGCAGGGTGAGGCCGGCGCCCTCTTCGAGGCCGAGGGCGAGGTTCATGGACTGGACGGCGCCGCCGGCGGTGCCTTTGGTGAGGTTGTCGATCACGGCGGAGACAATGACGCGGCCCGCATGCGGATCGAAGGCGAGCTGCAGTGCAGCGTAGTTGGACCCAACCACCATCTTGGTGGCCGGCCACTGGCCCTCGGGCAGCACCCGGACGAACGGTTCATTGGCGTAGGCGGTTTCCCAGGCCGACCGCAGGGCGGCGGCGTCGACGCCGGGGCGGACCTTCGCCGTCGCGGTGGTGAGGATGCCGCGGGCCATGGGTGCCAGCGTCGGGGTGAAGGAAATGGAGACCTGCTCCCCCGCTGCGGCGGAGAGGCCCTGCTCGATTTCGGGGGTGTGCCGGTGTCCTCCGCCGACACCGTAGGGGCTCATACCGCCCATGACTTCGGAGCCGAGCAGGTGCGGCTTTGCTGCTTTGCCCGCTCCGGAGGTGCCGGACGCGGCCACGATCACGACGTCGCCTGGCTCCAGCAGTCCGGCGGCGAAGCCGGGGGTCAGGGCGAGCAGCGAAGACGTCGGGTAACAGCCGGGGACGGCGATCCGCTTGGCGCCGCGGAGGATTTCGCGGTGGCCGGGCAGTTCCGGAAGGCCGTAGGGCCAGCTGCCGGCGTGCGGGGAGCCGTAGAACTTTTCCCAGGCGGCGGGATCGGTGAGCCGGTGGTCGGCACCGGCGTCGATCACCAGGGTGTCCGCGCTCAGCTGGGCGGCGATTTCGGCACTGGCACCGTGCGGTAGCGCCAGGAAGACGACGTCGTGCCCGGCCAGGTTCTCCACCGTGGTGTCCACGAGGATGCGGTCGGCCAGCGCGTGCAGGTGCGGCTGCAGTTCGCCGAGCCGGGAACCGGCATTGCTGTGGGCGGTGATGGCGCCAATTTCGACGCCGGGGTGGCCGGCGAGCAGGCGCAGGACCTCTCCCCCGGCGTAACCACTGGCTCCTGATACGGCAACGGAAATCGTCATGTTCACCACACTACAACAACTTTATGCAAGACCCTTCATATTTATGCATTGTGACTGGAATCGGCTTTTCCCACCATGTCCGGCCGGGCCGGGGCCTACGATGGTTCCCAATTGATGCCAGGCAGGCGCACCCCGAACGGAAGAGGCAACCCATGCACAAAGCCATTGTCGTCCCATCGGCCGGCGGGCCCGAGGTCCTGCGCTATGAAGATGTTGATCTGCCGGTCCCCGGCCCGAACGAGCTGCTCGTCAAGGTGGCCGCCGCCGGGGTGAACTTCATCGACACCTACCAGCGCAGCGGGGTCTACAAGATGCGCTACCCCTTCATCCCCGGTTCGGAGGCTGCCGGAACGGTGGTGTCCGCGGGCCTGGAAGTGGCTGCGTTCCGCGAAGGCGACCACGTGGCCACTGCCGAAGGCGGCGGTGCCTACTCCGAGTACATGCTGCTGGACGCGGACAAGGCCCTGCCGGTGCCGCGCGGCGTGGATATCAAGGTGGCGGCCGCTTTGCCGCTGCAGGGGATCACTGCCCACTACCTGTGTCATTCGACGTACCCCGTGCAGTCCGGGGAAACGGTCCTCACCCATGCCGGCGCCGGCGGCGTCGGCCTGCTGCTGATCCAGCTGCTGAAGGCCAAGGGCGCCACGGTGATCACCACGGTGTCCAGCGATGAAAAGGAAGAGCTGGCGCGCGGCGCCGGCGCGGACCATGTACTGCGGTACGACGGGTTCGCTGACCGGGTGAGGGAACTGACCGACGGGCGCGGTGTGGACGTGGTGTTTGACGGCGTGGGCAAGGCGACCTTTGACGGCTCCCTGGGCAGCCTGCATCCGCGCGGCATGATGGTGCTCTTCGGCGGGGCGTCGGGCCAGGTGCCCCCGTTCGACATCCAGCGCCTGAACGCCCTGGGCTCGCTCTACCTGACCCGGCCGACCATCAGGGATTACCTGCTCAGCGCCGAGGAACGGCAGTGGCGGGCCCGGGAACTGTTCGAGATGGTCGAGGCCGGCACCCTGGATGTGCGGATCGGAGCGACCTATCCCCTGGCGGACGCCGCCCAGGCACATCAGGACCTCGAGGGCCGGAAAACCACCGGCAAGGTGCTGCTGGTTCCGTAGGGCAACCTGGACGGCCCATGGACCCCTGAACGGCCTAACGCGGAAGCGCGTACTGAAACCGGGACGCCCGAAATCCAATTAGCTATCGCCGAGGCATTGGACTGCTAACGGGGGACCCAACCAGGACGACAGAGAAAATATGCGCACCGGGTTTCTTTCCGATGCTGCTGGACCCGGCGTTCTGCCGGCACGAATGAGAGTTGGAGCGATCATGACAAGCACGGAACTCACCGGATCGGGTTGGATGCAGTTTTGGAATCGGGGCCGTTGGTGGAAGGCGCTCATCGCAGTGGTGGTGTACCTCGCACTGTACGAGCTCGCCGGGTTGGGAATCGGTAATCTCTTTGGTGATTACGTCAACTTCGACGACGTTCTTGCGACCCCTGACAGCGTGTTCTTCGGCGTCGTTGCCGGCCTCATTGTCGGTTCCATCATCCTCATGATCTTTGTTGCGTCCGTCCGGTGGTTCGGTCCGATCTTCGGGCGCCAGCCGGTGCGGGGGCGTGGCTGGATGTGGATCGCTGTTGTGCTCACCCTCATCCCCATTCTGCTGCGCCTGTTCGGCATCGATTACGGGGGCTACCCCAGCGGCGTCGTCGCTGTGACAGGTCTCGTCGGCATCTTCGTCGGCTTCAGCGAAGAACTTCTCTACCGCGGGATAGTGGTGCACATCCTGCGTGAGGGCGGCCATCGCGAATGGACGGTCGCGGTCATCTCCTCCCTCTTCTTCGCGCTGTCCCACTCCATCAACCTTCTCTCCGGTCAGTCGATCGTCCTCGTCGGCGGAACGGTGGTCTTCACGTTTGGATTCGGCATGATGATGTACCTCGTCATGCGGGTGACCGGCAGCATCGTATGGCCGATGATCATCCATGGGTTCACAGACCCGACCACGCTGCTCGCATCAGGAGGCCTGGACGCGGTCGGGGCCAATGGCTCAAGCGGTGGCATTCTGACCATCGCGGGCGCATTCAGCCTCATATTTGTCGTGGCAGCTCTCATCGCCATGATCTTCATCCGCGGGAAGGCGGAATCGAGGACAAATACGCCTGTCGGCGTCATGTAGTTCCCCCTGCCGCCCTGCCGTTCTTCCAGCCGTCCCGGGCTGGAAGAACGGGAAATGGTCCTAGCCGTCCGCCCGCAGGGCAAGAAGTTCCCTTTGAAGATCCGTCCGCTCAGTGTGCTGGATCGTCTGCAACCCCATAGACCCGGCGGCAGCGATATTCGCCGCACTGTCATCAATGAACACAATGCTCCCGGCCGCCACACCCAGGTCCGCCAACACATGCTTGTAGATCCGGGAATCAGGCTTCACCATTCCCAGCCTGCCGCTGAAGTACCGCTTCCGGAAGTACGGAGCCCAGGGCGCGGCGGACTCGTACCGGTAGGATATCTCCGCGGGCATGTTTGAGAGCAGCGCCAGCTGCGCGCCCTCCCCTGCCAGGAGCTCCAAGACCTCCAAGGTGCGTGGATTCAGCCGGGACCACTGCCTGGCGTCCAGCTCTTCGAGCCGTGCCACTTCATCGGCTCCGGCCGTCCGTCCCATCACCCCCGACCAGTACGCTGCGGGGCTCAGCGCACCGCCGTCGAACTCCAGCCGGGCAGTCCAGTAAGGACTCGATGCGTGCTGCAGATCCAGTCCGGTGGCCTCGCGCAAGGCGTCCCAGTCCTCCTGAAGGGGCGCTGCCGAGATCACCATGCCGTAGTCGAAGAGGAACCAGGTGCCGGGGCGGGAGAGAGTGTTCACGCACCACAAGCTAGCAAAAAGCAGCAGGTCCCGCCCGGAAACCGGACGGGACCTGCTGCTTTAGCGTTGCGTTACCGCTGCACGGCGCCAAACCGCTCGGCGGCCAGCGCGACGGCGGCGGCCCGGGCCTCGGAGGCCTCGTCAGCGGTCAGCGTGCGGTCGGCGGCACGGAAGCGCAGGGCGAAGGCGAGGGATTTGTGTCCCTCGTCGATGCCCTTTCCGGCGTAGACGTCGAACAGCGAGATGTCCTCGAGCAGTTCCCCGGCACCTTCGCGGAGGGTTTCCAGCACGGTTTCGGCCGGAATTTCCTCCGCCACCACCAGCGCCACATCCTGGTTGGTTGCGGGGTAGCTGGATATCGGACGGGCAACAATCACGTCGGGCGCGGCGTCGAACAGCGCGTCGGCGTTGATCTCCAATGCCACCGTGCGGGCGGGCATGTCCCGGGCCGCGAGCAGCTTCGGATGCAGTTCCCCGGCGTAGCCCACGGTTTCTCCGCTGCGCAGCGAGATCTTCGCGGTGCGTCCCGGGTGGAAGGCCTGGTGTTCGCCCTGGCTGATCACCAGGTCAACACCCAGCACGTCGCCCATGAGGCGGGCGGTGTCGACGGCGTCGGCCCAGTCCCACAGGCGCGGGGTATGGCCCGCGCCGGCCGGCGACTCGTGGCCGGTGAAGAGCACGCCGATGTGCAGCGGCTGATCCGGAATGCCGTTGTACAGCGCGTCCAGGACCTCTTCTGAGGGCTTGACACCCAGCGGCGGAATCGATTCGGTCCCGTTCTGGCCGCCCGGCAGGAACACCGCCGCGGACTCGAAGAGAGCCAGGTCCCGGAAGCCGCGCGAAAGGTTTCGCTTGGCGACGTCGAACAGGCCGGGCAGCACCGAGGTGCGCAGGTAGCCGAACTCGGCGCTGAGCGGGTTCGCCAGCTTCAAGGCCGGACGCTGCTCCCCGGCAACCGGCGTGCCGAAGGTGTTGTTGTCCTCCTCCGTCACGAACGGGTAGGACAGCACTTCGGTGAGACCGGAGGCGGCCAGTGACTGCAGCAGGCGGCGGCGCTGCTGCTGGATGCGGGTCAGGCCGCGCCCCGGAGGCGCCACCGGCAGCGTGGATGGAATCTGGTCGTAGCCCACCAGCCGGATGATTTCCTCGGTGAGGTCCTCCCGGGTTTCCAGGTCCGGCCGCCAGCTCGGGGGCGACACCCGGTAACCGGCGCCGGCCTTCTCCACGTCCGCGCCCAGGTCGGTCAGGGTTCCGGTGATCTGCTCTTCGGTGAAGTCATAGCCGATCAGCTGCGCCGGGAAACCGGCGGGCAGGACAATGCTCCGCGGTTCGGGCGCCGTTCCGGCGTCCGTGATGGAGTCGTCGGCGGTGCCGCCGGCCAGTTCCACCAGCAGGTCGACGGCGCGCTGCGCGGCGACGTCGGCAACGTACCAGTCCACGCCGCGCTCGAAGCGCTTGGACGCTTCGGAGGGCAGCTTATGCCGGCGCCGCGAACGGCCGATGCTGACGTCGTCGAAGTGCGCCGCCTCGACCAGGACGTTCCGGGTGGTGTCAGAGGCCTCGGTGGTGGCCCCGCCCATCACGCCGGCGATGCCGATGGGACCGGACCCGTCCGTGATCAGCAGGTCCTCGGGATCAAGGGTGCGGACCTTGTCATCCAGGGTCTTGATGGTCTCGCCCGGGGTGGCACGGCGGACCGTGATTTCGCCGGTGAGCTTGTCCAGGTCGTAGCAGTGCAGCGGCTGGCCCAGTTCGAGCATCACATAGTTGGAGATGTCCACGATCAGCGAGATGGAGCGCATGCCGGCCAGGCGCAGCCGGGAAGCCATCCACGGCGGCGTCGGGCGGGTGGGATCCACGCCGCGGACCGTGCGCGCGACAAAGCGGTCGCAGCCGGGCTTGCCGTAAATCGGAGTTTCGTCGGCCAGGCGCACCGGGTACCCGGCGCCGTCGGCTTCCGGGACCTCCACCGTGGCGGCGGGGTCGGTGAACTTGGTGCCCGTGGCGTGCGCATATTCGCGGGCAGCACCCCGGATCGAGAAGACGTACCCGCGGTCCGGAGTGACGTTGATTTCGGCTGCCTGATCGTAGAGACCGAGCAGTTCCATCGCATCGGAGCCGATTTCCGGATCAAGGCCCAGGGTGGAGAGCACCAGGATGCCGTCGTGGTCTTCGCCAATTCCCAGTTCACGCACGGAGGCGATCATGCCCGCCGAGACGTGGCCGTAGGTCTTGCGCGGGCTGATGCGGAAGTCCCCGGGCAGCACGGCGCCGGGCAGGGTGACAACCACCTTGTCCCCGACCTCGAAGTTGTGCGCACCGCAGACGATGCCCTGGATCCCGGACGGATCGATCCCGTCGCCGGTCAGCGTCTGCTCGGCGCCTTCGGGCACCACGCGGACGGTGCACCAGTTGATGGTTTTGCCGTTCTTCTGCGGCTCCGGCTCCTTGGAGAGCACCTGGCCAACAACGATCGGGCCCTGCAGCTCGTCGGTGGGACGGTGGACGTCCTCCTCCTCGAGGCCAACCTTCACCAGTTCTGCCATAACGTCTTCGGCGGTTGCGTCCGCCGGAACCTGGGCATACTCGCGCAGCCAGGAAAGTGGGATTCTCACTTAGATCTCCATCCCGAAGTGTTCGCTGAAACGTACGTCGCCTTCAATCATGTCCCGCATATCCGTAACCTCGTTACGGAACATCAGGGCACGCTCGATGCCCATGCCAAAGGCAAAACCTGAATAGACCTCGGGGTCGATGCCCGCTGCGCGCAGCACGTTGGGGTTGACCATGCCGCAACCGCCCCACTCGATCCAGCGCGGGCCCCCCTTGGCGCCGGGGTGCCAGATGTCCAGCTCAGCGCTGGGCTCCGTGAAGGGGAAGAAGTTCGGGCGCAGGCGGACCTTGGCCTCGTCTCCGAAGAGCACCCGGGTGAAGTGCTCCAGGGTGCCGACCAGGTCTGCCATGGTCAGGCCCTTGTCGATGGCCAGGCCCTCGAACTGGTGGAAAACAGGGGTGTGCGTCGCGTCGAGTTCGTCGGTGCGGAACACCTTGCCCGGGCAGAGCACGTAGATCGGCAGGTCGCGTTCGAGCATGGAGCGGACCTGCACCGGGGAGGTGTGGGTGCGCATGAGCAGGTGCGCTTCCGGCGGCTCCACGAAGAAGGTGTCCTGCATTTCGCGGGCCGGGTGGTCCGGTTTGAAGTTCAGGGCGTCGAAGTTGAACCACTCGGATTCAACTTCGGGGCCTTCGGCGATTTCCCAGCCCATGCCCACGAAAATGTCGCTGACGCGGTCCTGCAGGGTGGAAAGCGGGTGGCGCCCGCCGATGCGGCGGCGGCGCGGGGCGGCAGTGACGTCCACGGCTTCCTCGACGAGGATCCGGGCGTCCCGCTCGGCCTCCAACTCGACGGTCCGGGCGGCGAGCGCTTGGTTGATCCGCCCCCGGGCGGGGCCGACGACCTTGCCTGCCGCTGCCTTCTGCTCCTTGGGGAGTCCGCCGATCTGCCGGTTGGCCAGGGCCAGCGGCGACTTCTCACCGGTGACAGCGATGCGGACATCCTTGAGGGCGTCCAGGTCCGCCGCGGAGCTGATGGCTGCGAGCGCTGCGTCGACGGCGGCCGCGACCGCCGGCTCGTCCAGCGGGTTGGGTGCCGCGGTGTCTGGGGAGTCCATCCCCGGTATGGAATTCGACATGTACCGTTCTTACCTGTTTCCGGCCGTGTTGATGGCTGATTGATGGCTGATCGATGGCTGTTCAGCGGCTGTTCAAGGAACAGCTGGTCCGCAGGCGGGAGGTGAAGAAGCCTGCGGCTACCAGTCTAACCAACGAACACCTGGCCGCCGGGCAGTGTGAAGGCGCTCCGCTCCCTTAGCATTGGCGGCATGGCTTCAGCGCAGCGCGTCCGTACCTGGGTCCGTCACGGCCACCGGCTGCGCCACACGGCGAATCTGGTCAACGGAACGACGGCGGCGGGAATCATTGTTGCGCGGGTGGCAGGGCTGCGTCCGCGGCCCGGCCCGGGCGGCCTTCTCCTGGCCGGCGGCTGGAAGCACCGGCTCCCCTATGCCGCCGCTTTCACCCTGGGCAACGTCGTGATCTTCCGGCCGCGGGTTGCCGCTGCCTTCGACCCCTCCCCGGGAAGGCCTGCCTCCCCCCTGCTGCGGCACGAGGCCCGGCACTGCACCCAGTACGCCCTGCTGGGCCTGGCCTTCCTGCCGCTGTACTTCGCCGCTGCCGGTATCTCCAAGCTGCGCTCCGGCGATCCGGCGTCGTCGAACCTTTTTGAAATCCTGGCCGGGCTCGACGACGGCGGCTACCGCAGCCCGCGGTAGACCCTGGATCCACCCACCGATTAGAACATATGTTCTAATAGGTGGATGAGGTGGCAGCAACAGGAACCAAAGGCTGCACCGGCGGCGGACGCATTGCTTTCCCTTCAGGGTGTGGTCAGGTCGGTGCAGACGCCCGCGTTCGCGGGGGTGACCTTCCACGAAGTGATTGCCAAGTCGGTCCTGAACAAGGTGCCCAAGACTTCGCATATGCCCTTTGGCTGGACGGTGAACCCGTACCGGGGCTGCAGCCATGCGTGCGTCTATTGCTTTGCCCGTAAGACGCACAGCTACCTCGATCTGGACACCGGCGCCGACTTCGACAGCCAGCTGGTGGTGAAGATCAACGCGGGCGAGGTCCTACGGCGCGAACTGGCGAAACCGTCGTGGAAACGCGAACACGTGGCGATGGGCACCAACACCGACCCCTATCAGCGGGCCGAGGGGCGCTACAAGCTGATGCCGGATATCATCCGTGCGCTGAGAGACAGCGGAACACCCTTCTCCATCCTCACCAAGGGCACATTGCTGGCCCGCGACCTCCCGCTGCTCGCGGACGCCGCCCAAAGCACACCGATCAGCATGGGCATCTCCCTGGCCATGCTGGATCCGGCCCTGGCATCCAGCGTCGAGCCGGGCACACCATCGCCGAAGGCCCGGCTGGAGCTGATCAGCCGAATCCGGGACGCCGGAATGGAATGCAATGTTATGGCCATGCCGATCCTGCCCTGGCTGACTGACGGCGATGAATCCCTGGACGCGCTCTTCGCCGCCCTGGCCAAGGCCGGCGCATCCTCCGTCACAGCCGGTGCGCTGCACCTTCGCCCCGGTGCCCGGGAGTGGTACCGCCAATGGCTGGCGCGGGACTATCCCCAGCTGGGCGCAAAGTACGATGCGCTCTACGCCGGCGGAACCAATGCCTCCAAGGAATACCGGCAATGGCTGGCCGGGCGCCTCCGGTTCTTCAAGGCACGCCACGGCTTCGACAAGGCTAACCGGTTCCTCTCCACCCGCAGTGCGGGACAGGCAGGCGGAATGCCCGCCGCGGCCGATGCTCCACCCACTGTTACATCCGGGGAAAGCCACCTTCCGGCAGCTGCCGGAACCTTGTTCTGACCGGTTGGGCCAGCAGGCTCTCAGACTTTCAGTCCGTCAGCGACGGATTCTGCACCCCGGCGGCTCGCAGCATCGCAGCGACAATCGGCAGGTCAGCGGGGATCCACGGCAGCTCGGCGAGCTCCGGTGAGTCGAGCCGGACCCAGCGCAGTTCGTCGTGATCCTCCAGCGGCTGCGGCTCGCCGGCGCTGAGCTGGACCAGCCAGACGCGCATGGCTGCGGACCGGTTCAGCGGCCATCCCTGCGCCAGGGGTCCGGCAATCTCGGCGCCCAGGGACACCTCCACTCCCAGCTCTTCGGCCAGTTCGCGGTGCAGTGCGGCTTCACACGTTTCGTTGGTCTCCACCTTCCCGCCGGGAAACTCCCACATACCGGCAAACTGCTCGGGCGCGGACCGCCGGGCGGCCAGAAGGCTGCGTGGATTGCGAAGGTCGTCGACGATCGCGGCGCCGACCACCTGCTTCAACTCTGGATTCAACACAGCTCGAGTCTACGGTCCCCGCTGCACTACACTGGACGGCGATGGTTTATTGCCGTCCCCGGCCCGGTTTCTCGCAGCAGAGTTGTCGCTGCGGGTTTTCCGTTGGTTCTTCCGGCGCGGAATAACCGGCAGCCTCTCCCCTGCAGCTTGGCCATCCATGCGCGTCCGTGTCTCCACGGCTCCGCGGCTCACCGCTGATCCGAAAGCACCACACCCCATGCCCTCATCGAGCACCCCGGCTTCCAAAACCCGTCATGCCGCCCTGGCCATCACCGCCCTGGCCGCCGGCGGCTTTGCCATCGGCACTACCGAGTTCGCCATCATGGGCCTGCTGCAGGAAATGGTGACCGATCTTGGTATCTCCGTTCCTGCGGGCGGGCACGTCATCTCCGCCTACGCCCTCGGCGTTGTGGTCGGGGCTCCGCTGCTGGCGGCGCTCGGGGCCAAGCTGCCGCGCAAGCGGCTGGCCCTGGGATTGATGGCTTTCTTTGCCGTTGCCAACCTCTCCTCGTTCATCGCCCCGGACTACGGCTGGCTGCTGGTCACCCGGTTCCTGTCCGGGCTTCCGCACGGAGCGTTCTTCGGAGTGGCGGCCGTGATTGCCGCGTCCCTGGTGGCACCTACCAGGCGCGGCTGGGCCATTTCCATGGTGATGCTCGGCTTAAGCGTCGCCAATGTGATCGGTGTTCCGTTCGCAACCTGGCTGGGTCAGCAGGCAGGCTGGCGCTGGATGTTTGTGCTCGTCGGGGCGATAGCCCTGGTCAGCGTGGCCCTGGTTGCCCGGTTCGTGCCGTTCCAAGCCGCCCATCCCGATGCCAGCATCCGGCGTGAGCTCAGCGCCCTGCGCCGGATACAGGTGTGGCTGGCGCTGCTGGTCGGCACTGTCGGCTTTGGCGGGTTCTTCGCCGTTTACACATACATCTCCCCCACCATGACTGAGGTGGCAGGCCTCCCGCTCTCCGTGCTGCCGCTGATCGTAGGCCTGTACGGCGTGGGGCAGGTGGTCGGCAACGTGGTCGGCGGGAGGATCGCTGACCGATCCGTCATGGGCAGCATTTACGCTGTGCTGGCCGGCACAGCCGTGATCCTGGCGGTTTATGCCTGGGCGGTGCAGTACAAGGCCGGCGCCGTCATCCTGGTTTTCCTGGTTGGTGCCGTCGGTTCCGCGCTGACCCCGGCCCTGCAGACCCGCCTGCTGGACGTGTCCCCGGGAGCACCGTCACTGGCTTCGTCACTGAACCATGCGGCCCTGAACGTCGCCAATGCCCTGGGCGCCATGGTGGGCGGTTTGGTCATCGCCTGGGGCTGGGGGTTCCGGTCCCCTGCCGTCGTGGGTGCTGTCCTGGCCCTTTTGGGCCTGGGCATCGCACTGCTCAGCGGGGCGCTGGACCGCCGCCGGGCGAGGCTGGCCCTGGACGGTCCTGTTCAGCCTGTGGACGGTACAGATCCGGTTCCAGATAAATCACCGTCCTCGTAGGCGTGGCGGCGGAGCGGATCCGGGCCGCTGCGGCGTTGACGCCCGGGCAATCTGCTCTCCGTCCCCAGACGCCTGAAGTCATGCTCCGCAGGGGAGCCATGCCTGCTTTAGCGGTTCTGGGCGCGGGCGGAGGCGTAGAGGCACACGGTGGCGGCGGTGCCGACGTTAAGGCTTTCAGCCTGTCCGTAGACGGGAACGGCAACCCGGTGGTCTGCGGCATCCAGTTCTGCCTGTGAGAGTCCCTGGGCTTCATTGCCGAAGAGCCAGGCGGTCGGATTCTCCAGGCGTGGACCAGCTTCATCCGCGACTTCAGCGTCCGGCGCCAGCCGGCGGAGCGCCGAGGCGTCCTGCAGCCTGTCCAGGTCCTGGTCCCCGTACCCGTCAGCGGCAAGGACCGTGATGCCGGCGTCCTGCAGCGCACCGGCAAGGTCAGCGAACTCCACGCCGGAGACAACGGGAAGGTGGAAGAGTGAGCCGGCGGTGG
>Ga0153923_100481_pt1 | contig 12732 bp, 11 predicted proteins | sample TSNJ007MetaG_FD_104682 | JGI IMG/M metagenome (GOLD analysis project Ga0153923, IMG submission 104682) | Attine ant fungus gardens microbial communities from New Jersey, USA - TSNJ007 MetaG | ecosystem: Host-associated > Fungi > Mycelium > Unclassified | place: USA: New Jersey, Brendon T. Byrne... | reverse complement strand
AGGATTACCGAGCCATCATCCTCTGGATGAGCAAGAGTAAGCCCGGTCCATAACTCTTAACCCTTAGCCGTAGTTGGATTAGCTGATGAACAAACTGATCGTGAGTCTGCTGTTGACCGTGGGAATTTCAGGCTTCGCCCATGCTGCCGGCGATGCCGCCGCCGGCCAGGCCAAAGCCGCCGTATGCGGGGCCTGCCATGGTCCGGATGGCAACAGCATGGCGCCAAACTTCCCGAAACTGGCCGGTCAAGGTGAACGCTACCTGACCAAGCAACTGCACGACATCAAGTCGGGCAAGCGCACCGTTCTGGAGATGACGGGCCTGCTGACCAACCTGAGCGATCAGGATCTGGCCGACATCGCCGCCTACTTCGCCAGCCAGAAAGGCAGCGTCGGCGCCGCTGATCCAAAAATCGTCGCCCGTGGTGAGGCCCTGTTCCGTGGCGGCAACCTGGAAAAAGGCCTGCCGGCCTGCACCGGCTGCCACTCGCCGAACGGTGCCGGCAACGCCGCCGCCGGTTTCCCGCACCTGGGTGGCCAGCACGCGCAATACATCGCCAAGCAACTGACCGACTTCCGCAAGGAAGACCCGGCCGCCGGCCGCAGCAACGATGGCGACGCGATGACCATGCGCACCATCGCGCGCAAACTGAGCGATGAAGACATCGCCGCAGTCGCCACCTACATTCAAGGTCTGCACTGAGACCGCACATGGCAGCGATAGAACCCGGGCAACGTTAACGCTCGATTAATCCGTCGCAGCAAGTATAAAAAGGGTGGCTTTGGCCGCCCTTTTTTGTGGCCGCTGCCGTTACACTACAGAACTCATGCCCGCCAGGATCTGTCTGAAAACAGGTCGCGCGAGGCGACCAAAATTGTCCAGGAGTAAAGCATGCGTAATCTGATCATCAGCGCCGCTCTCGTCGCTGCCAGCCTGTTCGGCGTGACCGCCCAGGCTGCCGAAGCACCCGCCGCCCCTTACGTCGAATTGGCCAACCCGGTGCCGGTGGCAGAACCAGGCAAGATCGAAGTGGTGGAGCTGTTCTGGTACGGCTGCCCGCACTGCTACGCGTTCGAGCCGGTGATCAATCCATGGGTTGAGAAATTACCATCGGACGTCAACTTCGTGCGTATTCCTGCAATGTTCGGCGGCCCGTGGGATGCTCACGGCCAGATGTTCCTGACCCTGGAAGCGATGGGTGTCGAGCACAAGGTTCACGCTGCCGTGTTTGAAGCCATCCAGAAGCAACACAAGCGCCTGACCGACCCACAGGAAATGGCCGAATTCCTGGCTACCCAAGGCGTCGACAAAGACAAGTTTCTCGCAACTTTCAACTCGTTCGCCATCAAAGGCCAGATCGTAAAAGCCAAAGAGTTGGCCAAGAAGTATGAGATCAGTGGCGTTCCGACCATGATCGTCAACGGCAAGTACCGCTTCGACATCGGCTCTGCCGGTGGTGCCGAAGAAGCCCTGAAGCTGGCTGACCAACTGGTCGCCAAAGAGCGAGCGGCCAACAAGGCAGCTGCCAACTAAGCGCGGTTACCGCCATGCGCCGCTGGGGCACCGAACGCATCGTTGGCCTGCATGATCCGCAGGTCAACGAGCATCATCTGGAAGCCACGGGCCTGCCCGCAGACCATCGTCTGCGCCTGCTCAGCTTCAATATCCAGGTCGGCATCAGCACCGAGCGCTATCGGCATTACCTGACGCGCAGCTGGCAGCATCTGCTGCCGCACACCGGGCGCTCAGGCAATCTGCAAAAGATCGGCGACCTGCTCGGCGACTTCGATCTGGTCGCTCTGCAGGAAGCCGATGGCGGCAGCCTGCGCTCAGGCTACGTCAATCAGGTCGAACACCTCGCCCACCTCGGCGCCTTCCCCTACTGGTATCAACAACTCAATCGCAACCTCGGCCGACTGGCCCAGCACAGCAACGGCGTGCTCAGTCGCCTGAAGCCGTGGGCGATCGAAGATCATCCGCTGCCCGGCCCGAAAGGTCGCGGCGCGATCCTGCTGCGTTTCGGCGAAGGTCCGGAGGCGCTCGTGGTGGTGATGATGCATCTGGCGCTTGGCGCACGGGTACGCAGCCTGCAACTGGCCTATATTCGTGACCTGATCAGTGGCTACAAGCACCAGATATTGATGGGCGACATGAACACCCATGCCAGTGATCTGCTACAACAGTCACCGTTACGCGATCTCGGCCTGCTGGCCCCGCAAATGCAAGCCACGTTTCCCAGCTGGCGGCCGCAGCGATGCCTTGATCATATTTTGCTCAGCCCGACCCTGACCCTGGAAAAGGTCGAAGTGCTGGCCCAACCCATTTCCGATCACCTGCCGGTCGCGGTAGAGATTCGTCTGCCGGGTTCGCTCACGGCCGATGCATTGCCCGCGTTGAGTCCTGCCCCTCGCGGAACCCCTGAATGAGCGACGACGCCCAGCGCTGGAAAGAGAAATACCTCAAAAGCATCGAACAACAGGACAAGCTCGAACGCCGCTGGGCCGCCCGGCTCGACTTGCTGCGTCGTGGCCTGGTGCGCAGCACGCTGGCCGCTGAAGGCACCGACAAGGTCGTTGATCAGTGCATGAAAGAGATGCGCGAGGTGGTGCGCACCGACGACATGGACGCCGGCCTCGCTGCTCTGTTGCCACGCCTGGAAAAGGCCGTGCTCGATTCCGAGCAGCGCCGCGAAACCCGAATCGATCAGGTCAGCACCGCACTGACCGCGCTGGTCACCCAGCTGCAAGCCTTGCCGCTGCCGCGAGAGGTCGCCCAGCCGCTGAAGAAATTCGCCAAGCAACTCGACAGTCGGGTCGGCCAGGCGCGGGAAATGCCGCTGCTGCTGAGCGAACTCAGTGGTTTGCAGGGCAAGGCATTGAGCCAGCTGGAAACGCCGCCCGAGCCCGACCGCCCGGGCTTTTTGCAGCGCCTGTTTGGCAGCCGTGACAGTGAAGGGACGCCAGAGGCCACGGATCAACCTCAGGCGCCAGCGCCGAGCCATGCTGAACCTGCGTTAGAGCCGGTACCCGCGCCAACCGCAGCAGTCGAGCCGATTCCGGCAGCTCCAGTCACCGCAGCGGCCATCGCGCAACCACCAGAGGCCGAGCATAAGCAAACGCCAGCAGTGCAACCCCAGGCCGAATCACCTGTGTTCGCGTCCGTGCCTCCGGTCATTGCTGCCGAGCCGATCAGCGAACCCGTTGCTGCGACTGCACTGCCAGCGGCTGAACCTGAAGCCGAATGGCCGATCACCCCGATCCCAGCGTCAGCGCCTGCTGCCGAGTTCAACCCCGACGAGTTGATCCACCCGGGCGACATCCCGGCGCCGTTGCTCCTCGACAGCCTGCCCCTGCCCGAGCCCATCGCCCAGGCATTGGCCGCGATTGATCCGGACCAATCCGAGCAGGACATTCTCTACGCCCTGCCCGACTCGCCCGAACCGTCCTACAGCTCGGTGGCCAGGCACATCGAAGACACGCTGATCGGGCTGCTCGATGACCTGACCTTGCCCGAGCGCCACCGCCCGCAGGCCGAGGCCATGCGCGACCGGTTGAAAAATGGCCTGAACTGGTACGAACTGCTACCGATTCTCGACGATCTTGCGACGTTGATGCTGGCAATCACCGACAGCGGCCAACACGAGTTCGAAGCCTATCTGCAGCAACTCAACGAACGTCTCGAAGCGTTCCAGAGCAACTTGCAGGCCGCCAGCGAAGGCCACGCCGACAACAGCTCGGCGGCGCGGGCGATGGACACGCAGATCCGCGAGCAGGTCGACGGCTTGCAGACCAGCGTGCAGGAAGCGGCCGATCTGGATGACCTCAAGCAGGTGCTGGAGAACCATCTGGAAGGCCTGCTCGGCACCATGGATCAACACCAGAAACAACGCGATGCCCGCGAGCAGGAGGTGGCAGCACGTCTGAAGGGGCTGGCCGAGCGCGTAGCGCATATGGAGCAGGAAGCCCTGGGCTTTCGCGAACACCTGGAAGAACAGCGGCAGAAAGCCCTGATCGACCCGCTCACCGGCCTGCCCAACCGCGCAGCCTGGAGCGAGCGGCTCGAACATGAAATCAAACAATGGCAGCAGCACGGCAATACATTGAGTCTGGCGATGCTCGACCTCGATCATTTCAAGCGCATCAACGACAACTACGGCCATCTGGCCGGCGACAAGGTGCTGAAGATCATCGCCACTGTGCTGCGCAAACGCCTGCGCGCTGCGGATTTCATTGCTCGCTTTGGTGGCGAGGAGTTCGTGCTGTTGTTGCCGGCCACCACGCCGGCCGTGGGCGCCAAACTGCTGGAATCCCTGCGTGCGGCCATCGAAGCCTGCCCGTTTCACTTCAAGGGTGAACGGGTGACGATCACCATTTCCATGGGCCTGGCGTCGTTCAAAACGGGAGAACACAGCGATCTGGTGCTCAAAAGAGCCGATCAGGCGCTGTACCGGGCGAAAAATGCCGGACGTAACCGGGTCGAGCTGGGCTGAGCAATTGTTCCATTTTGTTTAATTCAGCCCGCCGGCCGTCGAGATCCGAGGCAGTACGTTACACTGTTGCATTACTGTCTTGCATGTACTGCCTCCTGCCATGAAATTTTTTACCCTTCTCGCGTCGCTGCTCGTTCTGGCCGGTTGTGCCAGCGGCCCGCGTTACGACACCAGCCATCCTTCGGCCAATCACGACAGCCGCGTGCAGTTCGTGATCGTGCATTACACCTCGGCGTCGCTCGCGCGTTCGCTGCAACTGCTGACCCACGGCGAAGTCAGCAGCCACTACCTGATCGGCGACGACAAGAGCGCCACCATCTACAAACTGATGGAAGAAAACCAGCGCGCCTGGCACGCCGGGGAAAGCCAATGGCAGGGCCGCACCTGGCTCAATTCCAGTTCGATCGGTATTGAAATCGTCAATCCGGGCTTCAAGGACACGCCGACCGGGCGCCTGTGGTTCCCCTATAGCGAAGCGCAGATTCAGTCGCTGATTGTCCTGCTCAAGGACATCAGCCAGCGTCAGGGCATCAGCCCGCGCCATATCATCGGTCACAGCGACATCGCGCCCCTGCGCAAACTCGACCCCGGCCCACTGTTCCCATGGAAACGTCTGGCCGCCGAGGGTCTCGGCGTATGGCCCAACGAACAAGCGGTAGCCCGGCAACAAGTGCAATTCAACGCCGAACTGCCGAGCATTAGCTGGTTCCAGGAACAACTGGCGCGTGTCGGTTATGACACCCCGCAAACCGGCGAGCTGGATGTAGCGACGCGCCATGTGCTCGCAGCGTTCCAGATGCACTTCCGCCCTTCCCGTTTCGACGGTTTGCCGGACGCGCAAACAGCCGCGTTGTTGCTGGTACTCAATCAGACAAAATAATGACGCCCGCCCGACGGTCAGGGCGAAATCGAAATCAACAGCTATAACTCATTGGTAATTCTTCGGATATTCCATGATGGTTGCTACCCGAGCGACGCTGCGTAGCTGGTTTTATCGCCCGTGGTTTTTGGCGATGATTGCGGCTGTCCTCAGTGCAAGCCTGCTGATCGCCGGCGGAATGTTCGTCGCCATGCGCCAGATCGAACAGAACGAGAGTCAGGAGATGAACGCTCAGGGCGAGCGTTTTCTGGCCCGCCTCGAGCAACTGTTCGGGCAATTGCGCGAAAGTCTCGATGACCTCCAGGCACAGCCATTGCGCAGTTGCGATGAGGAAATGATCGCCACCCTGCAACAGGTCACTTTCAACTATCGTTTCGTCTATGAAGCGGCCTACATGGACGGTTCGCGTATCTGCTCCAACCGCCCCCGGCAGGAAGGGCTGTCGGTCGTCCGCGCGCCGGACATCAAGGGCCCGACCTACAGCTACTGGCTCAATACCACCACCGAACCCGATGAAAACCGCGCGGCGCTGATGCTCGGGCGCGGCAATTTCCGTGTCGCAACCTCCCGCGGACATTTGACCGACATGGTCGACCTGCCACCGGACAGCAGCCTGCTGGTGGTATTGGATCACGGCAAGCGAGCGATTCCGGTACTCGGCACCGCGCAGACCTGGCCACCGAGCGAAACCTGGCCACCCAAGAGCCGCGAAGCCCTGCAAGTCACCCAGTCACGGCTGATCTACCGCATGCCGACCAACAATCCGGAATACCAGTTGGTGCTGATCACCCCGCGCAGCGGCATGCACATTCCCACCGTCTGGTGGTGGATGGTGCCAGCCTGCCTGCTGCTGGGGGCGTTTGCCGGATTCTTCGTGTTTCTGCTGGTGCGCCAGCGCCAGTCACTGGACGCCGAGCTGCAGGGTGCGATTCGGCGTGGCGAGCTGCAAGTGCTGTATCAACCAATCTTCGACCTCGACAGCCGCAACTGCGTCGGCGCCGAAGCCCTGCTGCGCTGGCGCCGCCCGGACGGCACCCTGACCAGCCCCGACCTGTTCATTCCATTGGCGGAAAACACCGGGCAGATTCGGCAGATGACCGATTTCGTCCTGCAGCGGCTGCTGGAACAATTGGGACCAGTGCTGCGCGCCAATCCGCAGCTGTACATCTCGGTCAACCTCGCAGCATGCGACGTGATGGTGCCGCGCATCGGCCAGGTCATGGCAAGGCTGTTGACCCTGCACCGTGTCGCAGCGCGGCAGATTGCCTTTGAAGTCACCGAGCGCGGGCTGATCGATGTGGTGGTGGCGCGGGAAAACCTGCAAGCCTTGCGCGATGTCGGCCATCAAGTATTGATCGATGATTTCGGTACCGGTTATTGCAGCCTCGCCTACCTGCAGACGCTGCCAGTGGATTGCCTGAAAATCGACAAGGCCTTCATCGACGCACTCGGTCATGACGCGGCCAGCAGCGGCGTTGCTCCGCACATCATTCACATGGCGCAGGCACTGGATCTGAAGGTGATTGCCGAGGGCATCGAGCACGAAGCGCAAGCCGTATTTCTCAGCAGCGAGGGGGTCAAGTTCGGTCAGGGCTGGCTGTTCGCCCAGGCCTTGAGTGCGGTGCAGTTCATTGAACTGATCACCCGTGGACGGCGCCTCGCCGGACGCCGGCTGGATGACGAAGCCTAGACCGCCAGCGCCATGTAGAACTGCGTGCCCTGCCCCGGCCGCGAATAGACGCCCATGCGTCCGCCATGTAACTGGACGATTTCCTTGCACAGCGCCAGGCCAAGGCCGGCGCCGCCCTTCTTGCGCCCGACCTGGACGAACGGTTCAAAAATCCGCCCCTGCTGCCCGTAGGCAATGCCTTCGCCGTTGTCCTCGACGCTGATGATCACCCGCTCGCCATGCCGGCGCGCCTGCAGGCGAATCTGCCCGTCACGAGCGGTGTGGCGCAGGGCATTGTCGATCAGGTTATCCAGCACCCGGTCGAGCTGCGCCTGATCGGCCTGCAGGCGCGGCAACGGCCCCTGCACTTCGACGTTCAAGGCAATGCCCTTGGCCGCCGCCGAATCAGCGAAGCGCGACTGCGCCTGTTCCAGCAAATCTTCAATGGAGCACGGCGCCAGGGTGAGTTTCTGCAAACCGTTCTGATAGCGCGAGAAGTTGAGCAAGTCGTTGATCAACTGCATCAGGCGCTGCATTTCTTCATTGACCGTGTCGAGCAGGTCCGCCTCACGTGACTCCGGGGGAAACTTCGCCCGCTCGCGAAACAGCCCGAACGCCATGTGCATGCCGGTGACCGGTGTGCGCAGCTCATGGGAGGCACGCAGCACGAACTCGCTGCGTACGCGTTCGAAGGCGCGCTGCTCGGTGACGTCGTGCAGCACCATCACCGCACCAAGAATATGCCCCTGAGTGTGGCTGACCGGCGTCAGGCTGTAGGTCAGCAAGCGTGATTCGCCATCGACCTCGATGCTCAAATCTTCCGGAGCGCGCTCAAGGGTGCCGCCGCGCAGCACCAGTTGCAGCTGTGCGTCGAGCTCCGGGCGCTCAAGCGCGCTGCCGAGACCCTGGCCAAGACGGTCACTGTCCCAGCCCAACTGACGCTGGGCCACAGGATTAAGGTGCTCCAGATGCCCTTCGCGGTCGATCATCAGCAAGCCATCGTCGATGCTGTCGAGCACCGCCTGCAAGCGCTGCTGACCGGCCAGCAGTTCGTCGACGTTGGTCGCCTGATGCTCGCGCAGCGCCTCGGCCATCAGCCCGAAGCGCTTGGTCAACTGGTTCATTTCCATCGCCGAGGAAATCGGCAGCGTCACCTCGAAATTGCCCTGGCCGATGTTGTCCGCCGCTTGCGCCAGCGCCTCGATCGGCGCGCCGAAACGCCGGGCAATCGCATGCGCGGTGACAAAGCCGATGATCAACACCGCCAGCCCTACGAGTCCCAGCAGGCCGGCGACCAGCAGCGCTCGCTCCCGGGCGTGATGCTGGACCGCGTTGATGTTGTCCAGCGCATGCTTGTGCTCGGCAATCAAACCATTGCGCAAAATGTTGAAGCGTTCTCTGAGGTCACTGTTGCCGCTGAGCACATTGCCCGGATCACGCGACAGCTCGAACGCCTGGAGAAAACTCAGGTAGTCGGCCTTGGCCTGAGTAAACCCGTACTGGTGACCATCGTCGTCTGCCTCCTGCGAAATGCCTTCATCGAGCAATTGCAGGTAGTGCTGCTTTGACGCTTCGAACGCGGCGGGATCGGGCTTTTCGGCCAGCATCAGCACCAGTTGGTCGCCGAGGGTCTGACGCAATTTGAGTCCCAGATCCAGGGTCACGAAGTTGCTGCGGATCGTCGCTTCCTGAGTACCGGCCATCTGCATCACGCTGACCAGCCCGAGCAACAGCCCGAGCAAGGCGACCGTGATCAGCGCAGAAATGCTCAGGAACAAGCGAGTGCGCAACTTCATCGCCAGCTTCATCGTCGGGCGCTCACAGGTTGTACTGCTTGCGCTTGCGATACAGGGTCGACGCGTCGATGCCCAGGGTTTTCGCTGCCTGATCCAGAGTGCCCGCCGTCGCCAGCACCGCGCCAATGTGGGCTTTTTCCAGTTCATCGAGGCTCAGCGCCGCACCGACCCGTGGCGCATTGTTCGCCGGTTGCTCGGCCATGCCGAGGTGGCTGATTTCCACGCGTTCCTGCGGGCAGATAATGCTCGCCCGCTCCACCACGTTACGCAGCTCACGGATGTTACCCGGCCAGCGATAACCCAGCAGCGCTTCCCGCGCCTCGTCACTGAAGCCCCGCGCCGGACGTGCGTACTCTTTGACGAAGCGCGCAAGGAAGCGGTCGGCCAGGGTCAGAATGTCTTCGGCACGTTCGCGCAATGGCGGCAGATGCAAAGTGATCACGTTGAGGCGATACAACAGGTCTTCACGGAAGCGCCCGTCGCGCACCATGTCTTCGAGATTAAGGTTGGTCGCGGCGAGAATCCGCACATCGGCGCGACGGGTCACGGGATCCCCTACCCGCTCGTATTCCTTGTCCTGAATGAAACGCAGCAACTTCGGTTGCAATGTCAAAGGAAAATCGCCGATCTCATCGAGAAACAGCGTGCCACCGTCCGCTTGGTTGACTCGGCCCAAGGTGCTCTCACTGGCGCCGGTGAACGCACCACGACTGTGACCGAACAGCTCGCTTTCCATCAGCTCAGCGGTCAATGACGGGCAGTTGATGGTCACGCAGGATTTCTTCTCGCGCTTGCTCCAGCCATGGATGGCTCGGGCCAGTTCGCCCTTACCCGTACCGGACTCGCCTAGGATAAGGATGTTGGCGTCGGTACCGGCGACCTGACGCGCGGTTTCCAGCACGACTTTCATTGCCGGGCTGTGAGAGTCGAGGCCGTCCTTGGGTTTGCGGATCTCGCCTTCAAGGGCTTCCAGCCGCGCCGAGAGCTGGCGCACCTCCAGTTGCTTGGCGGTGGCCAGACGCAACTGGTCGGGGCTGCACGGTTTGACCAGATAGTCGGCGGCGCCCGCCTGAATCGCGTCCACCGCGGTATCGACCGCCGAATGCGCGGTGACGATCACCACCCGCATCCATGGCGCCTGAACGCGCATCTGCGCCAGTACATCGAGACCGTTGTCTTCACCCAGACGTAAATCGAGGAAGCACAGGTCGAACACCTGGCGTTGCAACAATGCCTCGGCCTGAGCCGCGCTGTTGGCGGTGGCCACCGTATAACCTTCGTCTTCGAGGCAGTAACGAAAGGTTCGCAGGATGGCGGACTCGTCGTCCACCAGCAGAATGCGGCCTTGATGCTCAGTGGCAGATTCCATTTTTCCTACGCTCCATAGTGATTGATCTTCGGTTAGTCCCGGAAAAATCGGGCAAGTTGCATGGTTGATTCTGAACGATGCGAGCCATAGGAGGGTAGCTCTCTCCTGCCTTGACGGCCAATCCATTGATTTTGTTGAGTTTTTAAACAATCACCGATTTGCAGAGGGTTCCCTGCGTACTTTTCTGACATCTGCGACGTGCTCTCAATTCCATAAGAATGAAATCTCCTACGAAATAATCATGCATTTCGCACGACCGTAGATGACCCATCGTGCAGGATGCTTCTATCGCTGAATTTCCATCACTTATAACTTATTGATTTTATTGATTATTTTTTAAATAAAAAACTGGCATGCAGCCTGCAATATCTCATTCAGCCCGGGCAGATTCCACTGCCCCAACCGAATAAGAGTGAGGAACCCAGGATGACTCGCCAACGTGCCGCCCAAGTGCGTATCTCGCCACTGCATATCCAGCAAGGCCTGTTTGGCGTACTTGCGCTGTTGATCACCCTGATCGCCTGCCAGCAATACCTGAGCTGGGAAAACAGCCGCAAGCCTGAGCCACTGATCTCGATGCAGCACAGCACGCAGACGCACTTCAGCGCCGTCAGCAGCAGTCAGGCCGAAAGCGCCTCGATGCGCATGATGGATGTCGATCAGCCGCAGCCGCTGGATCAACTGCCACGTGAAGAGCGCTGGGTTTTCTGACGAACCGAAGAATTCAGGCGCATCGCGCCGGAACACGCAATATCCCTAAATAGAGAAGTAAGGAGAATCACCATGTTGAGCTGGGCAATTACATTCTTGATCATTGCCATCATCGCCGCCGTACTGGGCTTCGGTGGTATCGCGGGCACCGCCACGGGTATCGCCAAGATTCTCTTTGTCGTGTTCCTGGTGATGTTCATCGCTTCCTTCTTCTTTGGCCGTCGCGGCCGAGGTTAACGATGATTGCTTTAAAGACACTGGCAGCCGCCCTGCTTCTGGGCGGTAGTGCCATGGCGATGGCGGCCAATGATGGCCAGGCGCGGGTCAACGAGCTGCTCAGCTCCGACCCGCAATACCGGGAAACCTGGCAAGGCGTTGTGAAGCACGAAGAGCGCCTGCCGGAATGGGTGCTGAACCTGTCCGGCACGCCAGACCAGCAAATGAATGCCGTGACTGAAGATGGCGACAAGTATCTGGTCGGCCCGCTCTGCGAATCCGCAGACAAGTGCCTGAACCACCGCTTGATCGTGGCTTTCAGCTTCGACAAGAAAGACGCATACGCCATGCTCGTCGATGTGCCCGAAGGACTGCCGGCCGACAAGTCGCCAACGCGACATGCCACCTACCGCTTCCTCGGCAAACCGGATGAGGGTATGCAGAATCTGCTGATGGAAACGCTGAAGAAAGATCCGAACTGGTATTGATTCGAACATGAGGGCAGTGCCCCGCTGCCCTTTATTGCGCCTACCCGAGGAAGGCTGGCGCATGACCAGGGGGCCGGGACGTTCTGACTGTTGCAGGGTCGGAGTGACCTACGGGTACAGGGAGTGCCTGCGCGAGGGCCGGGTCAGGGTAAAAGCTGCGACGCAGGTTCGCCGACCCTCAGTGGCTCGACGGACTTGCGCTGAGCTTTATCCAATGCAAAAACATTGATCCAGAGCGTCCTGCTCGTCTTTGAATGCCTCACACTGCGCGCGAAAACATTTCGCGGTGTTTCATGGCGACCGTATATCGAGAAAGAATCCCTTTGAACAGTGGGACATCTAGTCTGCAAACGTAGGCTTTTTCTTAAAATTTCCGTCGAAATTTCTCGTTAAAAAAACCACCCATCTACGCTGTGATGGCCGGTTCACGGCACTTATGCCGGCTGAAATGTCGTAATCGAACCGGTTGGGACGCCAGTTTCAATTAAAAAAGCTCATGCCGATTCGGCATAGGGTAGGCGTTTACGGCATTAGACGGCGCAACCTTGCATCGGAATAGTTGCGCCTTTTTTCGCCTGCCGAAGAGCCGTAAACACGCGCTTCGGGGCACCTTATACGGAGGCAGATGCACAGACTTTTCCGCTAGAGAGCGTTCCAGTTGCTGCATGTGCCTGAGTCAAACGCAAGTAAGGGTAAAGATAATGAAGAAGGCAAAACTCAGCCTCGCCTGGCAGATCCTCATCGGTCTGGTATTAGGGATTGCAATTGGTGCGTTGCTCAACCACTTCAGTGCCGAGAAAGCCTGGTGGATCAGCAACGTCCTGCAACCGGCAGGCGATATCTTTATCCGTCTGATCAAGATGATCGTGATCCCGATCGTCATCTCCTCGCTGATCGTCGGCATTGCCGGCGTGGGCGACGCCAAGAAGCTCGGGCGTATCGGCCTGAAGACCATCATCTACTTTGAAGTCGTCACCACCATCGCGATCATCGTCGGCCTGCTGCTGGCCAACCTGTTCCACCCGGGCGCCGGCATCGACATGAGCACCCTGGGCACGGTGGATATCTCCAAGTACCAGGCGACCGCCGCCGAAGTGCAGCATGAACACGCGT
>Ga0153923_100479_pt1 | contig 12752 bp, 14 predicted proteins | sample TSNJ007MetaG_FD_104682 | JGI IMG/M metagenome (GOLD analysis project Ga0153923, IMG submission 104682) | Attine ant fungus gardens microbial communities from New Jersey, USA - TSNJ007 MetaG | ecosystem: Host-associated > Fungi > Mycelium > Unclassified | place: USA: New Jersey, Brendon T. Byrne... | reverse complement strand
GTAAGATACCAGAAGCGTGAGTTCCTTGATAAATAAAGCGATCATACTGATCAGTCCAGACAAAGATGACACCTCCTACTGAATACAACAACCTACTGCGTTAACGGTCATTTTATTCTATGTGGGCATGTGCCTATCTGTGCATGTACGGGGTAAATATGTATCAGGTATTCTACAGTTGAGATAGATTTAAAAAAAACGCAAGAAAACGAAGATAACAAAAAAATGGTCAATCATGGTGATAAATGACCATAATCGACCTTTTTAATGTATCGTTATTGTGATCTTTAGGTTATAAAACTCATACTTGACCGTGCGTACAATCGAACTGTGATGAATTCATTCGGCACTGGGTGGGAGTCAGACATCCTCCCAGCCTTTACCCCCACGCTGCAGCATTTCGTAGAGCGAGATTACCCCTGGTCTGTATACCGTGATCGGTGTTGATTCGTTCGGCATGTTTATATCCCTCTTTTGGTAAAAAGTTTAAACAGAACAGAGCCCATCATTGAGACATGGTATCATCTGCTCGTGGGCCCTTTTCCTTATCTGCAGTTTATTGTCATCCCATCTAGAATGGCTTGGTCCGCCATAAGAGCAATCTCCATTGCGCGGTAAGCTTCGTCCATAAGGGGCCTGGATGAAAGATTGTTCTCGATCATGGACAGGAAATAGTCCAACTGGGCGCCGGTCGGCTTCTCAGAGAAATCTATATTGATATGCCGAACGGTTCCCTTTCTGTAGTCCTCATATTCAACCATGTTCCCCAGATGCTGCACTTCCTGGGGTCGGTCGCATTTATAGATGATTCGGATACGTCCCGCTGGACCAATAAACTCCTTCCGGTTGTCGGAGGGCATACCACTGCCCCATCCCGTTTCGAAAGAGCCTACAGAACCGTCTGACAGTCGGAGAGTAATAAGCCCGTAATTGTACGTGTAAGGCGGAACATCCTCGTCCAGCCGCTGCCCGATGCCATTAACGCTCAGAACGTCCGCCCCCGTGGCCCAGCGCATCACATCGATATAATGAACCCCGCAGTCCACAATCGGTGATACATCCTTCAAGAGGGAAAGATGAGCCGCCCAATCCTTGGACTGCTTCAACTGGGTGAAACGCATGACCATCGGGGATCCAACAGCTCCGTCATGAATCATCTTCATGACCGCCTGGTAGGTGCTATTGTGTCGCAGGATGTGGCCAATCAGTACTTTCGGCTTGGACTCCCTAGCCATCTTCACAAACTCCTGCGTCTCCTTGGCGCTCTTGGCGATAGGCTTCTCGCATAAGACATGCTTGCCGGCGGCAATGCTTGCTTTGGCGATTTCCAGATGGGAGGACGGATACGTGGCGATTATAACGAAATCCACATCGCTTCGCTCAATGAGGATGCGATAATCGTTGCTCCAGCATTTAGCCCCGTATTTATGGGCAACTTGTGCAGCCTTCTCCTTATTCCAATCCACAACACCGACCAATCGGACCCGTTCATGGCGTACAATGGCGTCCAAATGGAGGGTTCCCATATAACCGCATCCGATCAATACAACTCCATACTTTTTCATAATGAATCATACCTGCCCTTGTTTACCCTCAAAGGGTTAATCTGATGTTATTCAATCGTAATCCAGGCACCTTCCTGAGCTGCAGATTTTCTCTCTGCCTAACCACAGCAAGGGTCTCGGCAGTACTCTCCGGCGTGCACACTTCGATCCGCTGTTCATTCTGAACAGCATTCAGGAAATACACCAGCTCGTTATAATATCCGTTATCTGAAGACAGCTCCGCTGTAAACCCGGATGCTCCATTAGGATTTACCTTCATAGCCGATCCGCTAATCTCAAGACCAAAGTCGGCTATATTCTGGCGCAGTGCCATAGTTTCCTGCTCTGTCGTTTCCAGCCCCAATTCTCCCGATTCATTCAGGGAGAGTTCAATACCGTCGAAGCCCTCTTTTTTGGCCAGCTTCGCGCATTCCAGGATCGGCCTTCCTTCCGGGAACGACCAGATGTTAATGCCCTTCTTCATGTTCACGCCTCAACTTATTTGTGAAATTCTTGAATTTTAAGTATCACGACTCATCGTTGTGAAGAGTTGTTCTTACCTGTATTATAGTAAATACAATGATTGATTTATTTAGTTAATGAAGATACTTTTTGGATTATTCCGTTATTAATCATCCATTTACACAATCTCACCAGAAGAGTCACTATTATCGATTATAATTAAGTAATTAATAAGATCTAAATGAGAAAGTAAGTTCTGGATGGATGTCTTATCTCTCCTTATAATGTCTTCGGAAGCCATATGGTGCCCTCCATTTTGAACATGAACCGCTACCCGTTCGATGTTAAGACGATAATCACCAAGTCCAACAAAACACAAGTGACTTCAAAACCATTCTCCCTTGCATCTCTCATAAGGCGAATAACGTTGCCACCCGCTTAGGTTGTTTCAACGGAAAAATCACGTCTATTACGAATGTAATCCGTAGAAAGCATAATTATCCATTGATATGGGTACCTTGTTTAACCCTTTTACAGAATTCACTCTTGTCGACATTCCTATTCAGACTCAACAGCCCGTCCCATTCCACCACACTGCTCAGCTAAATTAATAGACCTAAAAAGCGAACGCTCTTTCCAAAGTCGATTGTTTTGACTTGTTCGTAAATACCAAAACAGAGTCAAGCCATCTTAACAAATGGCTTGACTCTGTTTTGTTCCTGAAATAATCAAAAAATTAAAAAAACCACACTCACACTATCACCGCAGATGTTCTTGATTCCCATTATCTTTGTCCCTTAAGTGCAATTATATAGATTGAACTAAAGACGAACCCTTATATTCATGATCTTCTTTAGAAATGATTGAATTTGTGAACGCAAACTTTAGTTCAATCTATATAATTAAATACCTATCAAGCTTCGACAAATATCGTGGCGTAACAGACACCGATTTATGAAATCGCTTGCAAAATTAATTATTCGCGATATAATACTTGTATACAAGTATACTTGAATGATTAAGAGGTGAATTTATGACAGAATCACGGGAATTCCTATATCCCTCCAAATGGCTTTCAAAAGCCTCTGCTGGTGACCGTGTAACATACGAGCTTAGAATGCGTATCATTTCCGGCCAGATTGAAAGCGGTACCATAATATCAGAAAATAAATTAGCTATAGATTTCGCTGTAAGTCGCTCGCCCATACGTGAAGCGTTAAAAATATTGGCATCCGAGAATATCATCCGATTAGAAAGAATGGGTGCCGTTGTTATTGGTTTATCAGAAATAGAAATAGAAGAAATTTACGATGTGCGTTTACTCATAGAATCGTTTGTATTTGAACGGATTGTAAGGATAGATACTAATGAATTAATAAAGGAACTTAGTAAAATACTGGAAATGATGAAAGTCGCAATCAAATATAGTGATGCTGATGAGTTTGCCTATCAAGATGTCTTGTTCCATGAAACGATTATTCGTGCAGCTAATCATTCTTACATCCTGATGATCTGGAATAATTTAAAACCCGTTATGGAAAGCTTCATTCTTTTGTCGATGCGTATGCGTTTCAAAGAAAAGGTTGAAGACTTTACACGCATTATAAAAAATCATGAGCTTTACATTGAAGCGATCCGAACAAAAGATAGAGACCTCATGAGTAAGTCTTTACATGAAAATTTTGATGATGTTCAAGGTAAAGTAGAAGACCTATGGATATCACAACAAATGCTCTCGAAAGGAGTAGTGCAGCAAAATGACTAACTATATGTTAGGTATAGATATCGGAACCACAAGTACAAAAGCAGTTTTATTTAGTGAAAAAGGCGAAGTCATCCAACAAGAAAATATGGGGTACCCGCTTTATACACCGGATATGTCGACAGCTGAACAAGACCCAGAAGAGATTTTTCAGGCAGTCCTACAAGCCATTTCGAATATAATGAAACATCATTCACAAAAAAGAATATCGTTTGTTTCATTTAGCAGTGCCATGCATAGTGTCATTGCAATGGATGAAAATGACCAGCCGCTGACGCCTTGTATCACTTGGGCAGATAATCGAAGTGAAGCATGGTCACATAAAATAAAAGATGAGTTGAATGGCCATAAAGTCTATAAACGAACGGGAACACCAATTCATCCCATGTCACCATTAACTAAAATAGCTTGGATTGTGAATGACCTTCCTGAAATCGCTGTCAAGGTTAAAAAATATATCGGAATTAAAGAATATATTTTCAAAAAGTTATTTGATCACTATGTTGTCGATTATTCCCTCGCATCAGCCATGGGCATGATGAATCTCAAAACACTAGATTGGGATGAAGAAGCATTACAAATTGCTGGTATAACACCTGCTCAATTATCTGATCTTGTACCAACAACCAAGATATTTACCAACTGTGATTCAGATTTAGCAAAACAGATGGGTATCGATCCTCAAACATCATTTGTCATTGGTGCAAGCGACGGAGTCCTTTCTAATCTAGGTGTAAATGCGATACGAAAAGGTGAAATTGCCGTCACAATTGGGACAAGCGGTGCCATTCGAACCATTATTGACAAGCCGCAAACAGACGAAAAGGGAAGAATATTTTGTTATGCCTTAACAGAAAATCACTGGGTAATTGGCGGGCCGGTAAACAATGGCGGGATGGTCCTTCGCTGGATCCGTGATGAACTTGCCTCGTCAGAAGTAGAAACAGCAAAAAGACTAGGAATTGATCCATATGATGTATTAACTAAGATTGCTGAACGTGTAAGACCAGGATCCGATGGATTGTTATTCCATCCATACCTCTCTGGTGAACGTGCGCCATTATGGAATCCAGATGTACGTGGCTCATTCTTCGGTTTAACGATGTCACATAAGAAGGAACATATGATTCGTGCAGCCCTAGAAGGCGTCATTTACAATTTATACACCGTATTCTTGGCATTAACCGAATGTATGGACGGTCCTGTGACCCAAATTCAAGCTACCGGAGGCTTCGCAAGATCAGATGTTTGGCGGCAAATGATGTCCGATATATTCGATTCTGAAGTAATCGTTCCAGAAAGCTACGAAAGTTCTTGTCTAGGTGCTTGTATTTTAGGCTTATATGCCACCGGAGTAATCGAATCATTTGAAGTCGTTTCTGAAATGGTTGGCAGTACCTACAAACACACACCAAACAAAGAAGCAACGAAAGAATATAGGCAATTACTGCCGATCTTCATTAACATATCTAGAGTATTAGAAGAAGATTATACACGGATTGCCAACTATCAAAGAAGCTTAATCAAACACTAACAAGATAAACATCAGGGGGAAATTACAATGCCATTAGTTATTGTATCCATTGGGATTTTAGCATTATTAGTTTTAATAATGGGCTTGAAATTAAACACCTTTATTTCATTAATCATTGTATCGTTCGGTGTCGCTTTAGCACTTGGAATGCCATTGGATGAAATTGTAAAAACCATTGAAGCCGGATTAGGCGGAACACTTGGTCACTTAGCATTAATCTTTGGACTTGGAGCAATGTTAGGTAAGTTGATCGCTGATTCTGGTGGCGCTCAAAGGATTGCTATGACCCTCGTTAACAAATTTGGTGAGAAAAATATTCAATGGGCGGTTGTAGCTGCTTCGTTCATTATCGGTGTGGCATTATTTTTCGAAGTAGGATTAGTATTATTAATTCCAATTGTATTCGCCATTTCAAGACAATTAAAGGTTTCTATTCTTTATCTCGGTATTCCGATGGCTGCAGCTTTATCCGTAACACACGGTTTCTTACCTCCTCACCCAGGACCTACAGTTATTGCTGGTGAGTATGGCGCAGACATTGGTGAAGTTTTACTTTATGGTTTCATTATTGCAATTCCAACAGTTATTTTGGCTGGACCTGTATTTACTAAGCTTGCCAAAAAACTCGTACCTGCATCATTTTCGAAGACAGGTAATATTGCCTCTCTAGGCGAACAAAAAGAATTTAAATTGGAAGACACACCTGGATTTGGTATCAGTGTATTTACCGCAATGCTTCCTGTTATTTTAATGTCTATTGCTACGATTATTACATTGCTTCAAAAAACGTTAGGATTTGAAGATAATAGTATACTCGCTGCTATCCGTTTTATTGGCGATGCATCAACTTCCATGTTGATTTCCTTACTGGTTGCTGTCTATACCATGGGATTAGCAAGAAAAATTCCAATCAAAACTGTCATGCAATCTTGTACAACTGCTATTACTCATATTGGGATGATGCTCTTAATCATTGGGGGCGGCGGAGCCTTCAAACAAGTATTGATTAATGGCGGCGTGGGTGACTATGTTGCCGAACTATTCCAAGGAACTTCATTATCACCCATCTTGCTTGCCTGGATCATCGCTGCGATCTTACGTATTTCCTTAGGTTCTGCTACTGTTGCAGCTTTAACAACTGCTGGTTTAGTTATTCCGATGTTAGGACAATCTGACGTTAACCTTGCTTTAGTCGTGCTTGCAACGGGAGCTGGTAGTTTAATAGCTTCCCATGTTAACGATGCTGGTTTCTGGATGTTTAAAGAGTATTTTGGTCTAAGCATGAAAGAAACATTTGCAACATGGACATTGCTTGAGACAATCGTTTCTGTCGCTGGATTAGGATTTATTCTATTACTAAGTTTATTCGTATAACAACAATATTTGTGGGCAGTAAATTCCCCACTTATTCTCTTAGAATCTTCTGAGTCAATAAGTGAGGTTTTTTTCTACCTATTAATTAGAAGGAGCAGAAAAAAATGTTCAATACAATTGGTGTCATTGGTTTAGGGGTAATGGGAAGTAACATCGCTTTAAACATGGCTAGCAAAGGTGAGCAAGTGGCTGTCTATAATTATACGATGGACTTAACCCATAATCTTGTTGGCACAACGGAAGGTCAATTACTCCATCCCTACTACGAAATTCAAGACTTTGTTCACTCCCTAGAAACGCCAAGAAAAATCTTCCTTATGGTCACAGCGGGCAAACCGATTGATTCGGTGATCGGTACATTAGTACCTTTTCTTGAAGCAGGCGATGTGATCATGGACGGTGGTAACTCCCATTACGAAGATACTGAACGTAGATATGATGAATTGAAGTCTAAAGGAATCGGTTATTTAGGAATCGGTATTTCTGGGGGCGAAGTTGGGGCTTTAAACGGACCTTCGATCATGCCTGGTGGAGATAAAGACGTATATGATAAAGTCGCACCTATTCTAACAAAAATAGCAGCCCAAGTGGACCAAGATCCTTGCTGTGTATATATTGGTTCAAAAGGATCCGGTCACTTTGTAAAAATGGTCCATAACGGAATCGAGTATGCAGATATGCAATTAATTGCAGAAGCCTATACATTTTTAAGAAGAAGGTTAGGTTTATCTGTTAACGAAATTGCTGACATCTTTGAAACATGGAATCAAGGTGAACTGAACAGTTATTTAATCCAAATCACCGCAGAGATTTTACGGAAAAAGGATGAAATAACAGGCTTACCGCTGATCGACGTGATTCTTGATAAACCAGGACAAAAAGGCACAGGTAAATGGACGAGCATTCAAGCAATAGAGACCGGGATCCCATCATCCATTATTACTGAGTCATTATTTGCCCGTTACATCTCTTCTTTAAAAGAGGAACGGGTTTATGCAGACAATATCCTATCCGGCCCAGAGATGGATCCGCAGAGTTTAGATAAGGATTTGTGGATTGAGTACATTCGACAAGCATTATATATGGGCAAAATTTGTGCCTACGCGCAAGGATTTACACAGTATAAAATGACTTCTGAACTTTACGGATGGGATTTACCTTTAAAGGATATTGCCCTTATTTTCCGTGGTGGATGTATCATTCGTGCAGAATTTTTAAACGTCATAAGCGAAACCTATCAAGCACAGCCGAATCTCGCTAATCTATTAATCGCCCCTTATTTTGCTGAAAAGGTTAAAGAATATCAAATAGGATTGCGAAAAGTTGCCTGTGATTGCATTGATTCTGGTATTTCGTTTCCATGTTTAAGTGCTTCACTTACGTATTACGATAGTTACCGGACAGGCATGTCAAATGCTAACCTTTTGCAAGCACAACGGGATTATTTTGGAGCCCATACTTATGAACGAAGTGATTTAGCAGGATTTTTCCACACAAACTGGCAGTGATCGATCGTGTTAGTAGAGGTTTCGTGATTTGGCGTAATGCCCCGTAAATATCCAGAGCCCAAATGAAGTAGATCTTTCCCTTCATTTGGGCTTTCCTTTTGAATACATTTTCCCTACTCCTAAAAATACAGTACAAAAACCGCACCGATTTATGGTACGGTTCGGCGTATCTATTCTGTAAATAATGATGAACCCCAAAATGATTACGCACCATTGACTTAAGTCAATGAACGTCATAAACCTTCCTATTACAATGGAATCACGACTAATAATTAGGAGGGGTTATTGATGGTTACCTCAGGAAAAGTTCTATCGGATCTGCGAAAGTCTGCTCTGACTGCTGGCATATCACTTATTATCATGGCGCTTGCAGCATTTTTTTCGTATGGCTATGTCCATGAAAGCCTTCTGGTGCAAGGGGATGCCCGCGCTACACTTCAGAACGTCATTTCACAAAATATGCTTTTCAAAGCTGAAATCTTTGGTTGGATCATTATTCTGATCTGTGACATTGTGGTCGCCTGGTCTTTCTATATATTCCTGAAGCCAATGAATAGAAATCTTTCATTGCTGGGTGCATGGCTCCGACTTACTTATGCGACTATATTGGGAATTGCGATAATGAATTTAATGTTTGTGTTGCTTCTCTCAAACCATACAGTCGATTTATCATTACTTACAACCGAACAACTTCAAGTACAAGTTATGTTGTATCTGAAAGCCTTTGATTCGATATAGTCCATTGGTTTAATTGTATTTGGCGGGCATCTACTGATTGTAGGGTGGGTGGCTCTCAAATCAGGCTGCGTACCTAAATTGATTAGCATCCTATTGTTGATTGCTGCAACGGGTTATATTGTCATCCACCTGTGCAACACGATTCTTCCACAAGACCATTGGATCATTACGAAACTTGAATTTGTATTTACTGTACCCATGATTGTAGGAGAATTAGGCTTTGGGTTATGGCTGCTGTTTAGAGGAGGGAAAGTCATTGCAAAGGCGTAACTTCTAGCTAATCTTTATCTTTATGAACTCTCTTCTTAATTCTGCTTAATGACTCTGGAGTCATACCGAGATAACTTGCCAATTGATGTTGGGGTACGCGATCGATTAAATAAGGGCGTTTCTTTAAAAGTCCTTTGAAGCGGACTTCAGGTGATGAAGCGATAAAAGCTGCGAATTCTTCTTGTACCTGACCAAAGTTCTCCTCGATTACCTTACGTGTCATAGACTCCAATTGAGCGTATTTGTTATACATGTCCTTTTCGATATCTAGTTTGCCAACGACCATCACAGAATCTTCAAGGCACATAAAGGTGTATTCGGATGATTTATCTACTCTATGATGATTAAAAATTGAAATGGCCTGCTCTTCGGTGTAGAAATTCGATGTGACTTCTCTTCCCGCTTCATCTATCGAATACTGCCTTACGCATCCCTTCAAGACGAAATAACATTTCGTAGGAACATCTCCTTGTGTTAGAAGGGTGGTTCCCCTTTTATATTCTTCAATATGTAATTCATTAACGATTGCTTGTTGTTCTTCTTCGTTAAGGGCTGTCAGTCCAGTCATATACTTGAATAATATGTCCTTCATTTTCGCTCTCCTTTCGTCTCATCTCACTCTCTATTGCGATTACGCCCCTTTCTTGTTGGCGAGGTTGATTCGATACTTCCATGATACCAAACAAGTGAGATGTTTTTTTGTCAATTCGAGTAACTACAGGTTCGAAAGTCGAGTTAATTATTTTAAAATCAATTTCCCATCAGACTTAATAACTTTCAATATATTAACCTCTCCCGTAATATCATTTATAAAAACACTAGATATTATTTCTTCTTTTCTCTCGAAAATGATACCCTCTTTCACCATGTTTTTTAAGAACCTTTGAAACATGCTGCTCCGTAACAAAATTTGATAACTTATTTGTTTTAATATCATAATATGCAAATTTAGATAGACTCCCCATTAAAAGAGAGGGTTTAAGAACCTCAATCCAGACAATAGGTTCATCGTTATCAGTTTGTAACCGGCTCAATACAAAATCTTCCGGAATCTCATCATTTATTATTTTAATTAACTTGTTTTCTAAATTCCGATCATTCGAATGAGCAGTAGAGACAAAATAGTGGAAACTAGGCTGTCCTGTTTGTTTATCATTTAAAAAGAATTCATAATCGGTTTTTCGATGATCCAAGTTGATAAAATAAGGTTGCCGACCCACTATATCTCTAAAATAATGAGTTACGTTATCCCTTGACATCTAGAAGATTTCCGCTTCCGGAGAGATGGAGCGGTAAAAGCATACTGCAAACATTCATACAAAAAAGCAAGAAAATTGCTGCGGAAATCCCACCGGATTCGCCTTACGTCCGATTTGTAAAATAAACGTAGTTACTTCTGATACGGTTAGCACATGATTTGAACCAACAAGCAAAAAAGACACTAGAGCAGCCGGAATCTAGTGTCTTTTTTGCTTACTATCAAGATTTTCGCTTAACAGGAATCCATACTTCGTGTACTGAATCTACTCGCTGTTCGTCTACCCAATAATACTTTTCAATACACGGACCCTCGACTTGTTCAAAGGTTGCTGACGGAATCCATTCCGAATAGATACGTTTCCATATAGTCTGAATTCCTTGTCCACTCTTAACATCTTCCGTAACTTCTTCCTTGCCCTCGAATACAGCGTAGGTTTGAGGTGGGATAGTTAGAGTGGTGAGACCTGACGGAACTGGGTTGCCTTCCGGCAACTCATAGCCCATCAAATAACGCCTTGATCCATCATCATCAAAGTCATAATGATAACCATAGAGCAATGTTCCCGCTGTTCTACCCAAAGACTCGTTAATTTGATCATGCGTGCCGTTCTTCCATATTTCCTCCCCAAATCTAGGAATCTCAGTATACGCGTCATTCTTTATGACTACATCCTTGCCGATTACAATGGTTCCACTTTCTTCTACAATACGATAGTACATCTCCGACTCTCCCTTGATATGAATTTGAAAGGAGATTCGAGGAAATGACTTGAGCTTAACATCTTTTCTCTTTGCAGCTGAAGGTGTCACGCCATGCAACCGTTGAAATGCTTTGGCGAACGCTTCCGGACTCTCATAACCATACTTAAGAGCCACATCAATTACCTTACTGTCAGTCCCTGCCAATTCTTCAGCGGCAAGCGTTAGGCGACGGTTCCGAACATATACAGTTACAGTGAAACCCGTCAAAGCATGGAACATGCGCTGGAAATGATATTTTGATGACAATGCGGCACTTGCGATATCTTCTATCTCAAGCTTTGAATAAAGCTGATTTTCAATAAAATTAATTGCTTGGCTAAGCGATCTTAATGCCTCCAACAAACCTCATCTCCTTTCAATTTCATTGTACAGAGTCAATCAATTCCATTCCTGTCCGAAGATGCTCTTTTCTGTCATTTAGAGCAAAACCCTGTTTTCCAATATATTTTTCAAACTGATATGAGACTTTGAAGGTCCAAATTTTATAATGGAATCTTGAAACTCAGCAAGTTCCTCAATCGATGCAGTTTGTATCTTAATGAGATAATTATACTCTCCACTAATGCGAAATAAATCAGTTACTTCAATAGCATGTTCACAAAAATCAGTGAGTTCTTGGCAATGTTCTGTTTTTAATAGAATAAATGTGGTCGTGCCACGATTCAGATCCCGTAAATTAAAAACGGTGTTATACCCAGAAATGATGTTCTTCTCTTCCAACTTGATTATTCTTTCTTTAACGGATGGTTGCGACATCGAAACCTCTTTGCTGATTTGAGAAATGGATATTCGTGCATTGTACTGAAGTAATACCATGATTTTTTTATCAATGTCATCCAAAAGATGTTGCATATAAGTCCCCCTGACCCAATTTAATAAAATAAACCCATTTAACTAAAATACCTCAAATTCAATAACCATATTAGTATAAAATACTTATCTTTTATATGTATCTCATATTTTAATGCATCTATAATAAATATATATTAAAAATGGGAGCGATGATAGATGAGCATAAAAGGCCTTTCACATGTAGCTATCCAAGCAAGAGATTATCAAGCAACGATTACATTCTATATTGAAGTTTTAGGATTCAAGTTAGGTCATCATTGGAGTCTACCATCTTTTCAAATTAAAGAAGCTTCCATGCTGATTTCGCCTGACCAACGAACCTGTATTGAGATCTTTGATAACGATGCAATGATCCCCGCGCAAGGGAAGAAAGCATCATCTGAAGAAGATATAGCTCACGGAGCGTTATTACATCTCGCATTCTATGTGGATAATGTAGATGAAATGTATCAAAAAGCCCTCACTCATGGAGCAAAGGCTTTTATAGAACCGGATTCCCTTTCTCTTGGCGAACCGCCTCTTCTAGTACGAAACGCTATCATTCACAGTCCCAATGGGGAAGTTATCGAATTTATTGAGGATGTTGATTTTGATATGTCCACCCACAGAAAGCAATAATGCGTCACAATCAAAAAGAGGTGGTGTAGGAATGACTTCCTGCACCACCTCTTTTACATATTAATATG
>Ga0153923_100478_pt1 | contig 12753 bp, 9 predicted proteins | sample TSNJ007MetaG_FD_104682 | JGI IMG/M metagenome (GOLD analysis project Ga0153923, IMG submission 104682) | Attine ant fungus gardens microbial communities from New Jersey, USA - TSNJ007 MetaG | ecosystem: Host-associated > Fungi > Mycelium > Unclassified | place: USA: New Jersey, Brendon T. Byrne... | reverse complement strand
TTTACTGAATGTCAATGGAAAGAACACAAGTAACAAATTACAGTTTAACTAATAGATAAATATATATTATCGAATGGATGATTGGGTCGTTATAGGAATGAGCGAGGCATTGAACTAACGGGACACGATAGTTAAATAACACACAATGATGAGCAGGTGCTACGTATCCTGCTCATTTTTATTAAGCTAACGGGCAGGTTAATAGAACAGTATTGTTTAACTTGTGTTCAACTATCGGGCCAAGGATTGTTGAAGAATAGCAAGTGGAAATACCAACTTTGTCAGATGTAAGAAAGTGTTTCTAAATCCAAAAGGATGGTTATTTATGAGTGTATTTTTAAAATCTAATAGAATACGTACTAATGTTAGAGTAGGCAAAAAGCAAATAGCATATTCGGTTTTATTTTCATTCGTTTTTGGATTTACATTGGGTTTGATTGCTAAGATACTCGATTCACCTATAATTCCTAACGAAATTTCAATTTTGGGAGTCATCGGGAGTAACTGGGGGATATGGATATTCGTTTCTACTTTGATAGCTGTATATTCATACACGCCTAAATTAGCCGCAACACGTGTTTTTATATTCCTAATTTCAATGCTATTTTCGTATTACATATATACAATATTATTTCTTGGACTTTTACCATTAAAATATATTATTTTTTGGTGCATCCTTGCATTACTATCAACTATTCCAGCCTATATAATGTGGTTTTCTCATGCTAATCACTTAATCTCCAGTATTATTATAGCGTTACCAATTTCCGTAATTGCATTTGAAGGATATAACATCTATCTTTCTACGGTAAACTATTATGAAAAATTCATGCAATATGAAAATGTTCTTATAAGTAAGGGAAACTATTTTTATATGCTTGGCACTGAAATATTATATGCTTTATTGATAATAATTATTTTATTTCTTGTTCCTAAAAGAAAAAAGCAATGTTTATATATTATTCCGTTTTCTGTAGTTGTATTTTCTGCTTTAGTGGCAATAATACTCTAATTATTAGAATCCTATAATAAACTAATCTTCAAGAAAAGGGCGCAATTGTGGAATACGCTTCACTTTTCTTATTCAACTAACGGGACACGTTAGTTCAATAAAACAGCGACAGTCTAGGACTTTATTTTCTCGTCCTTTTCTGTCGCTGGTTCAATTTGTAGGGTCAGTCTAAAACTTATTTTATGGAGTCTGATAGTCTGATAATTCGATAAGCCGCGTGGAATAAAGACAATCAGTCTAATACTTTATTTTCTGCTGACATCAGTTCCACTTTCATTATTTTCACGCTGATAATTCAAATAATCATATTGAATGCCATCAAAATCAGGATTAACCTCTGAAAGAGCTTCTTGAATTAGATTATTGTATCTATTCTTAAGCCATTCTGAAACGAAATTACTTGGTCCGTATACCGTATAAGTACGTTCTCTCTTTATACAAAATGTACCTTTCAACCATGTATCAAAAGAAGGCTTTGATAATTTTTTAGACATGATTTCGAGAACATTATTCCATACGTTCCGATCATCGTCGGTTTTTTCTTTATCCAGCACTTTAATTTTATTTTGCATTTCTTTATCTAACTCAATCGATGTCTTTATCTTACGTACGACAGTTCCTTTACTAATCACTTCTTCATAAATTTCGGAATAGTCAATTGAAGTATCCAAATTAAGAATTTGATCGAAATTTTCAACAATACCTTGCATGTAACGATCATGATCTAGTTTTAATTCCGACGGAAGCTGCTCATATAATTCTAACGGGAGAAAAGGTACCTTTTTTCTTACTTTAAAAAGTGGGCTTTCCTCCATATTGTTCTTATCCGTGTTCTGAACATTAAATACCAAAACAAAACCGTAATTCTCTAGCTTTGTTAAGATTTTTTTTATAGTGTTTCGGCTTTTGTTCATTTTTTGAGAAATAAGTGTTAAGTCTGGCCAGCAGTAATCTTTATCTCCATAGCAGAAACGCTTTAAATGTCCATATAACGCAACACCTTCAGCAGAGAAGAAATGTCCCCAATAATCATAAACGTAATTGCTTATGATTGTGATATGACCGTCTACATAGGGGATAGGTAATCCGTGCTTATCCAGAGAAAACCTTTTCACTTCTTCTTCCGGAATATAAATTTTTTCTAATTCTTTTTTTATGTACGCTTGCTCCGATTGCCCAACCATACGTACTTTAGATTCTTGGGAACCTGTAGGTCTGTATCGGTAATACTGCAATTTATGATGCGTACCTTTCATATTTTTATCTAACATAAAAACTCTCCTTTTAGAACCCACAGAAAGGCACATTTAAGAGAGTAGAGACTTCACTTTTAAAAAACATTGTGATAAGATATTACCACAATGTTTATAAGCAAAGTTCCTATTCCTCTAGTATTTATTGTCCAACGCTTGGCGGCCGAGAAACAATAAATATTCAACGTGGTAGGGGCTTTTTTTTTGTCTAAATAATTAAGTTATTGGACATATAAATAAAGCAAAAAACACACAAATAATAATATTGTGTGTGACAAAACAAGGGTCAGACAACGTTCTATTAAAAAGAGTCTTCACCCACTATCTTGCACGCACCTCGAATATAGCATATTAATATTTTACGGTAAAGAACAATTTGAATCTCTCGAGAGCCCAACTTGTAAGGGTATCGTACTTAAGTCCTAGGGTTTTGGATTGTGTCACAATTTATCAAAACATATACTTTGCGTACAGAACAATGAGTTCTTTTTAATTTGAAAAATGAGACATACTTTACCATTAACGATACCAATGATATAATCCTAGTATTAAAAGTAAGTTATTAATTTTCTTCGCGCATCAACGAATATGCGAAGAGTGGGACGCTGTTAGGCTAAAAGGTAAATGTTATGGAAGCTATAAGGACATACACTATACGTGTGTCCTTTTTTTGTTTCCATTATAAGGGCTAAGACACATTCTGATTATCGGAAAGTGTCTTTTTTGTCGGTAGTTAAAAATAAGAGAGGAATTATCATGAAATCATGATATCAACCGAATATGGCAGCAGAAACAAAGGCTTACTATCGTATCTGGGTATGGTGAAAAGAGCTTGACGTCTGTGTATCTCTCTTGGCGGGAGTGAAGTCAGATGGAACAATCACTATATTAATATACGATTGTAAAACCAGTTAAATTTATTTAGAGGAGTGCAAGGAAGAAACAATTAGATACATATTGATAATAAAGAGGAGGGGATCGTATGAAACTACGAAGACAAGTGAAGCAACCAGGATGGTATGAGATTATGTCCCAATGTCCAATTTGCGGGAATAAGGGATGGTGCGCTATCGATCAAGACCAAACTGTTGTACATTGCATGAGAGTCCCTAGTGATGACTTTTTCGATTCGATAGTAGGTCGTCAATATCGTCATTACCTCGATCCTGATAGAAAAAATAAGACAACGGTTGAAATTCTCCAAAATAATTCGGTTGAGAAGAAAAATGATTCTCATCTTAATCGCGTCTACCGTGCATTAATTAGTGAAATGCCTTTAAGTGGGTTTCATTTGGATCATTTAAGAAATGATCGTTACTTAACTGATGATGTTATTCGTGTGAGGGAATACCGGACAATGCCTGGACCAGATCGTTATAAGATCGCCAAAAATGTTTGGAAACGACTGGGTGAACAAGGTGACTTATTAGGAGTACCCGGTTTCTATGTTGAAGAAGGTAGATATGGTCCATATTGGACAATGGCTGGTGGTTCGGGATTAATGTTTCCCTTTCGCTCCATTACTAATGAGATCACAGGATGGCAAATTAGGGTGGATAAGCCTCCTCTCGAATTAGATATGAAGGGTGCTATTAAAGGTGAAATCTTAGAAGAATTAGAACCCGACAAAAATGGTAAGAGAATAGCAAAATGTAAAGTTCAGTTGGCTGATCGTGAGCTAGAGGTAACTCTAACAGAGAAAGATAAGAAGATTTGTACTTCTAAGTTGGGGCAGTTTGTATTCAGTATTAAACTCAAACAGGGTCAACGTTATTGGTGGTGGAGTAGTGGTTCAAAGGATAACGGTTCTTCAATTGGAGGTCCCATTCCTTATCATTTTACTCTCCCGAGTCCCTGTCTTCCATACTGGAAAACTGGTGAAACGCCTGAAGAGTTGTTTGATTGTTCCGAAGTTTGGGTTACAGAAGGAGCACTCAAAGCTGATAAAGGTGCTGACGCATTACTTAAACCTTTCTTCGGTTTACCAGGTGTTGGGGCTTATCCATTAATTCTGGAACCACTCAAGAAGTTGGGATGTAAGCATGTTGTATTTGCATTTGATGCAGACGTTGTAACAACCCCAGAAGTGGAACGGGCTTTAGAATTATGTGCAGAGTTCTTCGCCAAGAATACTGATATGTCACTTAGCCTTGCAATGTGGGACCTTTCCCTAGGTAAAGGTATCGACGATCTAACCGACAATGGCTATATTCCTCAAGTGACTAAAATTCTAGAATAAACAGGTAATTTATGTTTGGATCATAAAAAAGGAGATGTTGAATCATTTTAAATAGAGTGGTTTTAATTGGACGTTTGACTAAGGACCCTGAGCTCAGATACACGCCTAGCGGAATAGCAGTAACAATATTCACACTAGCTGTAGATCGACCTTTTACAGCACAAGGTGGGGAGCGTGAAGCCGATTTCATTCCGATCGTAACTTGGAGACAACTAGCTGAAACATGTGCTAATTATTTACGTAAGGGCCGTTTAACAGCAGTTGAAGGACGTATTCAAGTTCGAAATTATGAGAATAATGAAGGTAAACGTGTATATGTTACTGAAGTTATTGCAGATAATGTTCGTTTTTTAGAGTCATCGAATAAAGAAAGTAAGAATAGTGAGGGCAACCATCATAATCGTGAAGAATCTACACGAAGAAGCGAAGGAAACAATAATAACAATTCGCTTAATAATTTAGATCCCTTTGCTGATGATGGAAAACCGATAGATATTTCAAATGACGATCTTCCATTCTGAGTAATGGATACTAGACAATAATATAAAAGAAGTCATTCGGAACACCAAATGACCTCTATGACTCCCGCCGTGGGATAATTTAGCTAGACGACCCCCACGGTGAAAGGGGTCTGTCTCTGGAGGAAATAAAAATTATGAACAACACTATACAAAATCATCCTATTTTCATCTTTCACATTATCGATGAAGGTCGATCTATTCTTACTCTATCGGACTTTGATCTTCACCGCCTATCAACTATTGCTGAAACCGAAATCATTGATTATCTTTCAAAGAATGGGTTTCCTGGTGATGAAGAACTTAAAACCGATGATGGGTATGCAATAATCATTCGAAGTAACCCAGGAGAATCAAATTCAGGGGAACGGGAAGATGTGTGGTCCTATGCATTTGATGGTGAAACAAGTCTCCGAGATGCGTTCCAACGCTTAAATAATCAAGTAGATCAGTTAGTTGGCTCATTAAAGCTAGACATGGTAGTTCTATCAAAAGATGAGATTGAAAACCGTGTTCGTATTGTTGTAAGTACATTCTGTGATGGAACGTATTATGGATTAAGTCAATCTTTACTGAATTGAATCCTATTGTTCTATCTAATTGCATCACTGAATTCGTTACAAAAGGCACACAGGAGGAAGAAAAAATTCAAGCATCCGATCTGAATGATACGCATTACTGCCTATCGTGTGGGAAACCTATAGCGATTATGTCGTCTGTAAGTTCGCAATGTTTAATATGTATTATCAGTTAGGTAATCAATCCAGCAAACAATTTATTGAAAGAGTCCCTAGATAACTGCTATAATACCATTATTATGAAACACTATTAATTTTCACAGCCGTCAATTTATTCGGCAAGTGATGGAGTAAGTCCAGTAAAAGGACAATAAAAATCGGCGCGAATTAGCCATGGAGATATAGAACATACCTTACGTATGTTCTTTTTGTTCTCTATGGCTTTTTTTTGTGTCCAAAATTAGGGGGAAATAGAATGGAAAAACTAATGGAGATTCAATATGAAGACGAAACTCTCGTAACAGAACCAGAAACATTATCATTTAACGTTGAGCACGAGTCACTGATGAACGCACTAACGTTATGCGGTAAGATCATCCCAAAATCGGGGTCTATTCCTATTCTGCAGAGTGTTAAGTTTGACCTCATGGGCGATACGTTATTTATAACAGCAATGGATATGAGCCAGTCGGTTCTTCAGCTGCTGAAAGTTGAAAATAAAAGCAACCTGAATGGAAGCTACTTATTTCCAGCTAAAGAGGGGATTGAACTGGTCAAACGGCTACCTCACGGGAGCCTGACCTTCAGTAAAAAAGAGTCGACGGTTTATATAAGTTATGGCCAAAGAGGGAAGGCAAACCTTAAAATTCTTAGTGCGGAGGAATTTCCAAAGCTTCCTAAAATGGAAGCAGTTGATGTCACTTCAATTCCAATTGAGACATTACGAAAAGGAGTCCTGGCTACTCAGTTCACTTCATCCGATGAAAAGTCGCCGTTACTCACTGGTATTCATATCTACAACCATGAAGGCAAACTTGGGTTTGAGGGAACAGATCGTCATCGTATCTTAAGATACATTTCTGAGGTTGATATTATAAATCAGGAGACATTCGTAAACGCTGTTATTAATGCAGCCAGCTTTAAGAAGATAGTTGATTCGTTCAAAGACGTTCAACAGATTGATCTTCTTATTACAAGTAGTCATCTCATTCTTAGAGACAGAACTACCGTGTATTTTGGATTACTCATTAACGGAGAGTACCCCGATTTTTCTAGAATTTTTGCGCAAATGAATTCAGGAACTGAAATTACAATCTCTCGTGAGGAGTTAGACGACACCCTTAATCGCGCACTATCTTTGGATGCCACTAATAATCGTGTCACTATTGAGGTTGACGAGGAAGGATTGTTTGTACTTCATACACAATCAGAGAACAGTGAACTTTCTGAAAGCTTTCCAAACGCGAAGTTCAATGATGAATTTTCGGCCATGAAATTCAATGGAAAATACCTACGGAGTTTTTTACTAATACTTAATAGTGAGATTAAAAATATTATTCTATCCGTGAGTGGAAGTAAGATGCCGGGATTTATTAAAGCAGAGGGCGATACCTCAAGTATTTTTGTCGTTAACCCTGTCAACTGATAATCCATTGGAATTTCAATACTTCTATTGTGGTTGGTTAAGAGAGATTGCATAAATTTTTTGTTATGAAATTAGAGCTGCGCTAATGCGACAGCTCTTTTTATTTCACAAAGGGGGACATACCAAGTGGTAGCAGACAACTTAAAAGGAATGTTTGATAGAGTAGTTCGAAATAAAGTGCGAATGGGGAATTATGAAACAACTGATGAGGATATGTCATGTATCCGAAGTCTACTGCATTTCCCGCTGCAGCCGTTTTCCGTAGCAGATTTCTGTGCTGGAAGCGGGCGTGCATTGGAGGTCTTAACCCAAGGTACATCAGCGGTGACGTTCGGTATAGAGCCAAATGAAGAGAAGTACTTAGAACTTCGGAATCGTTCACATAACGCATTGTTTGGGGGCTATGAAGAGTGCCGCATTAGCAGAGATACGTTCAGGCTAATGTATTTGAACCCTCCCTATGATTCTGATAGCGAAACCGTGGATTCTAAAGTTGAACGCAAAGAAAAGAGATTTCTTCGACAACTGCTGCAGTATGTCTCCGTAGATGGAATTTTAGTTTATAACATTCCTCGTGGACGTATGACTAAGGACATCATTAACATGCTAGTTGCTAATTTAGATGACATCCGAGTCTTTCAATCCCATGACGATACTTATCATCAAGTCTATACGATCGGTAAGAAACGGGCTAAAAAGTTTTTGGATAGAAATGAAGTCCAGAAAATTATGACGCTAATGGAGGATGACAGCAATTTGGAGAGACTCCCTCTCTTAGAGGAGCCCCTCTATCGAGTCTATTCAGGGAATATCAAGTTAAAACTCTTTCGTTCTAGTCATATGGATATCGATCAGGTACGAGAGGTTTCTCGAAGTTCAACACTAACTCGTAAAGGAATGGACTGGTCTACCCCTAAGAGGCCGTCTGAACGAAGACAGCCACTTCTCCCTGATAAGGAGATGCACCGAGTGCTACGGATGGCCTCAGGTAAGTTAAACGGGAAAGTAGGCAAAGGAGATCTTCTTCATGTTCTTAAAGGGGTGGTAAAGAAAGAATCCGTGGAGACCGTAGAGGAAACTCCAAGTGAAACGATCATTACTTCAACTGAGGTATTTAAAATAAAGTTCAAGTTAGTTGACCGTTTCGGAAACATGCACACAATTCAAAGCTAAAAGTACGAATCTGGAGGGATAAACATATGAAATTTATGGAGTTTAAATATAAGGACTTATATATTAAAGTTCACACGCCTCTTATCGTTACACGTGAGGTGATCGAAAATAATAAGAAACAAAGAGAAGAGCTGATTTACGCGAATGTAGTAGATATTGACTCTCGAGTGCAAGCTATGATTGCTCAATTTCACTTCGGTAGGAAGTCTAGCGATGTTAGTTTCTATCTCAGTCATGCACCACATATAGGAGAAAAAAATTATGATAAATCTTCATTTGTTGTCAAACCGATAGGGAAATACAAACATTTATCACAACGAGAAAACGATACATTCGTCACAGGTATCATTGTAAGTGAGAAGGTATTAGAACGACAAAAGGATGGTTTCGTCATTTTTGCATGGGATGGGAACATAGAGGAAAAGCTTTTCTGGGCTATGGATCGCTTTTATGAGACACCATTGCTTGAGGAGTGGACTCGATACCTATTTAACCAACTCGTTAAGGACAATAGGTTTGTACCATTATCCGTACATGACTTTTCTGGCGATTATCCTGATTTGGTTGTTTATGATCTTCTTGTTGATGAAGATATATTGGATGATTATATCTCCTTTGGTCTTAAAACCGGTGCTATCGTTTTAATAGAGGATGCACATGTGAAGGAGGCTATCTGATATGAGCACATATACTGAATTGGAAGTTAACACCACCTATAACGATGTAGCTAATCAGATAGTGAATCTTAATATGTCAGAAGGATTGGCACTACCAGTCGTTCAAGAATCCATTACATTGGTAGAGAGTGAAAAAGGTGTATTTACTACTCTTAACGATATAGAGAACATTGGTGATTATTTGGGTATGTTCGGTGCAGACTTGATTCGTAGACTCAATGATGAGTATATACCTGTTCATCATCCAACTCAGGATGCACCATTGGAAATAATCAGTAGCTTCAAGCGTCCTCTTTTTAGTTCTCAAGCACATGTGGTTACCGCGCTTATTAAAGGACTTAGAAAGTCAAAGAATCTGTTTCTAATAGGAGAACCAGGAACAGGTAAAACAGCCATGAGTATTGCGACCTTTTTTGCGCTCTTACATGAAACGCTTAAAGGACGAGGTAGAGTCATCTATATGGTGCCAAACCATTTGGTTAAGAAGACGAAAAGGGAAGTTGGGCTGCTAATTGATAAATCTCTGTTTGATGTCCAATTCCTCAATAATTACACCGATGTTATTCACCTTCGTGACAGTGGCAAAATGGATCATGCCCCAACAAAAATAGAAATCTATATTATTGCTAGGGACACTGTGAAATTGGGATATGTATATGAGCCTGTTGCTAAGTGGGTTAATAAAGTTACTAAACCAAGAGAGACACAGAACGGTGTATTACAGCCAGGGAAAATAATTTTCCAAGGATGGGTATGTCCGGATTGCGGATGTCAGTTAATGAAAGAAGATGAAGATGGCTTAGTACCGATGGAATACGAGGACTTTTTCAACAAGCATGGAAAAGCAGCACGTCGGAAATATAATCTATCATGTTCAAATCCCATTCGGCTATATAAAAATGCAGATGCAGAAAGAGATGAATATCGGATTTGTGGTGCTCGTTTGTGGGCAGCGAAGAACCGTGACAAGAGTAGTTTCAGTGGCTACGATAGAAAACCAACGGGTCCCGCTCCGAGAAAAGTTTCACCTGCAGACTTATTTAAACGGTATTTCAAAAATAAGTTTAATCTTGCGATCGGGGATGAGTGTCATGAGCTTACAGGTGGCAGCGCACAGGCACATGCATTTCATGTATTGATGGGTTGTGCAAAACATACTATCGCAATGACTGGGACCCTGATGAATGGATACGCTAGTAATCTATTTGAACTCATTTTTCGAATGTTTCCCAACCGGATGAAACAAATGGGGTTTAAATGGGGTGAGGTAGGTAAATGGATTGACCTATACGGTGTTCGTGAGAGAGTAACAAAAATAAAGCATGATCTAGACCTCAATAACTCTAGTAATGGTACTACAGGTAAGACAAGTGTAAAGGAAATGCCAGCGGCTGCACCTCAATTGTTTACGGATATGTTAAGTGATGTCGCGTGCTTTATACAAATGTCTGATATGTTTGAAGTATTACCAGAACTTAAAGAAGGTCCTATGAATGTTAAGCTTGAAGGAGAGCGTAAATTTGTATCATGTGTAACAAAGATACAACGCAAACATGGTTGTAAGAAGAGAAAAGTATCCAAAGGTACTCGTCTTCTTGCTCCTTCCTGGTATTTAAACTCTAATTTGGATTCAGTAACGGGGCTACTTCGAAAAGCTGTAGAGAAAGAATTACTATCTGGACAAACTGTTCTTCTAGGGAGTTTGGTAAATACGTTGCTTTCTTATCCAGATGTACCCTTTAATTTCGAAGGTGTGTACCATCCAGATACGGGTAAAGAGGTTGTATCTCCTCGTTATCGGCTCAGAGATAGTCTTTTGTATCCTAAGGAGTTACAACTAATAAAGTTCGTGAGAGCACGTTTAAAGGCTGGTAGAAACGTAGGTATTTATGCAACCTATACGGGGAAAATGGGTACTCTGCAAAGATTGCAGATGCTTTTGGAGGAAAGAGGAATTAAGACTGCTGTATTAGAGTCGAATGTACCTGGTCCAGAACGAGAAGAATGGATAGCGAAGCGGGAAGCTGAAGGCATACAAGTCTTGCTTACTAATCCGATCTTGGTTAGTACTGGACTTGATTTATTGAACTTCCCGTCGCTTTATTTTTATCAGACTGGTTATCGCCTATCAATTGTTCGTCAAGCAAGTCGGCGACATTGGCGTATAGGTCAAAAAAATGTTTGTGAGACTGTATACAGTGGATATAAAGATACGATGCAAGAACTTGCCATAAACTTAATGGCTTCGAAAATGGGAGCGGCATTAGCATTAGAAGGTCAATTTAGTCAAGAAGGATTAGCTGCTTTAACAGAGGGGTCTGGAGGAAGTCTTGCTAATGAACTTGCAAAACGGTTTGTAGGAAATAAAATAGAAGGGGTAGAAAGTGCGGAATCAATTTGGGGTAAAATGTCAATAGATTCTTCGAAGTTTATAGTTTCTACTCCCGCTCCAATTACTCATATTCTTCCGACTGAGTGTGATATAAGCAATGAAGTAGTGATTGAAGGCACTAGTGGCCAACATATCGTATCATCACGGCGTAATTTCGTTTATTTTGGAGATTCGTTAGAGGTAGCATTGTTATCATGGGCATCTGAGAGTATACCGGCTGATCTTTATAAGCGATTTGAACAACAAATTGAATATGTAGTGAGTAATGTTCAACATGGCGTTGAAGGTCTAGAGGTATCTAGGGAGTCACTTCTAGGAAATTATGATCTCCATTGGTCACCTGCTTTAGTAGACCTTGATCCAGAGGAGTTTCGTAGATGGGTATTTACATTAACGAATAAGAGATTAGATAATGTTCCAAAAGTAAATGAAGAATGGAAATTAGAACTTCTTGTAGAAGGGAAAACAATCAAAACTAAGACAAAGAAGAATTATAATGTTTCAACAGGTCAAATGGCATTTAACTTCTAAATTTATAAGATAAAGCTAGGGGCGGTTAATACCGCCTCTTTAGTCATGATCAGTTTTATTATCAAAACGACGGAAGAGTCCCCTGAGTCGCTTCCTTCATTCAGCCCAATGCGACCCGATTGCCCACCTGTATGAGGATATCGAACCGAAAAAAAGGAGCGGAATACATCCCAATGGATGATCGACATGTTCGAAGACACAGGTTTGTAAGACAGCCTGAAATTCCTTCGCGTACGAGAAAATATCCAACGCTTTGCTTCCGCTAAGCGCTGGGTATTTTGAAAGTGGAACGGGATTAGACGAAAAAATTGGTTGGGCCAGAAGCTAATAGTAGAAAGAGGAGAGAAGCGGCTGTTCACCGTTTCACTCCTCTTTCCTGTATGACCATAAAAGGTCCTGCTTCTTTTCCTCAAATAAGGCATTGATTTCGTTAAACCATTTCGTACTACTTCCTCTGAAAACCATAGCATTTGAGAATTTATTAACAAACCCTTTATTTATTTCAACTTCTCCTGAAGAAACGATGTTGTACTCTAAGGTTAAATTAGTACTTGAAATTAACTCAATTCTTAATTCAAGCCTGTCATTCTCATTAGGTTTGACACTCCCAATATCAGGAAATAATTTAATGACTGTCCTGTCATTTAAGAGACTAATCATTTTAGCTATTTCATTTTTATCCGTTGTAGTAATCGATTGCATAGTTGAGTCTTGGCCAGGTATATAATGAATAAGTACAATTTTAACTCCAGTAATATGTTCATGTTTATAATAAGAATTTACATAGACATACCC
>Ga0153923_100477_pt1 | contig 12763 bp, 12 predicted proteins | sample TSNJ007MetaG_FD_104682 | JGI IMG/M metagenome (GOLD analysis project Ga0153923, IMG submission 104682) | Attine ant fungus gardens microbial communities from New Jersey, USA - TSNJ007 MetaG | ecosystem: Host-associated > Fungi > Mycelium > Unclassified | place: USA: New Jersey, Brendon T. Byrne... | reverse complement strand
TCGATGATTTCATCGCGGGCGTTGAGTTGATAAACCATGTGTTCGTTCGGCGCGTAGCGGCCGTAGTCGATGACCACGTACCAAGTGCCGTTCTTGTACTTCTCGACGCTGTTGAGTTCCGGGTGCAGGTAGACGCTGCCGCCAGGAATGGTTTCGTCGGCGACCAGAGTCTGCAGCCAGTCGTTGATGCGCTTGACCTCCTGATCCATGAATGACTTGGTCAGGTTCTTGGCCATGGCTTTCTGGCCGGCCTTGACCAGCTTGCGGCTGATCGCATCTTCGAGGCCGACGTAGCTGATGAACTTGCCGGTGATCGAGCGGTTACCCAGCAGCGAGAAACCGCCGAGCACGGTGCGGGCGTAGTAGCTCACGCCGTAGCGGTTGAGCAGATCGCCTTCGGTGGAAGTGTCGAGAATGTTGTATTCAACGACCCGAGACACGTCTTCGGCGTAGGTCACCTGGTTGCCCGGGCTCTCCCACTGCTTGACCTTGGCCAGTGCGGCAATCGCCAGGCTCGACGGCGCGAGGAAGACGTTTTTCTTCGCCGCTTTCGAGTACACGGCCGGCATGTTGTGCACCACCAGGCAACGGTCAAAACCGAGGTCGGCACCGCCCAGTTCCTGGCTGTAGGTCACTTGATCAGCGACCGAGGCGTCCTTGCCGTCCAGCACCACACGGGCCTTGATGCGCTTGCCGAACGAGGCGAACTCGCTGGCCACCGCTTTGGTGCCGGTGAAGCCCGGCGCGCCGATGATGGTCAGGTCTTCCGGGACGCTGCCCAGTGCGGCCAGACCGAGCTTGCGGCCGGTGGTTGGATCAACACCACCGATGACCGCGTTAACGGTGTCGGCCGGGGTCGCGCCCGCTTCGACGATCACCACGTACACCGGCACCTTGACCACTTTGAGGATCTGGTAAACCGCGTGGTACAGCGTGCCTTCCTCAGCGCCGGTCGGATCGAGCAGCGCGTGGGTGGTGAAACTGTTGATGCGGAACGGTGCATTACGCGGAATCAGCGGATCGGCTTTCGGCGCGGTGCCGACCAGACCGATGACGTTGTCACCCAGGCCACCCATGGCCTCGGGGGATTCGGTGGCATTGACGGTAATGCCGTTGTGCTCGAAGTTCAAAACCTCAGCCATGTTCAGTCAGCCTTCTTGGCAGCGGCCTTTTTGGCCTGGGTGGAGGGTGTTTTCAGTTCCAGTCGACCGGCGCTGTGCAGCGCACTAGCCTCGACGTCGAGCAGATCAAGGTCTTGACCGACGCTCGACCAGTGCCCACCGCCGGTGGGGAATGGGACGAGCACGGTGTAGGTTTGGCGGGTTGCCATTTTTCGTTTCTCCATAAACGGGAAAGCCCCTCGCGGGGAGGGGCTTTGGCGGGTGTTGAATACTTTTAATCGGACAAGAAAACGCCCCGGAGTGCGGGGCGTTTATTGAAGTACTGGATTGGGTTGGACTGGAGAGGAATCAGGCCAGCCTTCTGTGAGCATTTCGCTGCTATAGGTACCGCTTTCCAATGCCTGGAGCAGAACATGTTCACGATCGAAGCACGCCTGTATATGCACACGGACAGCTTTGGCGATTACCAAGATCTGTTCTGAGCCGATCTCGACGAAACCTCTCAACGTTTTGAAATTACAGCGATACTCGGGATCAAGCATGACTGATAACGCCGTGCTGGCAATCAGCGCCTGGCTGTCACGGGTTGTCTCAATGTACAAGCCGTCGACACAAATGCCGGAAACCTCATGGGCGAAACGTTCAACAGCGAACAATGCTGGGTAATCCGCTTCAACTTGAGAGAGTCGTGTCTTGACGACCTTACCGTCAACCAGCATCCAGATGCCGTCATTTTCAGTCCTGGTTGCCATATACAATTCTTCGCTAAGTTCTATCGCCGCTTCGGGAATAGCAGAATGAATCGTGGAGTCATATCGTCCGTTCAGCTCCCCGGCGTCATTGAATGTTGCGTATTTCATAGATAGCTCTTCGTAAAATTCTTTGAGTTAACGGCTAATTGCTAGGTAGATAAATTGCAACGATATATCGGTTAAATTACGGATCGTAACATTCGCTTTATTCACCGACCGAATCTGAGCCACACAGTTTGTACCGACGGCGCTATCTGCAGCTGAGTTGGAATATGAAGTAAATACGGCTGGATTGGATGCAGTAAAAGCAACGGGAAAAACCTGTACATAATTGGCTCCCGAAGCAATGACGTTCGTAATTCCCCACTGAATTATCAAGCCGCCAAGCCAGCTTGGGAACACCACGTAGTTCCCTGCCAGATCACCTGCAATGTTGACGGAAAAGCCCCAACGCAATTTCTTCGGTGTGATGATGGTCGTGTCATCCGCGCCAGCATCCGCTTGCAACTGAGTGGCAACTTTCGCAGTCCCTTGATTAAGCTCAGTTGCTTGCTTCGCCAGAGCAGACACCGCAGCAAGATCAATACTTCCCTCATTGACAGGTGCGTTCCAGGCCTTGATGCACCACATGACGGCGATGTTACGGGGACGGGTTTCAGTTCCGCCAGTGTTCACCGTATTCTGGGCGTTCACCATCTGCATAGTGGAACCGCTATCTACCGGGGAAAGAAATGCACCCACTGAGATACTCGCTGCCGCACCATTAATATTGCCTGCCTGCCAATTGCCAGCGGGATCAAAGGTCGCAGCAGTGCTATCAAAATAGCGGTGGTTGTGCGCAGCAAATGCCTCAGCTTGACTTGTGCCGACACCCCTTCCAGCATCCACACCACGCCCGTGATCCCAACCACGCAGGAACTCACCGCGCGACTCCGGCAAGCGGAAGTTACCCGCCCCCTCGTTACCCTTGTTGTAAGTGGTACCGAGAAAAGCCGCCAGATCCGGATAAGTGGCGATGCTCTGCACGCTACCATCCAGCTCCAGATAACCCGGCGCAACGATCCCCGTCGGGAATGCCAGAACGGCTCCCACCGGAACGGCTGATTTGAGTCGTTCGACTTCCTTGGCCAGTGCGGCAACATCGATGGTTCCCTGATTGATCGGAGCGTTCCAGGCTTTGATGCACCACATGACGGCGATGTTGCGGGGACGGGTTTCGTTACCACCGTTCATCCCTGTCACGTTACCGCCATCAGTCACTGCATACTGACCCGCACCTGAGACAGTACCAACCGGGATGTTGGAAATCCCCTTGGAATTATCCGCAGTGTGGTTATGACTGTGGGCTTTGAAGGTGTCAGTCTGGAATGAGCCAATCACCCGACTCGGGTCAATTCCCCGCCCATGATCCCATCCGCGCAAGAACTCACCACGCGCTTCCGGCAAACGGAAATTGCCAACCCCCTCATCACCCTTGTTGAACTTGCCGCCCAGATAAGCGCTCAAGTCCGGGTAAGTCGCACTGCTCTTGACGCTGTTATCCAGCTCCAGAAAACCCGGCGGCGGTGTATCAACGGGGAAGGCAACAATCGAACCCACCGGAAACGCCGACGCCTTGGCAATCAACGCTTCGACTTCAGCTTTGGTGTAGGAGTCCTTGATGCCAAAACCGGCCAGCGTGTCGGGATTCGAGCCGGCCGTAGCGCGGCCATATTCGTCGACGCTCAGACTTTTGTAAGTCCCGGCAGCAATCCCGGTGCGCCCGGCGAGCATCTTGAACGTCAGTGCGGTGGTGCCAAGAGTGATCGGCGCATTGGTGGTCAGGTGCCACAGCGAATCGCCGTTGGCCGTGCCCTCCTCGACCATGACCGTCAGGCCCGGCGTGACCTTGGCGCTGGTATTGGCATCAGTCGCCCGCACCCAGTCGCCATTGGCGACAATCCACAGGCCGTTGTCCTTGGCCAGGGTCTGGTTCGCCAGCAGCACGCGGTCGCCGGCGATCACGGCGACGCCGTCAATCTGCTGCGCACCGTTCAACACGATGTTGGTAGAGGCCGCGACGCGCACCGATTGCTTGCCATCGAGTTTGCCGAGTTCTTCGGCGAGGTAACTCATGACCCACGCACGTGTGGCCTTGACCACGGTGTCATCGATCAGCAGCGTTACCAGCGACGCATTGCTGGTCTCGAAAATCGAGCGAATGTAGAACTCTTTGCCCGAGCCCGACGTCGCCAGTACCGGTTTGAACGACTCCGGGTATTTGACGATGGCGTAGAGGATCCCGGTGTCGGTCCACAGCCCCGCCTCACGCACATACCAGCCGCCGACATCCGGCGGAATGGTCACTTCGGCGAGCAGCCAGCTCGGGTTTTTCTCGTCCTGGAACAGGGCATTGAGCGGACCGCGCCAGACTTCGCGTTTAAGCGCCGTGGCGGTCGCGGCCGGGTTATAGACCGAGCCGCCGCCATCACCGACAGAAATCTGCGTCAGCTTGATCGGCAGCCCTGCGGCCTTGCACGCCGTTTCGTAGGCAATCCCTGCGTTGGTGAGCAGGGTGTAATAGTCAGCCATTCAGGCCCCCTGAGGATAAATAGTGGATGTTTCGACGGTGTACATCGCGGCGGCCATGAACGCCTCGCCAGAGGTTTCGAGACCCTCGATGAACACCGGATAAACCGTCGTCAACTCACCGCAGAAAGTCGCGGCGGCGATGGAGTGGCTGCCGAACGCGCTCAAGCCAACCGTCACCGAAAGAATGTCCCGCTCGCTCTTGGCATCAGCCAGACGCCGGTCGAGACGGGCGTCGATTTCTGCGCTGTAAGGTTGGTCGCTGAAGGCGCGCACGCTGAAGCTGTAGGGCACGCCGGGCGGCGTCTGTTCGTACCAGGCGCGGACTTCGGGGCGCAGTTGCAAGCCCTTGGCCGCGTTCTCCAGCGCCTTGCGAGTGCCGGCCTGCCGCGCGGTGGGCCAGGCCAGTTCGACGGTCAGGCGTTTTTCCGCTTCCGGCGCGGCGGTGCTCCATTCGGCGACACCGCGATCCGCCGCCAGATACGGCAGAAAATCCACCGGTGTTTGGCTCGGATTCATCAGTTCAGGGAACGGCGGCGCAATGCGATCCAGCAGTATGCCGAAGCCCAGATCCAGCCCGCGCTCGAGTGCCGAGCTGTTGGCCGGCAACAAGGTCGGGCGTTGTGTTGACTCACTCATAACGTCAGCACCTCGACCTCGACCGCCGTGCAGTACGGTGCCTCAAACGCAGTCGTCACGATCGGCGCCAGCGGTTCGAGAATCTGCAGTTGCACGGCACCGGCGCTGTGCAGCGTGTAGTCGATCCAGCTCGGATCGACCCGCCCTTCGAGGCGATGGCAACTGTCGGCGTAGGCCTGCAATTGTTGCTGCGCGGCGACTTTGGTCAGGCCCGAATCGGGGCCGGAATTGATCTTCGCCACCACGCGGATTTTGTAGCGCTGAATGTCGGCAGCCTTGACCGTGACCAGGTCGGTTTCCGGTCGCACATCGGGCCGGGCGAAGTGCTGGCGTACACCGTCAAGCAACGCTGCAGACGGGGTACCATCGCCGTCTCGCGACAACACCGTGACCTGCACCTCACCCGGCGCCGTGCGGCGACCGTTGCCGTCCTTGACCTGTGCAGCGAGGCCGTCCGGATTGAAGGTGTAGGTGACATTCACCACACCGGCGTCGGTGGATTCGACCTTCACTGTCGGCCGCTCGCCGAGGGTGAATACCTCGCGTCGATACTGCATTCGCGAGCCCGCTGCCGGGGCATGTGGCGCCAGGTAATAGCGCAGCCGGGCGTCGTCGTCGCTTTCGTAAATCGCGGGTACCGGCGGGAATGCCGCCGGGTCGCCCGGATCGAGCAACTGCCGCTCCAGGCCCATGTCCGCCAGCCGTGCATCGAGGTTGCTGCCGGTCGCCCACCACGCCAGCATCTGCTTGATGCGGGCGTTGTATTTGCGTTCGTGGGTTTGCAGGCGCACGCAGAAAGCCTCGAGCGCCAGGGTCAGCAATTCGCTTTCGTTATCGAGGCTGGTCTTGAGTTTCGCTGCGCTGTCCGGCGCTCGGGCGCCGACATACTCGACAACGAAGGTCTTGAACTCGGCGAGCAAGTCTTCAAAGGCGTCGACAGTGATCAGCGCCGGTTCGGCCAATTGGTTCTGGCCGGGGATCAACATGCTCATGTCACTACCTCGAAGGTCTGTTGACGGTTTTTCCAGGTGCCGGCGAAACGCAGCAGCAGACCGGCGCCGTGACGGCTGGCGACGATCACGCTCGGCTGAAAATCGCTGATCCCGTTCTGCGCGTTGTAGAACGCCTGAGCCGCGTGGCTCTGGGCCAGGAGCAGAACGTCGTCACCGAGGTTCTGCCCCAGCAGCGTGGGAATCAGCGAGCCATAGAGGGGCCTTTTTTGCCGGGTGCCCAGCGGCGTGGTCAGGGCTCGTGTCGCGCGCTGCACGAACTGCAGCCAGTCGTCGACCGTGGCCCCGGAGTCTCTATCGATTCCGATCATGGGAAGCTCTTGATTCAGGGGCTGATAACGCGGCCCTGGTGATCCACCAACGGGCCGCTGAAGTGCACGCCCGAGGCGTCGATGCTCAGGCCGACGCCGCCCAGTTGCAGGCTGATCAGCTGTGGCGTCATCGTCAGTTGCGCCGGGCCGATGCTCAGTTCAAGCGATTCGCGAGAACCGGTGAAAGCCGCCGGGCCGTTCTGCCAGTGCAGGGTGTGTGTGGCGTCGTCGTAGCCGCTTTCACTGCCGTCGACATGCACCCGGCGCGTCAGCGTCGGTACCGTTGCCGTCGGTGGAAAGCGGTCACTGTTCAAACCGAACAACGCCACGCTTTGCGCGCCACTTTCGCCGCTGCCGTAGTTGAGCAGCAGGCACTGCTCGCCCACGCTCGGAATCCGCGATTCGCTCTGCGCTCCGGCGCTGGGGTTGAAGAATTTGATGGCGGGCGTCAGCAGCCCACCGTGACTGACCTGGCAGGTGTTGCTCGCGGCATCGACGGTCTGACAAATGCCGATGCGACAAAAACTCTCGGCGCGGCGGTGCAGGTCGTCGATCTCGGCTTCCATCTCGGCCAGCCGCTCGATGATCGGCCCCAGTTGCATGCGCAGTAATGCGTCGAACATCGGTCAGGCCTCCAGCGCGGTGTACTGGTCGGGGTCGTCGATGTTGCTGACTTCCCAGGTACGGGCGAATTTCGGTGTGCCGAGCGGATCGTCGAGCAAGGTCAGGCCGAGATAGAGGGTCTGGGTGAAGGTCAGCGTCCATGCCTTGTATTGCTGGTCGGCGCGTGTGAGCACTGACGGCAGACCATCAATGTTCATCGGCAGATCACATTGAGCGCCGGGCAGGCCCCAACGGTTGTCGGTGATCAGGTTTTTCAGCACGGCGATCAGATCGCAGGCGGCAAAGGCACTGGCGGACACTGATGGAATGACTTGCAGCGATACGGTCATGACGTGGGCGATACGTCCGTCGGCGCCACGCACTCCGGGCGCATTACGGTCGAAGTCGATCAATGCCCAGGCCTGAGCGCCGGGGGTGGTGAAGTCGTCGTGATTGCCGACCTGCAGATTCAGGCCGGCGCTGTTACGCAAGGTTGTCGCCATCGCCATGAACAGCTGCGAAGGCTGCTGGATCGGTGCGGGCATGCATGACCTCCTTTTCAATTGTCCACGCGCAGCCCCGCCGCATCGTTTGCAGCGAGGCAGGAAAGTGTTGAGTTACTGTGGATCGCGCGGCGGGGGAACTTCGCAGACGCCGATGCGCTTGGCGGCCCAGCGTTCGTAGAGACCGATGGCGACGTCGGCACCGGCCATGGCGGTCAGGCAACCGAAGGCACCAGCGGCCCAGATGGATAATCCGGCGGCATACAGCAGCATGATCGCCGAGACGCCGCAGATCATGCAGGCACCGGAGCGCAGGGCCAGACGCCGCAGCAATGACCAGCCACGAGCGCCCTCCTTGTCGGCGCGCCACATTTCGCCGGACACCCCGCCCACCACGGCAAGGAGGATGACCAGCCAGATCGGCATGTCCGCCAACGCTTGTTGCTCGTTTGTCATGTCACGCCTCCGTAGGTGATTGATGAGTGTTGTGTGTTGGGTTCAAACGATTTCTCTTGAGGCAGGCATTCCAAAAAGCCCGGCGCTGAGGCCGGGCTTTTCAGTAATGCACTCCTGATGCAGCGGATGACGGTTGCGACTGGATCAGAACGGCGCCACTGGCCAGTTGACTGTGTACGGATAGCCGGACTGTTTCGACATATCGCCCAGCTCAACGCAGTACTGCTTGTAAGCCAACAACAAGGCCTGGTCGTCAGGTGTGGCAACGCCAAGGTCGGCTTTGTATTGCAGTGGATGCACCAACAGCCACTTGCTGGCAGCCGTCAGCAACTCCAGAGCGTCTTGGGCCACGTCTTTTTCGCGTTCTTGATAGGTTGGTTCACTGAAAACCCAGTCAACATAATTGATGGTTTCCGCCTTCCATCCGACCTGAACAGCCGGGTTTGCTGTGATATCAACCCAACCACCACCTGACAGGTACTCGGGTGTTTCCTCAGCTTCCACAATCTGCATGATTTTTTTGAACGGTTTCGCATAGTCGTATCGAACGTAAGCATAACGATTCATCTACTTCTCCTTGTTGAGGCGAGCGTCAGCCCTTGGGGTTTGCGTACCTGGATGTCCGCGCAATCGTTGTGAATGAAGCAAATATCAGGCAGGCATTCCAAAAAGCCCGGTGTTTGAACGCCGGGCTTTTCAGTAATGCGCTCCTTCGCCTTCCTTTAAGTCCTTTACTCAAAAAAGGAAGCTGACTGTTCGGCGCTACTGGCGCGGTACGAGTCCATTCAAATTGTTTTTCCGACCGCGGTCCCTGCCCGCCGGATAACTGCTCTTGGTGCTTTACGCTGCACACCCGGGTCAGTTGCCAACCCTCTGAACCGTTGAGGCCGGTTCATCGCTGCCTGTTCTTGTGGAACTAAATAGCTGTTGTTGCCAGCCGCTTTGTCGAGCGGATTGGTGGCAAGAATATGCATTGATACATATACCGTCAATGCATAAATGCATTTATTTATGCGCAGGAAATGCACGAACGCATGCAGGCCGCATAAATCAAGGGCTCGAGGGTTTTATTCAGGCGAAAAAAAACCCGCCATGAGGCGGGTTTCTGTGACGGGTGAAAATCTATCGGGCGTACATGCCCCACCAGAAGACGTGACCGAGGATGACGATCTGCTCGTCCTGCATGTCCTGAAAGCTGTAGTCTTCGTCCGGATGCTCATCGCGGTTGAAACTGCGCAGACGGATGCCGGTCGGCAGGCGGTAGAGCTGCTTCACGCGCAACTGACCATTGTGATTGATCGCGTAAAGGTCACCATCGATGATATCGCCGATGCCGCACTTGCCCGCATTCACACCGACCGTGGCGCCATCCCGCAACACCGGCATCATGCTGTTACCGCGCACCGTCACGCATTTGGCCTGGTCGAACTGCACACCGTTATGGCGCAGGCTGCGCTTGCCGAAGCGCAGGCTAGAGCGTTCGCTCTCTTCGATGACGAATCTTCCTGATCCAGCAGCCAATTCAACCTCACGAAGGAAGGGCACCGACACCTCGTCGTCATCGACAGGAGTATCGTCGTCCCACAGGCTTATGTCCTTGAGTTCCGCATGCACGTCATCGCGCGCGCCGCCAGTCGCCGGGGCGACATCGGCGCGACCACGCAATTGATCAGTGCTCACATTGAAGTATTCGGCAATCTTCGAAATGTGTTTATCCGAAGGATCGACGATCTTCCCGCTGAGAATCCGCGAGAGCGTTGATTGAGGCACGCCGGTGCGACGGTGGAGCTCCGTGGGGGAGATCCCGTGCTGGTCGAGCAGTGCTCTTAAGACGGAGGATACGTTGCGTTTTTGCATAACGCGCATAGTGCTTGAAGTTTTTTCCGAAGACAAATGCTGATTTGCATAAATCGTGCATAAATCACAATTAAACGCAGAAAGTGTCAGCCGGCCGTCATGCCTGCGTCGAGTCGACCGCCCATGTTAACCTTGCGCCCATCGCGGAAAAGCCCGGCGGTTGCCCTCGCTTTTGCCCTACATCATTTAACGAGTTACCTGACAATCCGATGAATAAAGCCGTCTCCGACCTGTCCTCCCACACCCCGATGATGCAGCAATACTGGCGCCTGAAGAATCAGCACCCGGATCAGCTGATGTTCTATCGCATGGGCGACTTCTACGAGATCTTCTATGAAGACGCGAAGAAGGCTGCCAAGTTGCTCGACATCACCCTGACCGCGCGCGGCCAGTCGGCGGGGCAAGCGATTCCGATGTGCGGGATTCCTTACCACGCGGCGGAAGGTTACCTGGCGAAACTGGTCAAGCTCGGCGAGTCAGTGGTGATCTGCGAGCAGGTCGGCGATCCGGCTACCAGCAAGGGGCCGGTGGAACGTCAGGTGGTGCGCATCATCACTCCGGGTACGGTCAGCGACGAAGCGCTGCTCGATGAACGCCGCGACAACCTGATTGCCGCCGTGCTGGGCGACGAGCGTCTGTTCGGTCTGGCGGTGCTGGACATCACCAGCGGCAACTTCACTGTGCTGGAGATCAAGGGCTGGGAGAACCTGCTGGCGGAACTGGAGCGGGTCAACCCGGTGGAACTGCTGATCCCGGACGATTGGCCGAAAGACCTGCCGGCGGAAAAACGCCGTGGTGTGCGTCGTCGCGCGCCGTGGGATTTCGAGCGTGACTCGGCGCTGAAGAGCCTTTGCCAGCAGTTCTCCACGCAAGACCTGAAAGGCTTCGGCTGTGAAACCCTGACCCTGGCCATCGGTGCCGCCGGTTGCCTGCTGGCCTATGCCAAGGAAACCCAGCGCACCGCCCTGCCCCATCTGCGCAGCCTGCGTCATGAGCGCCTGGACGACACCGTGGTGCTCGACGGTGCGAGCCGTCGCAACCTGGAACTCGATACCAACCTGGCCGGTGGCCGCGACAACACCCTGCAATCGGTGGTCGATCGTTGCCAGACCGCGATGGGCAGCCGCTTGCTGACCCGTTGGCTGAACCGTCCGCTGCGCGATCTGACCGTATTGTTGGCACGCCAGACGTCGATCACTTGCCTGCTCGACGGCTACCGTTTTGAAAAGCTGCAGCCACAGCTCAAGGAAATCGGCGACATCGAGCGGATTCTGGCGCGGATCGGTTTGCGCAATGCGCGCCCCCGTGACCTCGCCCGCCTGCGCGATGCTCTCGGTGCCCTGCCGCAACTGCAAGTGGCGATGACCGATCTCGAAGCACCGCACCTGCAACGCCTGGCAACCACCACCAGCACCTACCCTGAACTGGCGGCGCTGCTGGAAAAAGCCATCATCGACAACCCGCCAGCGGTGATCCGCGACGGCGGCGTGCTGAAAACCGGTTACGACAGCGAACTCGACGAGCTGCAATCGCTGAGCGAAAACGCCGGCCAGTTCCTGATTGATCTGGAAGCCCGGGAAAAGGCCCGCACCGGCCTGGCCAACCTGAAAGTCGGCTACAACCGCATTCACGGCTACTTCATCGAACTGCCGAGCAAACAGGCGGAATCCGCCCCGGCCGATTACATCCGCCGTCAGACCCTCAAGGGTGCCGAACGCTTCATCACCCCAGAGCTGAAAGAATTCGAAGACAAGGCACTGTCGGCCAAGAGCCGCGCTCTGGCTCGTGAAAAAATGCTTTACGAGGCATTGCTGGAAGACCTGATCAGCCAACTGCCACCGCTGCAGGACACGGCCGGCGCGCTGGCCGAACTGGACGTGCTGAGCAACCTCGCCGAACGTGCGTTGAATCTCGACCTGAACTGCCCGCGCTTCGTCAGCGAGCCGTGCATGCGCATCACCCAGGGTCGTCACCCGGTGGTCGAACAAGTGCTGACCACGCCGTTCGTGGCCAACGACCTGAGCCTGGATGACAACACCCGGATGCTGGTGATCACCGGCCCGAACATGGGCGGTAAATCCACCTACATGCGCCAGACCGCATTGATCGTGCTGTTGGCGCACATTGGCAGCTTCGTGCCGGCGGCCAGTTGCGAACTGTCGCTGGTGGACCGGATCTTCACCCGGATCGGCTCCAGCGATGACCTGGCCGGCGGCCGTTCGACCTTCATGGTCGAGATGAGCGAAACCGCCAACATCCTGCACAATGCCACTGAACGCAGTCTGGTGCTGATGGACGAAGTCGGTCGCGGCACCAGCACCTTCGACGGTCTGTCCCTGGCATGGGCCGCCGCCGAGCGTTTGGCGCATCTGCGTGCCTATACTCTATTTGCCACGCACTATTTCGAACTGACCGTGTTGCCGGAAGCCGAGCCTTTGGTGGCTAACGTGCATCTGAACGCCACCGAGCACAACGAGCGCATCGTATTCCTGCACCACGTGTTGCCAGGGCCTGCCAGCCAGAGCTACGGCCTGGCGGTGGCGCAATTGGCCGGCGTGCCGAGTGAAGTGATCGTGCGTGCCCGTGAGCATCTGAGCCGACTGGAAGACACCGCATTGCCGCACGAAGCGCCTAAGCCTGCCGTCAAAGGCAAACCGGCCGCCCCGCAGCAGAGCGACATGTTTGCCAGCCTGCCGCATCCGGTGCTGGATGAGTTGGCGAAAGTGGATCTCGATGACCTGACCCCGCGTCGAGCGCTCGAATTGTTATATGCACTTAAGAACCGGATCTAAGCAGCAAAGAACCGGATATAACGCAAACGGCTTCAAGCTGTTAGAATCTCGCGCGGTTTGGGATGCTGCTGGCTAATAGCCTGGCTGGCAGACTTCGCTCCCGGACCTGGCGACCCCAACCGTGAAGGGGCTACGCTGCCGGCGCCTGAGG
>Ga0153923_100476_pt1 | contig 12809 bp, 15 predicted proteins | sample TSNJ007MetaG_FD_104682 | JGI IMG/M metagenome (GOLD analysis project Ga0153923, IMG submission 104682) | Attine ant fungus gardens microbial communities from New Jersey, USA - TSNJ007 MetaG | ecosystem: Host-associated > Fungi > Mycelium > Unclassified | place: USA: New Jersey, Brendon T. Byrne... | reverse complement strand
ATATCTGCTACTGTAACACAAACGTGAAATAATCTGTCGATAAATTTTTCCATTTTTTTCAGTCCTTTACTTATTTTTTTCAGCCTTAGGCGGTTGTGATAGGGTGATAAAAATGCCAAATGGGTCTTTGAAACTTGCCCAAGTAGCTGTTAATGTAACATCTGGTTCCACAATTAAGATATCATTGGGTTCACTGACAATCTCGACACCCTCAACTTTTCGGACAGCTTCGATTGCTTCCTTCGTATCATCCACCATTAAAGCTAAACGTGTGATACCAATGTGGTTCATCGCTTCATAAGGTGCTTCATTTGCAATTGTTTTTGGATTTGTGAATTCCACAATATTGATCTCTGTTGCTTGGGCTGGGTCGGCGCTTGTAGATAGAACATGGTGCGCACGCAAGCCGATTTCGTTGCGATCAAAACCTAGAAGTCTGCCGTCTGCTTGATCATTCTCTGTTTGAAAAGTAGATTTGAAACCTAATACGCCGCAATAAAAATCAAGGGCTTTTTCTAAATTAGGGACTGCAATACATACATGCATTAATTTTTTTACTTCCATTTAATACAACTCCTTTAAGATTTTTGTTTAAATATAGTGGTGTTCAGGTAGCTATCTATGCCTCACATATTTTTTATTCCCATGTTTGCATAGTGTCATACCGTGTTGCCCAGAAAACTTCGTAGCCTCCGCCTTCACCCCAAGTTGTCAATTTATCTTCGCCTGCAACCTCGCGATCTGGCGAACTCATCCATGCTTCAAAAGCTGCTAGATTTTCAAACTCATAGATGGTTAGATACTTTGGACATTCATGGGTTGTATTAGCTACGTGATACTCCTTTTCAGCAATCTTATTGCGCGTTACTTTTTTAACATGATTGCCTTCCAGTAACATAGGAACATGAACTTCGTCGTACCACTTGTTGAATTTGTCTTCATCTACTCCTGGTTTGCACTGTGTTCCTACGATCCACATTACAGATTCATCCTTCAAAGTAATTTACCTCCTTTATAATACGCTTTCATTATAGGCTGGCATTGTTTGAAAAGTGAAATACTGAAAGAGTATACTTCTTTCGGCATATATACGAAACATACATACTAAATAGAAACTCTTTGTTGATAGGACTGTATGTTATTCATTATTCGTATAGTGAATAATAAAAAACGGCAGCATACAATAATGCTATTGTACTTATCCATTTCCGAAAGCTACTATATAGTTAGATGTTGTGAAAGCGATATCAAAACATAATCTATCAAGTATAAAAGGAGATTAGACACTATGAACACTAATGACAAAACTGAAATCATTCAAGTAATCAACCTCTACGCTTTGGTACTAGATTCTCAATCTTGGGATCTAATGGATCAAGTATTTACTGAAGATGCGACCGCTGACTTTGGTCCAGCAGGCGCACTTTGGAAGAACCTCGAAGAATTCACGTACGGATTTAAAGTGTTCCACGAAAGCCTAGATAACCATATGCACTCAATGTTTGGTTCTGTAGTAGAAGTAGATGGAGATACAGCTCATGCGTTTACTTATGGAGATTGGTTGCTTGTACGTGATGCTGCTGCTGAAGAAGGCGATGGGAATTCTTGGACAGGGCGCGGCTGGTACGATGATGAGTTGGTTCGTACAGAAAAAGGCTGGCGTATCAAGAAACGCGTATGTCGCTTAGTTAATTGGAGTGGAAATCCTGCTGTTTCTCAACCAGCTCCTGGTCAAACTCCTACTAATGATACTTTTGTGCTTAAAGAGTATAAAGAAGAAGGTAAAAGCAGATTATTAAAAATGTTTGCAGATAAAATCGATAAATAGATAAAACTTTAGTGTCATCAGAATTAATAAAAAAAGTTTTAATAGATTATTACAATCGAAAGGAGAAAAATCATGGTCAAATCTAATTTTGCACGTCCTGTTTCTGTTATTGGTACGAGTACACTTGGTCAAAAATATTTTGACGATCCAGCCTATGAAGGATTATCTATCTACGAACTTTGGGCTTGTGCTTGTCATCAGGCAATGGAGGACGCAGGTGTTAAACCAAAAGATATCGATAAGGTTATCTACTCTCAATTCTCTAACTTTGTAACTGCCGGAGGAGTTTCTGGAATGGTAGGTCCATTGGAAGAGTGGGCAGGGCTTGCGGGTAAACCAATTATGCACATTGAACAAGCTTGTGCTAGTGGATACATGGCCTTTACTGAAGCGGTCAATGCAGTTGCTTCTGGTAAATATGACATTGTATTATGTGCCGGAATTGAAACACCAAAGCATTTCAATCCTCGGAACAAACCTGCGTATATGATTGAACCAATCGAGAATTATGATGGATGGTGGTCACCAGGTCGTGTGTTGTTTGATACAACGTATTATCGTTTTGATGGAGTCAGTGATAACTTACTGACAGAAGAACAAGGGAAGTATTACATTAAGAATTATGGAATCTCTGAAGATACACTGGATGATACTTATAACGCAATGGCTGTTAATTTACGACGCAATGCTTCTAAGTGTGAGCGAGCTGTTGAAAGAGTGCCTTATACTGAGGTTGCTAAACAAAAAGGATATGATGATGTTTTAGAATATATGCGGTCACAAAATAATCCTAAAATTACTCAGTATATTCGTAAGAGTGGAACGGTTCTTCATAACGTAGCGGCTGGTGCGATTGTTGTTTGCTCATCCGATATTGCGAAGAAATTCTCGGAAAAACCGATTGAAGTTGTGGATTATGCAAGCTCTTCAAATACACAACGTTATCCATTCTGTTTCCATCAAATGAATGTTGATGTTCGTAAAGCTTTGGATAAAAACGGTTATGATCCTAGTGAATTGGATCTTTTGGTTACAACAGTTATGACTTCAGGTGAACAATTAGACAGTGCAGAAGTATTTGGTTATTTACCAGAAGGAGAAGGCTATAAGTATGAATTGGAAGGCCGAACTTGTTTTGATGGAGATACACCGATAAATCCTCATGGCGGTGATCTTAGTTTTGGTCATGCATTTGGTGTAGCGGGGATCAACATGTTGAGTGAAGCAATTCTGCAAATGCGTGGAGAAGCTGGCGATTGTCAGGTAAACAAACCAGTCAATAAGTGTCTCGTACGCGGCATGGGTGGCGGTCATACGACAGTTGGTATTGTTTTGGAAAATCAAAAATAGAAGGAGGGACTACACATGTATCAACTACGACCAATTTTAAAGACCTATTATGATGCATTGGAAGATAACAAGGTTTTAGGAATGAAATGCGAAGAGTGCGGAGATGTTGTATGGCCTCCATTACCAACTTGTCAAAATTGCGGAAGTTATCATTTGGATTGGATTGATTTAGGCAAAGAAGCCATCATTGAAGAAATTCGTTTTGAAGATATCAATGCGGCAGCTGACTATACATTTGTAAAAGCGAATGCTGGGTTTGTCGATAAATCTCCATATTGCATCTGTGTTGGACATTTTCCAGATGGCACACATCAGTTTCATGGAGCGCTTTATGGCGTTAACAGAGAGAATGTAGCTGAATTGACGAGTAAGCTACCTTTTAAAGCTGATGTTAAACTCATTCAGCTGGATGGTGATTTTAAATCAGTTGGGTTTAAAGTGAAAGAATAAGACATGCCCCGATAATGATGGGCTAGATTTACTAAGGGGTCGTTAAGTTGTTACTAACTTTATGGCCCCTTAATTTTATAGTTTTTGACAGAATACGTATTACGTAAATCCTAAAATCAACTAAGGAGGAAGTCTAAATGTCTATTATCAAAAGCCGGCCTGATTTGGAAGCCACGCATCCAGACGAAACAAAATCGGGATTGAATGAGATTGTAATGGGTACAATTCATTACGGAAATCAGCCGATGATATTTGAAAAAGATGTTCCAATAAAAATGCGGGACGGAATTACGCTCTATGTCAATATCTTCAGACCAAATTGTACAGGGAAATTTCCAGTGGTAATGAGTATGGACCCTTACAATAAAGATGCCTTACCACCGTGGCAAATCTTTCATCGTTTTTGGCCATCGGTGGGTTCTATCGAAACTTCGCAATATGCACCGATCGAATCGCCTGATCCTGGTTATTGGGTTCCAAATGGCTATGTGCTGATTAAGATTGCTACAAGAGGTAGTTCAAATTCCGAAGGAGCACTTTATCCATGGTCAAAGACCGAAACAGAAGATTACTATGAAGTGATCGAATGGGCGGCGAAGCAAGAGTGGTCGGATGGGAATATTGGTTTAAACGGAGTGTCCTACCTTGCAATGACTCAATGGCGTGTAGCAGCTTTGAATCCTCCTCATTTGAAAGCCATTATTCCTTGGGAAGGTACCAGTGACCTATATCGCGAATGGTACTTCCATGGTGGTATACCCGAAACGGCTTTTTCATCGAGTTTTGAAGCACTCAATCGCGAACGTTGGCCGAATAACGAAATTGAACCAATGGTCGAAGAACAAAAAGCCCATCCTCTGATTGACGAGCATTGGAAGGAGCGCGAGGTTGATTTATCAAATATTACTGTACCGATGCTTGTTTGTGCTAGTTGGTCCACGCAAGGGCTGCATTGTCGCGGAACTTTCGAGGGATTTAAAAAAGCATCCAGTAAAGATAAATGGCTCTTGGTTCATGGACGTAAAGAATGGGAAACTTACTATTTACGTGAATCCCTTGAACAACAAAAAGCCTTCTTCGATTATTTTTTAAAGGGAATCGAAAACGGTTGGCGCAATACTGCTCCTATACGTTACGAAGTCCGAGAAAGATTCTATCAGGGGTATGAACGCTGTGCAGCCCAATGGCCGTTAGAAAACACGAAGTATACAGAATTTTATTTAAGCGATGAAGAAATGACCTTAGAGGAGACCAGTCAAAGTAATGAGATCATGCTTACTTACAATAGTGAAGCAGATGCTGTTGAAAACAATCAAGTAAGCTTCAAATTTACTGCGAAAGAAGATATTGAAATAACGGGCTATTCAAAACTTAGACTTTGGGTCAGTGCAGAAGATACAGATGATATGGATATTTTTATCGGTCTCAAAAAATTGGATATCCATGGAAATGAGGTATTATTACCAGATTTCAACCAAATTGAGTACGGTATTGTAGCTCATGGCTGGCTGAGAGCATCGCATCGAGAACTTGATTTAGAAAAATCGACTATCTATCAACCTGTGCTGAAACATACGAATCTAGCAAAACTTAACAAGGGAGAAGTCGTTCCTGTTGAGATCGAGATATGGCCGTTTAGTATTCATTTAAATAATGGAGAAAGCTTAGAGTTAGTGATCAAAGGAAGCGAGATTGTCACAGAAGATGTAGTAGGAGTCGCAAGAGGTTATGCCCATACGGATACCGTCAACAAAGGCAGACATTCTATTTATCTTGGAGGTAAATACAACTCACATTTACTGCTTCCTATTGTTCCAAACGAATAGTTATATATTATTATCATGAAGCTCAATCATCTTAACAGGTGATTGAGCTATTTCTATGTTCAGAAGGAGAAGCAATCGGAGGCTCAACTAGATTATTTACAAATCTTTGAGTTTAATTGACAAGAGCAACTGTTTTTATTGATCATCATGATGAATATCAAATGATTTAATAAACTTCGAAAAGGGGGATCGTCGATATGATGAATCAATAATATAAAAGGCAAAAAAGTTGCCCGTACTACTCGTAGGTGGAAAATGTAAGATGGAAGGTATAAGGCAATTAAATGTGCTGATGAAACAGTCACGGCTGAATATTTGCCAACTGTGAAGAAGAGAATGCGAGAAGCGTTGAAAGAGGTTGCTTATCAAAATGGAAAATTCGATGTCCAGGATGTAGTGAACACCCGCTACGCGTTGAAGCTAGAGGTGAAAAACAAGTTGAATTTAAAATAGAGTAGAGAGACGAACAATTCTCTTTACTCTATTTTTTCATTCAAGGAAACTTCTTGGCACTTATTATACCTGTCATCAAGCTCAATATCGGTGGGGTAACCTATTGGAATCCCTGGAAATATAAGCGCCATTTTATATGGATTTGTACCGATAAGTAACAAACGAATGAAAGGTTGTTGCTTATGGGTATGTTAGCGCTTACTTTGATGGTGTCGGGACACGCCTGTAACTGATATGTTTGTAGTGTTGAAAGCGATAATTACTAGAATCAGGTTGGATCAGACCAGGGCGGCCAAACCATTGCAGGCAATCCTCGGGTATAAGAAGAGACGATGACTTCGATGGCTTCCTCAGTACCTAATTCCAACGCCCATTTGATGGAGCTCAAGGATAAGGTGGCATAGGACTGGCAGAGGTAATCCGCATTGATACTAGTAAGGTGATCAAAGGTGGGCGGCATGACTTTTAGATAAGCCTTCCTTAGCAACGCCATTAGATCATCCCAAAGGTAATGATGGTCAGTTCGGGCTTTAAACAGAGCTAAAATCATTTGACGATCTTGAAAAATCACATGGTAAAAGGTTCGTAATGTATCAGGATTGTCTTCATGAAGTGGAACGGCAAAACGTATTTTTAAGGCTTCTTGGAAATGGTCAAGTATGCGCTCAATCAATAGATCTGCTAACTGATACTTGTCTTGATAATGGCTATAGAAGGTTTTGCGATTTATCATGGCTTCCTCAACGATATTTTGCACTGAGATATGTTCGAACTCTTTTTGTTCGAGCAAATTGATTAAGGCTTGTTCAATAACAGAACGGGTTTTGATGACTCGTAGATCTTTCGTATTGACCATGTAATCCTCCCATTTCAAATGATTCATTTAAATCAGTCTAGCGGAAGTAATTTCTAAATGCAATGGTGGAAAACGGAAATATGAAGAAAGTCAGAATAGGAGACTTTCATGAAAGAAGTTGGGATTGCGAGGATGTCTACAGGCAGCTGTATGAGAATTTTATCGAATGTATCGGCTGTTATGTGATAGATGACTTGAAAAGTGAAAGGAGAACTTAACAAATGCAAGTAAGAAAATTAGAACACGTATGTATCACTGTTCCCGATCTTAAAGAGGCGCTGGATTTCTATTGTGGAGTAATGGGATTTGAGTCAACGTTCCAGACGGACAATGACGAAGCTGATGGTATCCTTTTAGGATTTGCTCAAGAGCAAATTGGTCTACGAGCTCAACATGTTCTAGCGGCAGGGGCTGATCCAGCACAAGCGACAGAAATCAATATTGTTGAATACAAAAATCCGAAAACATTAGATACTGCAGTTCCTTACGAGGTAATGAATCACATTGGTATTACACGTTTAGCTTTAATGGTGGATGATACGAAGGAAGCAATCGAAGCAGTACGTAATGTAGCAGGCGTTGAGGTTGTCAGTGAACCTAATGACATTCTCATTGTGGAGCCAGATGTTACTCTGACGGCTACATGGGCCAGCTTTAAAGATCCTTTCGGTATTTTTATTACCTTATCTCAACCACCAAAGGCAGAACGTAAATAATAAACGAATAGAAAATGGAGATGAACAAAGTGGAAAAATTTATTGATCGATTGTATCACGTGTGTATTACGGTAGCAGATATTGAAGAAGCGCTCGCATTCTATTGTGGTGTGTTGGGCCTAGAATCTACAGGAAGTTTACGAAACGAAAAATCTGACGGTGCAGTACTTGGCCGTCCAGGAGAAGAAATCGAGATTCACGCAGAGCATTTACGTGGGACTGTAACAGAAAACGCTACAGTAATCGACCTTATCCAATATATTACCCCTAAAGCAGATGAAACTGCACCGCCTCAAAATTTGGAACGTATGGGTATTACTCGAATGGCTTTTGGAGTAAAGAATATCGATGATATTTACGAAACCCTTAAGGCTCGTGGAGATATTAAGTTCGTTTGTGAACCAATGTTGTTGAATGCGCCTGGTGGTGGCTGGTTAAAGGTATTTACTTTCCATGATCCATTTGGTGTCACATTAGAGCTGATCGAAAGTGGTCAAGAATAAACAATCAAGGATGGAGGATTAGAAATGAGTAAAAATTTTACAGCACAAGATTTGATCAATCGTGCAGAAATCTATGATGTACTGATGCGCTACACGCATAGTATGGATCGTTTAGATGATGAGATGCTTCATAGTGTTTTTTGGCCAGATGCAGTCGTTGCATTTCCGAGTGATGTCTATCAAGGCGATGTGAAAGGTTTTCTTAATCAATTCTTGCTTCCAGAGTTACATGACAGATTTTCTCGTACTCAGCATTTTGTTGGAAATTTCCGTTGTGAATTGGAAGGGGATACTGCCTACGTTGAAGCTTATCTGATGGCGAATCATCGTGGTACAGCAGATCACTGGAAATGGGCAAACAAGCATGTGATTCTTTGGGGACGTTACGTCCAACGCTATGAGCGCCGTGATAATGAGTGGAAAATCGCTGAACATCGTCTCTTATTAGATTTTGAAAAAGACTTAGAAGGCGACTGGCACGATCTACCAGAAGATCAGCTTGGCAAACGAGACGGAACAGATCCTTCTCAAACTCACGAACCATGGAAACAGGTATAAGAAAATGGGGTTTATTGAAGAACAAAAGCAAAGACTTTCTGGTAATCAGACGCGGATTGTTTATCCTGAAGGTTCCGATCAGCGGATTATTTCAGCCGCGATGCAGGTGCTAAAGGACGGAATCGCAGTGCCGATTTTATTGGGAACTATTGAAGACGTAACGAAAGCAGCAAATCTTGCAGGACTTGATCTTAGTGGGATCGAAATTATTGATCCTGAAGAATCTGAAAAACTGGAGGAGTATGTAGAAAAATTTTCTAAAGAAACAGGTTTTCCAGCAGTGGCTGCTCGTGTGATTATTAAGAAATCGCTTGGTTTTGGAGCTGCGATGGTACGGTTTGGTGATTGTGACGCTATGATCGGCGGCGCAATCAATGCTACCGAGAATGTGATTCAAAACAGTCGCCAGATTATTGGATTAGAAGAAGGAATTCATTCCCCTTCATCATTCATGGTGATGAGTACACCTCATTACAAAGGGGAAGAAGGAAATGCCCTTGTTTTTGCTGACCCAGGCGTGAACCCACACCCCACTCCAGAGGAACTTGCCGATATTGCGATTGCTAGCGCTCGAAGTGTGAAACGCTTATTTGGTTGGGAACCACGGATTGCAATGTTGTCCTTCTCTACACAAGGGAGTGCCAAACATGTCGATGTTGATCAAGTGGTTGCAGCATTAAATCTCGTTCATGAACGAGAGCCAGAACTTTTAGTTGATGGTGAGATGCAAGTAGACGCAGCTTTGGTGCCATCAGTAGCAGAAAGCAAGATGAAAGATCCTAGTGAAGTAGCTGGCCGGGCAAACATACTAGTCTTTCCAGACCTCAATGCGGCTAATATTGGATTTAAGCTTACCCAGAGATTAGGTGAAGCGGGAGCATATGGACCATTTTTACAAGGATTCGCCAAAACAGTTAGCGATCTTTCACGAGGTTCCACTGTTGAGGATATTATCGGTGTTAGTGTTATGGCTGCGCTTGAAGTGCAGGGGCGGCAGAGTGAAGAGTAAGGAGGAGAAGAAACATTGGAAGAGAAGGTAATGAATATTTTTGCGGAAATCAGTGAGAAACCGGTAGCGGAATTAAGTCCTGAAACACGTTTAGAGGAAGATTTAGAGCTTAAGTCACTTAACAAATTTGCATTATTAGCGATGCTTGAAGGTGTACTAGGGTCGGCACCTGACCTTGATACAGGCAACTCAATGAATACGATTCAAGAGTTTATCGACTTTTATAAGTAAGAAGATACAAAGAGATTGATAATTGAAATAACAGCACAATTCAGAAAGAGAAGGAGAGAATTATGGGAAACTACTACAATACATTTCAAACCAAAACCGGTGACTACGCTCGTAGTGTGTCTATCATAGGTGTTGGCAACTCCCCTTATATGATTACTCATAAAGATCCAGAGTGGAATGGTATTACCGAAGTGGAGCTTTTTGCACAATCAGCAATTGCAGCGATGGATGATGCAGGAATCACTGGAAAAGATATTGATGCCCTTACGTATAGCCAATTGTTTACTGAGACATCCGCTGTGATTGATCCAAACGTCTTTGCCTTAGACTGGCTAGGTATGCGCGGCAAAGCTTCATGGCATGTAGAATCAGCGTGTACATCTCCTGGGATTGCCTTCGATAATGCGGTTATGGCCGTTGCTTCGGGAAAATATGATGTAGTTTTGGCAGGTGGAGTGGATATTGCCCAAAGTAAGCCTCGGGATAATATGCCTGCCTGCTTTAGAGAGCCTCAAGAAGCAGCGCAGTTACACAAAATTGCAGCAAAACAGTGGCAAGATACGGCCTATACACGCTATGGCACAGATAATGGCGTAATTATGTTTGAGGACTATGTTTATCAATACATGGATAAGTATGGTGTAACCGCAGAAGAGATGGACGATGCATTTATTGGGTTAACCATTAGTGAAAGTCGTTCGGCAGCAGTTCATCCAGATGCTACGATGAAAGAATCCTACATTGATATAGCCAAAAAAGCGGGATTCGATGATGTATGGGACTACATGCGTTCTTTCCATAATCCTAAGATTACTAATCATGTCAGAGCAAACGAAGGCATAAAATATGCGGATGGCTCTGCGTGTGTGATTGTAGCGGCTACTGATGTGGCAGAAAAGCTTTGTAAAAATGATAAGCCGATGATTAAGGTTTTAGGAACAGGAGCTAGCTTTATCGATCATATTCATCCTGATAATTTGACGGCGATGACAAGAGAAGCTACACGTCAGCTATACGAACGAACCGGTCTAACAGGGGATGACATTGATTTGCTATATACTCAAAATTATATGGCTCCTGATGCACTGCATGTTGTTGAAGAGGTTGGTTATATTCCTAAAGGAAAAGCTCATGAATATTTTAAGGATGGTCGGACTGCTTATGATGGCGACAAGCCAATGAACACAGGCGGCGGTATCCAATGCTTTGGTCACTGTTACGGGGCTGGTGGCTTGCTAATGGTTGCGGAAGCGACGCGCCAGATGCGTGGTGAAGCAGGCACAGCACAGGTCAAGAAAGTACCTAAGACGACATTGATTCGTTCACAAGGTGGTTCTCAGGGCACCATCATGATTGGTTTGCAAACCATGGACAAGCAATAATTAGTACCTTGAAAGGAGAAAATTATGAAGCCAGATTTAACTGTGAAAAAGTATTACGATGCTCTAGAGAATGGAGATATTCTAGGCAGAAAATGTAGTGATTGCGGGAATGTAGAATGGCCTCCGGTTTATAGTTGTAATGAATGTGGCGGTCATCATACAGAGTGGATCGAAATGAGTGGTGAAGCTGAAGTTACCGAATTTCTCCCCCCAGCAGGTGCCTTGAATCAGGTCAAAGAATTTATGCCGTATGCGGTTGGTTATGTTCGGCTTAAAGAAGGCCCCGTTGTCAATAACATCATTCAGGGAATTACCAAAGAGAACGCTGAAGAATTGCGCAAGCAACTTCCACTGCCAGTGAAAGCGAAGATTGTTAAGATGGAAGAAGGATACAGTCGCGTTTTATTTACAATAGACGAATAAACGCACAAGGAAGACGTCGATGATTGATAAAAACTCATCCGGCGTCTTTTCTGTTTTTGAGTTTACATCATGGAGTTTGATAAAAAGGAGAGACTAACTGTGGAATATGATCCTGACAAGATAGTGACGAATTGTCATATTATTGATATTGCTGACTTGGAGAATGTGGATCAGAATTCCTATATTCTACAGGATATTATGCCGTATTATAAAACAAAAGCGCAAAAGATACAGAGTCGCAAGAAGTCTTTAGCAGAATTAGGCGTGGGAGTTCTGCTGGCACGTGTTCTCAATATTACTACTAATGAAGCTATCATGATTGATGAGTATGGCAAACCTTTTCTTGCAGATGAAAAAAGTGAGATTGGGATAAGCCACGCGGGAAACTTAGTATTACTAGCAACTTCAAATGGCAGTATCGGAGTTGATGTGGAGCCTTTGCCGGATAGCCTGTCTGCCTATCATTACTATGCTTTAAAAAAGGTTTATGGAAATCAGCTTAGTGATATCGTTGAATGTGAAAAGGATTTAACACCCTACGTTTTTTGTAAGCTTTGGACCCAAGCAGAGGCTGCGGTTAAGCTCGATGGTCGCGGCTTGCGGCTTGATCCTGTTGAACATCTCCACGTGATTTCTGAGGTGTACTTTTGTACATACGAATACAAGAAACATATCATCACAGTAGCGACCTATGAAGTTGGTGAGGTAGCGATGAAAGAACAAAAATGGATGATCAATCGAGCGGCTACTACTGATGCCGTTGAAGTCAAAGGTGGATAATAATATGGATAAAACACATTTAGTAATGATGACAAGTCTTAACTCAATCTCACACGGTGAACCAATTTAATAGGAAATAATCTTCCTTATTGTGCGATTCTTAGTGGCTAAAATTTGGCTAAAATCAACATTCAAATCTCTGCAAATCAGTGCAAAGTTCCGATGAAAAAAGAAATATGTCAGTATATGAATTATCAGTTTTATTAATAGATTTTGAGAAATCTACCTTTCTTTTAGTCTCCAAAATAGCTCTATATCAAGGATTTACGAACTGTACATAATAGTAGTGGTCATATCGATTCAATGGTCACTTCAATCCACTGCAAACTTAAACACAAAAAAGCCAGGCTCTCGACTGCCTGGCTCTTAGAATATCGGAAGGATTAGTTCATTCGAATTTTATATTACTTTATATGATACATGCAAAGTATTACATGAATTTCT
>Ga0153923_100475_pt1 | contig 12824 bp, 8 predicted proteins | sample TSNJ007MetaG_FD_104682 | JGI IMG/M metagenome (GOLD analysis project Ga0153923, IMG submission 104682) | Attine ant fungus gardens microbial communities from New Jersey, USA - TSNJ007 MetaG | ecosystem: Host-associated > Fungi > Mycelium > Unclassified | place: USA: New Jersey, Brendon T. Byrne... | reverse complement strand
TTTATCGCCTGAATCATGCACCGGCGCTCTTCGCGGGTGATTTCATTCACCTGCTTTTCCGGTGAAACGGTGCTGCGCCGCACCATCACCGGAATCAGTTTCGCCGGCAATAAATGCACCAGCGCATTCTTATACTGTTTGTTTTTAAACTCTTCAAAATCTCGTAGAATCCGGGCATCCAGCTGCTCTTCCGACAAAGCCGGTTTTAAATCGATTACTAAAACAAGGGGTTCTTGCCGAAGCTGCCGGGCCACATAGCTGCTGGCTGTTAAAAGCACCGGACCGCTGACACCAAAATGGGTAAACAGCATTTCACCAAAATCTTCATACAGCACGTTGTGCCCCTTTAATATCCGGACACCGATATTTCGTAACGACAGCCCCTGCAGCTCCTGCACTACCGTTTCTTTCGTTTCAAAGGGGACCAGTGCCGGTGATAATTCCGTCACCGTATGTCCCAGCTTACCGGCAAAGCGATAGCCGTCACCGGTGGAGCCGGTCGTTGGATAAGACAAGCCGCCGGTGGCGATAATCACCGCATCTGCCATCACGGTGCCGCCGCCCTTTTTCAAACGGATTCCCGCTACTTTACCACCTTCCGTCAGAATGTCATCAACCTCCGCCAAAAGATGGACGGTTACCCCCAGTCTCTTCATCCGCTCGGACAATGCCCGGATGACATCGGAAGCTCTGTCGGAAACCGGAAAGACCCGGCTGCCCCGCTCAACCTTCACCGGACAACCGCATTCCTTAAGCAAATCCATCATAGCCGTATTTGTGAACGTATAAAAACTGCTGTACAGGAATTTAGGATTGTGGATCACGCCTTGAAACAATTCCTCCACCTCACAGGCATTGGTCACATTGCAACGCCCCTTGCCGGTGATATAAATCTTTTTGCCCAGTTTTTCATTCTTTTCATAGACATGAACCTGATGTCCGGCCCCGGCGGCAGCAATGCCTGCCATCATTCCGGCTGCACCGCCGCCGATAATTATAATTTTCTTCATCCCTTATCCACGTTTCTTATTCTGTTTATCGATTGCTTTAACCTCTTTTATCTTGCTCTCAAGCGCTTCTACTACCGTCTGAACGACCTTAACCCGGGCATAATATTTACAATTGCCTTCCACCACGACCCATGGTGCATAGGTAGTGGAAGTGCGAACCAGCATTTCGTTGACCGCCAGTTCATATTGATCCCATTTCTCCCGGTTGCGCCAGTCCTCATCGGTTATCTTCCATTGCTTTTCCGGTATCTCCATCCGCTCTTTGAACCGGCGTTCCTGCTCGTCCTTGTCAATATGCATCCAGAACTTCAGCACCACCGCACCGCTGTCTGCCAGATGGGCTTCCATCTCATTGATTTCCTGATATGCCCGCTTCCACTCCTGCTCGCTGCAGAAGCCTTCAATTCGCTCAACCATGACCCGGCCGTACCAGGTCCGGTCAAAGATGGCAATATGGCCGGCCTTGGGCACACGATTCCAGAAACGCCACAGATAGTGATGCTTTTTTTCGATATCATTCGGCGATGCAGTTGGATTCACGCGGTACCCCCGGGGATCTAAATGATTGGTCAAACGCCTGATGGCGCCGCCTTTTCCGCCGGCATCCCAGCCTTCAAACCCCAATACCACCGGAATCCGCAGGCGGTAAAGATCACTGTGCAGGGACTCCAGCTTCTTCTGCAGTGCCCTAAGCTGCTCCTTATATTCTTCCCTGGTCAGGCTCTTGCTTACATCCACACCAGACAAAACGCCGATCTGATAGCGGCTGTCAATGCCTTCTGATTTAGGGATGACGGCTTTCTTTTTTGCTTCTACCTGTCTTAACCCTTCTTCCAGCGTTTGGGTAACACAGTTTAAAATCTTCATGGCCGCATAATCTTTGTTCGTCGACTCGATAATGTTCCATGGCGCATAACCGGTATCGGTATTCTCCAGCATTTCTTCGTTAATCTCCAGATATTCGTTATAACGCTTATTTCTTTCCCAATCCTGCTTGGTTACCCGCCATCCATTCTCGGCTGAGGAATCCAGCTTTTTGAACCGTTTTTTCTGTTCTTCCTGGCTGATATGCAAAAACAGTTTGATAATTACATAACCGTCATCCGTCAACTGCTTTTCAAAGGTATTAATATCCTGAAAAGCGCCGGCAAGCTCTTTTTTCCTGGTGTCGCCATTAAAACGGTCAACCTGAACCTTCCGGTACCAGCTTCGGTCAAAAATGGTAAACCTCCCTTTTTCTGGAATTACCGTCCAGTAGCGCCACAAAAACGGCCGCATTGCTTCTTCTTCCGTATTCCGATTACTGGCATATACATCAAATCCACGAGGATCCAAATGTTCGATCAGACGATTGATCTGAATGCCTTTTCCGGCCGCGCCCATCCCCTCAAACACCACGATGACCGGAACACCTGCCTCTTTTAAGGCTCTTTGAAGTTCCCCCAGACGAGTCCCCTGCTCATTTTGGACCTGTTTGAACACTTCTTTTTTCACGTTTCTGGATAAATCAATTTTTTCTAGCATATCTTGCCTCCTTTCAATTATTTTTCTTAATTCCTTTCTAACTGCAGGTTTTTACGGACTTCAGCCCGTAATGCCATTAGTTCCTCATAATTGTAGAAAAACAAAATCCGGTTATCTGATTCATGAATGACCCGCTCCGGCTTTTGACATAACACAAACAGGCGAAAGCTTTGGGCAAAATTAAGCTCATCTGGCTGCTGATGAAATGCTTCCCGGAACGCTGCCAGATAGGTGTCCGGCTGGGAATATTCGATCAGCTGCCCCAGACATTCGGTAAGCAAGACAACCGTTGCTGAATAATCCCGCCATGAATGGTCTTCCCTGATGGCATCCGCCGAATCCAGCATCAGCCATAACTCCGCCAAAGCTTCCGGATTCTCTGCCGTGCCCACCGGCTGTAAATATCCCTGACCGGCACCGACACCGTCCGTATAAAAACAAATACCGGTGATTTTTTCCTGCACCGATGCCGGTATCACAGTACGTACCAGCGCCAGCAATTTAACATCACCCGGATCATCTGCCTCCGGTTCATCCGGTGTCTTCCGGACAATCGGATAACGGGCCAGTTCCGCCCACTCCGGAATATATTCCTGGATGTCTACCTGAAAACCGTCACGGACCGGGATCAGGGAAAACTGTTTCCGGTACACAAGATCCACCCAGTTATATTGCACACCGTAAGGCCCCGGCTCCTCATCTGCCGGTTCGCCATATACTGCCGACAGACGTTCCTTCATATCTTCAAAATCAACCCCTACACGATCCGCCCTCAAGGTAATGGCGGTCAGTTTATCATCCGCATAATAATAATTGGTTGGAATCACCTGCTGCACATCAAACCATTCCATCAGATACTGGTAGGCGGCAACCACAACACCCGTGTCATCCGCTACCGAAGATATCAGGCTGCCGGTCAGGCCAAGCTGCCATTTTGTTGCCTGATAACCTTGTCCGAAGGGAAGAATCGTATCCGGCCGCTGAATGTAAGCCCGGTTCTGTAATGGATTTACCGACCGGGATTTGGCCAGCAAAGACGGTGTCTCGATCTCCATAATACCGGCGACGGTTTGGGTCAATACATCTACGGTCCTGGCCAGCTGCTCGGCATCAATCACCTCGGCCCGATCCTGGGGCAGCTGATATTCGTAAGCATGCCATTGCCTGGTCAGCCGGACCACCGGTATCTGATGCTGTACAAAGGCCTGTCCGTCACCACGGCTGTCCATCTGATAACGCCATATCACACCCAGAAACTCTCTGGCAGCGGTCTGTAACAGATCACCTACCATCACCGGATTGCCCTCCGCCGACATCAGTACAATGGAAGCATCGGCAGCATTTCCCAACTCATCCAGGACGACTGCGCCAATGATGCGGCGGAGATCTTCTTCGGGAAGGGTATCCAGATAAAAACGGCAGCCCTGATTACCAATCTCATTTGCCGAAAAACTCACAAACCGAATCTCCGTATCGGTGGGGAATCTGGACAACAGCCGGGCTGTTTCCAGCAAGGTCACCACGCCGGTCGCACTGCTGTCCGCTCCAGGGCTGTCCTTAACCGTATCATGATGGGCACAGATCAGTAAAATATCAGCTGACGGCGAAGGTGCTTTGCGCAATGCGATCAGGTTGATCCCCGTCTGGCCGGCGGCCTGTGAACCAGGCCATACAAAGCTTTGAGGATCCCCTGGCGGCTCCTGCTCCGGTATCGCCAACGGCGACTGCGGTTCCTGCCCTGCCGGCGGCTCTGCTTCCATATCATGTTTCATTTTTTCCAGGGCAAATTGCTGCGTTTCCACTTCATAGCCATAATTTTCCAGCAACCGGGCCATATACTGGACCGCTTCTTTTTCCTCTTCACTGCCGGCAACCCGGGAAGTCCGGCACAAATACTGCATTGCTTCCTGAATATAGAACGGGTTTACTTCTTCCAGCAGCGGAACCTCTTCCTCCGGTATCTGATAGGGATATTCGTTGGCCGCCCGGGGCAATACCCGGGTCGACGGACCGGAACATCCGGTAACCAGGACGGCACAAGGCACTAGTAACAGGTTCCTGTATAGTCGCTTCATCTGCTTCTCCTTTCGGACAGACATTTCAAGTTCTTTTTAGTATAACATAATTTTCCCGCTGCGGAAAGTCCCCCTCACGATGTTCGGCGGAAAATAATCAGAGGCAGTCCGATATCCGAACCGCCTCTGATTATTATAACTCTGCAAGTACAAAAATATTATAAACAGCCTTAATTGCCGCTTCAAAATCGGCATCTTTGACACCGATAATGATATTCAGTTCACTGGATCCCTGGTCAATCATCTTGACGTTGATTCTGGCATGAGCCAGGGAGGAAAAGATCCGGCCGGCTGTTCCCCTGGTTGCTTTCATCCCCCTGCCAACGACGGCAATCAGGGCCAGATCTGATTCCAGGTCCACACAATCCGGTTCTACCGCCCGGTGGATTCCGGCAATCACCGTCTGTTCCGTCTCGATAAATTCATCCTGATGAACCATAATCGACATGGTATCAATACCAGACGGCATATGTTCAAACGAAATATTGTTCTTTTCAAAGACTTCCAGCACCTTCCGGCCAAACCCGACTTCCGTATTCATCATCGCTTTTTCAATATTGATTGCACAAAAGCCTTTTTTACCGGCAATTCCGGTAATGGTATAACGCGGCTTGCGGCAGGTACTTTCCACGATCATCGTCCCCTTATCATCGGGGCGGTTGGTATTGCGGATATTGATCGGAATACCTTCTTTTCGAACCGGGAAAATCGCATCCTCATGCAGGACACTGGCCCCCATATAAGCCAATTCCCGAAGCTCCCGGTATGTAATCGTCTCAATTACTTCCGGATTCTCAACAATCCGGGGATCCGCCACCAAGAATCCGGACACATCTGTCCAGTTCTCATATAAATCGGCATGAATTGCTCTGGCCACGACGGATCCGGTCACATCCGAGCCGCCACGGGAAAACGTCTTGATGGTGCCATCATGCTTGGAACCGTAAAAGCCGGGAATTACGGCGCGCTCCACCCGTTCAAGCCGCTCCATCAATTCCTGGTTGGTCGCTTTCGCTTCAAAAACACCATTTTCGTCAAAGAAAATGACTTCCGCTGCATCAATAAACTCATAGCCGAGATAATCAGCCATCACCATTCCATTCAAATATTCACCGCGGGAGGCCGCATAATCACGTCCGGCCCCCTTGATGAAATTTTCTTCAATGGTATCAAACTCATGATCCAGATTCAGATTCAGATCCAGACCGTCGATAATCTCCCGAAAACGATCTTTGATTTTATTCAGCAGTTTCTTATAACTGCCGCCGGTGGAAGCCGCATCGTAGCATGCATACAGCATATCCGTGACTTTTTCATCCTTACTTTTACGTTTGCCTGGTGCCGATGGAATTACATACTTTCTTGACTTATCGGCACGGATAATATCGCCGACTTTCTTAAACTGTCTTGCACTGGCAAGAGAACTGCCGCCAAACTTCACAACTTTTTTCATACCTGCTTCTCCTCATATCAATGTCCGGATTTTAACCAAAAAAACTCGATTTATCGAACATAATACTGTAATTATCGGCTCCTGTCAAGCGTAAATCCATCAGCCACCGTTATTTAACGAAAATAGGCTGTGCCAGATTCAAAGATCTTCATATCCTGCTCGCCATAAATATTCATCGCCACCGCTTCGCCGCGGCGCTCAGAATGGGCCATCTTGCCCAGGATCCGCCCGTCCGGGCTGGTAATACCCTCAATCGCCATGTAAGAGCCGTTAGGATTCCAAAACTCATCCATCGTTGGCACGCCCTGCTCATTCACATACTGGGTTGCCACCTGGCCGTTCGCGAACAGCTTCTTTATCCATTCTTCATTGGCCACAAAGCGGCCTTCGCCATGGGAAGCCGGATTGCAGTATACGCCGCCCAGCTTTGCCCCCTGCAGCCACGGGGATTGGTTGGTTACGACCTTGGTATAGACCATCTTGGAAATGTGACGGCCAATGGTGTTCATCGCCAGGGTCGGTGAATCCTCCCGCTGCCGGGTGATGCTGCCCTCCGGTACCAGTCCCAGCTTAATCAGCGCCTGAAAACCATTGCAGATACCTAACATCAGGCCATCACGCTCATTTAAAAGCTTTTCGATCTCTTCTTTGATTACTGCATTGCGAAATACCGTCGCAAAGAATTTAGCACTGCCATCCGGTTCATCACCGGCGGAAAATCCGCCGGGGAACATGACGATCTGGGCTTTGGCAAGCTCTGACCGGTATGCTGCCACCGATTCCCGGATATCCGCCGCCGTCATATTTTTAAATACTTTGGTTACGACCTTGGCCCCGGCCCGTTCAAAGGCTTTTTTGCTGTCATATTCACAGTTGGTGCCCGGGAATACCGGGATAAATACATTTGGCTGCGCCAGTTTATGATTGCAGATATAAATCTGATCCGTCTGATAGAGCCGGTCGGTCACTTCCGTCTGCTTTACCCCCGACCGGGTTGGAAATACCTCTTCCAAAGTACCGGTCCAGGTGTCAAGGGCTTCCTCCATTGTGATTACCGTCGGACCATATTCAAACATTTCCCGCTCCGTCACTTCACCAATCACCGTATATGGAATCGACAATTCGCCAACTTTTCCGTCCGGAACTTCACAGACAATATCACCCCAGCCCGGTGCAAAGAAATCTCTGGCATCCACATTGTGTTCGATCTTTACACCCATACGGTTACCAAAGGCCATCTTGCTGACCGCCGCAGCCAGTCCGTGACCTTCCACCGCATAAGCCGAAACGATCCTGCCGTTCTTAATATCTTCATGAAGCTTGCCATAACCATCCAGAATCTGGCTGTATACCGGCAGATCATACCGGTCCTTTTCCATGCGGAAAACCACAATCTTATTGCCCCTTTGCTTAAACTCCGGGGTAATAATATCCTTATGGCTGGCAATATCTATCGCAAAGGAAACCAGCGTCGGCGGCACATGGATCTCACCGCTTTGCTCGTCATAAAAGGTCCCGGACATACTGTCCTTGCCGCCAATAGAAGGCAGTCCCAGGCCAAGCTGGGCATTGTAGGCGCCCAGCAGGGCGGCAAAAGGAGCGCCCCATCTGGCCGGGTCTTCGGTCATCCGCTTAAAGTACTCCTGGAACGTAAAACGGATCTTACGGTAATCGCCGCCGCTTGCCACAATCTTGGCAACGGAAGTAAGCACTGCATACACAGCACCATGGTATGGGCTCCAGCTGGATAAGTAAGGATCAAAGCCATAGCTCATCATCGTTACGGTGTCCGTGGTTCCTGCCAGCACCGGCAGTTTGGCTGTCATCGTCTGGATTTCGGTTAACTGATACTTTCCGCCATAAGGCATGAATACAGAACCGGCACCGATGGAACTGTCGAACATCTCCACCAGACCTTTCTGGGAGCATACATTTAAATCACCCAGTACCTTCAGCCAGGCGCTTTTCACATCAGGCACTTCTTTTCTGACAAAGAGACTATCCTCCTGCCCGGGCATTTCCAGTCGGGCCGTGGCCTCCTGATGAGCGCCATTGGTGTCAAGGAAGGCCCGGCTGACATCCACAATGGTTTTCCCGCGCCAGTTCATCACCAGACGCGGTTCCTGCGTTACCACCGCCACCGGAATGGCTTCCAGATTCTCCTGGGCGGCAAACACCAGAAATTCGTCAACATCTTTGGGGTCAACCACGACCGCCATTCGTTCCTGGGACTCGGAAATGGCGATTTCGGTGCCATCCAGGCCGGCATATTTTTTCGGCACCTTGTCCAGGTCAATGGTCAGACCGGCAGCCAGTTCGCCGATTGCTACCGATACGCCGCCGGCACCAAAGTCATTGCATTTTTTTATGAGCAGACTGACCTCCGGGCGGCGGAACAATCTTTGGATTTTTCGTTCTGTCGGGGCATTTCCTTTTTGCACTTCAGCACCACACACCGTGGTCGATTCCTCGGTGTGGACTTTCGAAGAACCGGTTGCGCCGCCGATTCCGTCACGGCCGGTCCGGCCGCCCAGCAGGATGATCACATCGCCGGGATCCGAAGTCTCGCGAATAACATATTTTCTCGGTGCGGCACCCATCACCGCACCGATTTCCATCCGCTTTGCCACATAGTCCGGATGATAGATTTCTTTTACATAACCGGTTGCCAGACCAATCTGGTTGCCATAGGAGCTGTAGCCGGCGGCGGCTCCGTTAACCAGCTTTTTCTGTGGAAGCTTACCTTTTAATGTCTCGGACAACGGCCGGGTCGGGTCAGCTGCACCAGTTACACGCATGGCCTGATAGACATAGGTCCGGCCGGACAGAGGATCGCGGATGGCACCGCCCAGACAAGTGGCCGCACCGCCAAAAGGTTCGATCTCGGTGGGATGGTTGTGGGTCTCATTCTTAAAGTTCACCAGCCATTCTTCGGTCACACCGTCGATCGCCACCGGTACCACAATGCTGCAGGCATTGATTTCATCAGAAACTTCCAGGTCTTCCAGCTTGCCTTCGGCACGGAGTTTTTTCATTCCCATCAGAGCCAGGTCCATCAGGCAGACATACTTATCATCCCGGCCCCGATAAATAACTTCCCGGTCAGCCAGATATTGCTGATACGTATTTTCAATGGGCTCGCGATAGGCCCCGTCCTGAAAGGTGATGTCTTTTAATTCGGTCGAGAATGTGGTGTGACGACAATGGTCGGACCAATAGGTATCCAGCACCCGGATCTCCGTCACGGTTGGATCCCGGTGCTCTTCCTCCTGATAATAATTCTGGATATGCAAAAAATCCTGAAAGGTCATTGCCAGATTTAAGGATTCATAAAGTGCGTTTAATTCTTCTCCGGTAAAATCCTGGAAGCCGTCAAAGGAAGCCACATCTTCGGGCACCTCAAATACGGTTATCAGGGTCTGCGGTTTTTCCGCCCCGGCTTCACGGGAATCCACCGGATTGATGCAGAAAGACTTGACCGCCGCCTGCTCTGCCGCAGTAAACCCGCCGGACAACACATAGGTAACTGCGGTCCTGATGACCGGTTCTTCATTTTCATTCAGCAGCTTCACACATTGCTCTGCGGAATCAGCCCGCTGATCAAACTGGCCGGGCAGATATTCTACCGAAAATATGGTATCACCGGATTCTTTTGGAAACTCCTCTTCATATACCGTATCTACCGGCGGCTCGGAAAAGATGGTTACCAACGCCTTCTGATAAGTCTCCTGGGACAGATTTTCAATATCATAACGAATTAACACCCGGACATGATTCACGGTGTCAATGCCTAAGTAATGAATAATGTCTTCTTTTAACTCCCCGGCTTTTACCGCAAAGTCCGGCTTTTTCTCTACATATACCCGTCTTACGCTCATAAGTTCCTCCTGGTTCCATATGGTTTATAAATCTATTAAATATAATACCATAAGACGTATTATAAATGAAATTAATATATCTTATGGCATTTATTAGTCTTGCTTCTTAGTGTTGTTCTTATGCATCCGGGCTGACACTCATGGCATCCAATGTCAATTTCATAATCGCCTTGATTTCCTCCACCGTCATCTTCATCCGTTCCGCCAATTCCTCCACCGTCGCTTCCCGCCCCAGCTGCTCGGCCATCATTTGCGCCACATCTTTTAGTACATTCACCCGGGCCAACAGTTCTTCTTCGACATTTATAGCCTGCGCCTGATTTTCAATTGCGCTTTGCAGAGCGGCTTCCACCTGTGTTTGCAGCTGTTCATGAAAAGTGCCGTTATTTTCCCTTTCCCCGGCAAACCGGTTGATCAAAAGCACCATGGCCATGTTCGCTTCCTGCACCAGATCTCCCATCGGCACCCCACGGTCTCCATAGGTTTTGACCATATCCGTCAGAAACTTCAGATTTCCTTCTATCAGCCGCTGCTTTGCCTGTTCGTCACCCTGCCCGATCCGGGTTAGCAGCAAATGTTCTTCCTCTGGCGTACAAGCTGGAATTCCTTCCAACTCCTCTAAGTACATCTGATAAAAATCGTCATGCATTCCTCTCATCCTCCGGATTCTTCTTTATTCTCAATATTCCAATCGGTCATCGGTTATCTGGTCCAGCACTTCTCTTACATATTTGTCTGCCAGATATTTTGCCATCGGCAGGTTCATGTCCAGATAATTCCCGCAATCCTTCGCTGCCGCTCCCGGCACCTCCCCTTCATAATCACGGACAAACGTAAACATGTCCTTCATCAGCGGCACGATCTCACGAGACTGATAATCACCGGTCAGCAGCAGGTAAAAACCGGTCCGGCAGCCCATCGGGCCAAAGTACAAAACACGGTCTTTGTACTCTTTGTCATTTCTTAAAAATGTCGCCGCCAAATGCTCAATCGTATGCATTTCCGCTGTATTCATCACCGGTTCAAAATTGGGACGGGTCATCCTGATATCAAACGTCGTAACCGTTGCCTCCCCCGCCTGATCTTTTCGCGAAACATAAAGCCCCGGTATTAATTTTAAATGATCAATGGTAAAACTGGTAATCTTTTCCACTATTTTTTTACATCCTTTCATTTCGTAATATTGCCATTTTTATTGCTTTTTATCTATTAAATTGAATAGACTTTATGCTCCCCATATGCTACAATCAATCTACATAAAAATAAAGACAGGAGTGATACACATGGAGAATACAGAGTTATTACAAGCAATGTCTGGATTAATCTCAAAAGTGATCAAAACAGAGCTGGAACCACTTAAATCTGATATATCAGAAATCAAATCTGATATGGCAGTGTTGAAATCTGATGTAGCAGTGTTGAAATCCGATGTAGCAGTGTTGAAATCCGATGTAACAGTGTTGAAATCTGATGTAGCAGTGTTGAAATCTGATGTAGCAGTGTTGAAATCTGATGTAGCAGTGTTGAAATCCGATGTAACAGTGTTGAAATCTGATGTAGCAGTGTTGAAATCCGATGTAACAGTGTTGAAATCTGATGTAACAGTGTTGAAATCTGATGTAGCAGTGTTGAAATCTGATGTAACAGTGTTGAAATCTGATGTAACAGTGTTGAAATCTGATGTAGCAGTGTTGAAATCCGATGTAACCACACTACAAGGCACTGTAAGCAGTATCCAGGACAGCGTGAAACGGCTTGAATTAATCAATGAAAATGAAATTTTACCAAGGTTACAAAACATCGAGGAATGTTACATCTCGACTTATGAGCGATATGCCCAAGGCATAAGTCAAATTGGCAATATGCAAACAGACATTACCTTGCTCAAAAAGGTAGTGACCGGGCATAGTGAGCAATTGGACAAACTGCAAAAGATTTCATAATCATCATCATAGGGATTCTGCGCTTTTTTTCCGCCCTCAGTCTTCACTTTCCGTTCCATAAACCTCAATCTGCGTCAGTGCCGGAAATGGCGACGGATCATCCGCCTTAATCAACTGCCCAAATTTCATCCACTGAATTCCGTTTTTTTTCATCTCAATCACATGCGGTTCGATACTTTTCTCAAGCTCTACCACCTCGGTACTTCCATCCGAAAACGTAAATGTCACCTGCTCCCACCAGTTATCATGAGGGAAATCGGCTCTGGTATATAGTACAATCTTATCAAAGTCCACAGCCCGGCCAAATTCCAGAGTCAGTTCTGCATCATCCTGACGGTTGATCCCCCAGGATTCATAAGGCCATTTACCGTGGGACAAATTAGCCACCACCCCGTCGATGGCATTTCTGGCCGCAAAAACCGCTTCCCCGCGAGTCTCTACATTCGCAAAAGCATGGGGGTAACAGCCCTGATCACCATGCTGGTCCAGCACATTCTTCGCCAGGTTTTTATATGCACGCCGCTCGTAATCTGTCGCATAACGCAAAGTCAGATAGTGACGCCCGCCGGTAAAACACTTAGGATTATAGGAAAGCATCTTCTCCGCAAACGGAACATCATATATCAATTCGGTTCTGGTCGCATATACAAACGCTTCATCCATAGTATCGTCCACCCGGACGATATAATAACCAGGCACTTTCGGGAATGAAAAGACGATCTGATCGCCCTCTTCGTAACTGCCTTCCCAGCCAAAAGCAACCTGATCAATGCCTTTCTGTACTGCTTTTTGATTTCCATTCTGATCCAAAATTTTAATTTTCATCTTTCTCCTGCCTTTACTCGTCTAATAATGCGACACATACTGTACATATTTTCCTCTTGTGTCATGCCATGCTTGTCCGTCATAACCATTCTGGTTTACGTAAATCGCACCGTTGT